>Ga0116106_1000104_pt1 | contig 51437 bp, 41 predicted proteins | sample June2015DPH_6_50_FD_89717 | JGI IMG/M metagenome (GOLD analysis project Ga0116106, IMG submission 89717) | Peatland microbial communities from SPRUCE experiment site at the Marcell Experimental Forest, Minnesota, USA - June2015DPH_6_40 | ecosystem: Environmental > Terrestrial > Soil > Wetlands >...
AGCCACGACCAGCCGATCTTTCCATAGCACTCAGGCAGCCGCAGCATCCGAGCGCTGACTTATCCAGATTGATACCTCGAGCGCCCTTGCGGGGCCGATCCCCGGCCTATAGGCCCCAATCAGGCGGCTGCTCGCGCCCGCCGCCCGGCGCGGCCCGCTCCGCTCCGGCAGGCGGCGCACGGTGCCTGCCTGGCGACTTTACGCTAACCACGCGCGCTGGTACGGCTTTCTGATCGCGTGACTTCCCGGGTCGCCAGGCGGCGGCATGCCCCTAATTTCTGGCGGAAGCCTGCCTATACCGGTGCCCGTGTTCGTCGTTATCGGCTGGCCTATCTATTCCGCCGGGCGCCGTCCAGGCGGAATAGATAGGCCAGCCGGGCCCGAGCGCGCCCGGCTGGCGTGACCTGCCCGCGGCCGACCCTCGCGCTGGGCCAGGACGCCGACTTCGACGACGCTGACCCGGCGCGAGCCGAGGCGGACTTCGCGCGCCTGGCAGAGGAGATCAGGCTCGCCGACGAGGCGGCGGCGAGCCGGGCCTTCGACGACACCTTCACGCTCGGCGGCGAGCAGTACTCGCTGCGCCTCGTGTACGTTCGGCGAGTACGCCCGGCACAACGGGCATGCCGACCTGCTGCGCGAGCGCATTGACGGGACCACCGGACGCTGATCAGGCGTCGCCGGGCGGCCGCAGCCGCCGGCCCGCCCGGCTAACCCGCGATCATTCCGAAACGAGCTGCCCGGCGACAATCTTGGCCGCTGCCTGGTCGAACAAGATGGTGTAATGATTGGTCGCCGGGATGGTCTGGACGGCCAGCGCCGGTATCTGCTCCTGCCAGAACGCGGCGAGTTCCTCGGGGATGACGCCGGGCGGCTGGCCGAACATGCCGGCCGGCGCCCGCAGCAGCGGGACGGGATGGCCCGGCTGGCCGGGATAGCCCGGCTGGCCGAGGTGCCGGAGTGCGGCCGTGACGCGGTCGGCGGAGCCGAGCAGGTCCCGTCCGTCGCCGCGCGCCGCTTCGGGCACCACGCGCGAGTGCAGCCGGCCGGGCTCGCCCGCCAGGTCGTAGCGCACGTACTGCTCGACGTCGTCGGTCCAGGCCCCGGTCAGGGCCGGATGAGCGCGCCAGAACTGAACGTACGCCTCGGGAGTCGGGAACGTCTCCGACAGCCGGGCCAGGGCAGGACCGAGGCTGACCGCGAGCAGCTGGTCGAGGTCGGCATCGGGCGGGACCGGCAGCGGCAGGCCGCCGTCCACGAGCACGAGCCGGCTGAACATCCCCGGATCAGCGTCCGCGGCGAGCAGCGCGACATACGCGCCCAGCGAGTGGCCGACCAGGACCGGCCGGTCCAGGCCGAGCGCGAGCACGGCGGCGCGCAGGTCGGCGACGTGCTGGCCGAAGCCGTACGGGCCGGGCAGCGCCGCGCTGTGACCGCGGCCCCTCAGGTCGACGGCATAGAGCGTGCACTCGTCCGGAAGCGCGCGGGCCACCGGCTGCCAGCAGGACGCGTTGCCGGTGATGCCGTGCACGGCGATCACGGGCCGGGGGCCTGCGCCCCAGGAGAGCACTCGCAGCGTGCCGCCCGTCACCGCGGCGTCATGGGTCCTGGCTGGCGTGTCCATGGTGATCACTTCTTCTTCCGTGTCTCGTTCTTCGGTGTCTCGTTCTTCGGTGTCTCGTTCTTCCGCGGCCCGGCCTTCGGTGTCACCGTGCGGCGAGCGCCGACCATGCGCAGGGCGAGGGCAGCGTAGGCGTCGGCGACCTGCTGCCCGCTGTAAGGCTGATCGGGTCCGAACCAGTGGGCCACCTGCATGCCGAGGCCGCCCAGGGCGATCCCGGTCAGGACCGGGTCGACCATGGCGAAGGCGCCGCTGGCGTCACCCTCGGCTAGCACGCCGACCAGCAGGTCACGGCAGCGGGCCCGCAGCTCAAGCGGCGCGGCGGCGTGCGGCCCGGAGAGCACGTGCAGCTCGGTATTGGCCACGACCGCCAGCAGCGGAAACTCAGCATGCACCAGCACCTGGGCGCGGACCAGCGCGGCGAGCCGTGCGGCCGGATCCGGCCCCGCCGAGGCCAGCGCGTCGTCCAGGCACGCGGAGAGCTCCTGGTGCCCCAGCAGCACCAGCTCCGCGAGGATGTGCTCCTTGGACGGATAGTGCGCGTACAGCGTGGCCGGGTTAATGCCCACACCGGACGCGATCTGCCGGATCGAGGTGCCGTGAAAGCCAAGCTCGGAGAAGAGCCCGAGCGCGGCCCGCAGGATCCGGCCGCGGGTTCCGGGCGGGGTGACGCCGCCGGGTAGCTCGACCTCCACGGCAGCGAGCCGCCGCGGCTGCCACGCGGTGCCAGTGGTGCTGAGCTCCGTCACCAGGTCCACTGCGTCCTCCGGCTCGGTCACCGATCGACCCGCCGCGGAAGCCAACCGAACGATTGGTTGACAGTCTAGGGCATGCCGCGCAGAGTAGTCAGCAACGCTGCTCCCCAACGATCGTTTGATTGGCCCCGACTGATTGGCCGGTCCCCAGAAGTGGGTCAGGTGCTCCGGCTCGATCATGCAGCGGAACACGAGCTCTCGCGGAGCCTCGAGGATCCGGGTGAAGACGAGCTCGCCCGGTGCCGCGCTCTGGTCACTCATGGGCCCTTCCCTCCTGAGCTGATCTCTTCGCGTCTTTCTGAGCCGGCGGAGCCGGCGCCCGCTGGATGTCGCGCAGGTGCCCGTCCGGCTGATCGAACCGCTGCGCCCAGACCCGGCGGCTCTCCTCGATCCAGCTCCCGGCCGCGTCCAGCGCATCCCGTTCCAGATGGCAGGGCCGGAACGGCGATCTGGCCCTACGGTGGCCTCATGGCAGATCCCGGCAGTGCGCGTTACGTCAGCCTGACGACCTTCCGCCGGGACGGCACGCCCGTCCCGACCCCCGTGTGGGTAGCGGCTGGCCCTGATCACCTGTACGTCTGGACTGGCTCGCAGACCGGCAAGGCCAAGCGGGTCAGGAACAATCCCGACGTGCTGCTGGCCCCCTGCACCGCGCGGGGCACGGTCACCGGGCCTGCCGTCCGGGCGCGGGCCGTGATCATTCCCGCCGAGTCCCGGCCGGAGATCTGGAGCCGCTTCGTCGCCAAGTACGGCCTGCAGCTGAGAGCGATCATCTGGGCCGAGCGCGCAGTGCGGGCGTTGCGCCGCAATCCGGGCTCTCAGGGCGAGCGGATCTACCTGGAGCTCACCGTCCTGCCGACCTGATCAGCGGGTATGGATCAGCACGGCGTCGTTCTCGGCGACCGCTGCAGACGGGGGGACAGCATGGAGTCAGGTTCGGACGCCTTGCTGGCGGAGGTCCCCGATGCCCATCTCGATGCCGAGTTCACGACCCAGGATCTCGACGCGGCGATGGCGACGATGGCAGATGACCCTTATCTGGCGCACGTGCCGGTCCAGGTCGGCCCGCTGGACCCGGCCGGGCTGACCGTGGTGGGCGCGCGGCAGGCGGAGAAGCTGCGCGCCCCGCGCGCCCTGCCGTCCAACGAGCTGCTGCAGCGGTAGCCGCTGCCTGCCCGGTCAGTCATCACGCGGGTGGCGCTACTAACCTGGCCAGTCGCGTCAGCGCGCCCGGGCCTGACGGGCCAGCCCCGGCAGCCGGGCAAAGATCTCATCGGCCTCCGCGGTGCCGCGATCCTCGATGCTCGCGGTCACCCGCCGGCCCGCGACATCCAGCCGCACCGAGGCCAGCCCGAGCCGGCGCTGGACGGGTCCCTGCACCCAGCGGACGCTCTGCACCTTCTCCAGCGGGACCCAGGTTGTCTTCCGGCAGACCCGGCCGCGCGAGGCCGCGACATAGCGGTCGTTCCCGCCCCAGGCCAGGAAGTGATAGGTCAGCGGCGCCTTCCACCGGGCCGCGCGAGGGGCGCGCAGCGCCGGGACCGGCCGCGTGCTCAGCAGCTCGCCGATCACCTGATCAGCCTCCGCGCGCGACCCGACGGGGATCAGCGCTCGCAGGCGCTGCGACTCCGACCGGTTCTCGTGACGCTGCTTCGGCCCGGCCACATCCACCTCGAGCCTGCACCAGCCGAATGCCCGCCAGACCAGCGGCTCGACCAGGCGAACCCCCTGGACCCGGCCGGGCCGGATGGTCTCGGCCGTGGTCTGCACCAGCCCGGATCGCAGCCGCAGCCCGTCCGGCGCCGCGGCGACCACGGTCCCGAAGTCGCCGTTGAACTGGCGCCAGACTCCCAGCACGACTCCGATGGCGATCGGCAGCAGGGAAGCAAGGACGCCGGGCTGATGGGTCAGCTCCACGACGCCGGCCACCAGGGCCACCGCGATGGCCGCGACGGCGCCGGTCCGGCTGAGCGCGATGGCCGCCGCCAGCCGTCCCGGCCGCACCCGGAACAGCTGCCGCTCGGGGCCAGCCGCGAGGCCCGGCGCCGCGGCGCTGACGGCCGTGCCCGGCAGCCCGGCGGGCGAGCCTGCCGCCGCCTGGCCGGTGGCCTGCACCATGGCGAGCAGCCGGTGCCGGAGCTGCTCGGCGTCCGCGCGCGGCAGCGAGGCCAGGCGGCCGCCGGATGAGTCGGCGCCTGCCATCCGCAGCCGCAGCTCGGCCAGCCCGAGCACCCTGGCCAGCCCGGACTGGACCACGTCGATGGCCTGCACCTGGGCAAGCGGGAAGCGCCGCGACTGGCGCCGCACCAGGCCGGTCTCGATCCGCAGCACGCCGTCGGCGACCTGCCAGCGGGTGACGATCCAGCTCACCACCCCGGCGCCGAGCACCAGCCCGACCACGACGAGGTTCACCACCAGGTCGCCGCCGTCGCCGTTGTGGTTGGCGAAGAGGAGCGCGAGCACCACGACCATCACCGAGGCCAGATGCCGCCCGGCCCGGACCAGCGGCGACAGCGGGTGCAGCCGATGCCAGGCGGCGAAGTCGGCCGCCGCCGGAGGCGAGCCGCCCGCCGCCGGAGAGCTGTCGGCCGGCGGAGAGCTGTCGGCCGGCGGAGAGCTGTCGGCCGGCGGAGAGCTGTCGGCCGGCGGAGCGGTCACAGTCCCGCTGCCTGCGCTTCGCCGATGGCGGCGAGCTGGTCGCGCAGCCGCGCGGCATCGGCCCTGTCCAGGCCAGGAATGCGGGCATCGCTGGCCGCGGCGGCGGTGTGCATCCGCACGGTCGCGAGCCCGAGGCTCCGCTCCACCGGGCCGGCCGTGACGTCGATGAACTGCATCCGGCCGTAGGGGATGACCGACTGGCGGCGGATCAGCACCCCGCGGCGGACCATCAGGTCGTCGTCCCGCTCGGCATAGCCCCAGGCCGCGACTCGCCGGGCCAGGAAGCGCTCCCCGAGCAAGCCGATCACCACCATGCCGAGCCCGGCGGCGAGGCCGGCGGCCAGCGATCCAGCGAGACCGAAGCAGAGGCCCGCAACGAGCGCGGCCGGCACCGTGACCAGCGCGGCCTGCAGGCGCCGCGCGCTCAGCAGCCGCGGCGACGGGCGCCGCCACTGGATCTCGGCCCCCGGCGGGCCAGCCACGGCACTGCCGGCCTGACCGGGCGCGGAACGGGACCCGGCCGGACGAGGCCGCGCGGCGGGCGACTCGCCGCCGATGTGCCCTGCATCGGTCACCGCCCCAGCCCTCTCCGCATAGCCACAGCAGTCCTGCCCTGTGACCATATCAGCTTCATAACCGACGAAAACGGACTCGCCGGGCACTCGCGCCCCCGCCCGGGAGGCGCCGTCGCGGGCGCTGCCGCTAGGCCAGCCGGGTCACGCCGACGGTGACGGTCATGGTACTGCTGGGGGCGCCGTGGTAGATGCCCTTGAGCGGCGGGACGTCGCCGTAGTCCCGGCCGGCCGCCACCAGGACATGACGCTCGGCGACCTGCGCCTGGTTGGTCGGGTCGCAGGCCACCCACTCACCGGTCCAGTACTCCACCCAGGCGTGACTCTGGCCCGCCGTCTGATCGCCCGGCGCCGCGTCAGGCTGCGGATGCAGGTAGCCCGATACGTAACGGGCCGGCAGCCCGATCTCGCGCAGCAGCGCGACGGTGAGGTGTGCCATGTCCTGGCAGACGCCCTGGCCCTGATCCCAGGCCTCCTGAGCGCTGGTCTGGACCCCGGTCGCGCCCTGCACGTAGGCGACCCGGTCGCTGACCCAGGACGCGATCTCCGCCGCGGCCTCGAACGGATCGGCACCGGCGGTGCGCTGCCGTGCCCGCGCCGCCAGCGCCGGGTCGATGGCGGTGCGGGTGGTCGGCCGCAGGTATTCCTGCAGCCGGCCCGCGGCCGCCCGCTCGCGCAGCACGGCCCACTCCAGCGGCCGGGCCGGCCGCGGCACCGGCCGGGTCTCTACCGTGGCCTCGGCCCGGATCACGAGTTCCCGATGCGCTGCCTGGACGTCGAAGGAGCTGACCAGCGCGCCCCAGTAATCGGTGTAGGCCCAGATCGGCGCGGGGTCATCGATCGAGACGCTGGTCTCCAGGGCCGACTGGCGCGGCAGCGTGGGCGGCGTCATGCGGGCCTCGTTATAGGACGCGCGGGCCGATCCGTGATAGCGCACCTGCGTCTGGTGCACGATCTTCAGCCGCCAGCCCGCGCTCATGCTTCCTGTTCCCACACCACCGGTGGCGCGCAGGTGAAATAGCGCGCGGCGACGGCCTCGCTGGCCTGCAGGCAGGTCTGCTGGAGCGCGGCCAGCAGCTCGGGCAGCTGCTCGGGCAGCAGCTGCGGGTCGGCATACTCGAGCCGGGTCCGCATCAGCCCGATCGGCCGCCTGGCCTGCTCGCTGAGCCCGGCCCGGTCCGGATCCAGGGCGGTCAGGCATTCCTCGGCGATGCCCAGCGAATGCAGCACCGATCGCGGGAACAGATGGTCCAGCATCAGGAATTCGGCGACCTCACGGGAGCCGCCGGTCCAGTTGCTCGTGCGGATGAACGACTCGTAGGCGCCGCAGGCGCGCAGCAGCATCGGCCAGCCGAGCTCGTAAGCCGAGGCAGGCATGCGGGCGAGCAGCAGCCTGGCCGTCATGTCGACCCGTTCCAGGCTGCGGCCGAGCACCAGGAACCGCCAGGCATCGTCGTGGCTCATCGTCGAGTCGGCCAGCCCGAAGAAGAGGGCCGCCCGCTCCCGGACGAACCGGAGGTAGACGTGCGGGCCGAGCCGCTCGGCGGCCCGGCGCTGCCCCGGCAGCCCGAGCCCGGTCACGTTCAGGCATTCCCACATCTCGCTGGAGATCACCCCGCGCATGCTGCGCGCGCCCGACCGGGCTTCCAGCACGGCGCCGCAGATGGCGCTCGGATTGGCCGGGTCGTATGCGAGCTGCTCGAGCGTGATCCCGATGTCCAGCCGCGCATCCCGCGGCGGCGGCATCCCGAGCACGGCCAGCAGGGCGCTGCAGCCCGCGTCCTCCTCCGCCCGTGACTCCTCCAGCATGCGATGCACGTAGACATCGACCATCCGGGCCGTATCGTCCGCGCGCTCGATGTAGCGCCCGGTCCAGAACAGGGTCTCGGCGATGCGGCTGAGCAGCGCGCTGCGGGTGGCCGTGCCGCCTCTCATTGCTGCTGGGCCGATCATTGCTGCTGCTCCGACCCGGGGCCGCTCTGCCGGCGGCCAGCGGTGCTACGGGCGGCGTGCGCAGCGGCCGGCACCTGCTGGGGGACAGGGCCAGCGGGCGGCCGCTCGCCATTGGCCAGCACCCAGGTGTCCTTGGAGCCGCCGCCCTGGCTGGAATTGACGACGAGGGCGCCCTCCTGCAGCGCCACCCTGGTCAGGCCGCCGGGCAGCAGCCACACGTCGCTGCCGTCGTTGACGGCGAACGGCCGCAGGTCGATGTGGCGCGGGGCCGGCCGCTCGTTGATCAGGACCGGGGCGGTTGACAGCGCCACCGGGCGCTGCGCGATCCAGTTCCGGGGCCATGCCGCCACGTGCCCGCGCAGTTCCGCCAGCGTTCGCTCGTCCGCGTGCGGGCCGATGACGATGCCGCTGCCGCCGGCCCCGTTGACGGGCTTGAGCACCAGCTGGTCGAGCCGGCCCAGCACCCAGTCGAGCATCTCGGGATCATCCAGCCGGTATGACTCGACGCTCGGCAGCAGCGGCTCCTCCCCCATGTAGTAGCGGATCAGGTCGGGCACGTAGGTGTAGAGCAGCTTGTCGTCGGCCACCCCGTTGCCCACCGCGTTCGCGATCGTCACGTTGCCCGCCCGGGCGGCATTGAGGAGGCCGGGACAGCCGATGACCGAGCCGGGCATGAAATGCAGCGGATCCAGGAAGTCATCGTCGACCCGCCGGTAGATCACGTCGACCGGCTGGTTGCCCTGCGTCGTGTGGACGAAGACCTGGTTGCCGGTGCAGACCAGGTCCCGTCCCTCGACCAGCTCGACTCCCATCAGCCGGGCCAGCAGGGTGTGCTCGAAGTACGCCGCGTTGTACACGCCCGGCGTCAGCACGACGACCACGGGGTCGCGCGCTCGCTCCGGCGCGGCGGCGCGCAGCGCGGCCAGCAGCCGCGCCGGGTACTCATCGACCGGCTGCACGTGCTGCTCGGCGAACAGGGCCGGGAACGTCCTGGTCATGGCCAGGCGGTTCTCCACGACATAGCTGACCCCCGAGGGGATGCGGACGTTGTCCTCCAGCACGCAGAACCTGCCCTGCTCGTCCCGGACCAGGTCGATGCCCGCGATGTGCACCCGCACGCCGTTCGGCGGCATCAGGCCGTGCGCCTCCCGGCGGAACTGCTGAGAGGTGAACACCACCCGCCACGGCAGCACGCCGTCGGCGAAGGCGTTGCCGGGGCCGTAGACATCAGCCAGGAATGCCTCCAGCGCCAGTACCCGCTGCCGCACCCCGCGCGCGACGCTGTCCCATTCCGCCGCGTCGATGATGCGGGGAATCAGGTCCAGCGGGAAGGGCCGCTCCTCCCCGGCGTAGCCGAAGGTCACCCCGCGGTCGGTGAAGGCGCTGAGCATCTGGTCCGCCCGGTAGCGCAGCTCACCCGGATCCATGGGCTGCAGCGCGGCGAGCAGAGCCTGGTAGGGCGCCCGCGGCTGGCCGGGCCGCTCGAACATCTCGTCCCAGGCAGCCGCAAGCTGATAGGTGTCGAAGATGTCCGTCATTGCCGCAGCCTAAACGCGGCATGTTGCGGCGTTGTTACACGCGGCACCGCGGCTGCGCCGCGGGCCGCCGTGGTGCGGGCGGTCAGGCCGCGGCGAGGACGCCGACCCGGCGGGACGTCGTCAGGCTGCCGCGCGAGGTGCCGAGGTAGGAGCCAGACGTCGGGGCGACATCGGAGTAGTCGCGGCCTGTGGCGACGGTCACGTAGCCGCTGTTCGCCCGGCGCCCGTTGCACGGGTCGAACGCGACGGCGACCGCTCCGGTTGCGGCGGGCACGATCGCCTCGACCCAGGCATGGGTGCCGCCCTGGCCGAGCAGGTGACCGGACACGTACCGGGCGGGCAGCCGGACGATGTGGCAGAGCGCGAGCATCACGTGCGCGAAGTCCTGGCACACCCCGCGGCCGATGGCCAGGGCCTCGGCGGCCGGGGTGCGCACCGACGTCGGGCCGAACTCGTAGCCGATGGCCGCGTGCACCAGGTCGCAGATCTGCTCCGCCTGCTCCAGCGGGCCGGCGCTCGCGGGCAGGTCAGCGGCGAGGGCTCGCAGCCGCTCGTCCGCGGCGGTGAGCCGGGTGGGCCGCAGCAGGCCAGGGCTGCTCAGGGCGTGCGCGGGAAGCACCTCGGGACCGTCGTCGCGGACCCGCTCGATCAGAGCGGCGACCCGGAACTCGACGGCACGTGCCACCCGCTCGGCCTGCAGCAGCGCGACCACGTTGCCGCGCGAGTCCCGGCGTAGCCGGCGGCTGGCCCGGGCCCCGCTGACCTGCAGCAGGTGCGCGCGGCGGTACTGGCTGCCGTGCCGGGCCCTGGGCACCACGACCAGCCGCTGCCGCAGCGACTCGACCGGCGCGTCGTACTCGTACCGGAAGCTCTGCTCGAGCACGTAGCTGATCCGGCTGGCCGAGTCGAGGTCGAGGCCATGATGGTCGAGCAGGGGGGCGCTCAGCACCTGGTCATCGAGCATCATGGCGTCGCCTCCTCCGCCTGGACCGCCATCGTCTCCAGCAGCGGCCCGCCGAATGTGGTGGCCATCGCGACGTCGGAGGCGTCCCGGCCCCGGCCGATCACGATGCGCCCCTTGCGCCGTGCGTTGTTGCGGGGGTCGAACGTCCACCACCGTTCGCCCAGCCAGACTTCCATCCAGGCCGCGAAGTCCATCGGGGCCGGGTCCGGCGGTACGTCCAGGTCCGGCAGGTAGCCGAAGACGTACCGCGCGGGAATGTTCAGCGCGCGGCAGAACGAGATGGCCAGGTGCGCGAAGTCCCGGCAGACCCCGCGGCCCGCCGCGTTGACGTCCGCGGCCGTCGACAGCGCGGTCGAGCTGCCGTACTGGAATTCCAGGTGCTCATGGACGTGCGAGCAGATCGCCTGGATGCGGCCGTAGCCGGGCGCCAGCGCGCCGAACCGCGACCATGCCTCGTTACCGAGCACGTCCGGCAGGCAGTAGCGGCTGGGCAGCGTGTAGATCAGCGTGTCATCGGGCAGGTCGGCGGGCGGGCGCTCCGGCGCGTCCTTGTCCGCGTCCTCCTCGGCGTCGGGGACAGCGGCCAGCGCGCTGTAACGGAAGCTCGACCGGCCCGCGGGCAGCACCGCCCGGGTACACGGGTTGCCGTACAGATCTGTATAGCGGTGCATGTCCATGCGCGGCTCGCACTGCCACCGCTCCTGCTCGACGGCAACGTCCGCGGACGGCAGCGGCTGCACCTGGAAAATGACCGGCGTGTTGATCTGCGCCACATAGGTGAAATCGCACCCGATCCGGATCAGACGTGGCGCCATCGCCCCATTGTGCGCGCTCCATGTTTCCGCGCGGTTACGGGTCGCACGGGCGCCGGGCCGGGACGCAGTGGTACCGGGCCGGGCCCGGCCGGCCACGCGGCAGGCCCGGCGCGACTGGCAGCGGTGCGAGTCCCGCGCCGTTTTCGTCGAGGAAAGGCGGCGCTACGAGCAGCGCATTTACCAGGTCATCGCGACCGCGGTCCAATCGGGGGACCTGCGCGGCGATCTCGACCTGCAGGACGCCACGCTGATTCTGCTGTCCGTCGCGAACTGGGCGTATACCTGGTTTAGCGACGAGACCGACGTTGATGACGTCACCGCGAGAATGATGTCCATCCTGCTCAGCGGAATGGGTCCGGTCCGGGCCTGAATACCGCCCCGGCACAGGGAAATCTCCCGTCTCGCCGGAAGACGCCATCCCGCGCCGGAATACGCCCCTCGCGCTGAGAATCCGCGCTCTGTCACTGGAATACGTACGTGCCGGGGGCGGCCTCTCCCGGCGGGTACCGGTCGCTGCCGACTGCGGCGGCGGCCGGGACCTTCTCGCCTGAGCGCTCGGCCAGCCAGCCGGACCAGTGCTCCCACCACGACCCCTCGTGCCGCTGCGCGTCGGCCTTCCAGTCCTGCTCCCTGGCCGGCGTGGCCGGATTGACGAAGTAGCCGAGCCGCGGATGGTCGGGCGCGGCCACCACCGTCTGGATGTGGCCGCTCGAGCACAGCACGAACTGCGTGTTGCCGGACACCAGCTGGGTCGTGCGGTAGCAGGTCTGCCAGGGCGTGATGTGGTCGGTCAGACCGGCCGCGACATAGGTGTCGCAGGTAATCCGCGACAGGTCGATCGGGGTTCCCAGCACCTGCAGGGCGCCCGGATGGGTCAGCTGGTTGCCGGCCACGATGTCGAGCAGCTGGTGGTGGAACCGGGCGGCCAGCCGGGTGGTGTCGGCGTTCCAGGCCAGGATGTCAAAGGCCGGCGGCCTGCGGCCGAGCAGGTAGTTGTTCACCCAGTAGTTCCAGACCAGGTCATTCGGCCGCAGCCAGGCGAAGATCTGCGCCATCTGCCAGCCGTCCAGCACGCCGCGCAGCTGCGAGGCCTTCTTCGCCGCCGCCATGGACGCGGGCGTCGCGAAGAGCAGGATCTGCCCGTCGGTGTCGCAGTCGAGCAGCGTGACGACCATGGTCGCGGTATGGACGCGCTGGTCGTCCCTGGCCGCGAGCAGCGCGGTCGCCATCGCGACCATCATCCCCCCCGCGCAGCCGCCCATCACGTTGACGTCCGGCGAGCCGGAGACCTCGCGGACCACGTCCACCGCCTCCAGGATGGCCCGCATGTAGGTGTCGATGTCCCAGTCGCGCTGCGCGGCCGTCGGGTTGCGCCAGCTGATGCTGAACAGCTGGAAGCCATCGCGCAGCAGGTACTCATACATGCTGCGGCCGGGCGCGAGATCCAGCGCGTAGTACTTGTTCACCTGCGGGGGCACGACCAGCAGGGGGCGCGCGTGCACGGCCGTGCTCTGCGGCGCGTAGTGGATCAGCTCGAACACCTCGGTGCGGTGGATGACCGAGCCGGGCGTCACGGCCAGGTTCTCGCCGACCCGGAAGGGCGCGCGGTCGACCTGCAGCGGCATGCCGTGGTTGTGGCGCAGGTCGCTGACCCAGTTGCCGAGGCCGCTCAGCAGGCTGCCGCCGCCGGTTTCGATGCAGCGCTTGATCGCGGCCGGGTTGGTCAGCAGGCTGTTGGTCGGCGCCATGGCCTCCCGGAGCAGGCCGAGCAGGAAGCGCACCCGCTCCGCGTTCTGGCCCTCGATACCGAGACCGTCGACAAAGCCGTCCACTTCGGAGCCGAGATACAGGTAGGCCTGCATGAGCCGGCGCAGCAGCAGGTTCTCGTCCCACGCTGGATCGGCGAAGCGCTTGTCGGCCCTGGCCGGCCCGACCGGCGAGCTGCCGAGCCCGATGCGGGCGAGCTCCCGCCCGGTCCGCGGCAGGCCCTGCACCAGGGACAGCGGCTCCCGCAGCGCATGAGCGCCGAGCGAGCGCAGGCCGCCGAGTGCCTCGCGGAGGCCGAGGCCGACGAACGGGCTCGGCCCGAGCAGCGCGTCAGCGCCGCCCGCGAGGCCAGCCGCGCCTTCCGCGAGCTCGCCGTGCTCAGCCGCCGCTGCGCCCGCGGGCGGCCCGGCCGCCACGGGCAGCTGGGCCTGCGCCACGGGCAGCTGGGCCTGCGCTTCGGGCAGCTGGGCCTGCGCTTCGGGCGGCCGCGCACCGCCGTGATGCCCGTTGGACGGGCTGCCGGGCAGGACGACCTTGTCGCCGCTATCCATCATGAGAGCCTCTCTACGATCATGGCCATGCCCTGGCCGCCGCCCACGCACATGGTCTCCAGGCCGATCGCCTGATCCCGGCTGCGCAGGCCGTTCAGCAGCGTGCTGAGGATGCGGACCCCGGTCATCCCGAACGGGTGGCCCAGCGCGATCGCGCCGCCCAGCGGGTTCAGCTTCGCGCTGAACGGGTCAACGCCGATGCCCTCGGCGGACGGGATGACCTGGGCGGCGAACGCCTCGTTCATCTCGACGATGTCCACGTCGCCGATGGTCATCCCGGCCCGGCTCAGCGCCTGCCGGGTCGACTCGATGGGCCCGAGACCCATCAGCTCCGGCTCCACCGAGCTGACCCCGGTCGAGATGATCCGGGCGATCGGCCGGATTCCCAGCCGCGCGGCCAGCGCCTCCGACATCACCACGGCGGCTGCCGCGCCGTCGTTCAGCGGACAGGAGTTGCCCGCGGTGATCCGGCCGTCCTCGCGGAACACCGGCTTGAGCCCGGCTAGCTTCTCCTCCGTGGTGCCCGGCCGGGGGCCGTCATCGAGGGTCAGCATGGTTCCGCCGGCCAGCGGGACCGGAATGATCTCGCCCGCGAAGGTCCCGTCCTGCTGCGCCCTGACGGCCCGGCTCTGGCTCTGCGCCGCATAGCGGTCCATCGCCTCACGGCTGATGCCGTACTTGTCGGCCACGTTCTCGGCGGTCTCGCCCATGCTGATGTAGGCCTCGGGCAGGCCCTCGCTGTTGCCGCCGGACAGCCGCGGATTGCGGGTCTCGGGCTGATCGGCGAAGACGCCGAATGGCGAGCGCGTGCTGGACTCGACGCCGACGCAGACGAAGGCGTCCCCCTCGCCTGCCCGGATCGCGTGGAAGGCCATCCGGGTCGCCTGCAGGGAGGAGGAGCAGTAGCGGTTCACCGTGGTCCCCGGCGCCCCGAGGCCGGCCAGCAGGCTGATGATGCGGCCGATGTTGTGTGACTGCTCGCCGCCCGGCAGCGCGCAGCCGCAGATGACATCGTCGATCTGGCTGGCGTCGAGCTGCGGTATCTGCTGCAGCACCTGGCCGACGATGTAGGCACCGAGATCATCGGGCCGCTGATCGACGAGTGAGCCCTTGGCGGCCCGGCCGATCGGGCTCCGGCCGATCGCGGCGATCACGGCTTCTGGCATGGCTTAGCTCCCTGATCCGGTGACGTCCGTGGCCGGCGGCCGCGCTGGCCCGTTCTGTGCCGGCGCAGGCTCCCCAGCCTGGCCGCTGTCCGGCCCGGCCGGGCCGGCCGGCCCGCCGCTGACCACGACGTCCAGCGCGCCCCCGGCGTAATGCGCGCGCAGCAGCTTCTTGTCGTGCTTGCCGACGCTCGTGCGGGGAACCTGCTCGATGAACGCCCAGCGCTCCGGCAGCCACCACCTCGCCACCCGGCCGGACAAATGCACGCGCAGCTCCTCCGGGCTGACGGACTGGCCGGGGGCCGGGGTAACGCAGGCCAGCGGCCGCTCGCCCCACCGCTCGTCGGGCGCCGCGATGACCGCGGCCTCGCTGACGGCCGGGTGCGAGAGCAGCGCGGACTCCAGCTCCAGGGTGGAGATCCACTCGCCGCCTGACTTGATCACGTCCTTGGCGCGGTCGGTGATGGTGACATAGCCGTGGCCGTCGATCCGCCCGACGTCGCCGGTGCGCAGCCATCCGCCGCGGAACTTCGCCGGGTCCGGGTCGCGGTAGTAGCCGCCGGTCACCCACGGCCCGCGCACCTCGATCTCGCCGACGGCCTGCCCGTCCCGCGGCAGCACCCGGCCGTCGTCGGCCACGATCCGGACCTCGACGCCGCCGAGCACGCGGCCCGCGGTCGACCTGTACTCGATGGCGCGCTCCGCGGGGACATGCTTCGGCGGCCAGGCCAGGGACGCGACGGGGCTGGTCTCGGTGAGGCCCCAGCCCTGGACGACCTGCACTCCCAGCCGCTCCTGGTAGGCCTCGATCAGACTGCGCGGGACCGCGGCGCCGCCGCACATGAGCAACCGCAGCGAGGAAAGGTCAACGGTGGCAGGGTCGAGCGCGAGCACGTCGTACCAGACGGTGGGGACGGCGGCCGCGAGGGTAGCCTTCTGGTCTGCGATGAACCAGGCGAGCTGATCGGCCTGGATGAAGCGGCCCGGCAGCAGCAGGTCGGCCCCGACCAGCCAGCCGGCGTACGGCAGGCCCCAGGCGTTGCCGTGGAACATCGGCACCACCGGCAGGATGCGGTCGCGCTGGCTGAGCGCCAGCGCCTCGCCCGAGCACACCCCCAGCGAGTGCAGGAACGTGGAGCGGTGGCTGTACACCACGCCCTTGGGCTGATCGGTGGTACCGCTCGTGTAGCACATCGCGGCGGCCGACGACTCCGCCAGTTCCGGCCACGAGTAGCCGGGCCGCTCCGATGCGAGCAGTTCCTCGTAGTCGATCGCGCCGGGCAGGCCCGAGCGGTCGCCCTCGCCGAAGACGATCAGGTGCCGGACGCCCGGCAGCTCCGCCGCGATCGGGGCCAGCACAGCCGCGAGACTCGCGTCCACCAGCATGACCGTATCCTCGGCATGGCCGACGATGTAGCGGATCTGCTCGGGGAAGAGCCGGATGTTGATCGTGTGCAGGACCGCGCCCATGCACGGCACGGCGAAGTAAGCCTCCTGATGCTCCTGGGCGTTCCAGGCGAAGGTGGCGACCCGGTCGCCCGGCTGCACGCCGAGCCGCCGGAGCCCGGCGGCCAGCTGCCCGGCCCGCTGCGCCAGGGCCTCGAACTCGATCCGGCGCACGCTGCCGCCGTGGCTGGTGACGACCTCGCTGTCGCCGTAATTGCTGCGGCCGTGCTCGAAGATGTGGCCGATCGTGAGCGGGAAGTCCGGCATCGTGCTGCGCATCGGCTAGCCTCCCTGGACCTGGGCCTGCCGCCCGGCCCAGTGCGGGTTGCGCAGGTCGCGCTTGAGGATCTTGCCGGCCGCCGACTTGGGCAGCGGCTCGGTCCGCAGCTCCAGGTGACTGGGCACCTTGAACCCGGCGATCCGGCCGCGGCAGTGGACCATGAGCTCGTCCGCCGTCACCAGGGGCCCCGATACCACGGCGATCGCGTACACCGCCTCGCCCCAGCGCTCATCGGGAACCCCGAAGACCGCTACCTCGGTCACGGCCGGGTGCGCCGCAAGAGCCGACTCCACCTCCGTGGAGTAGATATTCTCGCCGCCGCTGACGATCATGTCCTTGGCCCGGTCAACGAGGAACAGGTAGGACTCCTTGTCCTGGTAGCCGAGGTCACCGGTGTGGTACCAGCCGCCTGCCAGCACCTCGGCCGACTCAGCCGGCTTGCGCCAGTATCCGGTCATCACGCTGGGGCTGCGGACGACGATCTCGCCGACCACGCCCAGCGGAACCTCGGTGTCGGAGCGGTCGACGATCCGCAGGTCCACGCCGACCGCCGGCTGGCCGCAGGAGCGATCCAGCGGCGTGCCGACGATGGCTTCCTCGTGCGGCAGCAGCGTGGTGATCGGCGTCGTCTCGGTGGTGCCGTAGACATGCAGCAGCTCGGCCTCGGGAAAGGCGCGCCGCACTCGCTGGAGGGTCTCGGTGGCGATGGGCGACGCGCCGTGGCTCAGGTACCGCAGCGAGCTGACGTCTCGCGGGCAGCCGGACTGCGCGGCGGCGGCGGCGGCCAGCATCGTCGGTACGAGCAGCGTGTGGGTCACCGCCTGCTGCTCGATCAGGTCAAGAGCAAGGTCGGGATTGAAGCTCGGCATCATCACGTGGGTGCCGCCGGCCCAGACGGTCGCGAGCATGGCCAGCGTCCCCCCGGTATGGAACATCGGGGAGGCCACCAGCCACCGCGTCGCCGCGTCGAATGGCCAGGTCGCCATGAAGTGCAGGCCGCTGGAGACCAGGGTGCGATGGGTATGCATGGCGCCCTTGGCCGCGCCGGTGGTCCCCGATGTATAGAACAGCACCGCCAGGTCGCTCTCGGTGACTCCCTCGCCCAGCGGCACCTCGTCCGCGCCCGCGATCAGTTCCTCGTAATCGTCCGGGAGGCTCAGCGCGCGCCCGGCAGCCGACGCAGCCGGGCGGTCGGCGTCGGTGAACAGCACGCTGACGCCCGCGTCTTCGAGAATGGCCCGCATCTCCGCGTCGGCCAGCCGTGAGTTCACCGGGACCAGCACGAATCCGGCGGCCGGCACGCTCAGGTACAGCTCGAGGTACCGGTCGGAGTTCAGGCTGATGACTCCCACCCGGTCGCCGGGCGCGAGCCCGAGGCCGCGCAGCGCGCCGGCCAGGCGGCGGCACCGCGCGCCGAGCTCGGCGTAGCTGCGCTGACGGCCGTCACTGACGACGGCGCAGGCGTCGGGCGCGATCCGCACGGCCCGGTTGAGCGGCTCGGCAAAGGTGTGCATCGAGCGTCGCCTCCTGGTACCAGGCCAACTGCCTCTCCGTCCTCAGGTCCGGGCGTGCGGGACCCTGAAGCGCCTGGGGCCATTAGCCTACCGATCGTTCGGTTATAGAGTCAATGCCTGCTTTGACCCTTGCGGTAAGCGCACGATAGTGCGCATAATGACGACCGACCGTTCGTTGGCTCAGTTGGGCGGCGGACCCGGGCAGGCCCGTGTCAGCGCTCGGTACCCCGGAGCCCGCGCAGCGCAGTCGACCAGCGAGCGGGGAGGTTCGCCATGACACCGGCCGCTTCCGGCATGCAGATCACGCACCGGCAGCTGCGCATCAGGGGGCTCCGCATCCACGTCCAGACCTGCGGGGTGGGCGAGCCGCTGCTGCTCTACTCGGGCATCTGGGGAGAGGTCAAGCTCTGGGAGTCGCTGCTGCCCCATCTCTCCGGCTTCCAGACCATCGCGTTCGACCCGCCGGGCATCGGCCAGTCCCAGATGCCGGCCCTGCCGCTGAACATGTGGGCGCTGGCGGACTTCGGCACCGCCGTCCTCGACGAGCTCGGCATCAAGTCCGCGCACGTGCTCGGCGCGTCGTTCGGCGGCGCCCTCGCCCAGCAGATGGCGATCACCCACCCCGGCCGGCTGCGCCGGATGGTGCTCGTCTCGACGTCCTTCGGCGGCGGCGCGGTGCCCGGCAGCCCGATCGCGATGTGGCATTTCATGCAGCGGGGCAGCTACCACCCCAAGCGACTGGAGCAGGTGGCGGGCAGCATGTTCGGCGGCCGCATGCGGACGGAGCCCGAGCTGGTGCGCTCGATGCACATCAAGCGCCCGAAGAACCTGTGGGCCGGCCTGTACCGGATGGCTCCGCTGATCGGCTGGACGAGCCTGCCGTTCCTGTGGATGATCCGCCATCCCACGCTGGTCATCGCCGGCGATGACGACCCGGTCACGCCGCTGATCAACCACCGGATCATCGCCGCGCTGATACCCGGCGCGCAGCTGCACATCGTCCGGGGCGGCGGCCACCTGGCCCTGGTGGACAGCCCGGCCGAGGTGGCACCCGTCATCACCCGGTTCCTGGAAGCCGACCGCGGTTAGCGCGGGCCAGGCCAGCTCGCGGCGCTATCCTCCCGCGTCAGCTCCCGGCTCATCCGGCTTTGTCACGGCTCATCCGGGCAGCCGCGGGCATCCGGGCAGGCTCATGACCGGGATCGGGGTGACCTGGATCGCGCGGCCTCCGGCCAGCGCTCGCACCGGCCACTCCTCGGCGCAGCCCCTGTGGGCGCCCAGGAATGAGGCGGGCGAAACGGGCAGGCTCGCGGGCCGGCTAGCTCGTCGAGCCTGGCCGGGCAGCGGTCACGCCCGGCCAGGCCAGTTTGCCAGGTGCCGCTTTGCCAGTGCTTTGCTGCCGATGTCGCCGCAGGTCACGGGCCGCTGACGGCGGCCGGTTCGGCATCCAGCATGGCCCGGATGCGGTCCGCGTCCGGATGATGCACGTCGCCGATGATCTCCAGCGCCTGCTGCCACGCCCGGCGGGCCGTCAGCGGCCGGCCGGCCGCCTCATGGGTGTCCCCCAGGTTGATCAGGCAGTAGGCCTGGCCCCACCGGTCCCCTAGCTCCCCGGAGATCGCCGCGGCCTGCTGATAGCAGGCGACTGCCTCCTCGTAGTCGCCGAGCTGGTGATGCACGGAGGCCAGGCTGTGCCAGGCATCGGCCACGCCGCCCGGGTCACCGAGTTCCCGGTAGAGATCGACTGCCTCCTGGCAGCGAACACGCCCCTGCCGGGCATCGCCGAGCCGGGCGTGCGCCAGCCCGGTCAGGTGCAGCGCGTAAGCGAGCCCGATACGATCGCCGCAGAGGCGGAACAGCCGCAGGGCCTGCCGGGCGTGACCGAGCGCGGCCCGATGTCGGCCGAGCCTGCCCAGCGAGATGCTCAGCCCGATGTGGCCGGAGCCCTGGCCCGCCAGATTGCCGGCCAGCCGGAAATGGGCGAGTGCGCGGGTGTTATGCGCGATGCCATCCTCGACGGCACCGGACAGGCTGCAGACCTGGGCTATCCGGTGCTCGGTCCAGCCCAGGCCATTGTGATCTCCCAGTCGCGCGGCGGCGGCCAGCGCGATCTCGTTGACGGCGGCCCAGTCCTGCCAGTGCCCCTGGCCGTCCAGGTAGCTGCGGAGCGTCCAGGGCAGCTGCCAGGCATGAGCGTCGAAGCCCTCGGCGGCGGCCTGGCTGATGACGGCCAGCAGGACCTGGTGCTCGGCCCGGAACCAGGCCAGGGCTTCCTCGTGGTCAGCAACCTGCTCCGGGCTGACCCCGGGGTGCGCCGCGGCCAGCTCGATCGGGTGTCCCACCGGCGCCATGAGCTGGGTCGCGGCGTGGGCGGTGTGCAGGTAATGATCAAGGAACCTGGCCACGGCGGCGCGCCGGCCTGCCTCGGAGCCGCCGGTCCGGGCCTGCTCAGCGGCGCAGGCCCGGGCCTGCTCAGCGGCATAGGCCCGGAGCAGGTCGTGGAAGGCATACCGGCCCGGCTGGTGCTCCGAGAGCAGGCTCGCCGCGGTGAGCTCCGCCAGCATCTGCCGGGCCTGCGAGCGGGATGTGCCGGACATGCTGGCCGCGGCCGCCAGCGAGATGTCGGGTCCGGGATGAGCGCCGAGCAGCCGGAACATCCGGGCGGCCCGCTCGCTCAGCTGGCGGTAGGACAAGGAGAGCACTCCGCGCACGCTGGTGGCCTGCTCGCCGGTATCCAGCGCATCCAGCCGGTCCTGCTCGCAGGCCAGCGCGGCGGCCAGCGCGGCCAGCGGCAGGCGAGGCCGGGCAGCGGCGCGAGCCGCGGTGATGGCCAGCGCCAGCGGCAGCCCGGCGCACAGGCTGACGATCTGGCGGACAGCCTCGGGCTCCGCGGCTGCCCGGCTGACGCCGAGCCGCGCGGTCAGCAGCGCCGTGGCTTCGTGGCCGGGCAGCAAGCCGAGCGAGACCGGCTGGGCGTCATCGGCCGCTGCCAGCCCGGACAGGACGGTGCGGCTGGTGACCACCACCAGGCAGCCAGGCGAGCCCGGCAGCAGCGGCCTGACCTGGCCGGGGTCACGCGCGTTATCGAGGACCAGGAGCATCCGCCGCCCGGCCAGCAGGCTGCGGTACAGGCCGGCCTGCGCCTCCGGCGTCGCCGGAAGCTGACCGGGCGGCACGCCCAGGGCGTCCAGGAAGCCGCGGATGGCCTCGGCCGGCGTGACAGGGACAGCGGCCGGGTCGTAGCCGCGCAGGTTCACGTGCAGCTGACCGTCCGGGAAGTGCCCAGCCACCCGGCGTGACCAGTGCAGGGCCAGTGCCGTCTTGCCGACGCCAGCCGTGCCGTCGATCGCGGCTATCGTCACGCCTTGCGTGCCCTCCCCGCGCTGGCCGAGCAACCGGTCCAGCTCGGCCAGCTCGGCGGCCCGCCCGGTGAAATGCCGTACTCCGGCCGGCAGCTGGCGCGGCAGCACGGCCACGGCCGCCGGGCTGCCGACGGCTGAGCGCGGGCCGCCGCCGGGCGCAGGTCCGCGCGCGTCATCGGGATCGTCATGGCGGTCGCCGCCGGGGCCGTGACCGGGGCTCTCACCGGGCCTGGCGGCCGGGGCCGCGACCGCTGCTGCCAGCCGGGTCAGGCGCGTGTCGCCGGCCAGGATCTGCTGGTGCAGGGCCCGCAGTCGCGGGCCAGGATCAAGGCCAAGCTCGTCCCTCAGCACCTGGCGGGCGTGCTGATAGGCGGCCAGCGCATCGCCGCGCTGGCCGCCGCGGAAGAGGGCGATCATCAGCTGCCCGCGCAGCCGCTCTCTGAGCGGGAATCGCGCCGCCAGCCCGGTGAGCTCGCCGCATAGGTCCGCGCCCGTTCCGGCCGCCAGGTCCGCGTCGATCCGGTCCTCCAGGGCAGCCAGCCGTTGCTCATTCAGGCTGGCGGCCCCGGCAGACAGCTGCTGGCTCAGCTGCAGGACATCGGCCAGCGCCGGCCCGCGCCACAGGTCGAGCGCCTGCCGGAGGGCATCGGCCGCGGCGGCCGGATCGCCGTCTCGGGCTAACCGGCGCCCGCACGCGGCGAGCGAGGTGAACGCCTGCACGTCGAGCTCGCCTTCGCCCAGGCTCAGCCGGTATCCGGGGGCGACGGTGGCGATCCTGGACGCCGGGGCGCCGGGCTCAAGCTCCGCCAGCCGTCGCCGCAGCTGATGCACCTGGACGTGCAGGTTCCGCTCTCGCTGCCGGGAAGCCTCCTCCTGCCACAGGGCGTCGATCAGCGAGGCGACGGGAACCACCCGGTTCGCTGACAGGGCGAGCGTGGCCAGCAGCGCCCGCAGGGCCGGCTGCGCGATCCCGGCAGGCACGCCGCCGATGACGACATCGACCGGTCCCAGCAAGCCCACCACGAGCGCGTTCGCTGCGACCGGCTGCTCGCCCATGAGCATCAGGTTACTGAGCAAAGCCTCAATCCGGCGCGGATGCGGCTTACCGCCCGGCGTCCTGGCCTCTGGGACCTTCGCCTCTGTCGCCAATTGAGGGGATAGTTCTGGACTGAGATGGTCAGCGCCGTGGCGCGTCGCATCCCGTACACAGGACAAGGCGAGGAACATGACGGACTACCCGCTCGCGGAGAGCAACCCGGTCGAGCAAGCACCAGGGACGGCGAGGGACCCGCAGGCCGCTGCGGGCCCTGTCTCGCACACGGCGCTGACGCCGCTGTCGTTCCTGGAACGATCCGCTCGCGTCTGGCCGGACAAGACTGCCGTGATCTACGGCAGCCGCCGCCTCAGCTACGCCGAGCTGGCCGTAGCGGCGACCCGCGTGGCGCGTGCGCTCCAGGCGAGCGGCGTCGAGCCGGGTGACCGGGTGGCTTACCTGATGCCGAACCTGCCCGAGATGCTGATCGCCAATTTCGCGGTTCCGCTGGCGGGCGGCGTGCTGGTCGCGATGAATACCCGGCTGACCGCGGAGGAGATCGCCTACATCCTGGACCACTCGGGCGCGAAGCTCCTGGTCACGGACGCGGCGCTGCTGAAGACGGCTGCGGCTGCCGCGCGCGACGTCGAGGCGGTGACCCAGATCGTCGTCGCCGAGGACGGCGAGGCGGCGCCGTCCGGCGCGGACCTGACCGGGCCGCGGCTGGTGAGCTACGGGGAATTCCTGCGCCGGGGCACGGACGAGCCGCTGCCCTGGTCGGTCGCCGACGAGCTGGCCCCGCTCTCGATCAACTACACGTCCGGCACCACCGGGCGGCCGAAGGGCGTGGTCTACACCCACCGGGGTGCCTACCTGAACTCCTTCGGCGAGATCGTCCACTCCCGCCACGATGAGCGCAGCGTCTACCTGTGGACGCTGCCGATGTTCCACTGCAACGGCTGGTGCACGCCCTGGTCCCTGACCGGGATCGGCGGCACCCACGTGTGCCTGCGCGAGGTGCGCGGCGACGCGATCTGGGAGCAGCTGCGCGCCCACGATGTCACCCACCTCAATGCGGCGCCGACCGTCGTGACGACCATCCTGAACGCGCCCGAGGCCGGCCCGCTGGACCGGCCGGTGCTGATCACCACGGCCGGCGCGCCGCCGAGTCCCACCACCATCGCGCACATGGAGCAGATGGGCTTCCAGATCGTGCATGTCTACGGGCTGACCGAGACCTACGGCCCGATCTCGGTATGCCAGTCCCAGCCGGCCTGGGCTGACCTGCCCGCCGGTGAGCGCGCGGTGCTGCAGGCCCGGCAGGGCGTCAGCATGATCCAGGCCGAGGGCCTGCGCATCGTGGACGCCAGGATGGCCGACGTCCCGGCCGACGGCAGCACGATGGGCGAGATCGTCATGCGCGGCAACAATGTCATGGCCGGCTACTACCTCGATCCCGACGCCACGGCCGAGGCCTTCCGCGGCGGCTGGTTCCACAGCGGCGACCTCGGCGTGATGCACCCCGACGGGTACATCGAGCTGCGCGATCGCTCCAAGGACGTGGTGATCTCGGGCGGGGAGAACATCTCCACGATCGAGGTTGAGCAGGCGCTCATGAGCCATCCGGCCGTGCTGGAGGCAGCTGTCATCGGCGTGCCCGACGACAAGTGGGGTGAGCGCCCGAAGGCATTCGTCCTGATCCGGTCCGGCGTCAGCGCAACCCCGGAGGAGCTGATCGCGCACGTGCGCACCAAGATCGCCAGTTATAAGGCGCCGCGCGAGGTGGTCATCAAGCAGGAGCTGCCGAAGACCTCCACGGGAAAGATCCAGAAATTCGTGCTGCGCGATGCCGAGTGGGCCGGGCGCGCCCAGCGCGTTCACGGCTAGGGCCGAGCTCGCCGGGCGGCCGCGTCGGCCGGGAGCTCCGGCCGGGTAGCCGCGGCCGGGTAGCGCCGGCCAGAGTGGCGGGCGTGCCCGCTGGCGGCCAAGCGCCGGATTATTCCCGCTGCTGATCAGTGGTGACAAGCGCCATATTCCGGATGCGATGGATGCGGCGGGCTTCGCGGCGGTGTTGATACGGACGTGGTCCTTTAGTACGGATCACTTTTTCCATGCTCTCCCGGTTCCCGGCTGCCGCGCGACCATGTCGTGTCGCCAGTGCCGGGTGCCCGACGGGAAATAGCTAGCGCAGGCCAGCGAGAGGAGCCAGCCCGGACTGAAGCGCGCCGCGAATCACGCGAGCAACTCAGCAGGCCATGACCATGACCATGCCCCCCGAGGGCCATGGCACTTGAAGTCACGTCCAATACGTTAGTCGCGATCGTGCGCGAAGAGCTGAGGGCGGACGGAGGAGGGTCCATCCTCCCATGGGTATCAAGCACATCGCAGCAGCAATGATCGCGCCAGCGGCAATCGCTGGCGTCGCCCTCTCGACGGGGGGCGCCGCGAACGCGGCAGCAGTTTCGCACGCCAGGCCAAAGGCAGCTGTCCATCACGCCAGGCCGAATAAGTACCACCAGTGGGTCACCGTACGCGCGGGCGACACGCTCAGCGGCCTTGCCGCCGCGCACCACATCTCGTGGCAGGCGCTGTATGCCACGCCGCCGAACATGAAGACCGTTCACAACCCCAACGTGATCACGGTGGGCGAGCGCCTGCGCATCCCCGCCGACCCGAAACTGAGGGCGGCGCAGTTCGCCGCGCTGGAACTACGGCTCGCGCGGGAAGCCACGCCCACGCAGGACCGGGTGCAGCAGCCCGCAGTCCAGCAGCAAGCGGCCCAGCAGCCCGCGGCTCAGGCTCAGGCCGGCAGTGCCGGCACGGCCTCTCCGAGCGCTGGCATGTCGTCGTTCGAGCAGTGCGTGACGTGGCGCGAGAGCTCCGACACCCCGACCGATCCCGATGGGCTCTTCGGGATCCTGCCGTCGGTGTGGGCCTCGCTCGGCTACTCGGGCACGGCCGGCCAGGCCTCCGTGGCCCAGCAGCAGATCGCGTTCAGCCGGCTGTACGCGGAGTACGGCGCGCAGCCCTGGGCACCGTCGGACGGCTGCTAGCTCACGGCTGTTACCGATCTGCCCGACAGCTTCCGGCCCTGGCGATGGACGACCCATTGCCAGGGCCGGAGCCATGCCCGGACCTGGCCGGCCCATCATGCTGGCCGTGCTGCGGCCGTCCCGCCGGAGCCGCGGCTGGCCCTGACCGAGCTGATGATGACGCTGATCCCGAGCGCCCCGGCCGGCACCAGGGTGACCAGGACCGGCAGCTGGTACCGCCAGGAGAACTCGAACAAGTCTGATACGAGCGTCACGAGCACGGCCGAGGCGAACAGCAGCAGGCAGGCCAGGGCACGCTGGCGGGTACCGGGATCGGCGCTGCGGCGCAGCAGTGCCGCCGAGCCGGCCAGGCCGGTCAGCGTGAGCACGGCCAGCAGCGGGCCCGGCGTGTAGCCGCCGCCGAGCTGGTAGGACCGGAGGAACGCGGCGACCGGCCGCCAGACAGTCGGCTCGCCGCCGCCGAACCGGCTGACCGCGGCCCTGACGATCGGCTCGGTGGTCTGCGAGTCGTAGTACGGGTACGTCGTCTGGAACTGCCAGCGAGAGATGGGCGTATCACCCTGGCCGGTCGTGCGGGTCAGCATGAAGAGCTTGACCACGTCATGCCCGTAAGCGGAGAGCACCCGCATCGGCTGCTGGGTCAGCACCCGGTGGCTGAAGTCGGCCACCAGGCTGTTGACTTCACCGCGCGGGAGATTCCGGTAGTACGGCTGCACCGGGGAAGCCGCGTTGTACTCGAGCCAGTCGGGCCCGTTGGCCTGCTGGGCCGGCGTCGGGCACATCCCGCGCTCGGCTGACGGCAGCCTGAGCGTGCCGCAGTCCGCTGCGGCCGCCATCCTCCCGTAGGTGGACGTGACGCCCGTGTGCGACAGGAAGAAGGCACCGCTGAGCAGGTAGGAGCCAGTGCAGTAGGCCAGGATGGGCAGCGCGAAGGCCGCGCAGAGGACAGCCGCCTTGCCGAGCGCATGCCGCCAGCCGCCGCCCGCCGCGAGCAGGTAGATCAGCGCCGGCACCAGCAGGACCTCGCCGACCTGGGCGACCGTGGCTGAGGTCCCGAGCACGACGCCGGCCGCGACGACGCTGCGCCAGCTGGCTCTCGGCTGCCAGAGCAGGATCGCCAGGCCGGCCACGATCAGTGCCTCGAACAGGGTGTCCGGCATGATCGTCTGTTCCATCTGCAGCTGGTAGGCGTCCAGCAGGACGGGCGTCATGGCCAGGGCGGCCAGCCAGCGCGACACCCCGCGCCGGCGCAGCAGCAGGTAGATGGCCACGGCCATGGCCAGGCCGAGCAGATGCTGGAAGGCGGCGACCGCGTTGAAGTTGGCGATCAGCAGGATCGCTCGCAGCGGGCCCTTGTAGCCGACGGGGTCGTTACCGTCGGCGTTGTAGAGGTACCTCACCGTGTCGATGTAGAACAAGGCGGGCCGGTAGGCCAGCTGGACCAGCACCCGGAGCACCAGGCCGGCCGCCAGCAGCGCGGTGGCCAGCCAGTTCCGCCGCAGTGCGGCCGCGGCCGCCGCTGCCCCCTGGCGGGTCGCCCGGGCGCGGCGGCCCGGCCCCGCCTGGCCGGCCGGGCTGCGATCCGCGTCCGCGGAGGTGAGCGGGCTTTTCCCGAGCATGCCAGTCACCGGGCAGGCCCGGTCAGCGGGCGCGATCGCGCCACAGCGGCTCCCTGATCCGCCGGGCGGAGTGGCAGGGAGGCAAACCCTCGATCCCGGCCGCGGCTCAGGCCCGCCGCGCCGGCCCCTGGCCTCATCCCGAGATGATCCCGTGGCCGCCCCCGGAACGCCAGAGGGCCAGGAACACCGTGACGATCGCCAGCCATCTGGTCATCCGGTTGCGCGGGACCTGGGTCAGCGCGACCCAGGCGATCGCGGTGTACCAGGGGAAGACCCAGGGAGCGACGAGGATCCAGGAGAACGTCAGCGCGAACGGCGCGACCACCTCGCGCGGCTGATCCGAGGAGATCCGCTGGTAGATGAACCAGGCGACCACGATCATCGCGATCGGCCACAGGCAGCTGATGAGGGTGCCCACCGTCGCCGGGCTAAGGCCGGCTGTCTCGGCCGCTACCTGGAAAAGCCGCCACGGCGACGGCAGCGCGACCAGCTTCGACGCGTTCAGCAGCGGTTTCAGCGCGCCGAGCCCGTAGTAGGCGTAGACGAGGGCCACGGTGACCAGGGACACCACCGTGATCCGGGCCGTGCGCATCCACTCGTGCCGCCGCAGCAGCGGCCACGCCAGCCCGATCCCGATCAGCGCAGCGTTGATCTTCACCCCGCACGCCAGGCCGATCAGCACGCCGATCAGCACGTCGCCCCACATGCCGGAGACCCGGCGCGCCACCTGGATCGAGCAGATCGCCGCCGCGGCCACGAACGTGTCGAGATGGCCGCCGCTCACTAGCTGCTGGATGATGACCGGGTTCGCCACCCAGAACAGGGTGGCGCGCACGGGGTCGTCGGAGGTCTTCAGGAGCAGCCAGCCGACGCCGATGAAGACGATCCCGTTGAGGATCATCAGGATCCAGATGGTGGTGGCGATGTTCGGGCCGCCGATCCGCGCCGCGAACGACTGGATGACGGTCGCGACCGGCCCGTACACCGACGGCTGCCGCCTCCAGGCGGTGCCGATCACCGCCCAGTACGCGGTGTGGCGCAGGACCAGCGGGCTGAGCCGGTAAGGGTTACCGCCCAGCGACGCTATCCGGCCGTAGGCCGCGTAGCTCGCGGTATCCGACGAGCCGACCGGGGTGAGGCTGACCATGACGGCGACGATGGCCGCGCTGGCCAGCAGCAGGCGACGCGGATCGGGCCGCCACCCCTGGCTGTGCGCCCACAGCATCCCGGCGAGCCCCAGGCAGGCGAGGATATCGCCCGTGTACAGCATCGCCCCGGCGATGATGCTGTGGTGACCCAGCGACGGCAGGACGTGCGATTGCTGCAGCAGCCGGGTCAGCGGCAGCCGGATGGGCAGCGTCTCGGAGTTCGGCGCCATCGCGCCGACGAGCATGCCCAGCAGCAGGCCGGCTCCGGACACGGCGAGGGCGACCCTGGGCTCGGAGAGCCTGCTCCAGGAGAGCTTGCGGATCACCGTGCTCATGAGCCGCTCGATCGGGCCGTTCGGGCCACGGCCCCCTAGCGGGTCATATGCCCGGAACGTCTGGACCGTTCGCGACCACCCGCCCGGACGGGGCGATCCGGTCCGGCTGCCCGGCTCGGCCGCCTCAGCAGGCGAGGAGGGGTCAGCCAGGCCGACAGCCCGGGGCGGCTCGGCGGCCGCGAGGTGATCGGCCGTCGCGGCCGGCCCGGGCTGGCCGGAAGGCGCGGCCGGGTCAGTGAGCCGGGCCGATCCGGCCGGATCGGCAGGCAGGGAAGGGTCGGCCGACCCGGCCGACCCTGGTGGGTCGGCCGGCTGGATGGACACCTGTGCCACTCGCCCATACCCTCCACTGGCTCACCTGCGCGACCGCTGCCTCGCAGGCGTCGCCTCGCCGTCCGGCCCTGGGCTCCGGAGCCCCTGATCAGTTCTCGGCCGCCCCTGCTTGCGGTCTTCGCCCAGCGTAGGCGGCCCCCCAAAGCTCCACGTTACATTCGCCTGAATCGTGCCAGCGCCAGCCCCCGGCCCGCCGATTACCAGTGTGCCGATCGGTTATGCCGCATTTGCGCGGCGGATGCGCTCAGCCGGCGGCCGGCTTCGTCCTGCCCTTACCCGGCCAGGACTCACGGCTCCCGGCCGCGCCGCGGCGGGTCTCGGTGTCCCCGGCCTCGCCTGGCCGGCTCCTCGCCGGCGCCGCGTCCGGCCTGGCCGCGGCGGCCGACTTCGCCGGCCAGCTGCCGCCCGGCCTGTACCTAGTCGCCGCCGCCGCTGCCGCAGCTGTCGTCACCGCGGCCGCCGCCCTGCTGCCAGCGCAGGCGGCCCGCCGCCTGCCTGCCGCGCATCTACTTGCCGAGGAGTAAGCACATGGCCGACGGCCCGGATGCCCGTAACGGACCGCGCCTTCGCGGGGCCGCGCCTTCGCGGGGCCGCGCCTTCGCGGGGCCGCGCCTTCGCGGGGCCGCGGGAGATCATTAGCCCTGATCGGCCTGACCGCTGCAGAGCGCGTCAAGTCGCTCCAGCGTCCTGGCCATGCTCTCGGCCCAGATCTTGCCGTCGTCCATGCCCAGCCGCTCATCTTCCGGCACACGCGAGCAGTCATAGATTTCGGTCACGATAGTCGCATCCGGGCCATCGGGGGTGAGCTGATAGCCCCACCGTTGCCCCCAGCGGGCCTCGGCCGGACTGGACGGGGCGGCGTCCGGATGGCCGCGTCCGGCTTCCGGCTCCCAGGTGATGCGCCGGTCCGGCTCGTACTCGACAACGTGATTGTTCATCTCATAGTCGCCCAGTTTCGAGTAGTACATCTTGATCACGAAGACATCTCCGACGCCCGAGATCAGCGCGGTCGTGGCGGCCCCTCGCAACATCCCTGAGCCATCGAGCTCCAGGTGCCGCACCGGATTCGAGAGGATCCGGAAGATGTCGTGCGCCGGAGCGCAGATCCGCCGGGATACGGCAACGGGCTTGTACTCGGTGTCGGTCATGGGGTCGGTTCCTTCTCCCGGGTGTTCGCCGCTCGGCGCCTGGGGCCGATGCCTTCAGGCAAGACGCGTCGTCGCTCATCTATTCATCGCCCCCTGGCGGATCAGAGCGCCTGTTGCCTGCCTGGCTGTGCAGCACTGCGCCGGGGACGTGCGTCCCTGGCTGGATGGCCTGCTCGCGAGAGCACCACCAGGTCGACCGGCCGCCCACCGACGCGTGCTGCATCTCGGCGCCGCAGCGCGGGCAGGTGCCGCCCGGGCGCCGGGCCGCGATGACCTCGCCGGTGTGCACCCCGCCCTTGGCGATGGCGGACTGCAGGGCGGACCGCAGGGCACGGTAGAGCCGGTCGGCATCATGGCGCGACAGGCTGCCGGCCGCTGCCAGGGGCGAGATCCTGGCCTGCCACAGCGCTTCGTCGGCCAGCAGGTTCCCGACTCCCGCGATCTTGGACTGGTCGAGCAGGCGCGCCTTGACAGCGATCGTGCCCCTGGTGATCAGCGCGCCGAACTCGGCCCGCGTGACGTCGCCGGCGTCCGGTCCGAGCGCGTCGACGTCCGGGTTCAGCCGGACGCGGCCCAGCCGGCGCTTGTCGAACAGCACCAGGCTGCCGCCGCCGGCAAATTCGAGCGTGAAGCGGTTCCACCGGGCACTGCCCGGCTGCGCATCACGCCGCCGGTAGCCGCCGCCCTCGGCTGCCGCGCCGCTCGCGGATGCAACGATGATTCGACCGCCCATGCCGAGGTGAATGCCGAGGTCGGGGCCGGGCCCGCAGGAGCGGCCGGCCTCGGAGGTCTCGCACCAGATCAGCTTGCCCCGTCGCCGGGCCGTGGTGAGCATGCGCCCGAGCAGCGCAGCGCGGAGCTGGCCTGGCGAGTGCGGCCGGCAGACGAACGTGTCCGCGTCGTCGACGGCCACGATGGGCCGGCCCAGGGCCTCAGCGGCGATCAGGCTGCGAGCAGTCTCGACCTCGGGAAGTTCCGGCACGTACCCGTTGTACCCGGCCGGCCGCCGGCGGTCGCCAGCGGTCCCCGGCCGCCAGGCTGGTCCTAGGACACGCCTGCGCCGATCAGGTGACCGATAGCGAAGGTCACCAGCGCGGCCGCGCCGCCCAGCAGCAGCTGCCGCAGTCCTGACCGCACCGGGGAGCGCCCGTTCAGCACGTCCTGCGCAGGCGACCGCCCGGCCCGCGCCGCCCGCGGCTGCGCTCTCGGCCAGGCCAGGATCCATGCCGCAGTCAGCCTACGTGCAACCTGAGTGTTGCGCGATAGCCGATTATGTGCAACCCTAGCGTTGCACATAATCGCAACGGGAAGGCGGCAACTTGCCATGAAGACACCCCCGGTCGTGTCACCGCAGGAGTGGGATGCTGCGCGCCAGCGACTGCTCGTCAAGGAGAAGGAGCTGACCCGCGCCCGTGACGCGCTGGCCGCCGAGCGCCGGCGGATGCCGTGGGTGGCCGTGCAGAAGGAGTACGAGTTCGTCGGGCCCAACGGCACAGCGAGCCTGCTCGACCTGTTCGAGGACCGCCGTCAGCTGATCGTCTACCGTGCATTCTTCGAGCCCGGCGTGTACGGCTGGCCCGACCATGCCTGCATCGGCTGCTCGCTGGTAGCCGACCAGGTCGCCCACGTCGCGCATCTGAACGCCCGCGACACCACTCTCGCCTTCGCCTCGCGCGCGCCACAGCCCGACATCGAGCGGGTGAAGGCGCGGATGGGCTGGCAGATGCCCTGGTACAGCATGACGGACAGCTTCGACACCGACTTCGGCGTGGACGAGTACCACGGAACGAACGCGTTCATCCGCGACGGCGACACCGTGTTCCGCACCTACTTCGTCAACAACCGCGGCGACGAGGTAATGGGCGGCACCTGGAGCTACCTCGACCTGACCGCGCTCGGACGCCAGGAGGACTGGGAGGACTCGCCCGAAAGCTATCCCCAGACCCCGCCCTACGCCTGGTGGAACTGGCACGACGAATACGCCGGCGCCAAGTCCCAGGGCTGAGCGGCACCAGCCGATGAGCAGGGGGGCAGGCCCTCGCCTCGCCCCGCATTGGCGCGGCGAACTGCCTAGTCGATGCCCTTCCACTGTTCGGCGAGGCGGCCCCAAGCAAACTGGCTCGCCAGGTGCGAGCAAATGCCGAAGCCGGTACCTGCGAGAAGTCGGCTGACTACCTCAACGGCCTCGGGTGGCGGTTGCCGGCTCGGTCGTCCACTGGTCGGCGAGCCACGCCAGATCCGTTTCGTCTCTGGCCCGTGCTTCCTGCTCGCGGCCGAAGAGCATATCGGTCTTGGCAAGGACGAGTGTGTAGGGCCGGCCCTGCCGCCTGGTCACGTGGGTGACGGGCAGCTCAGCGGCGTCGATCCGGGAGTGGACATGCTGCCTGCCCGTCTGGGCGAGCGGCCACTCGAAGGTGCGCGCGTTCTTGTCCGCCAGGAACACCCGGAGCGTGCCGCACAGCTCGCACGCGCAGCTCCCAGCAGGCAGCTCGACCGACCAGTCGCCCGGTTCGCGTTCTGGGCGGGCGAGCCTGCCGCGGAGCCGCGCCGCGCAGTCGCTGGCTAGGGCGTCGAAGCCGCCGTCACCGGGTGCGTAGTCCCTGGGCGTTGCCGCGGACGCCCGCAGCGCGGACATCTCCAGCGCCGTCACGGGGTCGTCCTGCTGCCGGAGGTGCGCGGCAACCGTGTCCCGCCTGCTGGCCGCCCCGATCGCGGCGGCGGCCGTCAGCACCGCGGCGAGTGGCTTGCCAAGGTCGCCGAGCTGGCGGTCACGGTAGCTCGGCCGCGAGGAGGCCACCGCTGCGCCGATGTCCGTGGCGATCCGCTCCCACGCCAGGTCCAGCAGCCGCTCGGCAGCCGCCGCGCCGGCGCTGCCGGCGGCACGCAGCCGCTCACACAGGCCGGGTAGCTGGTCCGCTGCCCACTGCGGCACATCATGTCCAGCGCCGAACGCCCAGCCCGGCTGGTCACCGCCGAACCACGTCCGCAGCAGTTCCGCCGTCCACTGCTCGCCGTAGCGTTCGGCCGTCTTCGCGAGGGACTTCACGTGCGCGGCAGCGAGGCTGTCGATCCGGAACGGGCTCAGCAGCATCGCTGCGGTCGCCGCGTCCGCCACGGCTTGCGCGGCCAGCAGCGCTTTGCGGAGAAGCCCGGAGGTCTTGCCGCTCTGCTTCTGCTGCGCGGCCTGGCCGCGGAGGGCGACGTCCCAGAACGGCGCGAGGGTCGCGGCGGCGGCGCGGGCGCCGGCCACGTCGGCCGATGACGCCATCGCGGCGATCTGGTCGAGCGCCCATGCGGCGGAGGTTTCGGCGCGGTTGGCGAACGCCTGCTCCCGTGGCCACACGACGACCGCTGCGCGGTGGTACCAGCGGTCCAGCGTGTTGCCCCAGTTCCCCATGTAGCCTTCGTACTGCCGGGAATAGGGCTGGAGGTCGCCGGACGGGGTGGACTCGCACACCTCCGTCTCGTGCAGGAACAGCGAGGTTTCCTCCAGCCGGGCGCCGTCCGGGCCGGTCCAGTGCGTGAGCGTGATCTCCGAGTCGACTAGGTCCTGAGTCACGTACTCGCGCTCGTTGTCGCTCGCGCCGGAGTACTCGTCGTCTTCGCAGTAGTCATAGGTGTCATGCCAGCCCCGGCGGCGGTATCCGTAGACCTCGTCGGCCGGGTAGGCGTCGTGTGTCTCCTTGACGTCGGCGAGCGCGAGGATCGCCTCGCAGCCTGCCCGGTCGGCGGCAGCGCGCAGCAGGGACACCCGGCGGGCGTCCTCGCCTTTCAGCCGGGACCAGGCCAGCGCGCGCGGCGTGTACTCATGGTCCAGGAGGTAGGCAAGCCGGCCCGGCGGGGCGGCCGGAGGGCCGCCGTGGTAGCGGTGCGTCGGCGTGGCGAAGTGCTCCCGCAGCAGGCTTGCCAGCTCAGCCGCGGTGCCGTCGTCGCCCTCCGGGCGGGTGGTGTCGCCGTGCAGCAGCAGGTTGTAGGTGAGCGTGATGCGGTAGCCGGACTTCACCTTGAGTACCTCGTGCCGGCAGTCGGTGTAGAAGGCGACGAGCGACAGCGTCGTCTTCGAGCCCCGGTAGGTGCTGCGCTCTCCGTTGTGCTCAACCACCAGCTCGCCGCCGGCGTGGCTGGACGGCAGCGTCACCACCAGGGTCGCGACCATGTCGTCGGACTTCTCCGAGTCCTGGTGGGGGAGGAAGAACTGATCCGGCTCGTAGACCAGGAGCGAGTGAAGATCGGCAGTCAGGCCGGCCGCGTTCGGGAGACCGAGCTCTTCCTTGACCGTCGCGAGGAAGTCCGTGAGCATGGCGTCGTCCCACTCGGCCCGGACGAGGTGCCTCGGGATCTCCCACGTGTGACGGACGTCTGGGTCGGTCAGCGTCTCCGAGCCGCGGCCGAACCGGGCCGGCTCAGCAAGGCTGATGAGCTTGCGGGCCTTGGCGGGCGTCACGGGCAGCGTGACCCGCCCGCAGCCTTCCACCTCCAGGCTCAGGCATTCCGGCCGCGCCGTCAGCTCGGCGCCGAACGTCGACTTCGCGTCGGCGCGCAACGTCCTGGCCAGCCGGTCACGCGCCGCAGTCGCCATCGCTTGTTCCTCCGGTGCCATGGGAACGCCATACTTCTGACGCGAAACGACTGTAGTGAACCGCTCTGCCGGAGGGGCACGCTTTTGCACTACCCCGCCCAAGCCCTCTAGCGGCGGTCGGTGCATTGAGATCGGTCGTCTGCCTGTGCTAGCTAACCCTGCCGCGGGGACCGCATTCGATCAGCGAGGATGGCGCGGGCCTGGGGGGTCGCTTGTCGCGCTTGGGGCCGGGGCTGCCCGGCGGGGGTCGGGGAAGCCGAGGCTGGTGTAGCCGGGTGCGCGGCCTGCCAGGGTGGCGGCGAGCACGCCGGTGCGCACGTCGTGGTAGTCGTGGACCTCGGCGGTTTCCTTGCCGGGATAGGCGCGGAGGATCCGCCCGGCGTACTGGACCAGGCGTCCTTTCCACCTGACCGGCGCCGCGAGGAACAGGGTGTCCAGGGCCGGGCAGTCGAAGCCTTCCCCGGCGTAGGGGCCGGTGGCCACGACCAGCAGCGGCGGGCCGCCGGGCTGGGGCTGCAAACGTGCGAGCGCTGCGGTGCGGTTCTTGGCGCCCATGCCGCCGCGCAGCACGACTGGGTCGTAGCCAGTTTCCTGCAGGAGGCCGGCCAGCTTGTGCAGGTGAGCAACCCACTGGGTGAGGACCAGGCAGTGGCGTCCTCGGGCCAGGGCTGCGGCAACGTCGGCGGTGATCTGGCGGGTGCGGTGGTCGTCGGCGGCCAGGTCGCGGTAGATCGCGGCCATCCCGCCCGGTGCCTGCGGGTCGGCGTCACCGCTGTAACAGTAGGCGGTCTCGTGCAGGTGCAGGGCGGGTGCAGGCCGGGTCGTATCGCCGGGCAGCGTGATGCCGGGCAAGGCGAGTTCCTGCCGGCCCACGTCGTGGTCGCGAGGCGGCGTGATGGTGTGCCGGATCTCGCCGACCTGCCAGGCAATGAGGTCGTCGAGCTTGTCGCGGCGGTACGGGGTGGCTGTCAGGCCCAGCCAGCGGCGCGCTGGGATCTGGCGGACCGCGTCTTCGAACGCCGCGGCCGGTACGTGGTGGCATTCGTCGGCGACGACCAGCCCATATCCGGCGGTCAGCTCGCCGATGTCGGCGCGGCGCACCAGCGTCTGCAGGGTCATGATGTCGATGGATCCGCGGACCTTTGCCCGGCCGCCGCCGAGCTGGCCGGACCTGACGCCGAGGAACTCGCTGACACGGGTCCGCCACTGGTCGGCAAGAGTCTTGCGGTCGACCAGGACGAGCGTTGAAGCCCCGTGCATGGCGATCAGCGCGCAGGCGACGACCGTCTTGCCCGACCCTGGGGGTGCGACTAGGACGCCGAGTTCGTGGCGGGCCAGTTCGGCGACGGCCTCGCGCTGGCTGCCGGTTAGCGTTCCGGTGAAAGTGAAGTCCTGCCCGGCTCCTGCTGACCTCTCGTCGGTGATCTCCAGGCGGCTGCCGGCCTCCTCCGCGAGGGATGCGACCTTGACGATGAGTCCGCGGGGCAGGATCAGTCCGCCGTCGATGGTCTCATCGAAGCTGCGCAGGAACCGGGGGACATTCCAGGTGGACGCCCGCATCCGCTGCCGCTCGTCAAATACCGGGTTGCGCATGGAAGCGGCGTGCCGCAGCGCTGCGGCCAGGCTGGGTGTCAGCTCGGCTTGCTCTAGCCGGATCCCGGTGCCGAGCCGGGCGTGGACGACCGGCGAGGCCACCGGCCGGGTCGCCGTGGATGCCGCGGCGGCCAGCCGCGTCACGTCTGATCCCACGACCACCCGGCCCGCCTGGTCGGCTGCGCGGTTGGCTTCCCGCGGGCTCATCCGGCCCAGGGACGACAGGTATGCCCACTGGTCCCGGTACGGTTCCAGCGTTCCCGGGTCGATGAAGACGGTCCGGCCTTCGTCGCGGGCCGGCTTGAACAGCGGCGCGGCGATCAGGTTGCCGACCCCGCCGGATGGGAGCAGGTCCTGGGACGGGAACAGCCGGTCGTAGCTGGCCAGCTTCATCCGGCCGCGCAGCGCCATTGCCTCCCGCAGCAGCCCAGTGCCGAGCCGCCGCGCGGTCCCCGCCGGGACGGGCCGGGTGAAGAACACCCAGGCGTGGGCACCCACACCGGACCGGGACACCTCCAGCGCAGCCGGCACCTGCAGCGCCCTGGCCGCCTTCAGGTACATCAGCGCGTCGATCATCGCCTCGGGCCCGTCGAAGTCGGCCGCCAGCCACCAGCACCGATCGCCGTCCAGCAGCGGGTACAGGCCGATGTGCATCTTCCCGGACAGGTGCGCGGCCAGCACGTCGGCGGTCAGCGGCAGGTAGTCCCGCTCGCCGTGCGGCACTCCCTTGCGGAACCCGCCCTGCGTGGCGGGAACCCACCCGGCCTTGCCGGTACGCCGGTTCTCGTACCGGAGCGCGTACACGTCGGTCCGCGCGGCGAACAGCGCGCCGAAGAACGCCACCTTCTCCTGCGGCGCCGAGCCGCCGTGCACCGGCCCGGGCGGCGCCTCGAAGAACCCGGCCTGCGCCGGGCGGGGCAGGCCGGCCTGCTCGGGGGCGAGATCTAGCAGGCGCAGCAGTCGCGCGTTCTCGGCCCGCAGCCGGGCAACCTCGGCCGCCACAGACTTAGGCACGCGACCGTCGAAGCGGTCGAGAATCTCGGTCACGCTGACAACGGTACGTGGACGCTGAGGCGGTTGCAGAGCGCGAGAGCTGGGCAAAGGCCCGCTGGCCGGCCATCCTGAACGAGTGGGCCGCGCCGCAGCGCGCGCAGCGAACTGTCTACCGGCCACGGGTCGAGGAGGTGCTCGTCACGAACGTGTCCGGACTGCTTCCGAGCCAGGTCACCGATGACTACTGGATCTACGCCGATAGCCCGGCCGTGAGCGAAGCGGACCCGTCGCGCACGGGGAAGTGGCTTGTGTTCGTCCCGGCCAGGCAGGTCGACCGCTGGTGGGAGCTGATCCGGCTCGCGACCGAGCAGGGCCGCCTGGGCATCTCAGCCAAGGCGGCAACAGCCCGCCACAACGACCTGGCAACATCGCGGCGGACCAAGCTGATCTGCGTGTACACCCGCGACTGGCAAGACCAGAGCGATGTGCAGCGCGTCCTGCGGCAGCTCAGGGGCATTGGCGTGACCTCGCGCCTGTCCTACAAAACCGACGAAGCGACGGTGTCCGGCGTGTACGGCACCGGCTCGGCAATCTATGTCAGCCAGCCGGGCAGCGCGGAGTTCGAGGACCGCACTCGGCGCATGCATTCTCTGGTGACGAGCGGTCCGGGCCTGGCAGAGCGATTTCGATGCCCGGCTGGCTGACGCGCGGGCCCGCGCGAACGGTCACCGGGTCAGCCCGCTCGACATCTGGGTCTCCACCCCGCGGCCGTCCCCGGTCATGGTCTGGCCTCCTGCCCGGACCCGCGTGTTCCTCACCCGCGCCCGCAGGCACCGCCTGTACGCGCTGTACCACCTGATCGCCTTCCGCGGGCTGCGGCGAAGGCTGCGGGCTGCGCCGCCCCGACACCGACCTGGATAGCGCCACCACAACGATCCGCTTGCAGATCACGCAGCTCGGCTGGGCCACCGAGCACGGCCCCCCGAAATCCGAAACCGGGGAACGCCAGGTCGCCCTGGACGCGCGGACTGTCGCGGTCATCCGCGCCCACCGTCAGCATCAGGACCAGCAGCATCCGGTCTGCAGCGGGGCCAGCGGCCGGGCCGGAAGTCGAGTTCACCAGCCCCGACGGCACGCCCCTGCACCCGGCCGCCGTGACCGGCGCGTTCGAGCAGCTTGCCTACCTTGCTGGCCTGCCCCCGATCCGGCTGCACGACCTGAGGCATGGCGCTGCCACGCTCCTGCTCGCGGCCGGGCACCACATGAAGGTCGTCCAGGAAACCCTCGGCCTGTCCTCCATCACCATCGCCGCAGACACCTACACCTCCGTGCTCCCCGAACTGGCCCGCCGCTCCGCCGAAGACGTCGCTGCGCTAATCCGGCTTGGCGATTAAGGCGCTCCGGCAGAAGGCCGTGCAGCAACTCCCCGATCGCGCGCTCGGTCGACATCGCCAGCGTCACCATCTGGGACAGCTCCACCTAGGTTATGGGTATCGAGGCTAAGGCAGGATCTCGACGTATCCGTCCGTTCCATGCACGCGGATCCGCTGCCCATTTCGGATCAGCCGGGTGGCTTGCTCCACGCCCACGACGGCCGGCAAGCCGTACTCCCGCGCGATCACTGCGCCATGGGTCATAAGGCCCCCCACCTCCGTCACCAGGCCCGTGATCGCGACGAACAGGGGCGACCAGCTGGGGTCCGTGTAGGCGGTGACCAGGATGTCGCCCGCTTCGAGATCGGCCTCCGCCATGTCATGAATGACGCGAGCCCGCCCCTCGATGATCCCTGCGGAAACCGGTAGGCCGACTAGCGCGCCGGCCGGGACATCGACGCGTCGGTACGCCCCGGCGATAACCTCGCCATCCGACGTGAGCACCCGGGGCGGTGTGAGCGCTTGATACGACCTGAACGCGTCCTTGCGCTCGTGGATGAGCTGGTCGTCCACTTGGTTCGCGCGCACGACGTTGTGGAGCTCCTGGAACGTGAGGTAGAAGATGTCCTCCTTCTCACGAAGCACGTGGGCCTGCACGAGGCGCTCGGCCTCTTCCAGCAAGGCCTGCTTGTAAACGAAGTAGCGACTGACCATGCCGTACTTCGGATACTCCCGGTACCCGATGAAGGTCCGGACCCGGTCGATCATCCGCCTAGCCTCTTCGGCTTTCCGCTCCCCGTCCGGCAGCGCCTGCAATCGCTCCAGCACTTCCTGTTCCTTGTTCCACGCCTCCTGCCGCCCCTGCTCGAAGCGCCGCTCGCCGACGCCCGGCTCGAAGTTCTTGATGTTGCCGAGGATCACGGGCACGAGCGTGGTGGGGCGTTCGCTCCAACGCGGCCTCGTGACGTCGATCTCACCGACGCAGCGCATGCCGTACTTGTCAAGGAAGGCCCCGATGACGTCCCGCGCTTCCGGCCCGCCCGCAAGCTTGGCCATCTCGTCCAGGAAGTCCTCGTCCTCGACGTGTTGCAGAAAAGCCACCACCTCCGAATGCGGGCGGATCACGTCCGCGACGTCCAGGAGCGCCAGACCCATCTCCGACGTGACGTTGCGGGGAACGGACTGTGCGAGCGTGTCGGCCGCGTTCTTCTCGCCCAGCCACGCCTGCAGCTGCTCGTTTAGCCACCGCGTGGCCTCCATCGCCGACATGAACACCTGATGGCTCTGCGGATCGAAAAGGATCCGCTTCAGCTCCTGGATGTCCGCCAGGATGAAGTCGAGCAGCGCCGATTCGGACTTCGTCCGGATGTTGCGTTTCAAAGCGGCGATGGAAGCCTGGTTGCGCCCGATGAGCTCGGCGACGATGGCCGGATCGGTATCGATCGGGGCTGGCACGTCGCCAGGGGGCGCCCCGCCGGGACCCTCGTCCGGGAGCGACCGGATGAAGTCGTCGCGTTCGAGGATGGTCTGCAGCGCGTCCCTGATCAGCGGATCGGATCTCCCCAGGACCTCCAGGAGGCCTGCACGGCTCGCTGGGGAGGCCAGGCGCTGGGTGACGTCGACGAACAGCCTCCCGCCGGCCTCGTGCATCGGCGGGAGGGCCGTCAGCTGGAACAGGGAGAGCCCCAGGGGCTTCATGGGGTCGGTCATCATCTGCTGATGACCGACGGAGACGTAGACGTGGTTCTCTCGGTCGCCGGCTGCGGGGATGGGGAACAACGTGGTGATCGGCCGGCTCTGGACGACCTGGAATTCATCATCGGCCAGGCACCATTCGATGTCCTGGGGGCGGCCGAAGTGCGCTTCGATCCGCCGGCCCAGCTGCGCGAGGCGCACGGCCTGCGCATCCGTCAGCGCCGGCTGCTCCTGGCGCGCCGGGTCGATCGCCTGTTCCTGCGTCCCGCCAGCCGGCAGGGCGCGGATGGCACGCTGCTTGGTGGCGATCGCTTTGGCGACGACCTCGCCCTCCCGCACCTTGTAGGCGTCCGCGTTCACCAGGCCTGAGACCAGGGCCTCGCCGAGGCCGAAGTTGGCCTCCACGGAGGCGACCTTTCGGTTTGACGTGACGGGGTCGGCCGTGAAGAGGATGCCGGCAGCCTCCGGCAAGACCATCTGCTGCACGACCACGGCCATGTGGACCTTCCTGTGGTCGAAGCCGTTCCGCAGGCGGTAGGTCACGGCCCGCTCAGTGAAGAGCGAGGCCCAGCAGCGGCTGATGTGCTGGAGGATCGCCGCCGGCCCCACGATGTTCAGGTATGTGTCCTGCTGGCCTGCGAAGGAGGCCGCCGGCAAGTCCTCTGCCGTCGCGCTCGAGCGGACGGCGTAGGCGGCTTGCTCGCCGAGCCGGGCGAGCGCAAGGGTGATCGCCGCCGCCAGATCGTCGGGGATGGCGATCCCTTCGAGGGTCCGGCGGATCTCCGCGCTGAGCGTGCGGATCGCCTCCCGGTCGCCGGGGTTCAGGCGCGACAGCCGATCGAGCCGTTCGTCGATGGACGGCGCTTCCGCCATGATCCGCCGGAAGGCGTCCGTCGTCACGCAGAAGCCAGCTGGCACGCGAACGCCTTCGATCCGCGAAAGCTCCCCCAGGTGCGCGCCCTTGCCGCCAACGATGGCCATCTGCGTCTGGTCGATCTCCTGGAAACCCAGCACGTAGCTGCCCATCTGCCCACCTTCCCTTCAGCCCCCTCGGACCGCTCTCATTCCTACTGTCGGCCGCGCCGACCGCAGCTGTACTGGGCCATCCCTGGCCGCCGGGATGACCTCGCCGCGGTCATCGGGCCTCACCCGTCTCGGTCTCGAACTCCGCCGAGGTGAACAGCACGCACCTGTGTACCGCGAACCGGCGAGCAGGTTTCTCTCCACCCGCCTTCGGCGGCTGCGGGTCGGCGTACTCCGTCACGGCAGAAGTAATGTCGTCCGCTGTCAGGACTTCATAGCGGCGCACCTGGTAGACGCTGTTCGCGTCGGCGGCCTCGCGCTCCAGGATGTCGAGCCCGTACTGCTTCTGGCCGCGCCGGCCATAGAAATGAGCACCATGGTTCGGCCGACGCTTGATCATCTCGGCCGCGAGGCGCTCCAGCACCTCGGGATCCAACTCACCAAGCGGCAGCTTGGACTCGCCGGCGCGCGGTGTCGGCAGAGGAGAGCTTTGCTGCGCCCTCAGCAGATCGGCGAACCGCACTTGGCTCAGATCAGGCGGCTCATCATCTGGCCCCGGTCCCAGGTCGCCATCCGCATCGCCATCGGGCGCGCTGTCACTGTCGAGGAGCGGAGAATGCAACTGGGCACCTGGCACTCCGGTCTCATCGGACGACACGCCGCCCCCTAATCGAGGTCCGCTCACCTGCATCAGCGATACCAGATCCGGCCGACAGCGGCTCCGCCCTTTGAGCCCGGCTGACCTAGCCAGCGGCAGGCCCTGCACAAGATCACGACTGACGCGCGACTGACGAGCAAACGTCGAGCAACCACGAGCTGGAATCGGACCCGGCCAAGGCTAGATAAATGGAGAGAACCCCAGGTCAGGACGGGTCAGGTCCTCACATTTGGCGTTGAGCTGGCCTGATGCGAGCTGGCGGGAGGCGTGCCCGCAGGTTAAGCGGGCCGTGGCCACGGTGTTATGGGCTGGATTAGCCGCCAGGCCGACAACGCCCGGCGCGCAGCGGTGCCGTCAGATGATCTTGCTCCGCCATCGCTATATCCAACTTGATTGCCCCGTTCGAGCAGCCACGCTTGATTGTCTTGGTTGCTCGGTCATTGGTAGATGTCGTGGTAGCCGATGGCCAGCGAGGTCAAGAGCGGTTCGCCATCGGTGTCCGGGCCGATGGTGAACAGGGCCCGTCCATCGGGTCCGGCGAAGCTCCAGGTCAGTGAGTAGGTCTCACCGATCTTGTGAATGCGCAGGCGTCTGGGCCAGGGTGCCTCGCCGCGGTGCGCCCCGGCTGCCAGCGCGGGAATGAGGTAGCCGCGGACGGCATCAACGAACGGCCGGCGATGTTCGCGGGGGAGTTTGGCCAGTGCGAGATCGAATCCCGCGGTGGTCTGGTATTTCACCCACCCGCCTCATCGTCGATGGCTTGCAGATGTCCCAGGAACTCATCATCGCTGTCGAATCTGCGGACCCGCCCGGCGGCCAGATCCGCTTCGGCCTCCCGAAGTTTTTCCTGCCAGGCCGGGCTGTACACCCATGCGTCTTCCTCGGGAACGATACGGGCGAGCCGACGGCCGTCCCGGGTCAGCACTGTGGTGACATGACCGTAAGCGGCCATGTTGACCAGATCCGGCAGGTGCTTTCGAGCTTCGGTCGTGCTCATCTCCTGAACCTCGTACGGCAGCGGCATCGCGTTCTCGCTCATGCCCCTAGTGTACGTCACGTACGTGGTGCTTCAGGTCTCGGGTCTGCGGGTTCTGAGCCTGGCACTCGCATATGACGCGGCACGCGTGAGCCGCAAGTCGAATGCCGCTCGTTGCGTTCTGGTCGGGCAGCTCTAGCGGCTAACGGGACGGGCGCTCGGGCGGACCATGTGCCGGTGTCGCGTCGAGGCAGCCGACGATACGGACAGCCAGCTGAGCCTGCCGAGTGTTCTCTTCTGGCGTATTCGCTTAGGTTTGGGCAGGCCTGCGAACCGCAAGGATCCCGTTGTCGGGTCACCGTGCGCCAGGAAAGGCGGAGCCATGAGCCTGCAGGGCAGGGTCTACGCGTGGTCGGCTGCCGGGACCAGGTCACCGAGCGTCGGCTGGGCAGCCGGTGCCCGCGCCGCGGTCGGCGAGGTCACGGCAGCTGGTACCTGTCGGTGGAGATACCGGCCGGGCTCGACGGGCGCAGGCACCGGGGCTAGCCGACCAGAGATGCGGCCCGCCAGGCCCTGAGCCAGCTCGCAATGCCGCCCGGCGCGTCCAGAAAAGCCTCGGCCACCAGCTCCGATTCATTCCCAGGCATAAGTCCATCGGCGACTCAACACCGCTGGCCAACGTGCTCGCCGACGGCACAGCCGATTACGTCGGCGAGACAGGCCTCGTTCCTGGCCGCTTCCGCGTCTCGGCGCGCCTGCTTCCGATACGACGAAACGGCGTCTTCGTCGACCGCGTCGTCGCGCTGCTCTTCGACGCGGAAGCGGAGCGGCATCACTACGGCATGCGGCTGTCCGGATGAGCACTCCCGTCTTAGGCGGCAAGACGGTGGCGGCATTTACCAAGATCGCCACATCCGAGCGGACATCGAGCAAACATGGACCCGCGCTCACCTGCAAACGATCTCCGGATCACCGAGAACGCCCAGGTCAGGGGCACGACAGACGGGTGCGCCGCCAGGGACTTGAACCCCGAACCCGCGGATTAAGAGTCCGCTGCTCTGCCAATTGAGCTAGCGGCGCGTGGAACTCAGTGATCGTAGCGTACCTTGCCGGGCAGGCGCGAACCACCGTCCCCCGCGCGCCCCCCGGACAGCGCGCCTGGGTCATCGCCCGGCTGCCGCCTGACCCGGCTTCGCGGCCGCCAGCAGCTGCCTGGCGATGATCAGCTTCTGGATCTCGCTGGTTCCCTCGTAAATCCGGAAAAGCCGAACATCTCGGTAGAACCGCTCCACCGGCACGGAGCGCATGTAGCCCATGCCGCCGTGCACCTGGACCGCGCGGTCGGCGACCCGGCCGACCATCTCGCTGCAGAACAGCTTGGCCGAGGACGGCGCCAGCGTCGTGTCCTGGCCGGCGTCGAAGGCCCGCGCGGCCTCCAGCACCATGGCCCGCCCGGCATATACCTCGGCCTGCGACTCGGCCAGGTGCGCCTGCACCAGCTGGAACTCGCCGATGATCCTGCCGCCCTCGCGGAAGATGCTGGCCGCCTGCACCATCTCCTCGAGCAGGCGCTCGGCCGCGCCCACGCACACCGCCGCGATGTGCAGCCGGCCCCGCGCCAGCGACCGCATCGCCGCCCGGAATCCGGTGCCCTCCGCGCCGACCAGCGCCGTGGCCGGCACCCGCACCGAGTCGAAACTGACTTCCGCGGTCCAGGCACCGGCCTGGCCCATCTTCTTGTCCCTCGGCCCGACGACCAGGCCGGGGCGGCCGGACTCGACGACGAAGGTCGAGATGCCCTTGCTGGTCCCGGCCGCGGCCGGATCGGTCCGCGCGAACACGATGAACAGGTCGGCGATCGGCGCGTTGGTGATGAAGCGCTTGACGCCGCTGATCACCCACTCATCGCCGTCGCGCACCGCCCGGCTGCGCAGTCCGCTGGGATCCGATCCGGCGTCGGACTCGGTCAGCGCGAAGGCCGCCACCACGTTGCCGCTGGCCAGCCTCGGCAGCCAGTACGCCCGCTGCTCGGGTGATCCGTCGTTCACCAGGACCTTGCCGGCGATGCCGTTGTTGGTGCCGAACAGCGACCGGAAGGCCGGCGTGGTGTAGCCGAGCTCGAAGGCCAGCCGCACGTCCTCGCTCATGGACAGGCCGAGCCCGCCGAACTCCTCGGGCAGCGCGAAGCCGAACAGTCCCATCGCGGCCGCCTTGGCCCGCAGCTCGGCCGGTACCTCGTCCTGCTCGCTGATCTCGTCCTCGCGCGGAACGACCTCGCTGCGGACGAACGTGCGCACCGCTGTCAGTACGTCGGCGAATTCCTGCGGCTCCATCTGACCCGCCTCCCTGCGCTGCCGCCAGCTGATGAGCTGGCCGGGCGGATCGCGAACCAGGCCAGCGCGACGGCAATAACGTATCCAATCGCCGCAACGGCGAGCGAGAGATGAAGCGTCGGAGCCTGGCCCAGGCCGGCGCCGCTCGCACCGGAGCTGGCCGGCAGCGCCACGTTCACGATCGTCACGTCCAGCTGGATCACGAAAAATCCCAGGCATACCGAAACGAGGGCGCTCACCGCACCGGGCCCGCTGGCCCGCCTGCCCGCGGCGTGCTCATCGGGGAAGGCCGCCGCGACGGTGCCGCGAGACCCCGTGCCGCGAGACCCCGTGCCGCGAGACCCCGTTCAGCCGAGCCGGCGGCCCGTCAGCGTCCCAGCCGGCGCCGCCGCTCAGGCCGGGTCGCCGGACAGCACGGCGCCGAGCCGGGCCAGCGCGGCGGTGAAGGCGTGCGCCGGCGGCGTGCCGTAACCGACCACGAGCGCCGGACTGGCCGGATGGCCGGCCGGCCCGTAGGAACTCAGGCCATCGACGGCCAGCTGATGACGCGCCGCGCTGGCCACCACCTCGTCCTCCTGCTGGCCGGCCGGCAGCCGGGCCAGCGCGTGCAGGCCGGCCGCCATGCCGGTGACCCGCACCTGCGGTGCCTGCCGGGCCAGCATGGCGACCAGCTGGTCGCGGCGCCGCCGGTAGGCCAGCCGCATCCGGCGGATCTGCCGGTCGTAGCCGCCGGAGTCGATGAGCTCGGCCAGCGTCAGCTGGTCCAGGCTGCTGCTCAGCCGGCTGGCCCGGGCCTTGGCCGCGAGCACCTCGTCCAGGAGCTGGCCGGGCAGCATGAGCCAGCCGAGCCGCAGCCCGGGCGCCAGGCCCTTGCTGGCGGTGCCCGCGTAGACCACCCGGTCGGGGGCCAGCGCCTGCAGCGCGCCGACCGAGGGCCGGTCGAAGCGAAACTCGCCGTCGTAGTCATCCTCGATGATCACGGCTCCGGTCCGGGCCGCCCACTCGGTGACCTGCCGCCGCCGGGCTGGCGCCAGCGGCATGCCGAGCGGGAACTGGTGCGCCGGGGTGAGCAGCACCGCGTCACAGCTGCCGAGCTCGCTGGTCACGGCGCCGTCCTCATCCACCGCGACCGGGGCAACACTCAGCCCGGCGGCCGCGGCGATCTGCCGGTGCCCGGCATGGCCGTATGCCTCAGTCGCGAGTGTCGCCCCGCCGCGGGCCCGCAGCACCTCGCAGAGCAGCTCGAGTCCCTGCGCGAATCCGGCGCACACCACGATGCGATCCGGGCTGGTGATCACGCCGCGGGCCCGGGACAGGTACCCGGCCAGCGCGGTGCGCAGTGGCAGCGGCCCGCGCGGGTCCCCGTAGCCGAGCAGCTTGGCCGGCGCGGCCGCGAGGGCCCGGCGCGACGCGGCCAGCCAGCCCGGCCGCGGGAACGCGGACACGTCGGGGAATCCGGCTCGCAGGTCATAGCGGATCCGGCGCTCCGGCTGCGAAACTGCTGTGCCCCCGGGCGGCTGCGGCTCCAGCCCATGCTCGGCGACCCACGTGCCCGCGCCGTGCCGGGTCGAGAGCCAGCCCTCGGCGACCAGCTGGCCGTAGGCGTCAGCCACGGTATTGCGGGCCAGCCCGAGGTCCGAGGCGAGCGCGCGCGACGAGGGCAGCCGGGTTCCGGCCGGAAGGCGGCTGCCCCGGATGGCCGCGCGCAGCGCGTCCTCCAGGCCCGCCCGGACGCCTCCGGCCGCAGCGGCCCTGCTCAGCTCCAGGTGCAGGTCCAGTCCGGAAGTGGCCCACTTTTCTGCCATGAAAGTGGACCATACTCGTGGGCCGCACCTGTCGTAACGTCGACGTCAGCGCCAGCCCGGCGCGACCGCCGCACCGGCGGCCACCTCACGACAGGGAGATCTCCGATGCCAACGGCCACGCAGGATGCCGCTCAGCAGATACCGATCCGGCTCGACTTCGAAGCCCGCGCGCAGGACTTCTCCCGCGCCATGGCTCACCTCGATCATGCCGCCACCAGGCAACTCGATCAGGTCGACTTCGATCACCGGCTGCGTGAGCTGGTGCGGATCCGCGCGTCACAGCTCAACGGCTGCGCCTACTGCATCGACATGCACACCAAGGACGCGCGGGCGATCGGCGAAACCGAGCAGCGTCTTTACGCGCTCCCCGCCTGGCGGGAGACTCCGTACTTCACCGACCGCGAGCGGGCCGCGCTGGCCTTCACCGAGACGGTGACGCTGGTCGCGGATACGCACGTGCCAGCGGAGGCCTACGACGAGGTCGCCGCCGTGTTCACCGAGGATGAGGTCGCCGCGCTGCTCAGCCTGATCGTGACGATCAACGCATGGACCGCGCTGTCGGTCGCCAGCCGCGCCTGGGTGCCGGGTTCCTACCAGCCATGACCGGCCCGTCACCGGCCAGGCCGGGACCTGGCGGACCGGCGTCCGACGGCCCCGCACCGGCACCGGCGCCGGGCGAGCCGGCACCCGGCGCGCAGGCATCGGGCGATCCCGCGCACAGCCGCCAGTTCGCCGCCTCCTGGTTCCGGGCGCTGCATCACGGGTCCCGGCCGCTCGTGCTGCCGAACGTCTGGGACGCGGTGAGTGCGCGGGTGTTCGCCGAGGCGGGGTTCCCGGCGCTGGCGACATCGAGCGGCGCCATCGCGGCGGCGCTCGGCTACGCCGACGGCCAGCAGACGCCGGCCGCCGAGATGTTCGCGGCGGTCACGCGGATTGCCCGCAGCGTCGATGTCCCGGTGACGGCCGACATCGAGGCCGGCTACCGGCTCTCGCCGGCTGAGCTGGCCAGCCGGCTGGCCGAGGCGGGGCGGGCCGGCGGGATGTGCCGGACGCCGACCCGGATCGCCAGGTAAGTGGATCCCCAGGTGCCGGGCCGCGCGGGTGCCATGCCGCACTCGGGGTCCGGGCCAGGGCTGGACTGGCCCATTCTGCTGCGTGCCCCGGCTGGCTCGCACATCCGTTTCGATTGAAAGGCAAGTGGATACTTGCGCCGACCGTCCCCTGGCGAGATGCCTGATCGGGGGCCCCGGACCGTGATCCCGGCAAACCGGGGCAGACAGGCCGAGGTCCTGCCGATGTCTGAGATTCCCCTGGTCCGGGCAGGCTGCTGAGTACGGCTGCCAGCGCCGGCAGCGGTCACGATCGGGGGGTAAGTGACCTATGAGCAGGATCTCGCCGGGCGTTCTGGCTCCGCCGCACGAGGTGCTCACTCCGCAGGAGTGGCACGCCAGGGGCCGCGCGAAGCGCAAGGAGACCGCTCGCTCCCGCCACGCCGAGTGGTCGCCTCCGGCCAGCCGGCCGGATCCGGTCGCGATCCTGGAGGCGCAGGCGGCGACGCGGGTGCCGGAACTGGTGCCGATCCGCTACGGCCGGATGCTCATCTCGCCGTTCGCGTACTTCCGCGGAGCTGCCGCGCCGATGGCGTGGGATCTCGCGCACACCCCGACCACCGACATCCGGGTGCAGTGCTGCGGCGACGCGCACCTGCTGAACTTCGGCATGTTCGCGGCGCCCGACCGGCGACTGGTCTTCGACGTCAATGACTTCGACGAGACTCTTCCCGCGCCGTTCGAGTGGGACGTGAAGCGGCTGGCCGCCAGCTTCGCCGTCGCCGCCCGCGACAACGGCTTCAAGGATCACTCCGCCTACGAGGCCGCGCGCAATGCCGCCTGTCACTACCGCAGCGAGATGGCGCGCTTTGCCAGGATGCGGTTCCTCGACGTCTGGTACTCCAGGATCGACGTGGACGAGGTGACCCGGCTGTTCGACGCGGTGCAGTCCAAGCGGGCGATCCGCCGCCGGCACCGGGACATCAGGAAGGCGCACCAGCGCACCAGCCTGAAGGCGCTGACCAAGTTCTGCGACGAGGTCGAGGGCGACTACCGGATCCGCCCCGACCACCCGGTGATCGTGCCGTTCCCGATCGAGCGCAACCCCGCCATGCTGGACGAGCTGCGCGCCGCCGTCGCGTCCTACGAGGAGACCCTGAACGCGGACCGGCGCGAGGTGCTGAACCGCTATTACTTCGGCGACTTCGCCCGCAAGGTCGTCGGGGTCGGTTCGGTGGGCACCGAGGCCTTCATCCTGCTGCTCATGGGCGACCGCGATGACGAGCCGCTGTTCCTGCAGCTCAAAGAGGCACAGGAGTCGGTTCTGGCGCCCTTCGCCGGCCCGAGCGAGTACAAGCACCAGGGCGAGCGGGTGGTCAAGGGCCAGCGGCTGACCCAGGCCGCCGCCGACCCGTTCGTGGGCTGGACCAACGGGCTCGACATGGACGGCGGGGTAACCAGGGACTACTACGTCCGCCAGCTGCGCGACATGAAGGGCAGCATGGACGTCCCGGCGATGGACTGCGAGCAGCTCAACTACTACGCCCGGCTGTGCGGCTGGGCGCTGGCCCGCGGGCACGCCCGGACCGGGCGGGCGGCGCTGACGGCCGGCTACATGGGCTCCGGCGAGCACTTCGAGAAGGCCATCGCCGAGTTCGCGGTCGCCTACGCCGACCAGAACGAGAGGGATTACCACCAGCTCGTGGATGCGGTCGCGACCGGGCGCGTGCACGCGGTGCGGGGGCTGTAGCGCAGCGGCTGACCGCCTCCCAGCGTGCCGGGTCTGCCGTCCGTGGCCCGGGCTGCAGCGTGGTATCCGGGCTACCGCTTGGTGTGCAGCCAGTAGCTGGTGACCGCGAAGTCCCTCGGCGTGCCATCGGTGGAGGCGATCTCCCAGCCGAAATCGACCTGGGTCAGGGTCGCGCTAGCTGGTATGTAGCGGTTCACCACCAGCCAGTGGAGGGAGGCCAGGATGTGCGTCATGCCGGTGGTCTCGTTGCGGTTCAGCGCGAACGTGTAGTCCGTGCCGCCGTGCCAGACGGCGAAGCGCTGACCGAAGATCGTCGCGTGACCGATAACGTTCCCGGCGGGGGTCTGACCGTGGTTGTCCACCCAGATCATGACCTCGATGCCGTAATTGTTCAGCCACACGTCATCGGCAGCCTCGGCGTCCAGCCCGGTCGCGTCGGCTGGCATCGCCTCGGTAAAGCCGTTGCGGATCATGCGGAATGACGACAGCGGCACGTTGGCATAGTTCTTCTGCACGGACGGGTAAGTCTCCACGGCGGTGTTGCCCGCCGCCTGCGCCGACCGCACGCCCCAGTGGCGGTACGAGTACGCCCAGATCGTCTGCGGCCCGGCAGACTGGTTCCATTCGTTGTTGTAGACGATGAACCCGCCGTTGTTCCACGCGCCGAGCCGGGCGGATGATTCCCAGGCCGGCGAGGCCGGGGTGGCCGCGAGGGCGGGCGCAGCTACCGCGCTGATGGCGCCAATGGCCAGCAGCGCTACAAGTATCCGTCGCACAAGGGCTCCTCACTCAGGAGTTCAGTGGCGTCCCCGACGGTAGCGGCCCGGCTACGGGTTCCGCGGTCCAATGGCCATTTACTGTCCTTCTGGTCGCCCCAGTTTGGACTTAACTATGTAGCCATTTGCTATGAGTTGCCAGAAAAATATAAACCGGTCCGGCTGGCCGCCACGCGCAGGACAGCCCGGTGATCAAGGACTGTGCGCGCTGGGCCCGGCCCGCGCTCCGCGGCGGCGAGCTGCACGCGACCTGGACGCCAGGAAACGCCGGTCGCCGGCCAGCAGCTGGCAGGACCGTCCCCTCGCGGCTAAGCGACCACAGTCAGTGCGGATGATCCGTCGGGCAGGCGGCGCACCTCGAGCCGCTCACTGACCCGGTCCTTCAGATCCGCGACATGGCTCACGATGCCCACCGCGCGGCCCCGGTCGCGCAGCTCGTCGATGACGGCCATGACCTGGTCGAGCGTGTCGGAGTCGAGCGAGCCGAATCCCTCGTCGATGAACAGCGTGTCCAGGTCCACTCCCCCGGCCTCGGCCCTGACCACGTCGGCCAGGCCCAGGGCCAGCGCCAGCGAGGTGTAGAAGGTCTCGCCGCCCGACAGGGAGCCGGGGCTGCGCTCGGCGCCGGTATGCCGGTCGACGACCATGAGCGTCAGCCCGGATCGCTCCCGCCTCGTCTCGCCGGTGTCGGTGCGGCGCAGCTCGTAGCGCCCCGATGACATGGCCGCGAGCCGGACGTTGGCCGCGGCCACCACCTGCCCGAACCAGTGCCGCAGCACGTACGTGGTCAGCGCGACCCGGCGGTGGCCCTCCATCCCCCTGGCCAGGCCCGCGAGCCGGATCACGGTCTCGCCCTCGTCCTCCGCCCGCTCCCGTGCCGTCTCGGCGTCCCGGACCTCCTCCAGCCGCTCGCCGAACCGCCGCAGCCGTGCGCAGGCTGCCTGCCAGGCGGTCCGCACCTCCTGCTCGGCCTCAGTCGCGCGGCTGAGCGATGCCGTCGCGGCAGCGGCCGCGGCGCGGATCTCATCCGCCCGGCCCAGGTCCAGCCCGGCCAGGTCATCCGCCTGCGCCGCGGCCGTCAGCGCGGCCAGCGTCGTGACCCAGGCCGTCACCTCAGCGGCCAGGCTGGCCTGCTCCGCCGGGCCGAGCGCGGCGGCGGAAGCCTGGGCCAGCCCGGCGAAGCCGCCGGACAGCGCCGCGCGCCCGGCC
>Ga0116106_1000108_pt1 | contig 50900 bp, 39 predicted proteins | sample June2015DPH_6_50_FD_89717 | JGI IMG/M metagenome (GOLD analysis project Ga0116106, IMG submission 89717) | Peatland microbial communities from SPRUCE experiment site at the Marcell Experimental Forest, Minnesota, USA - June2015DPH_6_40 | ecosystem: Environmental > Terrestrial > Soil > Wetlands >...
GATGAAGCCCGTCACCACTGCCCAGCTGCGCGCGAGCGCCACCGTCGACCTGATGACCGCCGCCCGCGCGCTGGGCCTGGGCCGCACCAAGGCCTACGAGCTGGCCCGCCGTGACCAGTTCCCCTGCCGGCTGATCCGCATCGGCGACACCTACCGGATCCCCACCCCGGGGCTGCTGGAGCTCCTGGGCGTCGCGCCCGAGGAACCCCGCAGCCAGCTGCTGGCCGGCCACCGCGCCTGACCACCGAGACACGCCCGGCCCCCTCGCTCCCTGACCCTATGGAGGACCACCGCCATGGACCTGCCACCGCTAGCCGGCCGCCACGCCGGCGAGGCCGGCACCATGCCAGAACGGTGTCCCGCGAGCAGTGGCAGCGCCGCGAGCTGGTGATCTGGGGAGCGCACGGCGGCGCCGGGACCACCACGCTGGCGACCTGGCTGCAGCCCGCCTGGGACACGGGCGCGATGCGCCCCGAGCCGGACCCGCCCTACCCGGCCGGCGTTGCCAGGGGCCGTGCCCTGGTGGTGACCTGCCGCGGCACCGCGTGGTCCGCGGCGCAGGCCACCAGGGCGGTCGCCGCCGTCATCAGGCAGGGCGGCCACGTCGACGTGGTGGCGGTGGTGAGCGATGGCTGGCCGGAGCCGGCCACCGCGACCAGCCGGCTCCGGCTGCTGGAACCTCTGGCCGGGGCAGTGATCCGGGTCCCGTTCGTCCCCGGCCTGCGGCTGGCCGACGACCCGGCATCGGTGCCGCTGCCGCGCCGGGCGCTGCGCGCCCTCGCCCAGATCCAGGCGGCCGCCGGCCGCACCTTCCCCCTCTGATGACCACAGGAGGCCCGACGATGCCGATACTTCACCTCGCGCTCGCCGTCCACAACCTCGCCGCCGCGCCCCACGCCAGCGCCGGGCACGTAACCGACGCGGCGGGCGGTGTCCCGAACCCGGCGCCGCAGGCCCCGCCCGGACTGGCCGGCCCGGTGAGCACCCTGCTGGGCTGGTGGAAGTGGGGTGCCCTGGTCGCCGGGGTATTCGGCCTGATCGGGTGCGGCGCGATGATGGCTCTCGGCCGCCGTAACCGCTCCAGCCTCGCCGCCGACGGCGCGACCGGTATCCCGTGGGTGCTCGCCGGACTGACGCTTATTGCCCTGTCCTCGGGCATCGTCGGCGTCTTCATGTGAGGCCGGAATGTTCCTCACCCGGTCAGCGCGCTACGAGTACCGCATCTACCGCCGGCGCCGCCGGCGCCGCCGGCTCGCGCTCGTCCTCGCGGTCGCGCTCGTGCTCGCCGCTGCCGCCCTCGCCCATCACGCCCCGGCAGGTACCGGCCAGCAGAAGCGGGCAGCACCACCCCGGACGACATCGCCCAGCACGCCTGCCAGGACCCCTGCCACGCCAGATTCAGCCACAGCCGACGCGGGCACGGGGCTGAGCTGGACCGACTTCCACGGCATCGCGCTTCCCGTCTCGGCGCAGGACGGGCCGCGTCACGCCGGCGGCGGCCTGGCCCGGGGGTTCAGCGACACCCCGCGCGGCGCGCTGCTGGCAGCGGTGAACATCGCGGTCCGCACTGCTGCCCAGTGGGGACCGGCGATCTACAGCCCGACTATCCGCGACCAGGTGACCGGCCCGGACGCCAGCACCTTGCTGGAAGACGACGCCAGCGACTACGCAGCGCTGCGGGCAGCAGCCCATGTCCGGCCCGGGCAGCCAGCCGGACGCGGGTACGCGGTCGAGGCCGCCTACCGGTTCGCGGCCTACGCGCCCGCCAGCGCCACGGTCGACATCGTCTCCGAGGGCCCCGGCGCCGGCGGCGGCACCGTGCTGGCCGTCACCCGCATCCAGGTCACCTGGCTGAGCGGTGACTGGCGGGTGGTGGCCCCGCCCGGCGGCAACTGGGCCAGCTCGGCCACCACGGCGTCGTCCCTGACCGGCTACACGACCTTCCCGGACGAGAGGTAACCCCGTGCACTGCAACACCCTGGTCGAGCCCGCCTGCAGCGCCGTCAGCACCATCGTCAGGGCGGCAACCGCCAGCGCAGCCAGCGACATCCTCAGCGGCATCGCGCAGGCGATCAGCGACGGCATCCGGTGGATCGTGGAGAACACGGCCACCTGGTGGGTGCAGATTCCCTCCCCGGACCTGTCCGCCGAGCCGGCGGTCAGCCACATCCAGCAGTGGCTGCTGCCGATTACCGCCGCGGTGGCGGTCGGCGGGGTGATCGCCGCCGGGCTGCGGATGGCGATCACCCGCCGGGCGAACCCGCTGCTGGACCTGGGCGGGGGCCTGCTCGCCCTGGCAGCGGCGACGGCGCTGGGGGCGACGATCGCCGCGCTGCTGCTGAAGGCCGGCGACGCGTGGTCGTCGTGGGTGCTGCAGGCCTCAACCGGCGGGCACTTCACCCAGCGCCTGGTGCAGGTCCTGGACCTGGGCGGTAACGCCGCCCCGGCGGTCGTGCTGGTCTTCGGCGTGATCGCGATCATCTTCGCGCTGGTGCAGGCGGTGCTGATGCTGTTCCGCCAGGCCGCCCTGATCATCCTGGCCGGGGTGCTGCCGCTCGCCGCAGCCGGGTCGATCGCCCTGATGACCCGGACGTGGGTGCGCAAGGTCACCGCGTGGATGCTCGCGCTGATCTGCTACAAGCCCGCCGCCGCGGCGGTGTACGCGGCGGCGTTCACCATGATCGGGTCGGGCGGCAGCCCGCGGACCGCGCTGATGGGCTTCGCGATGCTGGCGCTGTCGGTGGTCATGCTGCCGACCCTGATGAAGTTCTTCACCTGGACCACCGGATCCATCGCCAGCGGGGGCGGCGGCGGGCAGATCCTCGGCGCCGCGGCGATGGGCGCGGTCGCGGTGGGGGCCATGCGCTCATCCCCGGGCGCCGCGTCGGCAGCACAGGACCAGGCCTCCTACCTCAGCTCCCGGCTCGGGCCGCCGCCCTCGGGCGGCGGCCCTGCCAGCCCGCCCGCCGGACCGCCGGCCGGGCAGGGTCCCGGCGGCCCGGGCGGATCCGGCCCGGCGAGCGGCGCTCCGCCGTCGGCCACGGCCGCCGGCATGAGCCCTCCGGCGGGCATGGTCCCCGTTCCGGGCGCTGCTGTACGTGGCGCCGCCGATGGTCCTGGCCGGGGCGGCGAGCCTGATCAGGGTCGGCGGGGTGCCGCTCGCCCAGGTCGCCGTGCAGCGGCTGCGGTGGTGGCGCGGAGCCCGCGCGGGCCGCACCAGCTACCGCGCTGAGGTCGTGCTGTGCCACGCCGGGGTACTGCAGCTACCCGGCACCCTGGCCGCTACCGAGCTGCTGTCCGCCGAGGACGGCCGCGGCGGCCGGTACGGCCTGGTCCGTGACCGGCGCACCGGGTTCCTGACCGCCACCTTGCAGGTGGTGCCGACCTCGACATGGCTGGCTGACCCCGGTGACGCCGATCAGTGGGTGGCGAACTGGGCAGGATGGCTGGCCTCCCTCGGCTACCTCCCGGCGCTGCGGTGGGTCACGGTCACCGTGGACACCGCGCCCGACCCCGGGCTCACGCTCACCGGCCAGGTCGCTGCCGCGATGGACACCTCCGCGCCCCGCGGGGCGCTGGAGATCATCGAGCAGGTGGTAGCCGCCGCGCCGGCCGCGGCCGCCGACGTGAGCACCCGGGTCAGCATCACCTTCGACCCGGCGGCTTCCCCGGTTCAGCCCCGCAGCACCGCCGAGGCCGTCACCGAGACCGGGCAGGCGCTGTCGGGCCTGGAATCGGCGCTGGACTCCTGCGGCGTGACGGTGCTGGGCCGCGCCCGGGCCAGCGACATCGCCGGCGTGGTACGGACCGCGTTCGACCCGGCCGTGCGCGGCGAGATCAGCCGGCTGCTCGCCACCGGGCTGAGCCCGGCCCTGGAGGAGCAGCTGAACTGGGCCAGCGCGGGCCCGGCCGGAGCAGAGGAACGCTGGGACTGCGGGCGCAGCGCCGCGGCAAGGTGTACCGGAACGTCTCCGACCTCGTCGAGACTCCCGTCGGCACACAGCGCCCGTCCAAGGCACTCACCGTCGTCCAGGTGAAGTCAGTCCTTGAGACCGCAAAGGAGAACCGGCTGCACGCGCTGTGGACGCTCGGCCTGATCCTCGGCATGCGGCCCGGCGAGCTGACCGGCCTGCGCTGGGAGGACGTGGACTTCGACACCGGCATCATCAGCGTCAGCCAGTCCCTCAAACACAGCCGCGGCAAGCTCTGGCAGGGCGACACGAAGACCCGGCAGTCCAGACGCCGGTTCAAGGCGCTGCCGGTCACCCTCAGCGCGCTCAAGTCACACCGCGCACGCCAGGCCGCCGAGCAGCTCAGGGCAGGCGAGGCCTGGACCGACACAGGGCTGGTGTTCACCACCGAGGTCGGCACGCCGATCGATCCTGCGAACTTGCGCCGTGCCTTCCGTGCCCTGATCAAGGCCGCAGCCATCCCCGCCAAGCAGCCGACCGAAGAGTGCCCCAGGCCCGGCCAATGGCACCCGCACGAGATGCGCCACTCGGCCGGCAGCTACATGGATCACATGGGTGTACCGCCGAAGCGGATCGCTTCCATCCTCGGCCACGACGGCACGCGCACTACCGAGACGGTCTACATCCACGGCCAGGAGGTCATCGACATGACGGGAGATGAGTTCGAGACCTACGGTAACCAGTTTGGTAACCAGTCAGCAGAAGGGAGCTAGAGCTCATGATCCAGATAGCCGCTGACCTGCGGAAAAGGAGTGGAGCTAAGCGGGCTCGAACCGCTGACCTCTTGCATGCCATGCAAGCGCTCTACCAACTGAGCTATAGCCCCTCGGCGCCGACCTCCCGGCCCTGGCGCCACGCCAGTGTACAAGAAACCGGCTAGTCCTCGCGTTCGGCATCCGGCTCCGGTACAGGGTCCGGCAGCCGGCCGACGTTGTGCTCGAACAACCGCCAGCGGCCTTGCCGCCGTCCGATCACTGACCAGCTGCAGTTCCCGAACGGCCCCAGGATCCTCAGCTCCGCCGGCACCCCGAGCAGCCGGGCCATCCCGAGGCCCATGGCCGCGCCGTGCCCGACCACGATGGCCAGCGTGCCCGCGGGCAGCCCGTCCGCGATCCGCTCCAGGGCGGCCGAGGCCCGGTCGGCTACCGCGCCCGCGGTCTCGCCATCCGGCGGGGTCCAGGTCCGGTGCGCCTCCGGGTACTGCTCCCTGATCTCGGTGTCCGTCATGCCCTCCCACGAGCCGCCGTGGCGCTCCCGCAGGTCCTTCTCCAGCTGCACGCCCAGCCCGGTCAGCCGGGCCAGGATGTCAGCGGTGGCCGACGCGCGGATCAGGTCAGAGGAGAAGATGGCGTCTGGCCGCAGCGCGGCCAGATGCCGGGCCGCCCAGGCGGCCTGCTGACGCCCGACCGCGCTGAGCGGCACGTCGGTCTGACCCTGGAAGCGCCGTTCCGCGTTGTAGGCGGTCTGGCCGTGCCGCCACAGGATGAGCCTGATCACATCCGGGCTGGCGGCTGCCGTGGACAGGCCAGTGTCGGCATCAACGGGCGGCGCGGTCAGTGCTGCCCCCGGTCGCCCGCGCCTGACGAGGAGCCGGACGCTCCCCCGGCCCCGACGGGCTCGGGCAGCGGGATCCGCGGGCAGTCCTTCCACAGCCGCTCGAGGGCGTAGAAGACCCGCTCCTCGGCGTGCTGCACGTGGATGACCACGTCGAGGTAGTCCAGCAGGACCCAGCGGCCTTCCCGCTCGCCCTCGCGGCGAACGGGCTTGGCCCCGGCCCTGCGCAGTTTCTCCTCGATCTCGTCGACGATCGCATGCACCTGCCGGTCGTTGGACGCCGAGCAGAGCAGGAATGCATCGGTGATCACGAGCTGGTCGCTGACGTCGTAAGCGATGATGTCGGAGGCGAGCTTGTCGGCCGCCGCAGCGGCCGCTATCTCCACGAGCTCGACGGCCCTGTCTGTGGCGGTCAAGTGCTGGCAGTCCTCCTCGGGGCGAAACCTTGCCCCTACGATCTCACGGCCGGTCAACCCCGGCACACCCGTTGTTTCAGCCTAACCTGGCCGACCTGGTTGGCCGGACACCGCGTGCCGCGCGTCGCAGCGCCAGTCATCACCAGCCCGAAACTAGCGCGAACCCGACATCCTGCCGGTCAGCCTCACGATCGGCGGGGGCTCCCCCAGCGCTGACGCTGCGGTTACTACCCAGCCGCCTGAGCAGAACGGCATCGGGCGGCGGATTGTTCCCCGCCGCCTCCAGCCGCATGCCCGCCTCCCCGCACGGCGCCGTCCCTGCGGCTCTACCGCGGTCGGACGCTACCCGTCAGCACCTCGGGTTGGCCCGGACCGGCCCGGCGAACGCCCCTAGAGTGCCAGGACCGACTTTGCCATACTGGCCGTCCTTGCCGAACGTGGTCCCGTTCTGCATATTGCCGAACTCCCAGACGCAGCGGCCGCCCACCCTGGCCAGGGTGAAGTACGGGTAGAAGCTGCCAGGGCCCTTGGGCGGGAGCACGCAGCCGGCACCGGTGTTCAGGTTGCAGCTGGTGTTGAACTGGGTCGCGCTTGAGTCGGTCATGAACTGGATCCGCGGGTAGCCGCGGCCGCCGACCGTGGTCGGCTGCAGTTGCACGAAGGACGACGGGAACTTATTCGGGACCAGGGAATCCGGCCAGTCCGGGTAGTAGGGCGAGCCGTCGTAGTCCAGGTCGCCGATCGCGTCGAAATAGACGCCGCAGCCGGTCACCAGGTCAGGGGCCGTGGTCCCGCCATGCGTGTCGCCGAACTTGAAGCAGGGCGCGTCGTCCGGCTCGTAGCCGGCCGAGGTGTCCGGCGCGGACTCGTACGGGCCGGAGCAGTCCTTGTAGTAGGTGTCGGTGAAGCTGCCGAGCGTGAAGGTGGCCTTCTTGCTGACCTTCGTGCATGCCTCGAAATGGCCGATCTCGTACTCATTGTTGATCATGTAGGGCCCGATGCCCCACGGGATGATGTTCTGCGCCCGGGCGCTGGAGTACTCCGGCTGGAAGTTGAACGGCGTGCCGGTGCAGTCGAACGGGTTGGTATTCATGAATCCGTTCGCCGCGGACGCGATCATGTAGCCGCTCTGCCCGGTGCTCAGATCGGTTTCCCTGGCTTCCAGCGCATGTCCTCCGGGGATGCTGGCGTCGAACATGTGCACCCTGATCACGTCACCCGGCCGCATCATCAGCGTGTTCGCGTCGGGAGTCACCGTGGCCAGGTCAGTCAGCTGCGGGCTGGGCGGTCCGGTCGGCACGCCGTTGGTCTGGATGAAGCCGAAGTTGACCGGCTCGGTGCAGTTGCCGTTGCAGGGCCCGGTCGATCCGTTGCCGGTGCATTCCAGGCTGTCGATGTTCAGCGCTGAGCACCATTCGGTGTCATTGCAGCTGATGCCGTCCGCGAACGGCGCGAAGCCGGGCGGGTAGAACTGCAGCTCGACGAAGCCGGCGCCGCCGCCGGGGTAGTTCCCGTGCGGCGCATTGGCGTCCGAGCCCGGCGTGCACGGCGTCAGCGGCGCGGAATCCGGGTCGCAGACGGTGGTGGAGAACCAGGGCGCGATGGACAGCTCGAAGAAGTGCGTGACGTCGTGGCCGGGCTTCGCGACCGTCGGCAGGCTCTTCGGCTCGACCGGGAGCCGCTCGGTGAAGGTGAAGTTCTCGCCGGATCCCGGCTGGTTCGAGATATAGCGGACGGACGGCTCGTCGTGCCCGATGTAGTGGCCGTTGTCGTAGAACCTGCCGCCCCAGGAACCGCGCGGATCGGCGCACATCATGCCCGGTCTCACCGGCTTCTGAATGGGACTGAGCCCGTTACAGTCCAGCTCCCCCGAGGCCCGCGGCGCCACCGGGGCACTGGCGCGCGCAGCGTGAGCCCCGCTGGCCGCTGGCGCGGCAACGGCCAGGCCCTGAGCGCCCAGGGCCATAACCGCGCCGATGATGAGCAGGAACAGGGCGGAAAAGCGACGAGCGGACCGTAATCTCGGCACTCTGACCTCCATGCGCGACAGCGGGCACGGCAACCGTTCGCACCAGCCGGGAGGATGCCGGACGATCCGCGCCGATGGCCCGGATCCCCGCCGTTTCCGGCAACTGAGACAGCCCATAGCGAATCACCGCCCGCCCTGCCGGTCAACCCTCTCCGGCCGGGCGAATCGCCCGTCCCGGCGGGCGGATCGCGCGGCCTGCCGGGACGGTCACGCGTCCCGGCGGGTGATCACGAGGCGGGCCACGATCAGGGCCGCGGCGGGCCAGCCGACGAGGACCAGCATGGACAGCGCCGGGGACAGCAGGCCCGGCTGCGGGTGCACCGATACCACCTGGTAGGCGGCGAAGCCGAGGGTGAACCGGCCGATCCGGTCCTTCCACGGGGACGGCAGGAACAGGCACAGGGCGGCCAGCAGGTAGATCACCCCGATCGTCGCCGCGATCGCGCCCGCGGTGTGGCGGACGATCGCGCCGAGCGCGACCCCCGTCACGGCGTACGCGCACAGGAAGAAGCCCGCCGCCAGCACGGCTCCGGCCGCGCCGGACTGGGACAGGGACACGCTGTGGTGGCCGGACAGGATGGCCTGGGTGAGGAAGAACAGCGCGAACGCCAGCAGCTCACGGCAGATGAGGGCGACCGTTCCGGCGACGGCGGCCTTGGCGGCGAGCACCGCCCAGCGCCGCGGCTCGGCCGGGCGGGCGGATGACGGGGGGTGCGCGCCGGCGATCCCGGTCTGCGGGGCGGTCATCGGCCTGATCATGACCGAGCACCGGTGAGCTTGCAGCCCTGCCCGCGGACCCAGAGGCGGCCGGAACCACCAGCCCGCATGCTACTCCGCCGGTGCGCCCGGCGCGATGCCAGAATCGGCGCTGACCCGTCAGTCGTCGTCCAGGTACAGGCCGCGCTTGCTGATGTACTGCACGATCCCGTCAGGCACCAGGTACCAGATCGGGTCGCCCTGCCTGACCCGCTCGCGGCACTCGGTCGAGGAGATGGCCAGCGCCGGGATCTCGATCAGGCTGACCCGGTCTTCCGGCAGGCCGGTCGGCGACAGCCGGTGCCCCGGCCGGGTGCAGCCGACGAAGTGCGCCAGCCGGAACAGCTCGTCGGTGTCCCGCCAGGAGATCATGCGGGCCAGCGCGTCGGCGCCGGTGATGAAGAACAGCTCCACGTCCGGCCCGCGCTCGGCCCGCAGGTCCCGCAGAGTGTCGATGGTGTAGGTCTCGCCCGGCCGGTCGATGTCCACCCGGCTGACCGAGAACCGGGGATTGGACGCCGTCGCGATCACCGTCATCAGGTAGCGGTCCTCGGCGGCGGAAACCTGGCGGTGCTCCTTCTGCCAGGGCTGGCCGGTCGGCACGAAGACGACCTCGTCCAGCGCGAAGGCATGCCCGACCTCGCTCGCCGCGACCAGGTGGCCGTGGTGAATCGGGTCGAAGGTGCCTCCCATCACACCGATCCGCTTGGCGGATCTGCCCAGGCTCATGCACTGACCCTACGAGCCGGCCAGCTCAGACGGGGTAACTGACCCCGGTCAGCCGCTCTGACTCGGCCCAGAGCTGGCGCTGGACGGAGGCGTTGTGCGACCGGACGCTCGAGCGCACCAGTACCGGATAGCCGGTCAGCTGTGCCAGCCCGGACGGCCCGTAATACGTGCCGCCGACCACGGCCGGGTCGGTCGCCGCCCGGAGCGTCGGCAGCGCGCCCATCGCGGCGTCCTGCACCATCCACGAATTAAGCCGCCCCAGATGCGGGCTCAGGGCCACATTCGAAACGACGGACAGGTGCCGGGTCAGCTCCGTCTGCGCGGTGCCGGGGTGCGCGGCCACGGCGATCGTCGCGGCGCCAGCCGCCGACAGCCGCCGCTGCAGCTCGAAGGTGAACATCAGGTTGGCCAGCTTGGACTGCCCGTAGGCAGCCATCTTCAGGTAACGGCGGCGCTGCCATTGCAGGTCATCGAGGCTGATCCGGCCGGCCCGGTGGCCGTTGCTGCTGACCGTCACGACCCGCGATCCCGGTACCTGCAGCATCCGGTCCAGCACCAGGCCGGTCAGCGCGAAGTGGCCCAGGTGGTTGGTGCCGATCTGCAGCTCGAACCCGTCCTCGGTCGTCCCATGCGGCGGCATCATCACGCCGGCGTTGTTGATCAGCAGGTCCAGCCGGCCGAACCGGTCCGAGATCTCGGCGGCCGCCGCCCGCACCGACTTCAGCGAGGCCAGGTCCAGCTGCAGCGTCTGCACGGTGCTGTTGTCCGGTGCCGTGCCGCCCGGTGCCGTGCCGCCCGGTGCCGTGCTGTCCTTGGCCGCGGCGCCCTGGGCCGCGGCGACGGCTCGCACCCGGTCGGCCGCCGCGCTCGTCCGGCCGGGGTCCCGGCCGGCCAGCACGACCGTCGCGCCGCGCCCGGCCAGCACCTTCGCCGCCTCCAGCCCGATGCCGGAGCTCGCGCCGGTGATCACGGCGACCCGGCCGTGCTGATCAGGGACATCGCGGGCGGTCCACTGCTCGCGGGCGGCACTGAGCTGCGTCATCGGGGTTCCTCTCTGGCCGGCAGGGCTGGTTGCCAGCGTAGGGCGGCGGGCTGCGTCAGGCCAGGGCGGGCAGCGGCGACTCGATCAGCTCGGGGGACGGGAGCCGGGCGGAGGTATCCGTTCTGTATTCGCAGCCTGCCCGTGCGGCCGGACCCTGGTGAAGATGAGCAAGACCACCGGCCGCCGGGACGACATGCTGGTGATCCGCGGCGTGAACGTCTACCGAGCGAGGTCGAGCGGGTGCTGCCCCGCGGCCGGCGTGACCTCTGCTGACATCGGTGTCAACCTCCGTGCTCTGGCGCCTACGATGACAGGTATGACCACTGTGCCCGACCGCTCCCGGGTGCGTCTCCCCGGCATCTCATCCCGTGCTTACGAGCACCCCGCCGACCGCTCCGCGCTGACCGCGCTGCGCAAGCTGACCGGCTTCGACGTGATTCTCAAGAACCTGGCCGGGCTGTTCAGCGACCGGGCGCTGCGGCTGATGTTCCTGGCCAGCTCGGTGCGGGCGTCGGAGGAGCAGTTCCCGGCCCTGTACCACGACATGCTGGACGGCTGCTACATCCTGGACCTGCCCAAGGTGCCGGAACTGTTCATCTGGCAGAACCCGCTGGTCAACGCGATGACCCTGGGGACTGACAAGCCGTTCATCGTGATCACGACGGGCATGGTGGACCTGTTCGACGAGGAAGAGATCCGCTGGGTGATCGGGCATGAGCTCGGGCACGTGCTCTCCGGTCACGCGGTCTACCGGACGATGCTGTACCACCTGGTCAACCTGGCCGCCCGGCTGGCGTTCATCCCGTTCGCCTGGATCGGGTTCAAGACCGTGATCTGGGGCCTGGAGGAGTGGTACCGCAAGTCCGAGCTGTCCTGCGACCGGGCGGGCCTGCTGGCCAGCCAGGACGTGGCGGCGGCCCGGCGCTCGCTGATGAAGCTGGCCGGCGGATCGCGGCTGAGCGAGCTCAGCCACGACGCCTTCCACCAGCAGGCCCGCGAGTACGACGCGGTGCCTGACGTGCGCGAGGGACTGCTGAAGCTGCTGCAGCTGCAGGGCACCACGCACCCGTTCGCCGTGGTCCGCTTCGCGGAGCTGGACCGGTGGGCGGACGATGGCGACTACAGCGACATCCTGGCCGGGAACTACCCGCGTCGGGAGGATGACGCCGACACCTCGATGGGCGATGACTTCCGCGCTGCGGCCAAGTCCTACCAGGAGTCCTGGAACCGCAGCGCCGACCCGCTCATCGGCGCCGTCCGCGGCGTCGCGGAAACCGCTGTCGGGGCCGGCCAGCAGATCTTCAACCGCTTCAGCAGTGGCGGCCGCCGGGACGACGACGAGAACTGACGCGCCCCTGCCCGTGATCGCGAAGAGTTAGCGGGCTCATTTCCCCCAGACCTTTCGGGATAACGCGGGCGGCTCCGGCCAGCGCGAGCCCGTCAGTGCCGGTCGGCTAGGTCACCGGCGGGCTGCAGCCGCTGCAGCACCTCGGGCCAGTTGCCCGCGCCGACGACCCCGAGCCGCTGCGTGGCCCTGGTCAGCGCCACGTACAGGTCGCTGAGCCCGCGCGAGGATTCGGCCAGGATCTGGCCGGGGTCGGCGATCAGCACGGAGTCGAACTCCAGCCCCTTGGCCTGCCGCACGGTCAGCACCACGACCGGGCTGGTCAGGTCCGGGTCCTCGCCGACGGCGGTGCCCGGCAGCACGGCACTGACGGCCTCGGCCAGTGCCTCCTGCGCGGCGGCCGGGACGATGACGGCCAGCTTGCCGTCGCCGGTCTGCTCGGCCAGCGCCGCCGCGGCATCCGCCACGGCACCGGGCAGCGCTGCCTCGTCCGTCTCCAGCCGCCACGGCAGGTGCCCGGTCTCCCGGACCGACCGCGGCGGCTCCAGCGCCGGGTCGATCGCGGCCAGCACGTCCGCGGCGACCGCCATGATCTCGGCCGGCGTCCGGTAGTTGATGGTCAGCGGCGACAGCCGCCACCGCTCGCCCAGGTACGGGCCGAGCGCGCTGTCCCACGAGGACAGCCCGGCCAGGTCGCCGGTCTGGGCTACGTCACCGACGATCGTCATGGACCTGGCCGGGCAGCGGCGCAGCAGCATCCGCCAGGCCATCTGTGACAGCTCCTGTGCCTCGTCCACGATCACGTGCCCGAACGCCCAGGTCCGGTCCGCGGCCGCGCGCTCGGCCGGCGTCAGGCTAAGCTCCTCCTCCTGCCGGGCCGCGAGCCTGCTGGCATCCAGCATGTCGGCGCCCATCAGCAGCTCAGGATCGTCCTCGTCGCCGCGGGCCATGATGTCGAGCACGCCCTGGGCGTAGGCCTCCTGGCGGCGCCGCTCCCGCTCGCGCCGCGCCCGCAGGCCGCTCTCGTCGTCGCCGAGCAGCTCAGCCGCCTCATCCAGCAGCGGCACGTCGGCCGGCGTCCAGCCGTCGCCGGGCTCGCGCCGCAGCGCTGACCGCTCGGCGTCGGTCAGCCTGGGCGCGGCCGCCTTCAGGCGGCGCGCCGAGGCGAACAGGTCGGTGAGCAGCTGCTGCGGGGTCAGCACCGGCCACAGCCGCTCGATGGCGGCCCGGACGGCCGGCTCGGCGCGCAGCTCGCGGCGCAGGTCGTCGATCTCCTCCTGGCCGAGCAGGTTCGGGCCGCCGAGCACGTTGGCGCCGAGCCGGTCAGCGAGCTGCCTGGTCAGGGCGCTGATGACCTCACGGGCGAAGACCTGCCCGGCCTGGTTATGCGGCCGGCGGGACCGGCGGGCGCGGTCCCTGGCCTGCAGGCACGCCTGCCGGGTCAGCCGCAGCGTCTGCCGGTCCACCACGATCTCGATCGCGTCGGCTGGCAGCTGCTGGCGGTCGCGGACGGCCGCGGCAACGACCTTCGCCATATCCAGCCTGCCCTTGATCGCCGCTATGCCCGGCGGCTCGTGCGCGGTGGCGCTGACGCCGGGGAGGATGTCGGCGATGGTCGACAGCAGCACGCTGGTCTCGCCCAGGGACGGCAGGACCTGCCCGATGTAGCGCAGGAAGGTGGCGTTCGGGCCGACCACCAGCACGCCGCGCTTCTCCAGCTGGCGGCGGTGGGTGTAGAGGAGGTAGGCGGCGCGGTGCAGCGCGACCGCGGTCTTGCCCGTGCCGGGGCCGCCCTGCACGACGAGCACGCCGGCCAGCGGGGAACGGATGATGTGGTCCTGCTCGGCCTGGATGGTCTCGACGATGTCGCTCATCGTGCCGGTGCGGCTGGCGCCGAGCGCGGCCATCAGCGCCGACTCTCCGGTCAGGCCCTCGTGCCGGGACGGGTCGGCGACGGCCAGGTCCAGCACCTCGTCGTCCAGGCTGACGACATTCCGGCTCCGGGTCTTGATGTGCCGGCGAACCTTGACGCCATCCGGCGAGGCCGCGGTGGCCAGGTAGAACGGCCGGGCCGCGTCCGCGCGCCAGTCCATGAGCAGCTGGGCATAGTCATCGGCGTCGGCGTGAATTCCGATGCGCCCGATATAGCGGCGCTCTCCCCCGTCGAATTCGAGCCGGCCGAATACCAGGCCGTGCTCGGCGGCATCGAACTGGGCCACCTGCTGCCGGTACATCGCGCTGAAGGCCTCACGCTCGGTGCGTGCCTGGTGAGTGCCGCCGGACTGCCGCAAAGTCTGGGCCAGCCGCCCGGCCGCGCGGTCCCGCAGGTCGTCAAGCCGCCCGTATAGCATGGAAACGTATTCCTGCTCACGGTCAATTTCCCCGTTTGACAAGCGGGCTTCCTTTCGATTATCATTACCGTGATAACTAAGGGTTTATGCTCAGTATTTTATTTCCAAAAACGTATTTTATTCCAAAAACGCGCTATCCAATGGTAGCGCGATTTTTTATTTGCCGGGCGCCCGCTGGCTCCGGGCGGCGGGGCCAGGCGTGGCTACCGCTGCAGCCTCGAGTCGGTGCCGCGCGGTCCGAAGGCGCCTCCGGCTGGGACGTCCGGGTCCCAGTCGAAGACGACAGCGTTGTCCTCCTCGCCGATCAGCACCTCGGCGCCAGCGGTCGCGCCTGCCGCGGCCAGGGCCTCCTCGATCCCCAGCCGGGCCAGCCGGTCAGCGAGATAGCCCACCGCCTCCTCGTTGCTGAAGTCCGTCTGCAGGATCCACCGCCGCGGCTTGTCGCCCCGGATCGCAAAACTGTTCTCGCCCCGCCGCACGACCTCGAAGACCGGCCCGGACACCGGCTCGGGCCGGAGTACCAGCCTGGTCGGCTCCGGCGGCGGAGCGGCCGCGCGCGCCTGCGCGATCACCGCCGCGACGGTGTAGGCGAGATCCCTGAGCCCCTGCCGGGTCGCGGCCGAGACCTCGCAGACATCCAGGCCCCGTGCCTCCAGATCGGGCCGGACCAGCCCGGCCAGGTCGCGGGCGGCCGGCACGTCCACCTTGTTCAGGGCCACGATCCGCGGCCGGTCCCGCAGGTCGGCTCCGGTCGCCTCGGCGTAGGCCGCCAGCTCTGCCTCGATCGCGTCAAGATCGCTGATCGGGTCCCGGCCAGGATCCTCGGTGGCGCAGTCCAGGACGTGCACGAGCACCGAGCAGCGCTCGACGTGCCGCAGGAAGTCAAGGCCCAGGCCCTTGCCCTGGCTGGCGCCGGGAATCAGGCCGGGCACGTCGGCGATGACGAACTGCACCTCGCCGGCCTCGACGACGCCCAGGTGCGGGACGAGCGTGGTGAACGGGTAATTGGCAATCTTGGGCCGGGCCGCCGACATCGCGGCGATCAGCGACGACTTGCCGGCGTTCGGGAAGCCGACCAGGCCCGCGTCGGCCACGGTCTTCAGCTCGAGCAGGAGCCGCAGCTCGGCGCCGGGCTCGCCGCGCAGCGCGAAGCCGGGGGCCTTGCGCCGGGTCGAGGCCAGGGCCGCGTTCCCCAGGCCGCCATGCCCGCCCCTGGCGGCGACGAACCGCGTGCCGGCGCCGATCAGGTCCGCGAGCACGGTGCCGTCGCCGGCATCCCTGACCACGGTGCCGTCCGGCACCTTCAGCACCACGTCGGTGCCGTTCGCGCCGCTGCGATGAGAACCCGCGCCGGGCTTGCCGTTACTGGCCCGCCGGTGCGGGCGCCGGTGAAAGTCCAGCAGGGTCACGGCGCCCGGATCAACCTCGACGATGACATCGCCGCCGCGGCCGCCATTGCCGCCGTCCGGGCCGCCGAGCGGCTTGAACTTCTCCCGGTGGACCGAGGCGCAGCCGTGCCCGCCATCGCCGGCGCGCACGTGCACCTCGGCCCGATCGGCGAACTCTGCCACGGTCCTGCCCTTCCTGTTCCTGATGCAGCGCGGCTCCGGGCCTTGCGCTGGGTGAGGCTGACGCTGGGTGACGGCTGGCGGTGAACGGATGTTGAAGGTCCGGGTTGCTGACCCTGAGTGACGGCCGGGAAACACGCGACGGGCGGGCCGGTCACCGGCCCGCCCGTCGCGAAAGTCCTGGTCGCCTGCCTGCGAGCTGTCCCTAGCCGACCTTCGCCGCGGCGGTCTGCGTATCCGCCGTCTCGGCCTCGGCGGGCACGATGCTGACAGCGCGACGGCCGCGCCGGGTCGCGAACTCCACCTTGCCGCTGACCAGGGCGAACAGCGTGTCGTCCCCGCCGCGCCCGACACCGGTGCCGGGGTGGAAGTGGGTGCCGTGCTGGCGCACGATGATCTCGCCGGCCCCGACCAGCTGCCCGCCGAAGCGCTTCACGCCGAGCCGCTGGGCGTTGGAGTCCCGGCCGTTACGGCTGGATGATGCGCCCTTCTTGTGTGCCATCTCAGCCCTGCTTCCCCGCGCTGGCGGCGGCCTTGCCGGCCTTGATGCCGGTGATCTTGATCTGGGTGTACTTCTGCCGGTGGCCGAGGCGGCGGCGATAGCCAGTCTTGTTCTTATACTGGATCATGTTGATCTTGGGACCGCTCGCGGCACCCACGATCTCGGCCGTGATCTCGTAACCGCCCAGCTCAGCCGGGTCACTGATGATCTTGTCATCATCGACGACAAGCAAGGCGGGCAGCCGGACGCTGGACCCGACCTCGCCTGCGAGCTTGTCAACGGTCAGGACGTCGTCGACGGACGCCTTCTCCTGCCTGCCACCGCAGCGCACGATCGCGTACACCCGAGAACTCTCTCTCCCTTATGCCAGCTCGCCGCTAGATCCGCGGAGTGACTACTGCATCTCCCGGGCAGCGGGCTTGCCTACAGTGCGCACTGCTTGGTCCAGCCGCGTTACCGCTGGATTCGTCCCATGCGCCGACCATTAAGGGTATCAGACACCAGCCCGTCCCTGCAGCCAGCGGCCGTGTCCCAGCCGGCGCCGGGTCTAGCTGCCCGGCTGCTCCGCGGCAGCCTGCGCGAGCCCGGCCGGCTGGCCCTCGCCCGCGCCGCCGGCCGACCCGGACTGGCCGCTTCCGGACTGGTCCCCGGCGGGCCCGGACTGGCCGCTCCCGGACTGGCCGCTCCCGGACTGGTCCCCGGCGGGCCCGGACTGGCCGCTCCCGGACTGGTCCCCGGCGGGCCCGGACTGCTTGCGCGACTGCGCACGGCGGCGCCTGGTCGCGGGCCGCGCCGGGCCGTCCTGCTCAGTCGCTCTGATCGGGCTGGCTGCTTCGGCTGACCCGGTCAGCTCGGCTGGCTCCGGCGAACTGGCCGGAGGCGCATCGCCGGTCGGCTCACTGGCACCGGCCAGCCGGGCCGTCCCGGCCGGCGCGCTCTGGCTCACCTGGTCGCCAGGGCCAGGCAGGCCCGGCTGGCCGGCCATCTGCGTGCCAGCGATCTCAGCCGACCCGGCCGTTGCGCTGTCCGGGGCAGCGGCCGATCGCTGGCCGCCTCGGCGGCGGCGCCTGCCGCCCGGCGCGGTGCCAGCCGGGCCCGGGCCTGCGTCCGGCCCGTCGTTGCCCGCCTGCAGCTCGTCGCCGGCCGCTGCGGCCGGAACAGATTCCGCGTCCTGAGCGCCAGGTCGGGCTGGCCCGTCGCCGGGGCGGCCGCCAGCCGCCTCGGCCTGGTCCGCCTGGTCCGCCTGGTCCGCCTGGTCCGTCCTGGCCTGGCCGTTGGCGGCCGCGGCGTCGCCCTGCTCGTCGCCGGCGGCGCCGCGTCCGTGACCTCCGGGCCTGGCCGCCTGCCGCCCGCGGCCGGACCTGGACCGGTCCTGCTGGCCGCGGCCGTCGCGGCGGCTGTCGTCGTCACCGCGACCGCGGGCCGGAGCGTGGTCAACCGGCTCCAGCGACACGACCACGCCGCGGCCGCTGCAATGCTCGCAAGGCACCGAGAATGCCTCCAGCAGACCGGAGCCGACGCGCTTGCGGGTCATCTGCACCAGCCCGAGCGACGTCACCTCGGCCACCTGATGCTTGGTCCGGTCCCGGGCCAGGCACTCCAGCAGCCGGCGCAGCACGAGCTCGCGGTTGCTCTCCAGCACCATGTCGATGAAGTCGATCACGATGATGCCGCCCACGTCGCGCAGCCGGAGCTGCCGCACGATCTCCTCGGCAGCCTCCAGGTTGTTGCGGGTCACCGTCTGCTCGAGGTTCCCGCCCTGACCGGTGAACTTGCCGGTGTTGACATCGATCACCGTCATGGCCTCGGTGGTATCGATGACCAGGGAGCCTCCGCTGGGCAGCCAGACCTTCCGCTCAAGCGCCTTGGCCAGCTGCTCGTCGACGCGGTAGGCGGCGAACACGTCCTTCTCGTCGCCGTCCGGCTCGCCGCCGCCGGGCCACCGCTCCAGCCGGTCGGCCAGGTGCGGTGCCACGTAGCGGACGTACTCGTCGACCAGGTCCCACTCGCTGTCGCTGGCCACGACCAGCTTGGTGAAGTCCTCGTTGAAGATGTCCCTGACCACCCGGATGGTCAGGTCCGGCTCGCTGTACAGGAGCTCGGGGGCCGCCGCCGTCTTCGCCTTGCGCTCGATGGCCTCCCACTGGGCGGACAGCCTCGCGACGTCCCTGGCCAGCTCCTCCTCCGACGCGCCCTCGGCAGCCGTCCTGACGATGACGCCCGCGTGCTCCGGCATGACCTGCTTGAGGATCTGCTTCAGCCGGGCCCGCTCGGTGTCGGGCAGCTTGCGGCTGATACCGGTCATGCTGGCGCCGGGCACGTAGACCAGGTAGCGGCCGGGCAGGCTCACCTGGCTGGTCAGCCGCGCGCCCTTGTGCCCGATCGGGTCCTTAGTGACCTGCACGAGGATCGACTGGCCGGACTTCAGTGCCGACTCGATGCGCTTGGACTCACCCTCCAGGCCGCTGGCATCGAAGTTGACCTCGCCCGCGTACAGCACCGCGTTGCGGCCCTTGCCGATGTCGACGAACGCGGCCTCCATCGAGGGCAGCACGTTCTGCACCTTGCCCAGGTACACGTTCCCGACGTAGGACTGGTGGCTGGCCTTGTCCACGTAGTGCTCGACCAGGATGCCGTCTTCCAGCACGGCGATCTGGGTCCGGTCGCCACGCTGGCGCACGATCATGACCCGCTCGACCGCCTCGCGCCGGGCCAGGAACTCCGACTCGGTGATGATCGGCGGGCGGCGCCGGCCGGACTCGCGGCCCTCGCGCCGCCGCTGCCGCTTGGCCTCCAGCCGGGTTGACCCCTTGACCGACCGGACATCGGAGACGTCCGCGGCGGCCGCCGCGCGGGGCGCCCGGACATGCACGACCGTGTTCGGCGGGTCGTCCGCCTCGACGACGGGCTCCGCGTCGCCCGAGCCGGTCCGCCGCCGCCGACGGCGGCGGCGGGCGGGTGCGGTGCTCCCGTCGGCATCGCCTCCGTCGGCCTGCTCGTCGCTCTCACCGCCGGGACCGCGCCCGGCGCCATCACCCTGCTCACCGGAGCCTGGCTGGCCGGCCGCCCGGCCCTCGGCACCCCCGGCTGCCTCGTCGGACCCGGGCTCGCCGTTGCCGGCAGCGCGGCCCTTACCCCGGCCACCACGGCGGCGGCGGCGCCCGGCGCTGCCGCCCGGCTCGCCGTCGCCCTCGCGGGCGGCCTCGGCCGTGGCGTCACTGTCCCCGTCCTCGGAGTCAGCCGGGCCGGCCGGCCGGCGAGCCGCAGCGCGGCCAGCGCTGATGTCCGGCGGCTGGAAGATGACCACCGGCGGCTGGAAGCTGACCGGCGGCGGCTGGGCGGCGCCGGCCGACGCCGGGCTGCCCGGCGCAGGACTGCCCGGCGCGAGACCGGCCGGCGCGGGGCTGGCCGGCGCTGCCTCAGGCGGCGGCGCTGATGCCTCTGCGGCCTGCGGCTGGCCGCCCGCCGGACGGCTCGAGCGGCGGCGCCGGGGCGCGGCCTGCTCCCCGGCCGCTGCGGCGTTCCCGGCCTGCGCGCTGGCCGGGGCGCCAGGCGATCCCGTCCCGCCGCTGCCGGCCGTCTCGCCGCTGACCGACGGCGCGGTGAAGCTGACTGCCGCCGGGCCGCCGGCCTCGGCAGGTGCCGCTCCGGCTGAGCCGCCCTGGCTGTCGTCGGCAGCAGCCGCTGGCGGCCCCGCGGGCCTGCTCACGGCTCGCCGTGCCCTGCGGAGCAATCCGCGGCCCTGGCTGCCCTGGCCTGTGCTGTCCTGGCCAGTCCCGGCTGATGTCTCAGCGGACTCTCTGTTGGGTCGCTCGATCTCGAGCATCCGGGCAATCTCTCCCGTCAGGCTCCCGGGCGCAGCCCACCATAGCTGGCCGCTCCGCGCCGCGCGGGAGCTGTTCGTACGCGCTCACCGGTGCGGCGTTCGCCGGCAGGGCGATCTCCGCATCCAGGCGCGTTGCCTTTTCTTGTCCTTGTGCGGTGCCCCGCCCGTGCGGCTGGGGTACCGCCGCCGGGCTGCTGAGCAGCCCGGCGGGTCCGGCCTGCTCAGCCGGACCGCAGCCGGGCATGCCAGCCCCGGCGGCCGCACGCACCAGTCCGATCGGCCCCTGCGCCAGGCGCGTCGCCAGCGGGGGCGACGACGGTGCGAGGGCCGACATTTGGCGGAGCGCAGCCAAGATGTCATCGGGTCGGACGGCAGGTGTCAAGTGCCGAACAACCATTCGAAGTATCGCACATCCGGCTACCTGCGCCTCCGCGGCTCGCCGGACAACCTCCAGCGTGACCACGGCGGCCCGGCTGTCAAACCGCCGGATCCCCTTGCTCGTCAGGCGTTCCACTTCCGCTTCCGCGGCAGCCATGAACACCGCAGCCGCCCGTTCCGCCTCGTCTGGCGTCACCCCGGGCAGCACGACTTCCCACGCCGAGGCCTCAAGCCGCAGCGCCTCGGGCGCGCTGGCTGTGTCCACGACCTCGATCACGTCAATCCCGTCTGGCAGTGCCTTGCCGAGCCTGCTCAGCACATCAGCCGGCTCGCGGCTCCCGGTCAGAGCGATCTCAAGGTACTCGGCCTCGCTGGCTGCCCCCGTGGGAGCCCCGCCGATGTACGAGATCTTCGGATGCGGGGAGAATCCCGCCGAGTAAGCGACCGGCAAGCCGGCCATCCGTACTCCCCGCTCAACCGCGCGCGCGATGTCCCGATGGCTCGCGAAACGCATCCTGCCTCTCTTAGCGTACCTGATCGTCAGGCGCTGGACGGGCGGCGCGGGCGGCGGGCCATCCGGCGACGGGCGGGCCATGGCTAGGACCCGGTCCCGTCGGCGGGACGCCCGGCAGCCGTCAGCGGCAGCAGCCGCTGCCCGCTCGGCCCGGTCTCGATCTCGGTTCCCATGGCCGGGCAGACACCGCACTCGAAGCAGGGCGTCCACCGGCAGTCCTCGACCTCGGCGGCGCCGGCCGGGGCGATGGCCGCCTGCCAGTCCTGCCACAGCCAGTCGCGGTCCAGGCCCGCGTCCAGGTGGTCCCAGGGCAGCACCTCGTCGTACGGCCGTTCCCGTGTCGTGTACCAGGCCAGGTCGACGCCGTCGGCGGCCAGCGCCCGGGCCGCGCACCGCTCCCAGCGCTCGAACGAGAAACCCTCGCTCCAGCCGTCGAACCTGGCGCCGTCTTCCCAGGCCATCCGGATGACCTTGGCCACCCGGCGGTCGCCGCGGGACAGCAGCCCCTCCACGATCCCCGGCCTGCCGTCGTGGTACCGGAAGCCGACCGCCTTGCCAGAGCCGCGGTCGGCCCTGATCGCGTTGCCCAGGGCCCGCAGTCTCGCGTCGACAGTCTCGTGATCACACTGGGCGGCCCACTGGAACGGGGTGTGCGGCTTCGGCACGAAGCCGCCGATCGAGATCGTGCAGCGGATGTCCCGCCGGCCGCTGGCCGCGCGCCCGGCCTCGATCACCCGCCGCGCGACCTGCGCGATCGCCAGCACGTCCGCATCGGTCTCGGTGGGCAGGCCGCACATGAAGTAGAGCTTGACCTGCCGCCAGCCGCTCGCATAAGCGGTCGTGACCGTCCTGATCAGGTCGTCCTCGGTGACCATCTTGTTGATCACCTTGCGGATCCGGTCCGTGCCGCCCTCCGGCGCGAACGTCAGGCCCGACCGCCGCCCGTTCCGGCTGAACTCATCGGCGAGCGTGACGTTGAAGGCGTCGACCCTGGTCGACGGCAGCGACAGGCCGGTGTTGGTGCCCTCGTAGCGGTCGGCCAGCCCGACCGCTATGTCGTTGATCTCGCTGTGGTCGGCGCTGGACAGCGACAGCAGCCCGACCTCGGAGAATCCGCTTGCCTGCAGGCCCGTCTGGACCATGTCGCCGATCGCGGAGATCGACCGCTCCCGAACCGGCCGGGTAATCATGCCGGCCTGGCAGAACCGGCAGCCGCGGGTGCAGCCGCGGAAGATCTCCACGCTGAACCGCTCATGCACCGACTCGGCCACCGGGACCAGCGGCCTGGCCGGGTACTGCCAGGAATCCAGGTCCATCACCGTGTGCTTGGCCACCGCCCGCGGGACGCCTGGCCGGTTCGGCGTGACCTGGCCGATCGCGCCGTCCGGCAGGTAGTCCACGTCGTAGAAGCGCGGCACGTACACGCCGCCGGCCGAGGCGAGCCGCAGCAGCAGGCCGTCCCGGCCGCCCGGCCGCCCGGCCCCCTTCCACTGCCTGATCACCTCGGTGATGGCCAGCACCGCTTCCTCGCCGTCGCCGAGCACCGCCCCGTCGATGAACTCGGCGATGGGCTCGGGGTTGAACGCGGCGTGCCCGCCGGCCAGCACCACCGGGTGGCCCTCGCCGCGGCCCGCGGCGCTCAGCGGGATGCCGGCCAGGTCCAGCGCGGTCAGCAGGTTGGTGTAGCCGAGCTCGGTGGCGAAGCTCACCCCGAGCACGTCGAAGGCGCTGACCGGGCGGTGCGCATCGACAGTGAACTGGGGCACCCGATGCTCGCGCATCAGTTTCTCCAGGTCCGGCCAGACGCTGTAGGTCCGCTCCGCGAGCACGCCGTCGCGCTCGTTCAGGACCTCGTACAGGATCTGGACGCCCTGATTCGGCAGCCCGACCTCGTAGGCGTCCGGGTACATCAGGGCCCACCGCACATCGGCGGCGTCCCAGTCCTTGACCACGGAGTTCAGCTCGCCGCCGACATACTGGACCGGCTTGCGCACGAGCGGGAGCAGCGGCTCGAGCTGCGGGTACACCGACTGCACAGGCATCGTTACAGAGTACCGACGCTGCCGGGTGCGGCTGATCCGGCTGCCTGCTTCTTCTCGGCCACCAGGGACGAGCAGGACCATGCCGCCCCAGCCGCTGGCTGCACGACCAGGTCGCGCCAGAGGGGAGCAGACGCACCAGCCGGGCACCGGGATGCCGCTGTCGCCGGCCGCCGCGCCGGGAGCAGGCTCGGCGCTCGCCCGACGGCCGAGGCCCGGCTGGCCTGGCCTGCCATCCCCATCAATCCGGCCAGCATTCACGGTACCTTGGCTGATCGCGTCCGAGTGCGGTCGGTCGCGCAGCCGCCGGGCCGCGGCGCAGGGATGACCGGAGGCCGGATGGGCATCGACCCCTACATCGTCCTCGGCAGCGCCGTGGTCGGCCTGCTGGTGGGCCTGACCGGCGCCGGGGGCGGCGCGCTGATGACGCCCATGCTCATCCTGGTGTTCGGCGTCCGGCCGTCGGCCGCCATCTCCAGTGACCTGGTGGCCGCCGTGCTCATGCGCCCGGTCGGCGCCGCGGTGCACCTGCGCAACGGCACGGTGAACCTGCGGCTGGTCGGCTGGCTGACAGCCGGCTCGGTGCCGATGGCCTTCGCCGGCGCTTACCTGCTGCACCGGCTCGGCAGCAGCAGCGCGGCGCAGCACCGGGTGGAGATCGCGCTGGGCGCCGCGCTGCTGGCCGGCGCTGCGGCCATGGTCCTGCGCTACGCCCTGGACCTGCGCGGCGGGAACACCCGGCGCGGCCATGTCAGCGAGATCACCTGCAGGCCGCTGGCCACCGTGGCCATCGGCGCGATCGGCGGCCTCATCGTCGGGATGACCTCGGTCGGCTCGGGCTCGCTCATGATCGTGCTGCTGCTGTTCCTCTACCCGGCGCTGCGGGCCGGCCAGCTGGTCGGAACTGACCTGACGCAGGCGGTGCCGCTGACGCTCGCGGCGGCGCTCGGCGCGCTGGCCTTCGGCCATGTCGAGTTCGCGGTCACCACGTCGATCGTCATCGGCAGCGTGCCCGCCGTGCTGATCGGCTCGCTGCTGTCCGCCCGCGCGCCGGACCGCTACATCAGGCCGGCCATCACCTTCGTCATCTTCGCCTCCGGGCTGAAGTACGTCGGGGTCGGGACCACCGCGCTCGGCTGGACCCTGTGCGCCGTCCTGTTCGTGCTGGCCGCCGTCTGGCTGGCCCGGGCGCGGCCGTGGGACGGGAGCCGGACCGCTCAGCCGCAGGCCGTGCCGGATGCCAGCGCCGGCGCCGAACGGGCCGGCCTGCGGGCACCGCCCGACTAGGCCGACGTTTTGTCGCTGGGCGCGGGGGACGGGCAGGCCGGTCCGCCGGGCGTTCTGCTCAGCGCCGGCCTGGCGGCGGCCAGCTCAGTCAGCTGCTGAAGACAGTCCGGTGCCGGTAGACGGCCTGCAGCGCCCCGATGGCGATCATGTCAGCGAACATCGCTGACCCTCCGTAGGACACGAACGGCAGCGGCAGGCCGGTGACCGGCATGATGCCCATCGTCATGCCGATGTTGATGAAGGACTGCGCGGCGAACCAGATGGCGATCCCGGACGCCACCAGCATGCCGAACTGGTCATCGGCCTTGGCCGCGATGCGCAGCGCCCGCACGAGCACGATCGCCAGCAGCACCAGGATCACGATCGTGCCGGCGAACCCGAGTTCCTCGCCGGAGACGGCGAAGATGAAGTCGGTGTGCTGCTCGGGAATGAAGTTGCCGGCGATCAGCTGCCCGTGGAAGAGTCCCTGGCCGGTCATCCCGCCCGAGCCGATCGCTATCTTCGACTGGGCCGCGCTGTATCCGGTGCCGCGCGGATCCGCGGACGGATGCAGGAACGAGGTGATGCGGCTGGTCTGGTACGACTTCAGCAGGTGCAGCTGCATGACGGCCGTGATCCCGGCCACGCCCGCCGCCAGCATGGCGATGAACCAGCGCAGCCGGATGCCGGACAGCGCGATCAGGCCCACCAGCAGGGCCAGCAGCAGCATCACGACGCCGAGGTCGGGCTCGGCGACCACCAGGATGAGCGGCAGCGCCGCGGCGGCGATGGTCAGCGCGATGGCGCGGGCGCCGGGACGGGTTTCCCCCGGCCGCAGCTCGCCCAGGATCATGGCCGCGATCACGATGAGCGAGAGCTTGGCATATTCAGATGGCTCGATCTGGAACCCGGCCGGCAGCGAGATCCAGGAGCGCGCGCCGTTCACCACCGAGCCGAGCGGCGTCAGCACGACCAGCAGGCCCAGGCAGGATGCCCCGTACACGATCGGGGCGTACAGCCGCAGCTGGCGGTAGTCCAGCATGCTCACGAAGCCCATCAGGACCAGGCCGATGGCGATATTGAGCAGCTGCTTCAGCAGGTAGGTGTGGGCCGGCTCGGTGGCCGCCCAGATGAGCAGCGTGCCGATCAGGCTCAGCGCCAGCGTGGCGAGGAGCAGGATCCAGTCCAGGCGGCGCAGCAGCGAGCGCCGGCCGAACGCGCGCCGCAGCAGGCCGGCCCGGCCCCGGCGGGAGCCACCGGGAGCGCTGCCGAGGCCGGACGGGCGGACCGGGGCCAGCCCTCGGTAGGCGGCAGGCGGCTGAGCGCCTGCCGACCGCCTGCGCAGGTCCTGCGGGCCGCGCAATGATGTCATGAATGCCGCTTCTTTCCGGTCGCGGTGGCGGTCGCCGCCGGGACGATCTGGCCGGCCGCGTTCATCGTCGGCAGCGCGGGCAGCTGGCCGCCGGGCAGCGCCGCCGGGTGCCCCTCCAGGCCATACAGCGAGTCCCAGATCTGCCGGATCGCCGGCGCCGACACGTCGGCGCCGTAGCCGGAGTCGGGGATCATCATCACCACGACGTACTTGGGATCGCCGCACGGCGCGAAGGAAGCGAAGACCGAGGTGGCCAGCTTTCCTGCCACCTGCGCCGTTCCCGTCTTCCCGGCTACGCACACCTTGCCCAGCGGAAAACCGCCGAAGGCCCCCGCCGCGGTCCCGGATGTCACCACGCCGGCCAGCGCGCTGCGGATGTAGGCCAGGGTGCTCGCGGAGGCGGGCAGGTGACCGACCACCGGCGGGTTGATCCGCTGGGCCACCTTGCCGTCGGGGCTGAGCAGCTCCTCCCCGATCCGGGGCGCGTACAGCGTTCCGCCGTTGGCCAGCGCGACGTAGGCCCTGGCCAGCTGGAGCGGGGTGACCGACACGTAGCCCTGGCCGATAGCGGCGTCCACGGCCTGGCCCGGCTCCCAGACGTTGCCGGTGGTGCAGTCCTCATACTCGATCTGCTGGACGTAGCTGCCGTTGGCCCTGCCGTACTTGCACCAGTCCTGGCCGGCCTGCGCGTTGTCCTTCCAGAAGTAGTAGAGCCACTCCCTGGTCGGCACCGTGCCGATACTCTCGGCCGGCAGGTCGACTCCGGTGCCCTGCCCGAACCCCCACTCCAGCTCGGTCTTCTGCATCTCCTGAACCGGCGCCTTCGGGCTGGTCACGTCGTCGGCCTTCCGGTCGTCCCGCAGCCAGATGTCGTAGCCGAAGTTGTAGAAGATCGAGTCGCAGGACAGCACCAGGGCCTGGTGCAGGGACATGACGCCGCCGTTGCCGAAGTCATTGTTGAAGACGCGGCCGCCGACGTCCACGGACGCCGGGCAGTCATAGTCGCTGTACAGCGAGTAGCCGGCATTCACGGCGGCGGTTGTCGTGGTCACCTTCCAGGTCGAGCCGGGGGCGTACTCGCCCTGGGCGGCGCGGTTGAGTATCGGCTCACCGTCGGCCGGCCCGAACAGCGCGCTGAACTCGCTCGCGGAGATGCCGTTGGTCCAGACGCTCGGGTCGTAGGTCGGGTAGCTGGCCATCGCCACCACGCGGCCCGTCGTGGTCATCACGACCGCCGCCCCGCTATCGGCCTGGGGGTTCCCCTCCGCCTGCGTCTTGTGGATGGCGTTGGCGAGCGCGTTCTCCGTTGCCGCCTGCAGCTGGGCGTTGATGCTGGTCACCAGGTCGTCACCGGCTTGCGGCCGGACCTGCTTGATGGTCCTCGTCACCTGGCCGGCCGCGTTCACCGCCACCTCGTCCTGGCCCGGCTGCCCGCGCAGCTGCTTGTCGTACTGTGCCTCGAGACCGGACTGGCCGACCATGTCCACGCCGGAGAAGCCGGTGACGGCGACGCCGAGGCTCTTGACCTCCGAGGCGGTGATCGGCTGGAGGTAGCCGAGGATCTGGGCCGCGTCCGTGGCAGCGGGCTGCACGTAGTGGGTGATCGGCTGCACGTCCGCGCTGACACCGGGATACTGGCCCCTGCTCTCCAGCACCTGCAGCGCGACCTGCGGGGACACGTGCTCGGCGACGGGGATCGGCTGATAGGGCGATCCCGGCCAGCAGGGCGGCTTGATGCCCACCGTGCAGATCCGCACCTCGTCCTGCATCGTCTTGTCGCTGACGCCCAGCAGCGCGGCCAGCCTGGCCAGCTCGGCGCTGCCGCCGTCGGACTGCTGCGACAGGTCGGCCATGTTGACGGAGATGACCAGGCCGGAGGTGTTATCGACCATGGCCTGGCCGGTATCGTCCACGATCTCGCCGCGCACCGACGGCTCGACGACGTCCCTGACCCGGTCCTCGGTGGCCAGCGCGACATACCGCGCGTGTGACGTCACCTGCAGGCCCCATGCGCGGTAGCCCAGCCCGAGCAGCAGCGCCGCGATTACGACGTAGAGCGCAGCCAGGCGGAGCCTGGACGCCGGGATCATCGCAGACCTCCCGTTCGCTTGCTGGCGATCTTCCAGACGCGGGCCCGCCCGCCGCGCCTGCGGGCCCGGAAGGACAGGCGGCCGAAACCGAACCGGGGATGTTTCCCGGCCGGGAGCTGACCGCTGCCCAGCGGCCGCGAGCGGAAACGCGGCACCGCCGGGGCCGGCCGGGACGCGCGGCCGGTCAGCGAGCGGCCGGCCAGCGGGCTGCCCAGCACCCCGTCGCCGCGCCGGCCGCTGGCCAGCCGCAGCCGCGGTGATCGCCCCTTACGGCGGCGGATCGCGCGGAGGGCCTGCTGGTCGAGAACGCCGCCGGCCGCGCTGCCGCCCAGGGCAGTCCGGCTCGGCTTGCCCGGATGCGCCCGGAATTTCGGCTGAGCCGCAGGCCGCCGGGTGCCCGTGCCCGCGCCCAGCAGGCCGCCGCCGATGACTCCGCCCCGGCGGCGGGAGGAGCCCAGCCGCAGATCTACCGGCTTGGCCCCGAGGCCGAGCCCGCGGCCCGCTGAATAGGTCCCGGCGCCGGCGCCGCCAGGCAGCCCGGGGCGCTGGCCGGTGCCGGCCGGGCCGCCGCGCCGGCGACCCGATGCCAGCTTCAGGTTGACCGGCCGGGCTGGCAGTGCCCGGCGCACCTGGCCGGCCACGGCCGAGCCGGCCACTCCGGCCCCGGGCCGCAGCTTCGGCGCGTTCCCCGGCCTGCGCGGCTGGCCGGGCGTGACCCGGCCCGGCGGTCCGCCGCCCACCCAGCCGTCTCCCGGCCGGGCGGACCCGCGGCCGAGCCGCAGCCCGCGCCGGGCCGCCTGCTTGCGCGCCCGGCGCGACGCGGGCGGCCCGGCCAGCCAGCTAGCCCGGCCCAGCAGCGCCGGGCCGCCGCTGCTGCCCGCCAGCCCGCCGCTGCCGGGCAGTGCGGTCGCGGCAGCCCCGCCGCCCGCCGGCCGGGCCACCCCGGCCAGCGGGCCGCTCAGCGACGCGCTCACCAGCAGCACCAGGTACAGCACGAACGGGCTGAGGGCCATGTCGTAGATGACCGCGGCGGGGAGCACCTGCCGGACCGCGGCCAGAGTGACCTGGGCCGGATCGAGCGCGATTCCCAGCACGGCCACCAGCACCTCGCCGATCGCGGCGGCCGCCGCGGCGATCACGATCGGCAGCACAGCCGAGCGGGCCACGGTGCCGCGCAGCCGGCCGCACGCCCAGCCGATCAGGCAGAACACCAGGGCGTACTCGCCGATCAGCTGGCTAGCCGACGCGGCAAGGTCCAGGCTGAGCCCGGCGATGAAGCCCGTGGTCATGCCCGGCACCGGGCCGCCGGCCAGGCCCACGGCCGCGACCAGCAGGAGCACCAGGTCGGGCGTGCCGCCGCCGGGCAGGTGCAGCCTGTTGATCAGGGTGAGCTGAAGCAGCAGCGCGGCAGCGACGGCGACTGCGGTCGCCACGATCCGGCGCATATCAGCCGCCCCCGCTCGAGCCCGGGGCTGGCGTGGCCGGAGCGGACGCGCCAGGCGTCGCGCCCGGTGTCACCGTGACCGTCACGGTAGGCGTCGGCCGGGCCCGCGGGCTGGGCGGCAGGACCGAGAACCTCGGATTGTGCACCGGGGGCGCCACCACGATCCCGACCACGCTCAGCGAGGTGAAGTCGACGTAGGGCTGGACAAGTGCCTGGCCGGTCAGCGCACCGCCCGAATTCTGCACCTTGCTGATCACGCCCACCGGAACGCCGGGGACGAACGGCCTGTCGTTCACCGACGCCGATGTCACCAGCTGCTCCCCCGGCTTCAGGACCGCGCTGGCATTGAGCACCTTCAGCGACAGCTGGCCGGTGCCGCTCGCCGTCTTGCCCGGCCCGGTGACCCAGCCGAGCTGGCCGCTCGGCGCCAGCTCGACGCCCACCACCGACGAGGCATCGGTGGCCAGCGTGACCGTGCAGGTCTGGGACGTCACCGCGGTGACCTCGCCGACCAGGCCCTGCCCGGTCAGCACCGTCTCCTGGGGCTGCACGCCGTCATCGGTGCCGGCGTCCAGCGTGATCGTCTGCGCGTAGCCCTGGCCGATCGCGATCACCGTCGCGGCGACGATCCGGTAGCCGCCTTGGCCGGCCAGCTGCAGCAGCCGCTGCAGCTGGGCGTAGTCGGCCTTGCTGAGCTGCTCCTGGCTGAGCTCCGCGCGCAGCCGGATCACCTGCTGCTGCAGCGCCGTGACCTGGCTGCTCGACGCCGACCCTGAGCTGCCGCCGAAGAAGCGGGCGACCGGGCTGGTCACGGCGCTGACCGTGCGCTCGGCACCGCCGAAGACGCTGCCGCTGACGTGCCGGATGGCACGGAAGACGGAGGAGGAGCCGTCCTGATAGTCCAGGGCGACAAGGGCCAGGGCGGCAAGGAGCAGCACGCCCAGGAACAGGCGTGTCCGCCTCGTGTCGCGCACTTCGATCACCTCAGTCTGCCGCCCGCTCAGGGGGCTCGTCCGCCAGCCACCACGTACCCGCCGTGCGCCGCACGGCGAGGCGGCCTAGCGTCTCGACTCGGGCACCAGCACCTGGCGCAGCGTGTCGAAGTCCTCAACGCACTTGCCGGTGCCGAGGGCCACCGAGTCAAGCGGGTTGTCGGCGAGGTGAATCGGCATCCCGGTCTCCTCCCGCAGCCGCTCGTCCAGTCCCTTCAGCAGCGCTCCCCCGCCGGTCAGCGCGATGCCGCGATCCATCACGTCGCCGGCCAGCTCCGGCGGGCACTTGTCCAGCGTGGTCTTGACGGCGTCCACGATCACGCTGACCGGCTCGTCGATGGCCCGGCGGATCTCCTCGGCCGAGATGACGATCGTCTTGGGCAGGCCGCTGACCAGGTCCCGGCCGCGGATCTCCGCGTTCGGCTCGTCGACCGACGGATAGGCCGAGCCGAGCGCCATCTTGATCTCCTCGGCGGTGCGCTCGCCCAGCATCAGCGAGTACTCCTTCTTGCCGAAGTTGATGATGGCCTGGTCCAGCTCGTCGCCGCCGACGCGGATCGACTGCGCCGTCACGATGCCGCCGAGCGAGATGACCGCTACCTCCGTCGTGCCGCCGCCGATGTCGACCACCATGTTGCCGGTGGGCTCGTTCACCGGCAGCCCGGCCCCGATCGCCGCGGCCATCGGCTCCTCGATGATGTAGACGCGGCGCGCGCCGGCCTGGTGACCGGCCTCCTTGACCGCGCTCTGCTCCACCCCGGTGATGCCGCTGGGCACGGCGATGACGATCCGCGGCTTGGCCAGATGACTGCGCTTGTGCACCTTCTGGATGAAGTACCGGAGCATGCGCTCGGTGACGTCGAAGTCGGCGATGACGCCGTCCTTCAGCGGCCGCACCGCGACGATGTTGCCGGGCGTCCGGCCGATCATCCGCTTGGCCTCGACGCCGACGGCCACGATCTGCCCGGTGTTGGTATTGAGCGCGACGACTGAGGGCTCATTGAGCACGATTCCGCGGCCCCGGACATAGACCAGGGTGTTCGCTGTGCCGAGGTCGACAGCCATGTCACGGCCGAGAAAGGCCAGTGCGTTGCTCATGTGGAACGAGAACCCTTCCAGCTGGGTTTTACCAGGTCATTTGCACTTTTCCCGCGCGGTCGCCGGGTCCTGCTACAGGTTCCCCATGACCACGGCACGGCCCGCTCAAACGGCGTCAGGACAAAGGATCTTGAATTATTGGCCCGCTGTGCCCGGCAGCCTGCGCAACCTGGCCGCTCTCCCAGACAGTCCAACGGATTCTCACCGCCGATAGTGCCCCGGCAGGACGCCATTCTGGCACCCGCCGATTTGATCACTATCAGCGACCAAGAGATAGCCCCCCGTAACGACATCTGCACTGCGTTATCTGCAGGTCCTCAGCTTACAGGCCCCCCGGCAACAGTCTCGCCCGGCACGCCGCAGCCCGGTGCTGGCCAGGCCCGGCCGATCCGGCAGCCGCGCGGCACTCGCTCCGCACGCTACCTTGGCACCAGCTCCGCCCGCTACCCCCGATCCGCTCCCTGAGCTGCGCCTTGATCTGCTTCTGGAGATCTGCTTCTGGAGCTGGCGGCGGCGTTACTGCGGCATTCCCTCCCAGCGCCGGGCGAGCCAGATCCCGGTCAGCCACAGCGCCGCGAACAGGGCGCCGAGAAAGAACATAACGGGCACGATCACGCCCGAGACGATCACGAAGATCTGCAGCACGGTGCCGCCCACCAGGGTCAGCCGCACGGCCGGCCGCGCGAGCGCGGCGAACAGCACGGCCGCTGCCGCCGCCACCCCGAGCGCCAGCGCCACCGATGAGGGCCGATCGCGCTCGATATGGATGGCCACCGGGATAGCCAGCCCGAGCACGACAGCCTCGGCGATCAGCACCGCGGCGCACAGCCGCTTCACCGGTCGCCCTCAGCCGGGCTCAGCAGCAGCCGCCGCGCGTCGCCGGCGGTAATGACCGAGCCGGTGACCAGCAGGCCGGCGCTGCCCGGCCGGCCAGACTCGGCCGCCATCTCATCCGCGAGCCGCACGCCGGTCTCGACCGCCTCGTCCAGCCCGGCCGCGACCAGCACGCGGTCCGGGCCGAGGACCGAGACCGCCAGCTCCCCCAGCTTCACCGGGTCCATGGAGCGCTGCGAGGAGTTCGCGGTCACCACGAGCCTGGTCACGGCGGGCTCCAGCTCGTCCAGGATTCCGGGCACGTCCTTGTCCTCGGCGACGGCGAGGATGGCCACCAGCTCGGTGAAGGTGAATGCCTCACTGACTGCCTCGACGGTCGCTGCCATCCCGGCCGGGTTGTGCGCGGCGTCCACGATGACCACCGGGCTGCGCCGCACGATCTCCAGCCGGCCGGGCGAGCTCATCGTGGCCACGGCCTGCCTGACCAGGTCGGCGTCCAGGGCCGCGGGCTCAGCCAGGCGGCCGCCGTGGCCGCCCGGGCCGGCCCAGCCGTCCAGCCCGGTAGCGCCGTCCAGCCCGGTAGCGCCGTCCAGGCCCGTGGCGTCGTCCAGCCCGGTGGCGCGGTCCAGGCCGGCCGCACCCGACTCGCCGCCGGCCGCCGGAAGGGCCGTCCCGGCGCCCCCGGCGAACGCCTCGACGGCCGCGATGGCGCAGGCCAGGTTGCCGCCCTGGTAGGCGCCGAACAACGGCAGGAACAGGTCGTCGTAGTCGCCGAGCAGGCCGCGGACGGACAGCAGCTGGCCGCCGACAGCGAGCTCACGGCTCAGCACGCCGAACTCCAGTCCCTCCCTGGCCACGGACGCGCCGACCTCGACGGCCCGGCGCAGCAGCGCCTCGGCGGCCGGCAGCGGCTGCTGGGCCAGCACGGCGACCGCGTCGGGCTTGATGATCCCGGCCTTGTCCGTCGCGATGGCCTCGACCGTGCTGCCGAGATACCGGGCGTGATCGATGGAGACCGGCGTGACCACCGCGACCGTGCCGTCCGCGACGTTGGTGTTGTCCCACGTCCCGCCCATGCCCACCTCGATGACCGCCAGATCGACCGGGGCGTCGGCGAAGACCGAGAAGGCCATCCCCACCAGCACCTCGAAGAACGACAGCGGTACCGGCTGGGTCGCGTCGACCAGGTCCAGGTAGGGCCGGATCTCGTCGTAGGCCGCGATGAAGCGCTCGGCGGACAGCGGCTCGCCGTCCACGCAGATCCGCTCCTGGATCCGGGTCAGGTGCGGGCTGGTGAACAGGCCGGTCCGCAGCCCGCGGGCCCGCAGCAGCGTCTCGGTCATCCTGGCCGTGGACGTCTTGCCGTTCGTGCCGGTGATATGAATCACCGGATAGGCCCGCTGCGGGTCGCCCAGCAGGGTCACCAGCGCCCTGATCCGGTCCAGCGACGGCTCGATGGAGTGCTCGGGGCGCCGGGCCAGGATTTCCCGCTCGACCTCGCGCAGCCGGTCCGCCACGGCGTCCCCGCCGCCGCCTGGGCCGGCCCCGCCGCTGCTCACGGCGTCGCCGGCAGGGCCGCGAGCCGCTCCGTCAGCCGGGCTGCCTCCGCGCTGGCCGCGGCCAGCCGGTCCCGGTTCCTGGCCACCACCGGGGCGGGCGCGCGGTCGAGGAACGACTGGCTGGACAGCTTCCGCTGCGCCGCCTCGATGTCCGAGCGGGCGACGGCGAGATCCTTCTCCAGCCGGCGGCGCTCGGCCGCGACGTCCAGGCCTGCCATGGTGTCGAGCTGGACGGCGACCCCCTCGGCCTGCACCGATGCCGTCGGGGCGAAGCCGTCGCCCGGCTCGGTCAGCCGCAGCAGCGCGCGGATCCTGGCCTCGTGCGGGGCCAGCGGGGTGGCCTCGATGCCGCCCAGCACGGCCGGCACCTGCTGGGTGGGCCGCAGCCCCTGATCCGAGCGGAACCGGCGCAGCTGGGTCACCAGCCGCATCAGCGCGCCGATCTCCCGCTCGGCGTCCGGATCGAAGTCCGGGGACCGCTCGCCCTGCCTGCCCGGTGCAGCCTCACCATGGGCCGCCTCACCATGTGCCGCCTCGCCCGGCCAGGGCGCGATCACGATGGAGTCGCCGCCGGTCAGCGCGGTCCACAGCTCCTCGGTCACGAACGGCATCACCGGGTGGAAAAGCCGCAGCAGCCGGTCCAGCACCTCCCCGAGCACGATCCTGGTGACTCGCGCCGCCGCCTCGTCGCCGCCGGTCAGGGCCGGCTTGGCCAGTTCCAGGTACCAGTCACAGAACTCGTCCCAGGCGAAGTGGTACAGCACGTCGCAGGCCTTGGCGAACTCGAACTGCTCGAACAGCCGGTCCGTCTCGTCGGTCACCGACGCGAGCCGCGACAGGATCCACCGGTCCGGGACCGACAGCTGGTCGCGGACCGGCAGGCCATGTCCCGCCACGGCACCGTTGAGCAGCGCGAACCTGGTCGCGTTCCAGAGCTTGTTGCAGAAGTTCCTGGACCCGGCAACCCAGTCCTCGCTGACCGGGACGTCGCTGCCGGGGCTGGCCCCGCGGGCCAGGGTGAACCGGGTGGCGTCCGCGCCGAACCGGTCAATCCAGTCCAGCGGGTCCACCGTGTTGCCGCGGGTCTTCGACATCTTCTTGCCGTGCGCGTCGCGCACCAGGCCGTGCAGCGCGACCTGCCGGAACGGGACCGACTCGTCCGGGCCCGCGGCGGCCATCGCATACAGGCCGAACAGCATCATCCTGGCCACCCAGAAGAACAGGATGTCGTAGCCGGTGACCAGCACGCTGGTCGGGTAGAACGTGCGCAGGTCAGCGGTATCGTCCGGCCAGCCCAGGGTGGAGAAGGGCCACAGCGCGGAGGAGAACCAGGTGTCCAGGACATCCGCGTCCTGGCTCCAGCCGTCCCCGGCCGGCGGCTGCTCGCCCGGCCCGACGCAGATCACCTGGCCGTCCGGCCCGTACCAGACCGGGATCCGGTGCCCCCACCACAGCTGGCGGCTGATGCACCAGTCGTGCATGTCGTCGACCCAGTCGAAGTAGCGCGCCGCGAGCTCGGGCGGGTGGATCTGCACCCGGCCGTCACGGACCGCGTCGCCCGCCGCCTTGGCCAGCGGGCCGACCTTGACGAACCACTGCAGCGACAGCCTCGGCTCCACCGTGGTGCCGCACCGCGAGCAGTGCCCGACCGCGTGCAGGTAGGGCCGCCGCTCGGCCACCACGCGCCCCTCGGCGCGCAGCGCGGCCAGCACGGCCGGCCGCGCCTCGAACCGATCCAGGCCCTCAAACGGCCCCGCGGCGGTGATCACGCCGCGCTCGTCCATGACCACCAGGCTGGGCAGGTCGTGGCGGCGGCCGATCTCGAAGTCGTCCGGGTCGTGGGCCGGGGTCACCTTGACCGCGCCGGTGCCGAATTCGGGGTCGACGTGCGGGTCAGCGACGATCGGGATGCTCCGGCCGGTGAGCGGCAGCTCGATCCGCCGGCCGGCCAGGCGGGCGTACCGGGGATCGTCGGGGTGCACGGCGACGGCGGTGTCGCCCAGCATCGTCTCCACCCGGGTCGTGGCGACCACGATCGCGTCATCCCCGTCCCCGTACCGGATCGAGACCAGCTCGCCCTCGTCCTCGGGATGATCCACCTCGATGTCCGACAGCGCGGTCAGGCACCGCGGGCACCAGTTGATGATCCGCTGCGCGCGGTAGATCAGGCCGTCATCGAACAGCCGCTTGAAGATGGTCTGGACGGCGCGGGACAGGCCCTCGTCCATGGTGAACCGCTCGCGGGTCCAGTCCACGCCGTCGCCGAGCCGGCGCATCTGGCCGAGGATCCGGCCGCCCGACTCCTCCTTCCACTGCCAGACCCGGTCGATGAACGCCTCCCGGCCCAGGTCATGGCGGGACAGCCCGTCCTTGGCCAGTTCCCGTTCCACCACGTTCTGGGTGGCGATGCCGGCGTGGTCCATGCCGGGCAGCCAGAGCGCGTTGTAGCCCTGCATCCGCCGCCGCCGGACCAGGGCGTCGATCAGGGTGTGATCCAGCGCATGCCCGATGTGCAGCGAGCCGGTGACATTCGGCGGCGGGATCACGATCGCGAAGGGAGGCGCGGCTGACTCCGCGTCGGCCGTGAAGTAGCCGGCCGCGACCCAGCTCTCGTACCGGCGTGCCTCAACCTCGCCCGGCGCATACTGCGGCGGCAGGTCCCTGCCCGTTGCGTTGCTCACGTCAGGTGAGTCTAGAAGAGAGCGCAGGCAGCGCAGGCCCTGCTGGCCTCTCTGAGCGCCGCCGGCTGCCGCGGGGTCACCGACCGTGGTCACCGCGAGCCGTCGATTCGGTAACAAACAGGCATTAAGCGAGTAACTGCTCTCGATGACGGCGCAGGGCCCGATGCATCATGACGATGGGGCGGCGTGCTGGCGGGGCGTCGGCGAGCACGGGAGGTGATGTCCGATATGCGAAGGCCGCCGGCCTCGCTCCGGCACATCACGGCCCACTCGCTCGCTTTCACGGCCGTCGCCCTGACCGTGCTGTTCACCACTACGGCCGCCGCGGCGGCTGCGGCATTCGCCAGCACGATCACCGGCATCGCCGCCCGCCAGTCGCTGAGGTCCGCGGCCGGCAACACGATCCTGGTCAGCACGCAGGCCTCTGCTACGGCCGCCGCGCCGAACGGCGCGCTGGTGACCGCCGCCCTGCGGCGGGCCTCAGCCGGCCTGCCACTGGCCGTCACCGGCAGTGTCCAGTCGCCCTACCTCAACCTGCCATCGGCCGGCCCCGGCGGCCCGCAGCGGCTGGCCCAGATCATCTCGCTGCCCGGGCTGGCGCACCATGCCTCGCTGCTGAGTGGCAGCTGGCCGGCCGGCCGCGGGCGCGGCCCGGTGCCGGTCTGCGTGCCGGCGCAGCCCGCCAGCCAGCTGCGGCTGGCGGTCGGCCAGACGCTCGCCCTGCTGGACGCGCCGGACAGGACGACGGTCACCGTCCGGGTCAGCTGCATCTTCCGCGGCCGCCAGCTGGCCGCCCCGTACTGGTCGCTCAGCCCGGTCGGCCCCGCCGGGGTCCAGCACTCGGGCGGCTCGCTCATCTACGGCCCGCTGGTCACCAGCGCCGCGGTCATGGCCGGCGGACAGGTCCCGGTCGGGTCGGCCGCCTGGCTGGCGCAGCCGGATTTCAGCCGCCTGCGCGTGCCCGGCCTGGCCGCGCTGGGCAGCCGGATCGGCGCGGCGGCCGCGCAGCTGACCAACTCGGCCGCGCTGAACGGCGCGAACGTGACCACCCAGCTGCCCGCGCTGCTCGGCAACCTGGCCACGGCACTGGTGGTCGCCCGCTCCCAGCTGCTCATCGGCGTGCTCATCCTGCTGGTCATCGCGGGCGCGACGGTCACGGTCACGGTCCGGCTGCTGGCGATGCAGCGGGAGCCGGAGGCGGCCCTGCTCGCGGCGCGCGGTGCGTCCCGCCGCCAGATGGCCGCCCGCGGCGTCAGCGACGCCCTGCTGCTGGCCATCCCGGCCGCCCTGGCCGGGCCGTTCATCGCCGCCTGGCTGGTGCCGCTGACGACCCGCTTCGGCGCGCTGGCCCGGGCCGGCCTGCGGTTGCATCCCGGCGAGCCGGCCTCGGCCTGGCTGGCCAGCGCGGCGGTGGCGGCCGGCTGCGCCGTGATCATCTCGCTGCCCTGGCTGCGCCAGCCGCCATCACCGGTCCGCCAGCGGGTCCAGCGCGGCCGTCAGCGGGCCGTCAGCGCTCTGGCCGCGGCCGGGGCTGACGGGGCCCTGGTGGTGCTCGCGATAGCCGCCGGCTGGCAGCTGGCGCATTACTCGGCGCCCGTCACGACCGGCATCGAGGGGCAGGTCGGGGTGGACCCGATCCTGGCCAGCGCCCCGGTGCTGGCGCTGTCCGCGGGGACCCTGGTCACCTTGCGGCTGCTGCCGCTGGCCGCCAGGCTGGCCGACAAGGCAGCGGCCCGCGGCCGCGGGCTGACGGCCGCGGTGGCCGCCTGGCAGATCAGCCGCAGGCCGCTGCGCCAGACCGGCCCGGCGCTGCTCGCCGTGCTCGCCGTCGCGACTGCCGTGGTCGCGCTGACCGAGAACGCCAGCTGGCGTCATTCGGTGCAGAGCCAGGCGCAGTTCGCTGCGGGCGCCGACACCAGGATCACCCTGCCGGACGCCGGGCCGCTGGCCGTCGGCCAGGTAGCCGGCATCACCCGGGCGCCTGGCGTGCAGGCCAGCACGCCAGCCGTGCGGCTGCCGTTCTCGCTCCAGGGCGCCGCCAGCGCCACCCTCCTCGCCCTGGATCCGCGCCCGGCCGCGAGCGTCGTGGCCCTGCAGACGGAGGTCGGCACGCGCGCGCTGGCCGGCCTGCTCGCCGAGCTGGCACCACGCGGCCCGGCACCGGGAGTCCCGGTCCCTGGCCGGCCGGCCCGGCTGGCCGTCACTGCCCGGCTGGACGGGACCGGCATGTCCCAGCCTGGCCTGCTGGCGCAGCTGACCGACGCGGCCGGGGTCAGCTACGAGATACCGGCGGGCACCCTGCCGGCGGACGGGCGCTCGCATCAGCTGACGGTGGTCGTCTCGCCCGGCCGGCAGGCCGATTACCCGCTGCGCCTGGTCGGCTTCAGCCTCCAGTACCTCCAGGTCGGCCAGCGGTCCGCGGCGGCCAGCCTGACCATCGAGTCGGTCCGGACCGCAGCGAGCATGCAGGGCCCATTCGGCAGCCCGCTGCCCGCCGCTGCCGCGCCAGGGCTGCTGGCCCTGACGGACCAGTCGGCAGGGGCCCCCAGCCCGTCCGGCGCGCAGCCGGCCGGATCCGGGATCGTCGCGAACTTCCGCACCTCCAGCAGCGCGGGCTACTACGGCAGCGGCCCGGTGCCTGCCGCCCTGACCCTGACGGCGGGGCCCGCAACCGGGCCGGTGCCGGCGCTCGCCACCAGCAGCTTCCTGGCCGCGAGCGGGGCTCGGGTCGGCCGGAGCGTCCAGGTGAGCGTGCAGGGGGTGGCCATTCCGGTCGTGGTGGTCAGGCAGATCAGCCGGTTTGCCACGGTCACCGGGCCATCCGGCGGCCTCATCGTCAGCCAGGAGGCCCTGCAGGACGCGCTGCGCACGCTGGGGCAGCCGCCGGTGCCCGCGACCGAGTGGTGGCTGCGAACGTCCAGGTCTCCCGTGCTGACCGGCCTGCCGCCCGGCTCCTCGGTCACGAGCATGGCGGTGCTGGCCCGGTCGCTGAGCGCCCAGCCGCTGTCGGCGGCCCCGCTGCAGGCGCTGCTGGCCATCGCCGCCGCCGCCGTCGCGCTGGCCTGCGGGGGGTTCGTGATCAGCGTCATGACCGGCCGGGACCGGCAGCGGGACGTCGCGATGCTGGACGCGCTGGGCGCCCGGCCCGGCCAGGTGCTGCGGCTGCTCTGCCTGGAGCAGGCCATGGTGGCGGTCCCGGCGGCGGCTGCCGGGTTGCTGCTCGGCGTGCTGCTCAGCCTGCTCATCGTGCCTGCCGTGAGCCTGACCGCCCAGGCCGCTCACCCCGATCCGCCGATACTCGTCCAGCTGCCGTGGGCGGCCGCCATCGGTGTCGCCGTGGTCATCGCCGCCGTGCCCACGCTGGCCGCCGGGCTGCTGGCCACCCGGCGCATCGCGGCGGCCGCCGTGCTGCGCGTCGAGGAGGAGCAGTGACGGCGGCTGGCAGGCCGGCCGCTGGCCGCCGCTCGCGACGAGGCGAGCACCACGGCGCCTCTGAATCGCTGAGGGTCCGCGGCGCGGTCCGCCGGGCGCTGCACCGCCTGCGCGGCCTCGCGCTCGGCGAGACCGGGCCGGGTCCGGCGCTGGCCCTGGCCGGGGTCGCGCTGCTGACCGTCTTCGTCGCGATGGCCGGGCCGCGCGAGCTGGCCTCCCAGCAGGACCAGTCCCTGCGCACGGCACTGGCCGGCCTGCCCGGACCTGACCGGACGGTCATGGCCGGCGCCCAGTGGGTCATGAGCGGCAGCACGAGCCCGCTGCCGCCAGCCGAGATCAGCCAGCTATCGGCCGCCATCGCCAGGGCGTTGCCGCGGACGGCTGATTCCCCGCCGGGGCGGCGCTGGGCCTCCGTGTCCTTGCCCGGCATCGCCGTCGTGAACCCGCCGCCCCGGGCTGTGCTGATAGCGCCGCCGACCATGGAGGTCGTCTACCGGAATGATCTTGCTGCGCACGCCCGGCTGCTGTCCGGCAACCTGCCGGACGCGGCGCAGGCCACCCGTTCCGGCCAGGGGCCGGCCGAGGTCTTCCAGGTGGCCATGTCGCCCGCCACGGCCAGCAGGTTCGGCCTGCGCCTCGGCTCCGTCCTTAACCTGGGCACCCGCGTGGGCGGATCACCCGACGTCCTGCTCCGCCTCAGCGGGCTCATCAGCCCGGTGCGGCCGGGCTCCGGCTTCTGGCAGGCCGACCCCACACTGCCCGCCCCGCTCTCGCTGATCCCCCCCCAAGGCTGCCGCGGCTGCCCGCCGCCGCACTGGGCGGGCGCCGCGCTGATCGGCCCGGCTGAGCTCGTCCCGCTCCAGCAGGCTCTGACCGGCGCCTCATTCGAGGGGCAGTGGGCCTACCCGCTGGATCTGGCCCGGCTGACCCCGGCGCAGCTGCCGCCCCTGCTGAGCGGGCTGGCCGGAATGGCGACCTCGGACGGCGGCCTCAGCGGCAACACCCTGGGGGCCTTCAGTCCCAGCATCCTGACCGTCAGCTCCGCAATCGCCACCGGGCTCAGTGCCTACGCGGCCCAGCAGCAGGCGGCAGGCGCCGTTGACTCCCTGCTCATCGCCGACCTGTTCGTGGCCGACCTGATCCTGATGGCCATCTGCGCCCAGCTGGCCGCCGTGGCGCACCGGCCCGAGCTCACGCTGATCCGCGCCAGGGGCGGCAGCACCCGGCAGGTGGCCGGGCGGCAGCTGGCCAGGGCCGCGTGCGTGTGCGGGCCGGCCATCCTGGCCGGCGCCGCGCTCGCCATCACCGTGGTGCCGGGCAGCAGCGCCGCCTCGTGGCAGCTCGGCGCCCTGGCCGCGGCGGCCGCGCTCGCCATCCCCGCGGCGATCGCGGCCTGGGCGCACCGGCAGGCGCAGCCGGGCCGGGACAGCCGGGCCGACCTGGCCACGATGCGCCGCCCCAGGCTGATGCTGGTGGCTGAGGCCACCCTGGTCGTCGTGGCAGCCGCCGCGCTGGCCGGGCTGCGAGTGCGGGGCATCGCTCGGGGCGGCGGCCTGTACACGGCGGCCCCGGTGCTGGTCGCGGCGGCGGCCGGGCTGATCACGGCGCGCCTGTACCCGGTCCCGGTGCGCGCCCTGCTGCGGGTCGCCTCGGCCCGGCCCGGCCCGGTCGGCTTCCTCGGACTGGCCCGGGCGGCGCGCTCGGGTCTCGGCGCGGTGCTGCCGGCGCTGGCCCTGGTGATCAGCCTGACGCTGGCCGCGTTCGCGACCATGGTCATCAGCTCCATCAGCAGCGGCCAGGCGGCCGCGGCCTGGCAGCAGGCCGGCGCCGACGTGATGATCCAGACCGCCGGCAACGGCACCGTCAGCGCGGCCGCGCTGCGCGCCGTCGGGTCCGTCCGGGGCGTCCGGCGCACCACGGCTGTGTATACGGCCACGGCGAACGGGCCGTTCGGCGGATTGCTGACGGCCGGCGGGCGCGGCCCGGTGAACGTGGGCCTGGTCATGGTCGACCCGGTGCCGTACGCGGCACTCGCGCGGCAGACGCCGTGGCCCGATTTCCCGGCCCGGCTGCTGGCCCGCGGCTCGCGCTCCGGGCCGGCCGTGCCCATCCTGGTCTCGGCCGCCCTGGCCGCCAGGACCGCTCCGGCCGGCGCAACACTCAACGTCGGCGGCATCACGCTGCCGGTCCGGATGGCCGGGACGATCGGCGCCACCCCGGCCGTGACCGGCGGCGGCCTGTTCGTGGTCTTCCCGGCCTGGACGGCCGCCAGCTATCCGTCCATCGCCGGGCCGAACACGATGCTGGTCACCGGCTCGGGCATCAACCTGCGCGGCGTCCGCGCCGCGGCCGCAGCCGCGATGCAGGTGGCCAGCGTGACATCCCGTACGCAGCTGCTCAGCGCGCTGGTGCGAGCCCCGGCGCAGCTGGTGGCCGAGCGGCTCTACCTGATGGGAGTGTGGGTGGCGGTGCTGCTCAGCGTGCTCGCCACGCTGTTCGGCCTGACCGAGTCCGGCCGCCGCCGGACTCATCTGGTCGAGCGGCTGACCGCGCTCGGCATGCCCGGCCGCCAGTCCCGCGCGCTGGCCCTGACCGATCTGCTGCCGGTGCTGCTGGTGGCCGTCATCGGCTCCGCGGCGAGCGGGATCCTGCTGGCCGCCATTATCGGCCCCGTCCTTGACCTGACGGTCTTCGCCGGCTCGGCCGGCCCGGTACCGGTCCGGCCCGGACCTGGCATGCTGCTGCCAGCGGCCGGGATCGTCGTGCTGGCCGTCGTGATGGTCGCGGTCCAGGGGGCAGCGGACCTGCGCCGCAACGTCGCGGCCGCACTGCGGCGGGAGGAGGCCGGCTGAGCATGTCAGCCATCGATGACCTGATCGCGGCGAGCCGGGCCACGGCCGCCGGCCCCGCCCCGGCCGGGCTGGCCGATACCGCGATGATCTACTGTGACCGGCTGGTCCGGATCTTCTCCGTCAGCGGCGTCGAGACCCAGGCCCTGCAGGGCCTGGACCTGCAGGTGCAGGCGGGCGAGCTCACCGCGCTGGTCGGCGCGTCCGGGAGCGGCAAGTCGACGCTGCTGAACATCCTGGCCGCGCTGGACCGGCCGACCGGCGGGCTGGCCAGCGTGGCGGGCCGTGACCTGCTGACCATGGGGGCGCGGGAGCGGCTGCAGTACCGGCGCCGCACGGTCGGCTTCCTCTGGCAGCAGACCAGCCGGAACCTGCTGTCGCACCTGACCGCGGCTGAGAACATAGCCCTGCCGATGAGCCTGGCGGGCGCCGCCCGGGCCGCACGCCGGAGCAAGCCGGCCGAGCTGCTCGACCTGCTCGGGCTCGGCGAGTGCGCCGGCCGGATCGTGGCCGAGCTGTCCGGCGGCCAGCAGCAGCGGGTCGCGGTAGCGGTCGCGCTCGCCAACCAGCCTCAGGTGCTGCTGGCCGACGAGCCGACCGGCGAGCTCGACAGCGAGACGGCCGAGGGCGTCTTCGCCGCCCTGCGCACGGCGAACGCCGAGCTCGGCGTGACGGTGCTGATCGTCACGCACGACGACATGGTGTCCGAGCACGTCCGCCGGACCATCGCGATCAGGGACGGCCGGATCAGCACCGAGGTGCTGCGCCGGACAGAGACCGACGAGGAAGGGCGCGAGGCGGAAGTGGCACAGGAGTACTCGGTCCTGGACCGGGCCGGCCGGCTCCAGCTGCCGGGCGAGTACATCGGCGCCCTCGGCCTGCGGGACCGGGTGCGGCTGGCCCTGGAACCCGACCATGTCGGAGTCTGGCCGGGCCACGACCGGCAGGACCCGGAGCCCAGGCCGTGACGGGCGGACGGCACGCTACCCGCCAGGCGCCCCGCGGCGGCAGCCAGGCGGCGGCAGGCGAGGCCATCGTCAGCGTCGACTCGCTGACCCGGACGTTCGGCCACGGCGCCAGCGCCGTGCATGCGCTGCGCGGCATCTCCTTCACCGTGCCCCGGGGCCAGCTGCTGGCCATCCGCGGCCGGTCGGGGTCGGGCAAGACCACGCTGCTCAACTCGATCGCCGGCCTGGACCGGCCGACCAGTGGCAGCATCTGGGTCGCCGGGCAGGAGGTGACGGCGCTGAGCCGGGAGGAGACGCTGCAGCTGCGCCGGGAGACGGTCACGCTCGTCTTCCAGTCCTTCGCGCTGCTGCCCATGCTGTCCGCCGCGGAGAACGTGGGCGTGCCCATGCGGCTGTCCAGGGTGCCCGCCGCGCAGCGCGAGCGGCGCGCCCGTGACCTGCTGCGGCTCGTCGGCCTGGAAGACCGCGCGCAGCAGCGCCCGGCCGAGCTGTCCGGCGGGGAGCAGCAGCGCGTCGCCCTGGCCCGGGCGCTGGCCAGCAACGCCAGCGTGCTGCTGGCCGATGAGCCCACCGGCCAGCTGGACTCCCGGTCCGCGACGCAGATCATGACGCTGCTGCGCAGCATCGTGCACGCGGAGGGCATCACCGCGATCGTGGCCACGCACGACAAGATGCTGACGGAGGCCGCTGACCGTGTCCTCGTCGTGCAGAACGGCCTGCTGGCCTGACGCCGCCGGCCGCGCCGCGCGCGCCGGGGCTGGCCGGGGAGCGCGCTCGGGCCGGTCAGGCCGGGCCGGGCCCGGTCAGGCTGACTTCTCCCGCGGCGTGCGCCGGGCCACGTCCCGCGGCACCAGCGTCGGGTTAACGTTCTGCAGCACCGACTCGGCGGTGATCACCACGCGCTCGACGTCCTTGCGGCTCGGCACCTCGTACATCACCGACAGCAGCACTTCCTCCAGGATGGCGCGCAGCCCGCGCGCCCCGGTGCCGCGCAGGATGGCCTGGTCGGCGACGGCCTCGAGGGCGTCGTCGGTGAATTCCAGGTCCACGCCGTCCAGCTCGAACAGCCGCCGGTACTGCCGGACCAGGGCGTTGCGCGGCTCGGTCAGGATCTGGATCAGTGCCTCGCGGTCCAGGTTGTGCACGCTGGTGATGACCGGCAGCCGCCCGACGAACTCGGGGATCATGCCGAACTTCAGCAGGTCCTCCGGCATCACGTCGGCGAACGGGTCAGCGGTGACCTTGTCGGTCTTGACCCGCAGCACCGCGCCGAAGCCCATGCCGCTGCGGCCCACCCGGTGCTCGATGATCTTCTCCAGCCCGGCGAACGCCCCGCCGCAGATGAACAGGACGTTCGTGGTGTCGATCTGGATGAACTCCTGGTGCGGGTGCTTGCGGCCGCCCTGCGGCGGCACGGAGGCCGTCGTCCCCTCCAGGATCTTCAGCAGCGCCTGCTGGACGCCCTCGCCGGACACATCGCGGGTGATCGACGGGTTCTCGCTCTTGCGGGCGATCTTGTCGATCTCGTCGATGTAGATGATGCCGGTCTCGGCCTTCTTGACGTCGTAGTCCGCCGCCTGGATCAGCTTGAGCAGGATGTTCTCGACGTCCTCGCCGACGTACCCGGCCTCGGTCAGCGCGGTGGCGTCCGCGATGGCGAACGGCACGTTCAGCAGCCGGGCGAGCGTCTGCGCGAGCAGCGTCTTGCCCGACCCGGTCGGCCCGAGCAGCAGGATGTTCGACTTGGCCAGCTCAACGCCGTCCTCGCCGCGCTCGCCGCCGGACTGGATGCGCTTGTAATGGTTATAGACCGCGACAGACAGGCCCTTCTTGGCCTTCTCCTGGCCGATCACGTACGAGTCGAGGAATTCGTAGATCTCGCGCGGCTTCGGCAGGCTATCCCACTTCAGCTCGGCCGGCTCAGCGAGCTCTTCCTCGATGATCTCGTTGCACAGGTCGATGCACTCATCGCAGATGTACACGCCAGGGCCAGCGATGAGCTTCTTGACCTGTTTCTGGCTCTTCCCGCAGAAGGAGCACTTCAGCAAGTCACCGCCGTCACCGATGCGTGCCACCCAGATACTCCTTTGCCTGGGCCGCCGACGTGCGGCCGAATCTCCGGCCGACCCGCAGCGGGCGCCTACCTGTGAGCTGTCTCGCCCGTGAACCTAGAACGTACCGCGACCTAGACGGTACCGCCTCCGTGGCCGTGGTTGGGGCCGCAAAGGATGCATGCGGCCGGCGCGTCGGCCCCAGCGGCGTAAAGCTGCCTAAGAAGACACTACCTCGGGCTTGCGCTTCAGCATCGTCAGAACTTCATCGACCAGGCCATATTCCTTGGCCTCCTGGGCGGTGAAGAACTTGTCCCGCTCGATGTCCCGGCGGATCCGCTCCTCGTCCTGGCCGGTGTGATTGGCCAGGATCTGCTCCATCGCCTGCCGCATGCGCAGGATCTCCCGCGCCTGGATCTCCAGGTCGCTGGACTGCCCGTAGCCGCTCTCCACGGCGGGCTGGTGGATCAGGATCCGCGAGTTGGGCAGCGCCATCCGCTTGCCCTTGCTGCCGGCGGCCAGCAGCACTGCCGCGGCCGATGCCGCCTGCCCCAGGCAGAAAGTCTGGATTTCCGGCTGTATGTACTGCATGGTGTCGTAAATGGCCATCATGGAGGTCATCGACCCGCCGGGCGAGTTGATGTACATCAGGATGTCCCGGTCCGGGTCGATCGATTCCAGCGTGATCAGCTGCGCCATGATGTCATTGGCCGACGCGTCATCGACCTGCACGCCGAGGAAAATGATCCGCTCCTCGAAGAGCTTGTTGTACGGGTTCATCTCCTTGACCCCGTACGAGGTCCGCTCCACGAAGGACGGCAGCACGTACCGTGCCTCGGCCGGATGAGCCAGCCTTCCGTTACCCGCGCTCAACTTCGTCTCCTCTGGTCCCGCTTGCCTGCTCACGAGCCTGTGCCCAGTACTTCCGCCGCTACCTCGTTCACGCTGCGAACGACGTGGTCGACGAATCCGTAGTCCTTGGCCTCCTCCGCGGTGAACCAGCGGTCCCGGTCGGAGTCCAGCTCGATCTGCTCGACGGTCTGGCCGGTGTGCAGGGCCGTCCGCTCGGCCAGGACCCGCTTGAGGTACAGGCTATGCTCCGCCTGGATCCGGATGTCGGTGGCCGTGCCGCCGATCCCGCCGTGCGGCTGGTGCATCAGGATCGCCGCGTGCGGCATCGCGTAGCGCTTGCCCTGCGCGCCGGCGCAGAGCAGGAACTGCCCCATGGAAGCCGCCATGCCCATCGCGTAGGTGGCCACGTCGTTCGGGACGAACTGCATCACGTCATAGATGGCCAGGCCCGCGTAGACCGAGCCGCCGGGCGAGTTGATGTACACGCTGATGTCGCGCTTGCTGTCCTCCGCCGCGAGCAGGATCAGCTCGGCGCAGATCCGGTTCGCGAGCTCATCGTCGACCTGCTGGCCGAGGAAGATGATCCGGTGCCGCAGCAGCCGCTGGAACAGCTGGTCGCCCAGCATCATGGCCTGGGCCTCCCCGTTGCCCCGCGCGAGAATCCGCGCCAGCTGGTGGCCGTCATCGGGTGGCGTCGTCACCACAGTTCGCTCCTCGCTTGTCGCTGCACGCCGTTGTCGTTGACTGTGACCATAACCCGGAGCGGTAGCCGCAAAGTCCGCTGCTCCCTGCTGTTCGCTCTGGGCGCAGGGGGCCGGCGGACCGCGGCCGGAGCCGCCGGCTGGCATCGCCGCCGGACCGCCGGCCGGCCCGTCGCGAGGCGCCCCGCGGCGGTCCCGGCCGCGCCCGGACGGCGGGCCGGCCTGTCGTGTCGGCCGGCCCCCGGCTCATTCCCGGCGCAGCGCCGGTTACTCGTCCGAACCATCCTCGGTGCTGCTCTCGGTACCGGCTGCCGCATCGCCGGCATCCGCCGCGTCCTGCGCCCTGGCCGAGCTCTCCGGCCCGGCCTCGGCGGCAGCGCCCTCGCCGGCGGCTGCCTGGTCCCCGGCCGCCTCGTCCCCGGCCGCCTCGTCTTCCGCCGCCTCGTCTTCCGCCGCCTCGTCTTCGGCCGCCTCGTCTTCGGCCGCCTGGTCCCCGGCCGCCTCGTCTTCCGCCGCCGCGAGTGCCGCGTGCACGTCGACCGTGCGTCCCGTCTCATCCTTGACCGTGGCGCGCTCGGCGATCAGCGTGAGTGCCTTGGACCGGAGCACGTCGGCCACGACGGCGCTGAGCTGGCCCTGATCGGTGAGCTGGCGGGCCAGCTGGTCCGGCGCGACGCCCATCCGGTAGGCCTGCTCGGTGACGTAGCTGTTCAGGTCGGCAGGCTCGACGCCCAGCTCCTCCTGGACGGCCAGCTTGTCCAGGATGAATCCGGCCTTCACCGCCCGGCGGGCATCCCGGTCGAACTCGGCCTCCAGGTCGGCCTCGCTCATGCCCGAGTTGTCCAGGTAGCTGGCCAGCTCCAGGCCGGACCGCTGCAGCCGGTCACTCAGCGACTCCCGGCGATGCCCGATCTCCGCCTCGATGATCCGCTCCGGGAGCGGGATGTCCACCTGCTCCAGCAGCGCGTCCAGGGCCCGCTCCCTGGCCTGGCTGGCCTGGCCGACCCGGCGCATCGCCTCGAGCTGCCTGCGGGTGGCGGCCCGCAGCTCGCCGACGGTGTCGAACTCGCTCGCCGACTGGGCGAACTCATCATCGAGCTCCGGCAGCTCCCTGACCTTGACGCTGCTGACGGTGACCTGCACGTCCGCCGTGGCGCCCGCCAGCGCGCCGCCCGCGAGCTCGGCGGCGAACGTCTTGGACTCACCCGCCGACATCCCGGCCAGCGCCTCGTCCAGCCCGTCCAGCATGTTCCCGCTGCCGACCTCGTAGGAGATGCCGGTCGCCTGCGCGTCCTCGACGGGCTCGCCGTCCACCGACGCGGCGAGGTCGATGGAGACGAAGTCGCCGTCTTCGACCGGGCGCTCGACCCCCCTGAGCGAGGCGAACCGCTCCCGCAGCGAGCCCAGGTACTCCTCGACCTGGTCCGGGCCGACCTCGGCGTCCTCGACGGTCACGCTGAGGCTGTCCAGGCTGGGCAGCTCGAAGCTCGGCCGGATGTCGACCTCGGCCGTGAAGGCCAGCTCCTGGCCGTCGTCCAGCCGGAGGATCTCCAGGTCAGGCTGGCCGAGGGCGACCACCTCGTGCTCGGCCAGCGCCTTGCCGTATAGCTGCGGCACGGCCTCGTTGACCGCCTGCTCCAGCACGGCGCCGCGGCCGATCCGCTGGTCGATTATCCGCGGCGGGACCCGGCCGGGCCGGAAGCCCGGGATCCGGACCTGGCGCGCCACCTCCCGGTAGGCGGTATCGAGATTGGGCTTGAGCTCCTCGAACGGAACCTCGATGGTCAGCTTGACCCTGGTCGGGCTGAGTTCTTCGACGTCGGTCTTCATGGCGGGGTTCACTCCTGGCAGATCCCCGCCCAGGCTGGCGTCAGCTGCTGACTGTGGACAGACGACCGCGCTCGCGGAGCGGGCGGACGACTTTCACAGGCCAGTTGCGCGGCCCGGGCATGGCGGTCACAGACGGCTACGGGCGCCAAGTCTAGGGCAGGCCGCGGATGTTCACCCGGCGCGGGTGATGATCACGCGAAGAAGCCGGCCGGACGATGGATTCAGGACGCAACCAGCACCGCGGGCGGGCAGGCTCGCTCCGGGCGCGGCTATCGTCGCGCCGCGACGGCGCGGGCAGGCACACGGTCGAGCTTCAGGAGGCCGATATGACCGAACCGCAGATGAATCCGGCTGACCCGGCGGCCGCGACGCAGCAGAGTCGCGCACCGGGCCAGGCAGTGGTTTCACCGCAGGACAGTCGCGCGGGCAGGCAGCCGGGCCGGGCGGCGGGCGCCGTCAATCCCTTCATGCCGATGGCAGGGCGCTCAGACGGCAGGCTGTGGATCGTCGCGGCGGCCGCGGCCGTGGTGTTCCTGGCCGTCGGCGTGATGCTGCTGGTCTGGCCGAACGTGAGCCTGACCGTGATCGCCATCCTGATCGGCGCCGCGCTGGTGGTGGCCGGCCTGCGGCGGCTCTGGGACGGCTTCACCGATCACTCCGACAGCAGCGCCATGCGGGTCGGCAATGTCATCCTCGGGCTGCTGGCCATCGTCGTCGGGCTCTACTGCCTGCGGCACCACGCGCTGACGCTGCTGGTCGTCGCCTTCGTGGTCGGCGTCTTCTGGATCATCCAGGGCATCACCGATATCGCCGTGGCCGCATCGATGGGCACGATGCCAGGACGGGGCCTGCTGGCGGTCACCGGGGTCTTCGCCCTCGGCGCGGGGCTGATCACGGTGTTCTGGCCGGCCATCACGGTTCTCGTGCTGGCCATCGTGCTGGGCATATGGCTGGTCTTCTACGGCATCATGCTCGCGGCGATGGCATTCCAGCTCCGCCGCGCGAAGTCGGCCAGCGCCGGGCAGGCCGGGCTGGCGGCCGCATAGCTGGCGGCCGGATAGCCGGGCGGCCGCCGGCCGTTTCCCGGCGGACCCGGTGGGCATGACCGGCAGTGCCACCGCCAGACGGGGGAAAACGGGCTGGCGGTACCGCCCGGCGGGGCGTCTTGCCTCGCCGTCGGCCAGGTGAGAAGGGGGCTCTTCGATGAACAGTCCGCAGGAGAGATCCACAGGGTACGAAACCACGCAGGACGACGCCACCGCGGCAACCAGTGCGCGGACCGGAACCAGCGCGCCTCGGCAGGCATCCAGCCCGGCGGATACGGGCTACCGGCAGTCCTCGACGGCCAGCTACGCGGGCACGGGGCGTCCCAGCGGGGCGGCGACGACCGGCGTCTACCTGGCCGGCATCCTGATGGTCCTGGCCGGCCTGCTCGACTTCTTCGCCGGGCTGGCCGCGATCATCCGGTCGGGCTTCTACACGGCGCAGGTCAACTACGCCTTCCGCTACACCATTCACGGGTGGGGCTGGATCACCCTGATAGCCGGCGTCATCGTGTTCGCCGTCGGCGTCTGCCTGCTCCTGGGCCAGGCCTGGGCCAGGGTCGTCGGGATCGTGCTGGTCGTACTCAGCGCGATCGCGAACTTCGTGTACCTGCCGTACTACCCCGTCTGGGCCATCGTGGTGATCGCGATCGACGTGTTCATCCTGTGGGCCCTGACCTCCGGGTGGCACCGCAGCGTGCAGGGCGAGATGAGCGATATGAGCTAGCAGCCTGGCCTGGCGGGCCCCGCGCGATCTGATCGCGCGGGGCCCGTCGCTGCGCGGCGGCCACCGTGATCATCCCGGGCCGGGCCGGGCC
>Ga0116106_1000111_pt1 | contig 50497 bp, 43 predicted proteins | sample June2015DPH_6_50_FD_89717 | JGI IMG/M metagenome (GOLD analysis project Ga0116106, IMG submission 89717) | Peatland microbial communities from SPRUCE experiment site at the Marcell Experimental Forest, Minnesota, USA - June2015DPH_6_40 | ecosystem: Environmental > Terrestrial > Soil > Wetlands >...
CGGCGGCCGCTGGCTGCTGACCGGCGGCGGCGGCTACGAGCGGCTCCACGTCGTCCCGCGCACCTGGGCGCACCTGCTCGCCGAGGCCGCCGGGCACCCGATCGACCCGCAGGCGCGGATCCCGGCCGGGTGGCGCGAGTACGCGTTCCGCCGCACCGGGCGGCCCGCCCCCGAGCTGATGACCGAGGGAGGCCGGGCCCGGTACAGCCGGTTCGAGTCCGGCTACGACCCCGCCGACCCGGTGGACCAGGCCATCATGGCCACCCGCCACGCCGTCTTCCCCGAGTACGGCCTCATGCCCGTGCCCTGACGCACGCAGGGCCGTCGCCCCCCTGAGGGCTGGCCCAGGGGGGCGACAGGCGCCGCGCTATCCGTTTCGGAAAGGACTACGCGGCGGTGCGCAGCTCGTGCAGGTCCAGCTGGTGATCGAGATTGATGGCGGCGTTGATGAGGGACAGGTGGGTGAAGGCCTGCGGGAAGTTGCCCAGCTGCTCGCCGGTGCTGCCGATCTCTTCCGAGAACAGCCCCACGTGGTTGCCGTAGGTCAGCATCTTCTCGAAGGTGAGCCGGGCCTCGTCCAGGCGGCCGGTACGGGTCAGCGCGTCCACGTACCAGCCGGTGCAGAGCGAGAACGTGCCCTCCGATCCGCGCAGCCCGTCCGGCGAAGCCTTCGGGTCGTAGCGGTAGACCAGGCTGTCCTCCACCAGCGTCTTGTCGATCGCGGCCATCGTCGAGATCCACTTCTCGTCGGTGGGCACGATGATGCCGGTGGCGGGCATGAGCAGGTTCGACGCGTCCAGCACGTCGCTGCCCTGGTACTGCGTGAACGCCTTGAGCTTGGGATTAAAGCCCTTGTCCACGACCTCGGCGTACAGCCGGTCGCGCTCGGCCGTCCACCGGGCCAGGTCGGCCGGCCGGGCCCGGTCGGCGGCGATCCGGATGACCCGGTCGAAGGCCACCCACGACATGAGCCGGCCGTAGGTGAACGGGCGGCGGCCGCCGCGGGTCTCCCAGATGCCCTCATCCGGCTGGTCCCAGTGCTCGCAGAGCCAGTCGATCAGCCCGGTCAGGTCGTTCCAGCCCCGCTCGGCCATGATGGGCCGCACCTGGTCGAGCCGGTAGATCGTGTCGATCGCCTCGCCGTAGATGTCGAGCTGGAGCTGGTCCGATGCCGCGTTGCCGATGCGGACCGGGCTCGAGCCCTTGTAGCCCTCGAAGTGGTCCAGGGTGAACTCGGACAGGTCCGAGCTGCCGTCCACCCGGTACATGATCGACAGCGGGCTGCCGTCCCCGCGCTTACGCTCCTCCACCCGGTTGCGGATCCAGTACCCCAGGCCGTAGGCCTCGTCCGTGAAGCCCAGGTTGAGCAGCGCGAACACCGAGAACGAGGAGTCGCGGATCCAGGTGTAGCGGTAGTCCCAGTTGCGCTCGCCGCCGACCTGCTCGGGCAGCCCCGCCGTCGGCGCCGCGACCATGGCGCCGGTGGGCGCGTAGGTCATCAGCTTCAGCGTGATCGCGGAGCGCTCCACCGCCTCACGCCACCGGCCCCGGTAGCTGCCGCGCGCCAGCCAGGTGCGCCAGAACCCGATGGTCTCGTCCTGCCACTTCTCCAGCTGTCGCTCGCTGAGCTTGGCCGGCCGCGCGGACCTGCCGGACTCCAGCACCATCGCGCCGGTCTCGCCGGCCCGGATGGTGAACCGGGTCCGGACGTCGTCTCCGTCCCGCTCCATCGGCCAGGTACTGGACAGGGCGACGACCGGCGTGCTGCCGTCGAAGACGACGCCCGCCTCCGAGATGTGCGTTTTGTGCGCCGAGCGGGCGTAGTCGAACCGCGGCTCCACCCGGGCCTGCAGCGTCATCTTGCCGCGGATCCCGCGCACCATCCGGACCAGCCGGTGCTTATCGGTGGCGATGCCGGGCCTCTCCACCGGCATGAAGTCGATGACCTCGGCGACTCCCCCCTCGGACAGGTACCGCGTGACCAGGACGGCGGTATTCGGCAGGTACATCTGCTTGGTCACGTGCTGGCCGGCCGGTGCCAGCGTGAACCGGCCGCCGTTGCGCTGATCCAGCAGGGACGCGAAGATGGTCGGTGAGTCGAACCGCGGCAGGCACATGAAGTCCACGGTGCCGTCAGTCGCCACCAGCGCCGCCGTCTGCATATCGCCGATCAGGGCGTGATCCTCGATCGCCGGATAGTTCATCAGTCCCCCTCCTCGATGACCTGCGATGATCTTGATGACCTGCGAGCGAGCCCGGCGAGCTGACCTCCGCTCGCCACGTTGACGACGGCCCCGGTACGAGCCCCCCGGCAGGCCGGGCCTAGTCCATCGTCACCCCGCAGTCTCGGCCGGCGCCTCACCCTGCCCGGGTGAGACCGGCATCGTTTCCGCTGGCCAGGTGAGACCGGCACGGTTCCCGCTGGCCAGGCGAGACCGGCACACTTTCCGCTGGCCATGGATGAGGAGATGACAGTCCGCGAACGGCCGCCCGGCGCTAGTCGCCGCCACCGCTGGCCCGGCCGGGCGGCATCACTCCCGGCGGGCGATAGCCGGCCGGAGCAGACGGGAACACTGGCGAGAAGCGGAGATCATCCGGTCGGCTGCCGGCTGCCGGATTCGCCGGATATGGGGGACCTGGGGGGGCGCATGAACAGGCTGCTGGAGCGGCTGGGCGGATTCGCGGCCCGGCGGCACTGGATCGTCATTGCCATCTGGATCGTCGTCCTGGGTGGCCTGATCGCGGCGAAGGCCCAGTTCGGCGGCTCTTACGTCAATGACTACACGGTGCCAGGCAGCAACTCGTCCAACGGCCTGAACCTGCTCAACAGCGACTACCCGCAGCAGGGCGGCTACGGCGGCCAGATCGTGTTCCACGCCAGCCACGGCACCGTCGCGGACCAGGCCACGGCCGTGAACCAGGCCACCGCCAACGTGTCGAAGCTGCAGTACGTGATCAAGGCGGTCAGCCCGTTCGCGTCCGCCAGCTCCGGCGCCGTCTCCAGGAACGGCACCATCGCCTACTCCAGCGTGTCCTGGACGGACAACCCGGCCGGCCTGACCACCTCCTACCTGAACAAGCTCAGCAACGCCGTCGCGCCGGCCCGCAAGGCCGGCCTGGAGGTGCAGTACGGCGGCGGCGCGGGCCAGATCGGCCAGCAGACGAGCGACACCTCCTCCGAGATCCTCGGCATCGCCTTTGCCCTGGTGATGCTGCTGTTCATGTTCGGGTCCTTCATCACCGCCGCGATCCCCCTGGTGTCGGCCATCTTCAGCGTGGGCGCGGGCCTGTCGGTGGTCGGCCTGATCGCCTCGATCGGCACCTTCCCGACGACCGCGCCGACGGTGGCCACCCTGCTCGGCCTCGGCGTCGCGGTCGACTACGGGCTGTTCCTGACCGCCCGGCACCGCGAGCAGCTGGACCGGGGCATGGACGTGGTCAGGTCGGCGTCCCAGGCCGAGGGCACGTCCGGCGCGGCCATCGTCATCGCGGGCAGCACCGTGGTGGTCGCGATCCTGGGCCTCTACCTGTCCGGGGTCCCGTTCGTCGGCGCGATGGGCCTGGCGGCGGCCGTCGTCGTCGCGATCACCATGTGCGCGGCACTGAGCCTGGTGCCCGCGTTCATGGGCCTGGTCAAGAACAACGTCCGGTCCCTGCGCGCGCGGGCCGGCGCGCACCGGGCGGGCATCTCCGCGCAGCAGCAGGCCAGGCAGACCGCCACGGCCACCGAGGACCGCCATGAGCACAGCGCGTTCGCCCGCTGGGGCCGGCGGGTCAGCAGGCAGCCGTGGCTCTGGGGCATCGCCAGCGTCGTGGTGCTGCTGGTGCTGGCCATCCCGCTGCTGTCGATCAACCTGGCCCAGCCGGACAACGGCACCAACCCCGCCTCCGACAGCAGCCGGCAGGCCTATGACCTGATCAGCCAGGGCTTCGGCGTGGGCGCCAACGGCCCGCTGACCGTGGTGGTGAAGCTGCCGAAGCAGTCCAGCTCGGCGACCCAGTCGCTGCTCAGCTCGATGACCAAGGGCGTGGCGGGCACGCACGGGGTCGCGTCGGTCTCGCCCACCTCGGTGAACAGCGCGGCCACGGTCGCCGTGTTCAACGCCATCCCGACTACCCGGCCGCAGGCGAACGCCACCAGCTCGCTGGTCAGGACGCTGCGCGACGACGTGCTGCCCCAGTACCACGTCACCACCTACGTGACCGGCACCACGCCCGGCAACGTCGACTTCACCGACCAGATCACCAGCCGCATGCTGATCCTGATCCTGGCCATCGTGGCGGTCGCCTTCATCCTGCTGACCATGGCGTTCCGCTCCGTGGTCATCGCGCTCAAGGCCGCCATCATGAACCTGCTGTCGATCGGCGCCGCCTACGGCGTGATTGTCGCGGTCTTCCAGTGGGGCTGGGGCATCAGCCTGATCGGGGTGCCGACCACGTCTCCCATCCCGGCCTACGTGCCGATGATGGTGTTCGCGATCGTCTTCGGCCTGTCCATGGACTACGAGGTGTTCCTGCTCTCGCGGGTGCACGAGTCCTGGGTGGGCACCGGCGACGCGCAGCGCAGCGTCGCGATCGGCATCGGCAGCACCGCGCGGGTGATCACGACCGCGGCCGCCATCATGGTGTTCGTCTTCGGCAGCTTCATCCTGAACGACCAGCCGGCGATCAAGATGCTGGCGATCGGCATGGCGGTCGCCGTGCTCATCGACGCCTCGATCGTGCGGATGATCCTGGTGCCGGCCATCATGTCGCTGCTCGGCGGGCGTGCCTGGTGGATGCCCCGCTGGCTGGAGCCGGTGCTGCCGCACCTGCACCTGGAGGGCAGCGAGGCCGCCGCGGCAGCGGCCGGCTCCGGGACTGACAAGACCCCGGCGGTGCATGGCTAGCGGGCGCCGGCCTGGCAGCTGGCCGGAACCGGCCGGCCCGGCTGCCTGCCGCGCTGGCGTCCGCGAGAATGGAGCGCTAGCCAGCTGCGATCGGCGGGACTGAACATGCCAGACGAACCACAGGGCAGCCGGGCGAACGCCCACCCGGAACCACGGCCGCCCCGGCCGCTGGAGGTCCGGACCGAGCGGGCCCTGGCCGCGTCGCTGCGGCTCGCCGTCATCCCCGTGCTGGTCCTGCTGCTGGCCGGCCTCGGGGCATTTGTCTACGGGACGGCGCTGTTCGTGCACTCCGTCGGCATCATCCTTGACCATCCTTTCCCGGTCGGTCACCAGGTCGGCCTGTTCCTGCTGGACATCGACCTGTTCCTGATCGGGGCCACGCTGCTCATCTCGGCCGTGGGCTTCTACACCCTGTTCGTCCGGGAACTGCACAGCCGCGGAACCGCGATCATGCCCGCCTGGCTGGAGATACGTGACCTGAACGATCTCAAGGCGCGGGTCATCGCGATGGTCGTGCTGGTCCTGGCGGTGACCTTCGGCGAGGTGATCGTGGACTCCCCCAGCGGCCGTGACGCCCTGTACCTGGGCATCGGCATCGGCGCGGTCGTCATCGCCCTGACCGCCTTCATCCGGCTGAGCACTGCCCATCCGGGCGAGCGGCGCTAGCCGCGCAGCCGGGCCCGCAGCATGGAGGACAGGTCGCTGAGCTCGCTCACCCGCAGTGCCCGTGCGGCCAGCACGTACAGCAGCAGCCCCCCGCTGCCGCCGATGGCCACTGTGGCCAGCGCTTCCGTGGTCCCGGACGGCAGCGCGCGCGCCATCGCCGCGGACACGGCCAGCGCGAAGATCACGCCGGGAATCGCCGCGAGGTGCATCCGCACCAGGCTGGACCGGATCCGGCGGCCGTCCAGGCCGCCAACGCGCCGGCTGAGCACCCAGCCCAGCGCCGCGGCCGTGGCCAGGCTGGACAGGCCGAACCCGATGCCCAGGCCCGCGACGACGTCGGCGGGCGGCAGGACCGCCAGCGCGGTCAGGCTGGCCGCGATCCGCACCGCCATCGCGGCCCCGCCGATCAGCGCCGGCGTGCGGTTGTCGCGCATCGCGTAGAACACCCGCATCTGCAGGTTGAACACGGTGTACGGGAGCAGGCCGAGGGAGAACACGGCGAAGACCACGCCGAGGTAGCGGGCCGAGGCGGCTGACGTGCTGCCATGCCCGAATACGGCCTGGGCCAGCGGCGGCCCGAGCACGGCGAGGATCAGGGCCGAGGGCACCACGAGCACCGACGAGAGCCGGGTCGCGGCCGAGTAGTCCCTGGTCACCAGGCGGCTGGCGCCCTCGGCGGCGTGCGCGCTCATCCGCGGCAGCATGGCGGTGATCACCGACATGCCGACGATGGCATACGGCAGCTGGAACAGCTGCCAGGCGTTGCTGAAGGCGGCGAAGCCGGCCCCCGCGCAGCTGGCGCAGACCCGCGCGCCGGCGTCGTTGGCCACGATGGTGGTCACCAGGAACGAGATCTGGGTGGTGACGATGTAGCCGAACATCCAGCCGCTCATCCGGCTGATCTCCGAGACCTCAGCCCGCCGGAAGTCGAAACGGGGGCGCCACCGGAATCCCACCCGCCGCAGCGACGGGATGAGCGCGGCTGTCTGCAGCACGATGCCGAGCGTGGTCCCGATCCCGAGCAGCTGGACCTCGCCCGCCGAGATGCTGCCGGGAGTGCCGTTCAGGCCCGCCGTGGCCACGAAAGCGATCGCGGCCAGGATCACCACGACGTTGTTCACGATCGGCGTCCACATCGGCGCGGCGAAGCTGCCGCGGGCGTTCAGGATCGCCCCGGCCAGCGAGCTCACCCCGTAGAAGAAGATCTGCGGCAGGAAGAAGAACGTGAAGATCACGGTCAGGTGGTAGGTGGCGGCATCGGGCATGCCGTGCCCGTAGATCGCGGTGATCGGCACCGCAGCCAGCGTGGCGATCAGCGTGATAGCCCCGAGCGCCAGCACGCCGAGGGTGAAGATCCGCTGGTCGTAGGCCTCGCCCCGGTCCCGGTGCCGCCTGGCCGCATTGACCAGCAGCGGCACGGCGACGCTGGTCAGGATGCCGCCCAGGGCCAGGTTGTAGACGGCGTTGGGGACGGTATTGGCCACGTTGTAGGCGTCGCCGAGATCCTTGGTGCCGAGTGCGTAGAGCAGCACGGCGGTGCGCAGGAACCCGGTGAACCGGGAGGCAAGCGTGCCGGCGGCCATGATGCCGCTGGAGCGGGCCAGGCTGGCTCCGCTCGCTACCCCGCCCGCCCGGCGAGCATCGGCGGCATCCGTCCCCGTGCCGGGGCCTGCCAGGTCCGCGTCCGGGTCAGCCAGGTCCGCGTCCGCGGCGGGCAGGTCCGCGTCCGCGGCGGGCAGGTCCGCGTCCGCGGCGGGCAGGTCCGCGTCCGCGTCAGCCGCGGGCAGGCCGGTCCTGGCCAGATCCGCGGCAGTTCGGAGCACATCAGCCAGATCCGCCGCGGTGACGAGGACTTCCGCCTCGGCACTGGCCAGATCCGCGTCAGTCACGGGCGCCCCGGTCCGGCTGTCGGCGGCCGTCACCGGTCCCCGCTTGCGCGGGTGCCGGGCCCGATGTGCAGCCGGGCCGGGCCCCGGCGCGGCCGCCTGGCCTGCCCGGGCCCGGTGGCTGACTGACGGAGCTGGGCAGAGCTGCGCCGCAAGGCGACCAGCCGGGCCCGCGCGCCCGGCCGGGCTGCCTGGCCGGCGCGCGCCATGGCAACCTCGTGCGCCGCTACCTCAAGGTGGTCGGGCAGCGGCGCCAGCACCGCGCCCGCATGACGCCGGCGCAGCGCGGCGCAGATCAGGAAGTCCGCCAGCGACGGGTTCCGCGGCAGGCACGGACCGCGCAGGTGAGTGCCGACCGCATTGCCCAGCGCCGCGCCCTCCGTTCCGTCACCGCAGTTGCCGTATCCCCTGACGACCTGGCCGAGCGGCTGCGCGCTCGGGCCGAGGCAGGTGGCGCCGCTGTGGTTCTCGAAGCCGACCAGCAGCTGGCTCCCCCAGCGCACGAGCAGGTCGCCGATGACGCGATCGGCCCGTGCCTCGGTGATCGTGCCGTAGTGACCGCCGAGGACGGCGCGGCGCCGGACGGTCCAGGTGTCGAACAGCCCGGCGCCGGGCAGCTCCGCGCCTTCTCCGGGCTGGCAGAAGCGGCCGAAGAGCTCGTACCCGCCGCCCACGGCCAGGGCGGCTGCCCCGCCGGCCACGGCCTCCTGGATGCCCGGTCCCTTGACCCCGGCGAGGTCGGCGGCGATCAGCCGCTGCTGGGACTCGCCGCCGCTGCCGATAACGATGATGTCCAGCTCACCCGGCCGGACCTGGTCGCCCAGGCGCAGCTCGCGGACCTCGGTCTCGATGCCGCGCCAGCTGCAGCGCCGCAGGATCGTCTCGATGTTGCCGCGGTCCCCGTAGGTGGACATGACGTCCGGGTACAGGTAGCCCAGCGTGATCTTCATGACGGTCACCGGCCCGCTCCTTGCTGCTCGCGCCACAGCTGGCCGACGTAACCCTGCTTGCGCAGCCAGTCCCGCAGCTGCCACAAGACGATGGAGGTCGACACCACCCAGAGCGGCTCCCCGGCGGGGGTGCGCGCGAGCGCGAGCTCGAACGCCCGGACCGGGTCTGGCTCGGTCACCAGGTCGGTGGCCGGGCTGGCGCCCAGCCAGCCGGCGTACTTCAGCCGGACGGCGAGGTCGGCGGCCCGGTTGCCGGACACGACCGCGGCGGGGACAAGGCCGCCGAGCGAATCGAAGTCGACGTCCCAGATCCACGAGATGTCCGGCTGCTTGCCCGGATTGTCGTTCAGGCCGAGCAGCATCCGCCGGGGCTCGCCGTTGCCGAGCACCGCGCGCAGCACCTCGGTATACCCGTTGGCGTTCTTGGCCAGTGCCAGGTACACGTCATGACCGGGCACCGCGACGCGCTCCATCCGGAAGCAGCCGGCCGTGACCTGCTGGATGGCCGAGAACGCCGCACCGGGCAGGCGGCACTCGCTGGCCGCGGCCACCGCGGCGAGCGCGTTGTAGGCGTTGTACAAGCCGGGAACGGGCACGTCCAGCACCGTCTCAGCGCCGGGCACGGCGACTCGCAGGCGCGACGAGGCAGGCCCGAGCAGGTCGATCTTCGTCACCGTGACCCGCGGCTCGGGCCGGGACAGGCCGCAGCCCTCGCACCACCAGTGCCCGAGGTGGGCATAGAACAGGCAGCTGTAGGCGAGTTCCCCGCCACAGCGCTGGCAGCGCGGGAAGTCCGAGGTGGGATCGACGCCGTCCCGGCCGTGCCCGGTGTCGCCGATGCCGAAGTACAGCCGCGGGTTCGGCAGTTCCGGAGCCAGCTGCGCCAGCCGGGGATCGTCGGCGTTCAGGATCAGCGTGGTGTCGGCGGGCAGCCTCCGCAGCGCCCGCTCCAGCAGGGACCGGACGTAGTCCGGCTCCAGGTAGCGGTCGAGCTGGTCGCGGAACAGGTTGGTGACGATCACTGCGGCCGGCCGGGAGATCTGCGGGGCGATCGCGGGCATCGATCCCTCGTCCACCTCGAACAGGCCGATGGCCTGCGGGTCGGCGGGCAGCTGGCCGGACCGCCCCGCGCTGGCCAGCAGGGTGGTGGCCAGCCCCGCGAGCTGGTTCGAGCCCTCGTGGTTAACGATCGGGTGCAGGCCGCCGGCGCGCATGATCGCGGCCAGCATCCGGCACGTCGTGCCCTTCCCGTTGCTGCCGGTCACCAGCACCGCCCCGCGGCGGATCTGCGCCGATAGCCCGGCCAGCGTGCCGGCGTCGATGGCCATGGCGACCTTGCCGGGAACCGCGGTCCCGTTACCCCGCCCGAGCCTGCGCACGCCGCCGCGCGCGGCCTTGCCTGCCGACACGGCCAGCACGCGGCGGGCGGCGGCGGCCGGCCCGAAGCGGAGCGCGTCACTTGCGATCATGGTGATCGTGTCCCCCGAATATCTGTGGCGTCCAGGTACCCGATGTGCCGTGGCCCGGGCGATCGGCGGCTTTCCCGGCCGGGAAAGACATTGCGCAATGCCGGTTTTCGCTACCGGCAGCCGGCCTCCAGCGCCAGGCTTTCGTGGCTGCCGGCCAGATCCTGCTTGCGGGCCAGGAAGAACAGGCTCGGCCCGAGATACATCGGGGCCAGTGAGACTTGCAGCGCATTCTCGGCCGCGCGCAGGACGCGGCCGGGCTTATGCCGCCAGAGCCGCCGCAGGCTGGACACCGACAGCATCCGCTCGACCTGCAGGCCGCACATGGCCAGCTGGAGCATGAGACGTTCCGGGTGATGGCTGACGAACGCGGTGCCGCCCGCGTGCTTGCCCGGCCGGGAGCGGACGGTGGCCGGCGACTCGGTGATGGCGTGGCTGCTGCGGGAGTAACGGTGCCGGGTGACGGCGTGCAGGACATTGGCCGCCTCGATGATCGCGCACCCGCCGGGCCGCAGGATCCGCGCGATCTCGGCGAGTTCGCCGGCCGGATCGGGGAGGTGGCGCAGGACCCGGACCAGCACGGCAAGGTCGACGCTGTCGTCGTCGAAGTCCAGGTGAGCGGCATCCATCAGGCGTATCTCCACGCCGCTGCGCCCCCGCAGGAACTGCTGCGCCCGCTCGACCTGGAGAAGGCTGGGGTCGGTCAGCGTGACCCGGTCGGCGTAATCGCGCAGCACCATGCTCAGCCGCCCGTATCCGCCGCCCACGTCGACGGCATGACCGAACTGGCGACCGCGCAGCAGCCGCGATATCGCCATCACCTCGGCCATGTGCTCATACTGGTGGCTGGCCCAGTAGCCCATGTCACCGGAATTGTCGTCATGCGGGCTGGCCAGGCCGCTGGCATCGCCGTACACCGTTACCATGCCAGCCTGATGCCCGCAGATCTGTATGGGCAATAGCAATGGCACGAAAACAAAACGCAAAATGACAGCCGGTCCTATCCGGGTATGGCGGTCACTGGTGCTTACGGCCGCGACCCGTGCGGGCCGCGATCTCCTCGGCGCGGCCGGTGCTCTCGCCGCGCTGCTTCGCGCTCGCCTTGATGTGCTCATACTGCCGTTCCCGCTTCGGGCTTGACCCGCGAGGCATGACCGTCACCTTCCGCTACCGCAACCGGCGCCGCGCGGTCGCTCTCAGTCGCGCGTACTACCCCTCGTGCAGCGCTCCATGCCCGGCCGCTGATCACGCGAGGGACCGTCCGGTTATCGCGCGGGAGGGCCCGCCCGGCGGGCGGCCAGGCGGTCACGCGCGGCCTGCGCATCGGCCGGGCGCGGGTTGGCCTGCTGGCTGGATAGCTGCTGCCGCGAACGTTTGGCCGGGGTGCCCGCGGAGTAGGTCAGGAAGATGAGCCCCGCCGCGCGTCTGAGCAGGTAGCACCAGATGTCCGGGTGGTTCGCTGCGCAGATCGTGCACACCGGGCGGCTGCCGCTTTTCTGCTTCTTCTGCGCCTTCCTGGTCAGCTTCTGCTTTATCCGCCTCTCGGTGCGGCTGATCCGGGCCCAGGTCCGGTGGTGGCCGGGCAATATCAGCCGGGGCGATACGCACGTGCATCACATGGTGTTCGGCGTCATCTTCATGGTCATCGCCGGCGTGGCAGCCATCGCTCCCCCCGCGCACTCGGCTGACTGGCGGGCCGGCGCCGCCGCGCTCTTCGGCATCGGGACGGCCCTGGTGCTCGACGAGTTCGCGCTGATCCTGCACCTGCGAGACGTGTACTGGAGCAGCGCGGGCCGGGTGTCGATCGATGCCGTCCTCATCGCGGCCGGGATCACCGCCCTGCTGCTGCTCGGCGCCAGCCCGGCTGGCGTCTCGGACGTGGCGGACTACCGGCGCCTGCCCGGCGGCACCGGGGCGCTGGTGTCGCTCGTGCTGTCGCTCGTCCTGCTCTTCGGCTTCGCGGCCATCACCCTGCTGAAGGGCAAGATATGGACCGGCCTGCTCGGGCTCTTCCTGCCGTTCCTGTTCGTCGTGGCCGCGCTGCGGCTCGCGCGGCCGCACTCGCCCTGGGCCCGCTGGCGCTACCAGGGCAAGCCCCGCAAGCTCGCCAGGGCCGTCCGGCGCGAGACCCGCATCCGCCAGCCGGTGATCCGGGCGAAGACCCGCATCGAGGACCTGATCGCCGGCTATCACGACCGGCCGCCCGGCCCTCGCGGCAGTGCCCGGCAGAAATCTGGCCGGCCGTTATCCGGTGCCGCCGTTATCCGGTGCCGCCGTTATCCGGTGCCGCCGTTATCCGGTGCCGCCGTTATCCTGTGCCGACGGCATCCTCCGCCGACGGCCGGCGACCTGACCGCAGGAGCCGAGTCCCGGAAAGGTTGGGATCATGACCGGTGCAGGCTCGGCAGCGGCCCAGCGCGACCAGGGCCGCGGCGATGCGCTCCGGCCGCCGGATGATCCGGATGCTGACGCCGCCGTCGCGGCGGCCGCGCAGGCCGCGCACAGCGGAGCGCCATCCCTCCGGGACGCGTCCGATGACAGCCTGGACGATGCGCTGCGGGCCATGTCCGCCCGGCTCGGGCAGCACCGGGCCGAGGTGGTCGCCGCCAATGCGGAGGATGTGCGGGCAGCCCGGTCTGAGGGCCTTCCGCAGGCCTTCATCGACAGGCTGATCTTCGATGACGAGCGCGCCCGCGCCACGTCCGGTCAGCTCCTGGCCCTCGCGGAGGTCGCGGCCGAGCCGGCCTGGCGCTTCGTTCGCGACTTGCCCGGCCAGCTGGAATTGCGGGAATGGCGCAGGCCGGTCGGCGTGATCGGGGCCAACTTCGAGGCCCGGCCGAACGTTGTCGTCGACGTCGCATCTCAGCTGATCAAGTCCCGTAACGCCGGCGTGCTGCGCACCGGGTCAGCCGCCCTCCGGTCCGCGGCCGCGCTCACCGACCTGGTGGTGGCGTCCGCCCTGCGCGACGCGGGCCTCAGCCCGGCGGCCATCCAGCTTGTCCGGGTTCCCGGCCGCCCGGCGGCATACGCGCTGGTCCGGCAGCCGGCCCTGATTCCGCTCGTCATCCTGCGCGGCAGCGGCCCGACCACCAGGGCGCTCGCGCGCGAAGGCGCCGTGCACGGCGTCCGGACGCTGGCTCATGCCGATGGCGGGGCCGTGATCTACATCGACGAGTCCGCCGATGAGGCGCTCATCGCGAGGCTGATCGAAGCCAGCCTCGACCGGCTCGGGGTCTGCAACCGGCTGAATCTGCTGCTGGTGCAGCGGCCGGCGTGGGAGACGGCGCTGCCGCGGGTCGCCGAGGTCGCGGCACGGCTCGGCGTGACCCTGTCCCTGCCGCCGCACGCGCACGAGCTCGGCCACGAGTGGGCCCTTGACGCCGGCCGGGAGGCCACCATCACGGTGGCGCCGGCCGCCGACGCCGGCGACGCGGCCAGCATCGCCAATCAGCAGACCTCGGGCCTGGCGGCGTCGATCATCGCGCAGGACGCCGAGGCGGCGCGCCGGTTCCTGCACGCCTATGCCGGAACGGGTGCGTTCTGGAACGCCACTCCCCGGCTGCTGGACGGATTCCGGCTGCTGTCGGTGCCTGAGACAGGCATCAACATAGACGCGGTGCCCGGGCCTCGCGGCCCCGTCACTTTCCGGGACCTCTATCTCCGCCAGTATGTCGTCCTGCCCGCGGCGGCCGGCCAGGCGCCCGCGAGCTAGCTCGCGGGCAGCTCAGCCGCGCTGGCGGGGCAGCAGGTAGAGGCAGGCCGTGTAGCACAGGTACTCCGCCACGATCAGCGCGAGCACGGTCAGGCTGCCTCGCCGGACCCGGCCCAGCCTGACCGTCACGGCGGTGCCCGCGCGGGCGGGGCTTCAGCGTCCAGGCTCATCTGCCCACCCCTCTGGTGGGACCGCCCGGCCGGCTGATCCGGCCTGCGGCCAGCTGCGCCGGACGGGGCGTCAGGTCCCGGCCGCAGCCGGACGGCGGGGGATCCAGCGCGGCACCGCGCACCGGTATTCCAGGTAGGCGCTGCCGAACCGGCGGCGCAGCGTCCGTTCCTCGTAGCCGGTGACGAACAGGTGGAAGAAGACCGCCATGGCGCCGGCGTAGGCCAGCAGCCGCGGCGACATGAACAGCCACGCCTCGCCCAGGACGATCAGCAGCGCGGCCAGGTAGATCGGATTGCGAACCCAGCGGTAAGGCCCGGCCGCGACCACCCGCGCCGGCGCGTCCCACGGGCCGGGAGTGCCGCGTCCGACCGCCGCGAAGTTCCAGACGCACCACACGTAGAGAGCCGTCCCGGCCGCGATGACGCCGACCGCCTCCCATGCGGCCGGAGCGGGCGCGCGCCCGTGGTGCGTCAGTATCCACCAGGGCTCCCAGGCTCCCCCGAGCCCCGGCACCACCACAGTGAACGCGAGATTGCGGACGACCAGGCCGAGCGGGCTGGCCTGCGCGGCCCTCGCCCGGACCGCGATCGCCGTGGCCGGCCGGGACAGGGTGCGGATGCGCTCAGCAGCCGCGGCCCCGGCCAGTCCGAGCCCGGCCCGCAGCCGCGTGCGGTCGCCGGAGCGGATGAGCTCCTCGGTCAGGCTGGCCACCTCCCGGCCGTACCGGTCGCGCCAGGCGCGCGGATACAGCGCCAGCAGCCAGCGCATCCGGCGGCTCATGACGGCTCCGCCGCGATGCGCCGCAGCCCGACCGCCGCGATCCGGGCTGCCTCGGACAGCCGCTCGCGCAGCTGCTCCCGGCCCGCCGGGGTGATCTGGTAGGGCCGCCGGCGGTCCTGCTCGGGCAGCGCCGTGACCAGGCCGGCCTTCTCCAGCCTGGCCAGGGCGCCGTAGAGCGTCCCGGCGCCGAGGCTGACCCCGGCAAACTCCTCGATGTCCTTGATGAGCGCGTAGCCGTGCTTGGGCGAGTCGGCCAGGCTGGTCAGGATCAGGACGCTGCGGTCCGACGACCCGCGGATCGAGTTTCTGGTCATGTGCCGCCTCCCCGACTGTCTCCAATAAGAGTACATCGGAAAGTGTACTAGGACCATCCGGCGGCGGGCCGGACAGCCTGCGCACTGCGGCAGGGATGGCTAGTCGCCGCGGAACACGACCACGGAGTCCCGGTGCACGGCGTGCACATTCCGCCCGGCGCGGATGGCGGCAGGCTCGACCGGGAACTGGCCGGACCTGAAGCCCCCGTCCAGCAGGATGGCCGCGCACAGCTGAGGCTGGGCTGCCATCAGCGAGTCCGTCAGGGCGAAGAGCCTGTCCGGCGAGAACCTGGCCAGCTGTGCCATCGCCAGCCGGGCCGCCCTGGAGTTGTTCTTCAGCAGCTCACGGCAGTCCTGGAAAACGTCGGGATCGGTGATCTGCGACCGCGTCATGGCGTCCGCGCTGCCGTCGCCCTGCGCGGCCAGCGAATGCCGCAGCCGGAAGAGGATCGACAGGGCATTGGTCACCTCGGCCGGGGACAGCGCGCGCAGCAGCCGCAGGATGCTCGACGGCAGCGCGACGCTGCCCCGGCCGATCAGCCGTTCCGGATGCCGGACATCGACGATCTCGACAACGGACCCGGGCTCGAAGTCACCGTCCACGCGCTTGACCCCGGACAGGAAGAGCGTGCTGCCCGCGCGGAGGCTGAGCTCGGCGTCCCGGTTGATGTAGAGGGCACCCACCGAGTAGGCCATGCCGCCGACCCATCGCTCGGACGGCTCCAGGCTGGCGCCGGCCGCACGCACCACCGTTCCCATCCGGGCTCGCGGATTGAGGCTGCGGGCCACCACGCTCGGCTCGCGGGCCGAGCCGATCACGCATTCAACTCCCGAGTACGCCGCCCGGGCAGCCGCCTTCAGCTTCGATCCCATTCCGCCGCGGCCCGCGCCGAGCGCGGCCACGCGAACCGACCTGGCCTCATCGGGAGTGAGCCGGGAAATTCGTTCCCGGAGCGAGGAGTCGCGGTACGCGGCATTGACATCGGTCAGGAAGAGCAATCGGGTTGCTTCCGCCGCGACGGCGACCGCCACGGCTATCTGGTCATTATCAAGCGCCGACATAGGGTCAGCGGCGTCATTGCCGTTGATAATCGGCAGGAGGCCGCGGCCGACGGCTGTCCGCAGCAGGCGGCCCAGATCACCCATGGCACGGGCGGAATCCAGATCGCTCTTGGAGACCAGTATCTGGCAGACCTCGACACCGACGGCCGCGGCCAGCTGCCGGTACAGGGCCATCAGGGCCGGCTGCCCGACCGAGGCCGGCAGCGCCGTTCCCACCGCCGGGGGCAGCAGGTCAGGCCCGTCGTACCGGCCGAGCGCGCTGTTCAGGGAGCTGACCAGCCGGTCGTACTCGCCGGGCGCGGCCGCCTCCCCGGCGGCCCGTCCCGCGGGCGGCGCGCTTGCGCCAGACGTCAGGGCCGCATCCATCGAGGACCTGACCGACTCGATCAGCGCGCGCAGCGCGGGAGCGGCTCCCGCGGTCGGCCCCTCGAAGGCCAGCAGCCGCCTGCCCAGCCTCGCCGCACCCGAGGTGACGAGCAGGACTTCATGCCCGTCTCGCTGCACCGCCGCTATCTGATTAACCAGGCCAGCAATAACGTCCAGGGCTAGCCCATTGCCGCTGGCAATGGAACTGGACCCCAGCTTTATTACCAGCCTGGTCATGAATTCCCATCAGCAAGAGGCGGCGCTGGCCGGCGATAGAATCCGGTATTGGCACGCTGCGATGATAAGTGCTGGAAATCTTATCACGCGAGCCGACTGGGACTCCGGCTGCTGCGGCCGGAATTCGGGTTTGCCGCGCTGCCGCGATCTCGGGCGGAGCGCTCGGGCGGAGCGCTCGGGCGGAGTGCTCAGGCGGAGCGCTCAGGCTGAGTGCTCAGGCTGAGTGCTCGGGCTCAGGGACAGGGAGGACGTCATGGGCCTGTACAGCGACCGGATCCTGCCGCGGATTATCGACATCGCGTGCGGCTCCGGGACGCTGGAGCCGCTCCGGCGCCGGGTCTGCGACGGCCTGGCCGGGGAGGTGGTGGAGATCGGCTTCGGCTCAGGGCTGAATGTCCCGTTCTATCCGGCCGCCGTCACCGCGGTCGCCGCCGTGGAGCCCGCCGACGCCAGCTGGCGGCTGGCCGCCGGGCGGCTGCTGGCCGCCCCCGTCCCGGTGCGCCGGTCCGGCCTGGACGGCCAGGCACTCCCGCTGGCCGACACCAGCTGTGACGCGGCGCTGTCGACCTGGACGCTGTGCACCATCCCGGACGCCGCCGCCGCGCTGCGCGAGCTGCGGCGCGTCCTGCGGCCGGGCGGGACGCTGCATTTCCTGGAGCACGGGCTGGCGCCGGACGAGCCAGTCCGCCGGTGGCAGCGGCGCCTCGACCCGATCCAGCGGCGGGTAGCAGGCGGATGTCATTTCACCCGGCCGATCGCCGGCCTGCTGACTGCCGCGGGCTTCCGCATCACGGAACTCGACGTCTTCTACGAGCAGGGCATTCCGAAGTTCGCCGGCGCGCAGTCCCTCGGCGTGGCGCTCAGTCCCTGGCCGGGTCATCCCGGCTCGCTGCGGCCGGGGCCTTAGTGTGGGATCCATGACGGGCCGGGTGGAGTACAGCGAGCCGCCGGTGCCGGCTTTCCTTTTCGACCTGGACGGGACGCTGATCGACAGCGTTTACCAGAACGTGGTCGCGTGGCGCAATGCCCTCTCCAAGCTCAGCATCGACCTGTCCGTCTGGCGGATCCACCGCCGGATCGGGATGAGCGGGGGCCTGTTCGTGTCCGCGCTGCTGCGCGAGACCGGCCGGACCCTGTCCGAGCAGGACATCGAGTCCCTCCAGCAGGACCACGCCGCCGAGTACCTGGCCCAGATCGATTCCGTGCGGCCGCTGCCCGGCGCGGCCGGGCTGCTGGCCGCCCTGACCGAGCATGATGTGCCCTGGGCCATCGCCACGAGCGGCCGGCAGGTGATGGCCCGGCAGGCCCTGCCGATGCTGGGGCTGCCCGACGACGCGCCGATGGTGACCCGCGACATGGTCCGGCACGCGAAGCCGGACCCTGACCTCTTCCTGGCCGCGGCCGCGCTGCTCGGCGTCGAGATCAGGCAATCCATGGTTGTCGGGGACAGCGTCTGGGACCTGCTGGCGGCCCGCCGGGCAGGCGCGCTGGGCATCGGCCTGCTGTCCGGCGGGTATGGTCGCGAGGAACTCGAGCGGGCAGGCGCCTACCGGGTCTACGCGGATCCTGCCGAGCTACTGGCCCGCGCGGACGAGGTCGGCGTGCGGAATCTGATGCCAGGGACATCCGGCCCCTAGGTATTTAAGACGGCGCCGCGCACAATAGGGCCGCTGAGGAGAAAGGGTGCTGAGGTGGGCGAGCTCACTGTGCTGTCTGACGAGACCGGGGAGACCGGGGAGACCGGGGAGACCGCCACCGGATGCGAGGACCTGCCGATGGGCGGTGATTACAACTTCGTGGTCGTCGCCTGCCGCCTGCCGGTCGATCAGGTTAGCGGCGCGAACGGCGAGACTGAGTGGCGGCCTAGCCCCGGCGGCCTGGTCAGCGCCCTGGAGCCAGTGATGCGCAGCGCGGACGGCGCATGGATCGGCTGGCCGGGCGCGGCGGGCGATCCGCCGGAGCCGTTCGATATGGACGGAATGCACCTGGTCAGCGTGGGCCTCTCCGCGGACGAGGTGCGGGATTACTACGAGGGCTTCTGCAACGCCACGCTGTGGCCGCTGTATCACGACGTCATTGCGCCGCCGGTCTTCCACCGGCCCTGGTGGGAGTCCTACGTGCGGGTCAACCGCCGTTTCGCTGAGGCAGCGGCGGAGCAGGCGGCCGTCGGCGCGACGGTATGGGTGCACGACTACCAGCTGCAGCTAGTCCCGAGGATGCTCCGGGAGCTGCGCAATGACCTGCGCATCGGGGTGTTCATTCATATCCCGTTCCCTGGCTACGAGATCTTCGCCCAGTTGCCCTGGCGCCGCCAGATCGTGGACGGCCTGCTGGGAGCTGACCTGCTCGGCTTCCAGCGGCACAGCGATGCCACGAATTTCCTGCGCGCCTGCCGCCGCGCCGCCGGGTGCTCCACCAGGGGATCGCTCGTCCAGGTGCTGGACGCCGGGGGCCGGGGCAGCGCGACCGGCGGACGCCAGGTCCGCACCGCTACCTTTCCCATCTCCATCGACTCGGCAGCCTTCGAGGAGATCGCCAGGCGACCGGACGTCCAGGCCAGGGCGAAGGAGATCCGGCATGCCCTGGGCGATCCGGACGTGGTGCTGCTCGGCATCGACCGGCTCGACTACACCAAGGGCATCCTGCACCGGCTCAATGCCTACGGCGAGCTGCTCAGCGAGGGCCGTCTCGGCCCGATCGAGTCCGTGCTCGTCCTGGTGGCCAGTCCCAGCCGGGAGCGGGTCGAGCAGTACCGGCTGCTGCGCGATGAGGTCGAGGTGATCGTCGGCCGGATCAATGGCGAGCACGGGGAGCTGGGCAACCCGCCGATTCACTATCTGCACCAGACCTGCCGGCCGGAGGAGATAGCCGCCATGTACCTGGTGGCCGACGTGATGCTGGTGACCTCGCTGCGGGACGGCATGAACCTGGTGGCCAAGGAGTATGTCGCCTGCCGTCACGACGAGTCCGGGGCCCTGGTGCTGAGCGAGTTCACCGGCGCCGCCGATGAGCTGAGCAGCGCCTTCCTGGTCAACCCGCACGACATCGAAGGGCTGAAGGAAGCCATCGTGCGCGCCGCGACCGTCTCGCCAGCCGAGGCCAGGCGACGGATGCGGTCGATGCGGCGGCGCGTATTCGAATTCGACGTGCAGCACTGGGCGGCCGCGTTCCTGGACGCGCTCGACCGTGCGCCCGAGCAGGGCCAGCAGCCCGCCGGCGCGCGGTCAGCCGACGGCTACCGAGAGCACGCCAGCGGCTAGATCACTGCATCCGCCGCCGCCTGCCGCCTCCGCGGGACGACGGCTCCGCCAGCGAGGCGCTCCCGAGCGGATCCCCGGCCGGGCAGGGCCTGCGGCGCGCCAGCCGCCGCGGCAGCCCGCCGGTCGCGCCCGCTGGAGTGACCGCTCCTGGCGCTACGATGTGGGGCGATGAGCAGCACACCAGCATCGGCGGCCGCTGCTGGCGGCTTGCCCGATGCGCAGCGCGGCGCGGTGATCCACACCGAGGACCTCACCAAGGTCTACCCGGGAACGGACTTCGCCGCCGTCGACAAGCTGAATCTGGACGTGCGGGCCGGCGAGATCTTCGGCCTGCTGGGGCCGAATGGCGCCGGGAAGACCACCACCGCGGGGATGCTGACGACCCGGGTGGTGCCGACCTCCGGCCGGGCCTTCCTGGGCGGCATCGACGTCGCGGCGCACCCGGCGCTGGCCAAGCAGCTCAGCGGCATCGTCTCGCAGCAGAACACGCTCGATCGTCAGCTCTCCGTGTGGGAGAACCTGTACTTTCACGGCCGGCTGTTCGGCATCGGGGCCAAGGCGTCCCGGCAGACCGCCGATGAGCTGCTGAAGCAGTTCCAGCTGTCCAGGTGGGCCAAGGCATCGGTCTACGCGCTGTCCGGCGGGATGGCGCAGCGGCTGATGGTCGCCCGGGCGATCTTCCACCGCCCGTCCGTGCTCTTCCTCGACGAGCCGACGGCGGGACTCGACCCGCAGAGCCGGCTCGCCCTCTGGGACCTGCTCGGCGAGCTGCACCGGTCCGGCCAGACCATCCTGCTGACCACCCACTACATGGAGGAGGCCGACCAGCTCTGCGAGCGGGTCGCCATCATGGACCACGGGCACATCCTGGCTCTCGACACGCCAGCCGCCCTCAAGCAGAGCATCGGCGCCGACACCGTCGTCACCGTGAAGACCACGGGTGATCCCGCCCGGCTCGCTGACCTGCTGACCAGCGACGTAGCGGGGGTGGCCCGCACCCGCCAGGTGGACGGCGGGCTGCAGCTGCACATGAAGGGCAATGACCGGCTGGTACCGCGGATCGTGGTGTCGGCCGAGCGCGGCGGGTTCGAGCTCGTCGACGTATCGATCTCCGAGCCCAGCCTGGAGACGGTGTTCATCAACCTCACTGGCAAGGAGCTGAGGGAAGGATGACCACTTCTGTCACTTCGCAGGCGCGGCCGGCCCGGCCCATCGGGGGCGGTCCCACTCGCTCGGTGGCCGCGGCCAGCTGGACGGCCCTGGGCGCGCTCATGCTGCGCGACCTGGTCGTGCTGCGCAAGCACCTGTGGGAGTTCGTGCTGCGGACCCTGATCCAGCCGTTCCTGCTCTGCTTCGTGTTCCTGTACGTGTTCCCGAAGATCGGGCAGGGCATCGGCGGCCACGGCTCGGCGGAGGAATCGGCGTTCGCCACCATCCTGGTCCCCGGCGTCGTAGGCATCTCGGTCATGTTCCAGGGCGTGCAGTCCATCGCCCTGGCCATGGCGCAGGAGTTCGGCTTCACCCGCGAGATCGAGGACCGGGTGCAGGCGCCCTGCCCCATCTGGCTGGTGGCCATCGCCAAAGTGCTCTCCGGCGCGGCGCAGGGCGTGCTGTCGGCCATCATCGTGCTGCCGATCGCCTCGGTGGTGCACGCGCCGGGCGTGCACGCGCACCTGACCCTGCACTGGCTGCTCATCGTGACGTTCATCCCGATTGCCTGCATCGCGATGGCCGGCCTCGGGCTAGTCCTCGGCACCAGCTTCGAGCCGCGCAACATCGGGCTGATGTTCGGCTTCATCATCCTGCCGATCACGTTCCTTGGCGGCACGTATTACTCGTGGACCAGGCTGGCGCCGGTGACGGTCGGCGGGTGGCACTGGCTGCAGACGCTCGTGCTGATCAATCCGCTCATCTACGTGAACGAGGGGATGCGGGCCGCGCTCACGACGGCGCCGCACATGCACCTGTACGTGATCTATCCGGTCGTGATCGGATTCGGGGCCGCCTTCCTCGCGATCGGGCTGCGCAACTTCCGGCGCCGCGTCCTGTCCTGATCCCGGCCCGCCCTGCTCCGCCTGGCCTGGCACGCCCGGCCTGGCCTGGCATCTGATCATGCGCCTTTCCCGGCCCGATTCTTCCGCTTTCCCGGCCTGACTCTTCCGCCATCGGGCGGCACCGCGCCCTGTCATCCCTGGCCGTTCCGGGGCTGTTCCGGGGGGGTCGTCCCGGGTTCGTTCCGGCCAGGTCATCAATGTCATTCCGCTTGGCATACCGCGCGAATGCTTGATATAGTTTGCATCATTAGCCAGACGAGGGAGGACCCATGAACGACACCAGTGCTCTCGGGCAGGAGCTGCTCGAGCAGCTTCGCGACGGTGTCCGCAAAAGCCAGGAGCAGATCCGCAAGGGACAGGACACCGCCACCGACGCGTTCCGGACGCTCACTCATACGGCGCAGGCGCTGCGGCCGCCGATGCCAGCGCCGCGCTTCACCGCCGCCGGGATTCCCGGGCTGGCCAGGCTGCCCAGGCCAGAGGAGCTCGCGGCCAGCGCGCAGCTGCTCGCCTACCAGCTGATGGCGTTCCAGGTCAAGATCGCCGACCAGTTCGTGCAGGCCGCCGTGCCGCTTTTTGAGCAAAGTGCACGGCGGGCCGGCCAGGCCGCTGCGGCGATCGCTCCGCTGATCGCGGTACGACCCAGGTTCACGGCGTCGGTCACCACCATCGTGACCCCCGCGCGCCCGGAGCCCGCCGAGCCCGCCGCGCACGTGGCTGCCGTGGCTGCCGTGGCTGCCGTGGCCGCCGAGCCAGCCAGCGCCACCAGCCCCGCCGAGGCAGCCGCCGCAGCGCCCGCGGTGGCTCCCGAGCCCGAAGTAGTCACCGAGCCCGCAGCAAGGGCCGGATCCGCCGTGCCAGCGGAGCCCGTCACTGCCGCCGCGCCCGAGACTGTCACCGCGCCCGAGGCTGTCACCGCGCCCGAGGCTGTCACGGTTTCCGAGGCCGTCATCTTCTCCGAGGCTGTCACCGGTCCCGAGACCTTCGCCGGTCCCGAGGCCGTGATCGTGACCGAGACCGTGACCGTGACCGAGCCTGCGGCGCCGGCCGTCCCGCTGGGAGAGGTCGCTCACTCCGACGGGCCAGCCGCAGCAACTCTGGCTACCCAGGCCCCCAAGGCCCTCGTGCCCGCGATCACCGGCCTGAAGGCCGGTGCCGAGGTGGCCCCGGCCCGCGAAGCCGCACCCAGGACCGCCGCACCCAGGACCGCCGGCTCCCGGACGGCCACGCGCAAGACTGCCACCGCCAGCACCGCCGCCAGGACCGGAACGGCCAAGACCGGCACGGCCAAGACCGGGGCCGCGAAGACCGGGGCCGCGAAGACCGGGGCCGCGAAGACCGGGGCCGCGAAGACAAGCACCGGCCGGTCGCCTTCCAGCCGGGCCGCCGCGGCCCGTTCAGCGCGCAAGACCGGCGCGACGGCAAGCGAGCCGGGCGACGCGAACAAGTGAGGAAAGCGGGGCGGGCCGCAGGCCGTGCCCGCCCCGCGCCTCCCCTGCGCCGACCGGCACGCCTGGTCAGCGCCCGTCTGCCGAGGAACGAGGAGACCCGTGAACGAGTCCTGGGATACCCAGCTGGCGACGCTCGGAGCCTTCATCCGGAGCAGGCGCAAGCTGGCTGACCTATCCCTGCGCCAGCTCGCCGACATGACCAAGCTGTCGAATCCCTACCTGAGCCAGATCGAGCGCGGGCTGCATCAGCCCTCCGTCCGGGTTATCCAGCTGATCTCGGATGCCCTGAACGTCTCAGCCGAGACCCTGCTGGCTCAGGCCGGCCTGATCCGCCAGGAGGCCGGGACCGATACGGGGCAGCCGCCCGTGCCCGCGGTCGAGGCCGCCATCCACGGCGAGGAACGGCTCAGCCAGGAGCAGAAAAACGCCCTGATCATCATCTTCCATGGCATGCTTCAAGCCGAGTAATCCGAAACGGGGACACGGGCTGTTTCGGGTCTGAACATCCCGGAAGGCGAACCAAGCACCCTACGGGCGCATTACGATACGTCAGCGTGACTGAAACGAGCCCGGGCGCGGAGCCGCTACCCCGCCGTGAGCAGCCATGGCAGCGTGATCGGGGCACAGGCGACGAGTACCCGGCGGTGCCAGGCGGCCGCACTGCGGACGATACCGACCGGCTGCCGGCCCGGCCGCAGCCCCCGGCTCAGGATCCGCTGCCTCGCCGCGGCGAGTCGCAGCCCCCGGCCTGGGACCCGCTTCCCCGCCGGACCACCGAGCCACCGGCCGCCCCCGCGGCCGCGCAGAGCCAGCCCCTCCCCCGCCGCGGCGACTCGCAGCCCCCGGCTCAGGACCCGCTGCCCCGCCGCGGTGACCAGCAGCCCCAGAACCCGCTCCCCCGCCGCGCCGACCCCCCCGAGCCGGGGTCCGAGGGGGGCGAGGCGCTGCCCAGGCGAACGACCCGTACCCGACGGGCCGGCCGTCACCGCAGCCCGCATCGGCTGTCCGTGGCCTCTGATGCGCCGGCCCTGGTACTGGCGGTACCGGGGACCGCCGCCGCCGACCAGCAGGGCGTGGCAGAGGAGATCGCCGCGACCGCCGAGCTGTCGTGCCCCGGTGTGGACATCCGGATCGGCTACCTGGCCGGCGAGGCTCATTCGCTCGCGGACGCACTGACCTTCGACAGCCGGCCGGATCCGCACGCCGTCGCCGGCGTCGTCGTCCCGCTGCTGGCCGGGCCGTTCCCGGCCATCGATGACCGGCTGGCCAGGGCGGTGAGCGAGGCCAGCGCACCCGTCCTGCTCGCCGCTCACCTGGGCCCGCATCCGCTGGTCGCGGAGTCCCTGCACGCCCGGCTCGCCGACGCCGGACTGGCCCGGCATGCCCGCGCGCACGGCCTGAGCATCGCGACCGCCGGCCATGGCGTGCTGGTGCTAGCCGACGGCGGCGTGGAGGCGGTCCAGACCGCCGAGGTCGCCGCCGTCCTGCTCGCGTCCCGGCTGTCCATTCCGACCGTGACAGCCCTGCTCGGTGACTCGGCAGCGATCAGCCGGGGCCTCGGCCGGCTCCGCGAGGCGGGCTCGCAGCGGGCCACGTTCGCGCCGTGCGTGATCGGCCCGGAGACGCCGCGCCATGAGCTGGACTCGCTGACCGCGCAGTTCGGGATACCGTGCGCGGCCCCGCTCGGCGCGCACCCGGCCGTGGCCCAGCTCGTCGCCATCAGGTACGGCGCGGCGCTGGCCCGGCTCAGCATGGCCGGCTCGCCTGGCTGACCCCCAGGCTGACGCCCCGGCGTCCAGCCGTCCGGCCGATGCAGCCGACCGGCTCCCGCGGCCATTGACAGCGGCGGCCCGGTGCGCTGAGGTTCGTACTGTGAGCCGACGACGGCTCTTTCCTCATCTCCTGCACCGAGCTCCACGCCCGGCATGGCCGGTGGCTGAGGAGTCTGGTCAGCGCAGCGCGGCGCGAGAAAGGTGACGGCATGAGCGAGTGGAACGCCATGACCTACGAGGGCAAGGACACCATCCTGCGCGTGGTCCGCGCGGAGGCGGAGCGGATGTTCGCGCTCGCCGAGGCGCCGGGCGCCTGGGATGCCCCGACAGCATGCGAGAGCTGGAAGGTCAAGGACATCGTCGGCCACCTGGTCGACACGACCGAGGGATACTTCGAGGGTTTCGAAACCGCCAGGAGCGGCGCTGCCATGCCGGATGCCTACGGCCTCGGGGGCATGCACGAACGGGCCGGCGAGCATGCCCAGGCGTTCGGCGACCTCTCCCAGCCGGAGCTGATGTCCAGGGTGCGCAACGATCTCGACAAGCTGATCGGCATCCTCGAGCCGCTCACCGCTGATGAGTGGACCGGCATGATCGTGCCGCACTTCTACATGGGCCCGCTGCCTGCCTTCTTCTATGCGGCTGGCCAGCTGATGGATTACGGCGTCCATACCTGGGATATCAAGCAGGGCACCGGCCGGGCGCACGGGATCTCCGGCGATGCCGCGGACCTGCTCGTGCCTTTCATGTTCGTGCTCTGGCAGTCAACGATCAGGCCGGACGCCGACCTGACGCCGTTCACCATCGGGGTCAGGGTCAGCGGCCGGAACGCCGGTGACTACCGGATCTCCGTCAGCGATCAGGGCATGAGCTACGAGCAGGGCAATGTCGACGACCTCCCGACCGTGATCGACTTCGATGCCGGCGACCTGGTGCTGACCACCTTCGGCCGGATCAACGGCGGAACCGTCCGTGGCGACGAAGCACTCGCGGATCGCTTCCTGAACCTGTTCTTCCGCATCTAGGACCCCCCGGTCCTGACTGGATGTTTCAAGCACCCGCTCACGGACAGTGACAGCGGGACCTGGTGCGCGGCGGCGGCCGAGCCGTCCCGCATCGTCGCAGGGGCGGCTGCGTCAGCCGTCCCTGCATCCAGTTGACGGGACTGGCACCTGCGCGCAGGCCACGGCTTCCGAAAGGCAGCGCCGCCTTAGCCGGGCGCATGTAACCTTCAGGTCGGTACGTACGCAATGAGATGCCGGGGCGCCGGACACCGTGCTCACCGACGAGGTGGCGCTGACCGCCATCCTGCGCAACATGCTGTCCAACGGGCTGAAGTACACCGACAGCGGCGAGGTGCGGCTCAGCGTCCGGCCTGCCGCCGGGCATGTCGACTTCGTGGTCGCTGACACCGGCATCGGCATACCCGCCGGCCAGCAGGAGCGGGTATTCGAGGAGTTCTTCCAGGTGCCCGGCGACCGCCGGGGCGGCACCGGGCTCGGCCTGCCGTATGCGCGGCGGCTGGCTGAGCTGCTCGGCGGCCGCCTGACCCTGGACAGCGAGCCCGGCCGCGGGACCACGATCGCGCTCCGGCTGCCGCACAGGTCGCCGCGGGCCGGCACCGTGCTGGTTGCCGACGACGATCCGGTCTGGCGGGAGATGCTGAGCGGGCTGCTGGACGGCATCGCCGCCCGTATCATCGAGGCAGCTGACGGCGAGCAGGCCCTGGCTGCGCTCGATGACAGCCCCGTTGACCTGGCACTTATTGACCTGCGGATGCCGACCATGGACGGATACACGCTGCTGGCCCGGCTGCCGGATTCGATGCCAGCCATCGTCGTCACGTCCGAGGACCCGGCGGAGCCGCCGCCCGGAGCACGAGCGGTGCTGCGGAAGGATTAGCTCAGCAGGGAAAGGCTCGCCCACGCGATTCTCCGCATCACCGGGGTGGCTGATGGCTGACGAGCCGTCGGTGGTGCTGGTGGTCGACGACTCCGAGGCCAGGCGCTACATCCTGGCCAGCTGGCTGCGTCGGGCTGGTCACCGGGTGGCCGAGGCAGCTACCGGGGCCGCTGCGCTGGCCCAGCTTCGGGACGCCGATCTGGTCGTCCTCGATGTGCGGCTGCCGGACATCAGCGGCATCGAGGTCTGCGAGCGGATCAAGGCCGACCCCCAGACGGCGGCGATCCCGGTCATCCAGGTGTCGGCGACCGCGGTGGCCGTCGCTGACCGGGCCCGCGGCCTGGGGCAGGGCGCGGATGCCTACCTGGCCGAGCCGATCGAGCCAGAGGTCTTCCTGGCCACCGTCACCGCGGCGCTGCGCTACTACCAGGCCAGGCACCGGGCCGAGCAGGCGGCGACCCGGCTGGCCGCGCTCACCCGGGTCACGCTGGCGATCAACGCCGCCGAGACGTTCGACCGACTGGCCCGCGCGGCCGCCGACGGCGCCGCCGAGATCTTCGACGCCATCGTGGGCCTCGTCGTGATCATGCCCGACGGCCAGCTGCGCCGGATCACCGCCGCACCGGGGCGGCCCGAGCACCAGCGCGGCGGTGCCATCGGCCTGGCGGATAACCTGGCCGGCCGAGTGCTCGGCAGTGGCGCGGGCAACGCGGTCGCGATGATCCCCCGGCAGGAGTACCTGCGGATGGTCCCCGACACCGCGCTGTCCGGAGATATCTGGCTGGCGGCTTCCCGGACCAAGCCCGGCCGGCCGCCGGTGGTGATCGGCGTGGCCAGCGAGGGCATCAGCGGCGAGGTCGACCGGCTGGTGCTGCGCCAGCTGGTGCAGTCCGTGGCACTGGCCGTGGAGGCACTGCGCGCCTACGCCGAGGAGCACCTGGTCGCCCTCACCCTGCAGCGCAGCATGCTGCCGTCGGCGCTGCCCGAGATCACGGGCGTCGAGATGTCCGCCCGGTACGTGCCGGCCAGCGACCAGGCCGAGGTCGGCGGGGATTTCTACGAGGTGCTGGCCGACGGCGACCATCTGGTGGCGGCGATCGGCGACGTGCAGGGTCACTCACTGCAGGCGGCCACGGTCATGGGCGAGCTGCGGCACGCGCTGCGCGCCTTCGCCGCCGAGGGCCATCCGGCGCCCGGCATCGCCAGCCTGCTGAACAGCGTGCTGCAGCGCTACCACCCGAACATCATCGCCACGCTCTGCCTGCTGCAGCTGAACGTGCTCACCGGTGACCTGCAGATCGTCAACTGCGGGCACATGCCGCCACTGCTGGTCGGTGACGGCGGGGCCGCCTACCGCGGCCAGGGCGGCATGCTGCTCGGCACGCCCGTTGACGACCCGCACGTCGAGCACACCGTGCTGCCGCACGGCGGCACGGTCGTGCTGTATACCGACGGGCTGGTCGAGGACCGCATCGGGGCCCTGGACGGCAACCTGGACCGGCTGCGCCTGGCGGTCCAGGACACCAGCGGCGACCTGGACGCCTTCGCCGATCGCGTGCTGGCCGTGTTCGGCCCGCGCGAGGACGACGTGGCCCTGCTGGCCGTGCGCCGCCGTTAGGAGCCAGCGGACTCGGCGAAGGCCGCCAGCTTCTGGATGCGCCGGACGATGTCCGCGTGCACCTCCTCGGCGGGCATCGCGCCGTCGACCACGAACATCCATTCCCGGCCCGCGTAATACTCCAGCAGCGGAATCGTCATGTCGCTGAACACCTGCAGCCGGTGGTCGATCACGTCCCGGGTGTCATCGGCGCCCCGGCCGCGGGCCAGCAGCCGCCGCACCAGCTCCTGCCGGGGAACATCCAGGTGGACGGCGGCCTGCACCTCCACCCCCAGCTCGCGGACCACGGCATACGATGCCTCGGCCTGCGCGACGGTCCGCGGGAATCCGTCCAGGACGTAACCGCCGGCCCTGGCCGCGGCCACCACGGGCTTGCGGAGCATGTCCATGACCAGGCCGTCCGGGACCAGGTCACCACGGTCGACGTAGGACTTGACCTGCTGGCCCAGAGAGGTCCGGTCCCGCACGTGCTGGCGGAGCAGGTCCCCGCTGGAAATATGCGCGATCTGGTAGCGAGCGGCCAGCAGCTCAGCCTGGGTGCCCTTGCCGGCCCCGGGGGCACCGATTAGCAGAAGTCGCATCTGCGTACCCGTGTCACCGGCTCAGCCTAGCGCCCGGGGCACCTGCGCAGCGATAATGCCCGGCGGCGGCCAGCGCCGGGCCGGCCGCCGGCAGCCCCGCCAATCTGACGTCTCGCCGATTAACCCCGGCAGATCAGTTTACGCCGCCACACCCGGGCAGCAACTCAGGACCGAAGCGGATCAAGTAGGGGGTGCGCAGATGCGGTGCAGGCTCCTGATCGGATTGCAGCGGCGCCGGTTCCCGGCAGCGCCGCTGGCGGGGGAGCGCGAAGGCAGCATGCCGGGAGACTGGCGGCAGCGGTGTAGTGCCAGGACATGAGGACATCGCGGCTGCCGGCGAGCGACTGCCCCGATCGCACGGCCATGCTGCGCTGCTCTACAGCGGGCAGGCCGATTTCCTGACCTCGGTGCTGGAGTTCGTGCGGGAGGGCGTGCGGAACGGCGAGCCGGTGCTGGCCCTGCTCCCGGAGCAGAGTGCCGGCGCCCTGCGCTGCGAGCTCGGCGGCCTGGGTCAGGACGTGCTGCTCGCCAACATGGGCGAGATCGGCGGCAATCCGGCTCGGATCCTCCCGGCGGCCCAGACCTTTGCCGCGGGGCGGCAGGTCCGATGCGTCTGGGAACCGGCCTGGCCGGGACGCTCGGACGCCGAGGTATGCGAGATTGCCCGGCATGAGGCCGTGTCCAATCTGGCGCTGGCCGGCGGCAGCGTGACGGCGCTCTGCCCCTACGATGCAGCCGGGCTGCCATCCCCGGTGCTGGAGTACGCCAGGGATACCCATCCGGACGTCATCGAGCACGGCCAGCGAGCGGTCAGTTCCTCTTACCTCGGGCCGGCCCGGATCCCGGCGCCCTGCCGGCAGCCGCTTCCCGCACCGCCCGCCGCGGCACCGCAGCTCCAGTACGACCTGGACCTGCGGCCGGTCCGCGACTTCGTGTCCGGTTACGCGAGCGGGGCCGGGCTCTCCGAGGCCAGGCGCGCCGATCTCGTGCTCGCGGCCGGCGAGCTGGCCGCCAACACGCTGCGCCACACCGCCGGAGGGGGCACCCTGCAGCTCTGGCAGGACGAGCACGAGGTGCTCTGCCAGGTCACCGACGATGGCTGCATCGCCGACCCGCTGGCCGGGTTCCGCCGGCTGCCGCCAGATTCGCTGGGCGGCCACGGGCTGTGGCTGGTGAACCAGGTCTGCGATCTGGTCGAGATGCGCTCCGGCTCCAGGGTCGACGGGACGGTCGACGGGACGATGGTGCGGCTGCACATGCGGCTCCCGGCGACCGGGCCGGCTCAGTCAGCCAGCGCCGCCTCCGCGTCCCATTCCCCGGCCGGATGACCGCCGGGCAGCCGGTGCCTGGCGACCCGCGCCGTCGGCGTCCGCGGCAGCTCGCTGATCTGCTGCCAGTACCGGGGCACCTTGAAGGCGGCGAGCCGCTGCGCCGCGAACGAGCGCAGCTCGGCGAAGTCGGCGCGCTGGCCGGCGGCGGTTACGATGAAAGCCTTGACCTCCTCCTCGGACAGATCCGACGGCACGCCGGTGACGGCGCACTCCAGCACGGCCGGGTGGGCGGCGAGCACCTCTTCCACCTCCAGCGGTGACAGGTTCTCGCCGCGCCGCCTGATCACTTCCTTCAGCCGGGACACGAACGTGTAGGTACCGTCGCCGTTCACGGTCACCAGGTCACCGGTGCGCAGCCAGCCGCCGGTGATGGCCTCCGCCGTTTCCGCGGGCATCCCCCAGTAGCCTGGTGTCACGACCGGGTTGCGCAGCAGCAGCTCACCGGTCTGGCCAGGACCGAGGTCGCGGCCGTCGGCCGCCACCACCCGCGCCTCGTTGATCGTGCCGAGCACCGGATGCTGGCGCGCCGAGCCGAGCGTCCCGTACGGCCGGGTGCCGCGCGCCCAGATGAGCCCGTACGGCGATTCCGACATCGCATAGCCGACCACGATCCGCAAGCCGAACCTGGCCTCCATCTCCAGCTGCCGGTCGCGCTCCGGCGCCGGCCCCGTATAGCAGAGCCGCAGCGGGGTGTCGGCATCGTCGGCCCGCGCTGGCTGGCGCATCAGGATCTCGAGCATCGCCCCGATCGCGTTGAACTCGGTCGCGCCATGCCGCCGGGCCGCATCCAGGAACCCGCTGGCCGAGAACCGGGGGATCAGCACCAGGCCGGCGCCGCAGGCGAGTGATCCCATCACCGAGTAGGCGGGCGCGTTGACATGAAACAGCGGCAGCGTCGTCATCAGCCGGTCCGCGGCGGTCAGCTCCATCCAGTCGGCGAATCCCTCGCCGGCCATCGCGTAGGCGCGGTGCGTCTGCATGACCAGCTTGGACCGCCCGGTGGTGCCGGAGGTCGGGATGAGCACGGCGAGGTCATCCGGCCGTACCGGCGCGCCCGGCAGGGGGGCGGCACCGGCGAGCGCGGCCAGCCGGGCAGGCTCAGGCCAGCCGTCCGGCACGAGGTCCGCCGCGTCCAGCATGTCCGGGCCGCCGGACTCCCCCCGCGCCTGGCGGGCCAGCCCGGCGAGATCGGCATCGGTGATGAGCGCGCGCGGCTGGGTCTGCCTGATCAGCCCGGCCAGCTCCGCCGGGGTGCTGCGCGGGTTGACCGCGACGGCCACCGCCCCGAGCGCGGTCAGGGCCAGCCAGCAGAGCAGGTACGGCGGCGTGGTCCTGGCCGTCAGCATGACCAGGTCGCCGCGCCGCACGCCAGCCGCCGTGAGCGCCGCGGCGGCCGCGGCGGTCGCGACCGCGGCGCCGCCGAAGGTCAGTGATCCCTCGTCGCTGCGGATCCAGGTGCCGTCCGGGTCGCGCTCGGCGGCGGCGGCCAGCAGCCCGGGGATCGTGCCCGAGTAGTCCCGGCCGGCTGTCATGGCCATGACGATACGTGCCGGTCAGTGCCCGGTGCCGCGGCCGGAGCGGGATCCGGGCGCGGCGGCAGCCCGCGGGCCAGCACTTCCAGCAGGTGGTCGAGGACGTCGTCGGGCACCCGGCCGCCGGCCGTCCACTCGGCCCAGCGCATGCCGATGAAGTTGCCGAGCCCGGCGTACAGGTACGCGATGACCTCCGGGTCGTAGTGCGCGTCCACCTCGCCCGCAAGCTGCGCGGCCCGCACGCCGCGCGCGTAACCGCGGGCCAGCCGCTCGTAGTACTCCTGGAACAGGCCCGGCGCGACGAACTCCGCCTCCCGCACGATCCGGTGAATCCACGGGTGCTGCGACGCCAGGTCGAAGTAGGCCCGGAATGCGGCCCGCTCCCTGGCCCGCTGATTCGGCTCCGCCTCCTCGATGGCGGCCGCCATGGCCGTCCGCAGGTCGGAATTGATCCGCCGGACCACGGCGGTGAAGATGCCGACCTTGGAGTCGAAGTGGGCGTAGAAGCTGCCCGTGGCCATGCCTGCGCGGGCGCAGATGCCCGCCACGGTGGTGCGGCGGTAGCTGCGCTCCCCGAACAGCCGCTCGGCCGCGTGCAGCAGCCGCTCGGCGGGCGGCCGGTCATCGCCGGCGGGTGGCCGCCGGTTCGCCGCGGCCCTCACCATGGCAGCTCCAGCCTTGCCTTCGAAACGGATTCGCCCGCCGCCGCGGGACCGCAGCCACCCGTCCCGTGCTGCCCGCGCCGGCCGCCCGCGAGCTCGCGGGCGGCCGGCGCGGCGTGCCTGGTCAGGACGTGCCTGGTCAGGGCGACGGGATCCCGCTGCTGGGCGCCGCGGGCTGCGGCGTTGAGTAGGTCGTAACCGGACTGGTCGCGCTGGTGCCAGTGGTCTGGACCGGGCCGAGCGCGACTTCCACGCCGTTCTTGATCACGCCTACGAAGCCGCCGGTGAAACCGTTGTGATTGGTAGCCGAATAGGCGTACGGCGTGAGGCCCACGGCCTGCGGCAGCCCGCCGTTGATCGCGTTGACCAGGTCCTGCCGGGTCGGATTGCGGCCCGCCTTGAACATGGCCTGCACGAACGTGTAGGCGACTCCCATCCCGTAGAGCACGTTGAAGTCCAGCGGCAGCTTCGGAACGTACTGCTGGTGGATCTTGGTAAAGAGCTGGATCCAGCTGTTGCTCGTGTCCCCGAGCGACGGGAAGTAGGAATCGGTGATGATCCCCTGGGTGAGCGAGCTGCCATTCACCGTCGCGCCGCCCTTCTTGGCGAACGCCTCCAGCAGGCCGGCCAGAGTGGTGGGGTCAGAGCCCACGCTGCTGACCACGAGCTGGGGCGTGTACTTGAGCGCCAGGCCGTTCAGCTCGAGCAGCGCGGTGAAGGCCGGAACCGAGAACGAGATGACGACCTGCGCGCCCGCGGCCTTGAGCGCCGCGACCTGCGGTCCGATGGCGATGTTCGTCGCAGCATAGGGCTCCTTGGCGACGATGTCCTTGGCCGGGAGCTCGTAGTCCAGGCCCTTGACGCCATCCTGGCCGAATTCGTCGTTCTGGTAGAAGACGCCGATCTTCTTGCCCGCGAAATGCGTCTTGACGTAATTGCCGAGGATCTTGCCCTCGCGCACGTAGTCGAGCTGCCAGCCGAACGTGTACGGCCACGTCGATGGCGAGTTCCAGCACTCGCAGCCAGATGCGACAAACACATCCGGCACCTTCTCGCTGTTCAGGAACGGCGCCACCGCCAGGTGAGTGGGCGTGCCCAGCCCGTCGAAGATCGCGTAGACGTTGTCCTGCAGCACGAGCTGATGGACGACGCTGGTCGTCAGCGTCGGGTCGTACTGGTCGTTGAGGTACTTGTAAACGATCTTGCGGCCGTAGATGCCGCCATGAGCGTTGACGTACTGGAAGTAGGCGTTGGACGCCGGGGCAATCTCGTCATAGCCGGGCGCGGCCACGCCGGTCAGCGGCTGATGACTGCCGATCGTGATCTGCGTGGACGTGATGCCAGGGGCCGAGGCGGTGAGTGCCTTGCTGGAGCTACTCGATGATGAGCCGCTGGAGCCGCATGCGGCCGCCAGCATGGCCAGGACCGCTATCCCGGCCACCGAGGCCAGGCCTTTCCTATGCGTTCCGTTCATGTCTTGCTTTCCTCCTTGTGATCACTGGCCGACGCGTGCCGGCGCAATGCGCTGAGTGGAGTGGTGGCAGCCGGGGCCGTCGGCCCGAGCAGGCGGCGGAGGGCTCCCTGGATCCCGCCTGGGAACGCGAGCATGACAGCGATCAGGACCAGCCCGTACGCGGCGATCGGCACACTCGAGCTGGCCGCGCTGGACAGGCCATGGCTGCTGGCCACGTTCGACAGGTAGCTCGGCACCAGGACCAGCAGCAGGCTGCCCCAGATCGCGCCAGCCAGGCTGCCCAGGCCGCCGATCACGGCCGCGGTCAGCAGGCCGATCGAGAGCGTGAGCGTGAAGGCGCCCGGCGAGGCGATCGTGGTCACCACACCGAACAGGGCGCCGCCCAGGCCGGCGCAGGCCGCGCTGACGATGAACGCGAGCACCTTCAGTCGGGCCACGTTCAGGCCCGCCAGCGAGGCGGCCACCTCGTCGTCGCGGATGGCCCGCCAGTTGCGGCCGATGCCGCTGCGCATCAGGTTGGCCAGCAGCACCAGCACGACCAGGGCCGCGGCGATGCCCAGCCATGCCTGCCAGCGGGTGAGCGGGAAACTGACGCCGAGGAAGCCGGGGACGGTGGCGGCGACCGGCAAGCCCTGATCACCGCCGAGCACGCTCTGGTAGGCCTCGGCCACCGAGGGCAGCGCCACCGCGAGCATGAGAGTCACGCCCGCCAGGTAAGGGCCGCGCAATCGCGCCGCCGCGATGCCGACGATGGCGCCCGCCAGGGCCGTTGCCAGCGTGGCAACGATGAGCACCAGCCAGATCGGCCAGGCGGCCTGATGCTGCAGGATCAGTGCGGTGGCATAGGCGCCGACGGCCATGAACGCGCCCTGCCCGATGGAGATCTGGCCGCTGATCCCGATCAGCACGGTCAGCCCGGCCACCGCGACGACGTAGGCGGCGATCTCGGCCATCTGGTAGTCGCGATAGGCCGACAGCCTCGTCGCCAGGAGGAACAGCACCACGCCCGCGACCAGCGCGGTAAGGACGTGCCGCAGCAGGGTCATCGTCACACCCGCCGGACTGCGGCTGAGGAGAACAGGCCGGACGGCCGGACCATCAGGACGATCACCAGGGCGGCCAGGCCAGCCAGCTCGACCACGTCGCTGCCGATATAGCCGCCGACGTAACTGAGCACGACGCCGAGCATCAGGCCGCCGACCACCGCACCGACCGGGCTCTCCAGGCCGCCGATGACCGCCGCGGTAAAGCCCAGCACGAAGATCGCGTCCATGCTGTTCGGATACAGGAAGGTCGACGGCGTGACCAGCAGGCCGGCCAGTGCCCCGAGCAGGCCGGCCAGTGCCCAGCCGAGCGTCAGCATCCGGCCTACCCGCACTCCGAGCAGCCGGGCCACATTCGCGTTGAAGGCTGACGCCCGCAGCCGCAGGCCGACCGCGGTGAACCGGAAGAGCAGCGCGAGGGCAGCCGCCGCGGCCAGCACGGCAATAGCGGTGAAGATGTCAGCGGGCGTGATGCCGAGGTCGACCGACCCGATGCTCAGCCCGGCGATCGAAAAGGCAGCCGGGAACGACTTGAACTGGCCACCGTAGATGATGCCGGCCAGGCCCTCGAGGAAGATCAGCAGCCCGATCGTGACGATGACCGAGTTCAGCGGCGGCTTCCCGAACGTCGGGCGGACGACGGACTGCTCCAGCACGGCGCCGAGCACCAGGCCGGCCAGCAGGGCCAGCACGAAGCCCAGCCAGTAGTTGTGGGTATGGCTGATCACGATCCAGGCCACGTAGGTGGTGAACATCGCCATCGCGCCCTGCGAGTAGTTGAGCACCCTGGTGCCGCGCCAGACCAGCACCAGCGAGAGCGCGATCGCGGCGTAGATCATGCCGGTGGCGATCCCCCCGAGGGTGAACTCAAGGAACTCCTGCATGCGCGACCTTTCTAGAAGCCCAGATAGTGCCGGCGGAGCCCGACGTCGGCGGCGAGCGCCCCGGCCTCAGCCTCAGCCACGACCTTGCCCTGATTGAGTACGACGCCCTGGTCAGCGATCGCGAGGGCACTGCGGGCATTCTGCTCGACCAGCAGGACGGTCAGCCCGCTGTCGTCGCGCAGCTGCCGGATCAGCTCCATGACCTGGCTGACGATCTTGGGGGCCAGCCCGAGCGATGGCTCGTCCAGCAGCAGCGCCCGCGGCGCGGTCAGCAGCGCCCTGGCGATCACCAGGATCTGCCGCTCGCCGCCGGACAGGGTGCCTGCCAGCCGGCGGCGCCGGTCGGCCAGCACGGGGAACCTGCGATAGGCATCCGCCAGCGCCGCGGCCCGGTCCCGTGCGGTCCGCAGCAGCAGGCCGAGCCGCAGGTTCTCCTCGACGGTCAGCTCGATGATGACGCCCTGGCCCTCCGGCACATGCGCCACGCCCGCACGGGCGACGTCCTCCGGGGCGCGCCGGACCAGGCTGTCGCCGTCGAGCAGGATCCGCCCGGACCTGGGCCGGATGACGCCGGAGATGGTGCGCAGCAGGGTCGTCTTGCCCGCGCCGTTGGCGCCGAGCACGGCGGTGATCGTGCCCGGCATGGCGGAGATCGAGACGCCGTCCAGCACGAGCACGTGGCCATAGCCGGCCACGATGCCGTCGGTCACGAGCGCGGCGCCGTCAGCCATCAGCGGACTCCCCGTCCGGTGGCGCCGGCGCGCTGTCCGATTCCGTGCCATCCGGGGCCGGCGCGGCCGCCGCCCTGACGTCCGCCGCCGTTGCGCCCGCGCCCGTTGCGGTGACATCGGCGCCGTTCGCCGAACTCTCGGCACCGAGATACGCGGCCGTCACGGCCGGATCAGCCTGGACCTGCTGCGGCGTGCCCGCGGCGATCAGCTTGCCGAAGTCGAGCACGAAGATCTTCTGGCAGATGGACATCATCAGGTCCATCCGGTGCTCGATCACCGCCACGGTCGTCTCCCGGGCCAGCTCGCCGATGAGCTCGCCCAGCCCGGGCAGCTCGCTTTCGTCGAGCCCGCTGGCCGGCTCGTCGAGCAGCAGCATTGCTGGCTCGGCGACCAGTGCCCTGGCCAGCGCGACCCGCTTGCGCGGGCCGTGCGCGAGCGTCTCGGGCATGCTGTCCGCGAGGTCGGCCGCGCCCACCCGGTCCAGGGCCTGCAGCGCCCGCTGGCGGAGCCGCCGCTCGTCGCGGTCCGCGAGGCCGGCGAAAGCCGTCCAGAACCCGGCCCTGGCGTGACTCGCGGCCCCAACCATGACGTTCTCGGCGACCGACAGGCCGCGGAACAGCCCGACGCCCTGCAGCGTGCGGGCTATGCCCAGCGAGGCCAGCCGGTGCGGGCGGAGCCTGGTCAGTTCCCGCCCGGCGAAATGAATCGTGCCCGACTGGGGCCGGACAAAGCCGCAGAGGACGTTCAGCAGCGTGGTCTTGCCGGCCCCGTTGGGCCCGATGATTCCGGTTACCTCGCGACTCGCCGCGGTGAGCGATACGTTGTCCAGAGCAGTAAGCCCGCCGAAACGCACCGTGATGCCCCGGATGTCCAATGAACTATCATTCATCGGCCGATTCCTAGGTCCGGGAGCACAGCTGCCGCGGTTCCGAACCAGAGTTCACGCACGAACTGGCTGCGCGCAAGCCTCTGTGCCAATCTTGGCCAAACCGATACCGGTGCAGCAGACCCTCAGCAGACTCGGTGCTGGCCCGGAGCCAGACCCGGCAGCAGCAGAGCCGTGCACCGGTTTGCACCGGGATGCGGTGACCGTGACGATGGTCTGATGACTCAGACCGACAGCCCGGACCGGGATCCGGAGCGGGCCCGCGATCCGGACGCCGGCGCTCGGGGCGAGAACGGCCCGCCGCCGGCCTGGACCCGAGGGGTCCGGAACCTGGCGGTCATGACCGGCGCCGGGATCTCCACCGATTCAGGGATCCCGGATTTCCGGGGACCGCAGGGGGTGTGGACGCGGAATCCGGGCGCCGAGAAGCTGTCAACGTTCCAGGCGTACCTCGCCGACCCGCAGGTGCGGCGCCGGTCCTGGCAGGCCCGGCTGGCCCACCCCGCCTGGAGCGCTCAGCCCAATGCGGCGCACCAGGCGCTGGCCAGGCTGGCCGGCAGCGCTATCGACACCCGCGTGATCACCCAGAACATCGACGAGCTGCACCAGCGGGCCGGCACGCCCCCCGGCCGGGTGATCGAGCTGCACGGGACGATGTTCGCGGTGGTGTGCACCGGCTGCGGTGAGCGCACCCCCATGGCTGACGTGCTGGCCCGGGTGCGGGCAGGCGAGGACGACCCGCCGTGCCCGCGATGCGGCGGAATACTGAAGTCGGCGACCGTCATGTTCGGCCAGCCGCTTGATCCGCAGACTCTCCAGCAGGCCGCCGCCGCGGCGTCGGGCTGTGACCTGTTCCTGGCCATCGGCAGCACGCTGACCGTTGAGCCCGCCGCCTCGCTCTGCGCTGTCGCCGTACGGGCAGGGGCCAGGCTCGTGATCGTCAACCGGGACCCCACCCCGTACGACCCGGCCGCGCTGTCGGTCATCCGTGAGCCCATCGGGACGGCCGTGCCGCGCATCGCCGGCCAGCTGCTCACCGCGGCCTCAGCCGGCTAGCCGCCGGCGCATGCCGCCACGGCGGCGGCCCCGCCTGCGCCAGCGCGAAGCCCGCAGTCAGCGCAGTACTCGCTGCTCCACCGAGCCGTCGCGCCCGATCAGGACCATGGCCACCAGTTCCGGCGGGAACAAGCCGTGCGCGACCAGGCCGGGAGTGGCCGAGAGCCGGGCGGCCAGCTCGGCAGGATCATCGAATGCCGCGGTGTAGTCACCGATCACCCCGCCATCGGGACTGCGCGGCACATCGCGCAGCGTCACCGAGCCGAGCAGCCGCAGGGTGGCCCGCAGGCCGAACTCCATCAGCTCCACCGGGACCGGCGGGCGCAACGCGGCGACCGGCTTCTTCGAGTCCCCGATGACGATGAACCTGCTCGCGGCGGCGGCGACGATTTTCTCCCGGGTGTGCGCCGCTCCGCCGCCCTTGATCAGCCAGCCGTCCGGCGTGACCTGGTCGGTGCCGTCGATGGTCAGGTCGAAGTGGTCGATCTCGCCGAATGACTCCACCGCCAGGCCGAGATCACGCGCCATCTGCTCGGTCCGCGGCGACGTGGCCACGCACCGGATCGACAGCCGCCGCCGCGCCAGCGCAGGCAGCAGGTAGCTGACGGTGGTGCCGGTGCCCAGGCCGACGGTCATGCCATCCGTCACCAGCTGCGCGGCAGCCTCGGCGGCCGCTCTCTTCTCGTCGTCGACGCTCACGCTGTTCAGTCTCCCGGGGCCCGGGCCGCCGCCGGGCTGATTCCTGGCAGTGCCGGCCCGCTTCCGCGCTGCCGCTGATCGGGGACGGGCGGTGCGGGCGGCGGCCGCGATGCTGCCATGATGGCAGAGTGCAGGATGATCTACCGTCGGCTGCTCCCCGCCGAGAGCGGCTGTGGCGAGCGGCCGAGGCCAGGCACGTCCCGCTGCGTGCCATCCTGACCACTGTCGCTGTCGTGGTCGTGGTCTACCTGGCCGGGAAGCTGCTCTACCGGCTCCGGGACGTGATGCTCCTGATTCTCGTCGCCGGCTTCATCGCCCTGATCCTGAATCCGCTGGTCGTGGCGCTGCAGCGGTGGCGGATCCGGCGGCGCGGCTGGGCCGTCGCGATCGTGACCCTGTGGGGTCTCATCGTCTTCTTCGGGCTGGCCCTGGCCTTCGGCTATCCGCTGGCCAACGGCATCACCCATCTCGCCCATGCCCTGCCGTCGTACGTGAACGACGCGGAGCACGGCCGGGGACCGCTCGGTCACCTGGTGCGCAGGTACCACATTCAGTCGTGGATCCAGAAGAACATCCCCAAGCTCGAGAGCCTCGGCCAGGGCCTGGCCAAGCCGGCCCTCACGCTCGGCAAGGGCGCCGCCACCCTGCTCATCGCGCTGCTCACGATCTTCGTGCTGGTGGTGCTGCTGCTGCTGGAGGGCCCCCGGACGCGGGCCGGCCTGCTCGGCATGATGGTGCCCGCCCGGGCAGAGCGCTACTCGCGGATAGCGCACGAGGTCAACCGCTCGGTCACCGGGTACATGCTGGGCAATTTCCTGACATCCATCATCGCCGGCCTCGTCGTCCTGGCGACCCTGCTCGCACTGGGCGTTCCGTTCGCCTTCCTGTGGGCGCTATGGGTGGCCCTGGTGGACTTCCTGCCCATGATCGGCGGTGCGCTGGCCGGCATCCCGACCGTGCTGTTCGCCGCCGGTCATTCGCTGACGGCCGGCATCGTCACCCTGGTCGTCTTCCTCATCTACACCCAGCTGGAGAATCACGTGCTGAATCCGCTCGTGATGAGCCGCACGGTGCGGGTCAACCCGCTGCTGGTGCTGCTGGCCATCCTGATCGGGGCGTCGATCGGCGACTGGCTCGGCGGGATCTTCGGCGGCTTTGTCGGCGCGCTGCTGGCCATCCCCGCGGCCGGCGCGATCCACGTGATCGTGCGCGAGATCTGGCGGGCCACCGATCCGGCAGACCCTGCCGCAGCGACCTCCGGGGCGGCGACCTCCGCGGCAGCCACATCCGGGGCGGCGACCTCCGGGGCAGCGACCTCCGGCGCGGCGACCTCCGGCGCGGCGACCTCCGCGGCAGCCACATCCGGGGCGGCGACCTCCGGGGGGGCGACCTCCGGGGCGGCGACGGTCCCTGCCGCCGCAGCCGGGCCCGATCCGCCGTCCGGGCCGGGCCCGGAGTAGCCGCCGGCGCCCGGTTACGCCAGGATCTTGGCATGAACTCCAGCACCGGGCAGGCCGCAGCCGGCGGCGATGTGATCGATTCCCTCTTCGGCATTTCCGGCAAGGTCGCCGTCGTCACCGGCGGATCACGCGGCATCGGGGCGATGGTCGCGTCCGGCCTCGTGCGGGCCGGCTGCCGCGTCTACATCACGGCGCGCAGGAAGGATGCCTGCGATGCCACCGCCGCCGAGCTATCGGCCTTCGGCGAGTGCATCTCCGTACCCGTCGACCTGGCTGACCCGGCGGAGCGGGCCGAGTTCGCGCAACTGCTCGCCGACCGCGAGGACCGGCTGCACATCCTGGTCAACAACGCCGGGGCCACCTGGGGAGCGCCGCTGGAGGAGTATCCGCTGGAGGCGTTCGACAAGCTCTGGGACATCAACGTCAAGGCGCTGTTCGATCTCACCGTGCGCTGCCTGCCGCTGCTGCGCGCCGCGGCAGGCTCCGACGATCCCGCCCGCGTGATCAACATCGGCTCGATTGACGGCCTGACGGTCTCGGGGATGGAGACCTACGCCTACGGAACGACCAAGGCCGGCGTGCACATGCTGACGCGCTACCTGGCCAAGCGGCTCGCCAGCGAGTCGATCACGGTCAACGCCCTGGCTCCGGGCCCGTTCCAGAGCAAGATGATGGCCTTCGCGCTGGACGACCCGGACACGCGGGCCGCGATCGAGGCGGAGACGCCGCTCGGGCGCATCGGCCACCCGGACGACATGGCCGGCGCCGTGATCTACCTGAGCTCGCGCGCCGGGCGCTACCTGACCGGCATCGTGATCCCGGTGGACGGCGGCCTCACCGTCGTGCGCCGCTGATGGCTGACCGGCGTGCGGCTGACCGGCGTGCGGCTGACCGGCGTGCGGCTGACCGGCGTGCGGCTGACCGGCGTGCGGCTTACCGGCGTGCGGCCTGCCCGCCCGCCAGGGCCGCGCCGACCTGGCCGGCGAAGGCGACAGCCACCAGCAGCTGCTCCCGGCTGGGACGCGCGCCGGGCTCCGGCGTCATCAGGAAGCGACCGCGCAGCAGGCCACCGGATTCCACCAGCAACTCGAGCCCCTTGCCGGCGGGCAGCCCCTGCGCCGCCACGTCCCAGGGCTGCCTGGCCACGATCACCTGACCGTCCTGCTGCAGCCTGGCCGGGCTGCCCACGCCCGCGACTCCGTACTGGAACGTGCACGAGCGCAGCGACAGCAGCCGGACGAGCCGCCGCGATACATCCTCAATCAGCGCCGTCGGCGAGTCTCCTGCCGCCGCGGCCTGGGCGGCGGCCTCAATGCCGTCGAGGTACCCGGCTCGCCGGGTGGCCGCTGAGTGCTGCCGCCGCCCCCAGACGGCGATCTCGGTCACGGCCGCCCCGATGGCCAGCAGCAGGATCGTGGTCTGAATGTCCACCCGGCTGGTGATGGCGAAACTCTCATACGGCCGGGTCAGGAAGAAGTCGAACCACACCGCGGTCGAGATGGCGGCCAGGAAGCCGGCCAGCCGGTTACCGGCCGCGGCGACCGCCACCACGACGAGCAGCAGCACCAGGGCGGCGTCGGTATTGGCGAAGCTCGTCCGGAACGGAACCAGGACCGCTGTCACCACGAGCGGCGCCCCGAGACCGGCTGCCACGGCCAGGCTGTCCCGGTTCATCCATCGGCTGACCTGCACGTAACCGTCATAGCACAGGACTGTCACGACCGGTAGGCAGAGGCTGCGGGCGTCCGGTTGCCGGACGTATTCGTTTTGTATGAACGGGCATGCGGCTGGCCCGGTCGGCCGATCATGCGGTCGCAGGCTCACCGAGCAGGATCGTCATGGCTCCGGCTGGCCGGGCGCGCTCCATTCGTGCTGGGCCCGCAGGGGGCCACCGGTCCGCGGGACGGGCAGAGCCCACCTGAGCATGGCGCATGAGTGGACAGCCGCAGTTACTCCTCTCGGCCTGGCGATGCGGACCGCAGGCGCGCGAAAGGAGCCGGCTGCACCAGGCTGTGCTCCGGTGGGCGGCGAGCATCCTGCGATGCGGCGATGTCACGGTTGTCTGTGGCATGCGCGAGGGGGGCTCACGCTGGCTGCTGCACGACGGCGAGCGCGAGGTGGTGCTGCGCGTCGGCCGGTCCGACGACATGCCCTCGTTCCGGACCGAGGTCGCCGCGCTGTCGCTGGCCGGCCAGATAGGCGCGCCCGCGCCCCGGCCGCTGGCTCATGACGACGGCACGGCCACCGGCAGCCCGCTCGTGCTGACCGAGCGGCTAGCCGGGAGCAGCACGATTTCCGCGCGCACCCGACCCGGCCCGGCTGCGCATGCTGGGCGCCGCCGCCGCGCGGCTGCACGCCACGGCGCTCGGGGCCGGCTCGGGAGGTTTTCCTGGCTGAGACGGCTCAGCAGATCTCCTGGCCGGCCCGGCTCAGACCGTGCAGGACTCGGACCGCGTAGGCCTCAGACTGGGTAGGGCTCGGGACTGGCGGTGTAGCTGCGGCCGTGCGGCAGAGTCCAGGCCAGGGTGCCCGGCTCGGGCTGGCCGAGGTGCCAGCCCGGGGCTTGCTTGGCCTCGTGGTGCCGGCGGCATAGGGCGGCCAGGTTGCATTCACACGTGCGTCCGCCCTGGTCAAAGGGGAGGGTGTGATCCAGGTCGCACCGGTAGGCGGGGCGGCGGCAGCCGGGAAACCCGCAAGTCCGGTTGCGGATCTCGATCAGGTGCCGCAGTGATCGCGGAGGCCGGTAATGCGGGCTTCCGCGGGCGTGCGAGCAGGCTCCGGACTCCAGGATTGCCATGCGCAGGCTCGCGAGCCACCGGGCCGGTTCAGCACCCGGCAGGCCGGCAAGCGGGCCGGGCGGCCCCGGGCCGCGTCGCGCGCATGTATGCCCGACCGCGCGGCCGTTCTTGTCGGTCAGAGTCAGGCACCAGCGGGTTCGCGAGGTCGCCGCGAGCCTGGCCGCGAGATCCCGACAGGTATCGGCATCAGCGGGACCATAGCCGGGAACCTCCCCCGGCACGTCGGAGGTGCCAAGCCACGAGGCCAGCGGCATGGTCAGGTTCACCGACCCGCCCAGCCCGGCGGGCCAGCTTTCGGCGGCTGAGTCGCTGACGCCCGGCGGCCAGCCGGAACCAGTTTGTCCGGCATGACGGCCAGGTCGAACGCGGCCGTGGGTTCCTGAGCCTGGATCGCCGGGCCGGGCACAGCCGCAGGGTTCGGAACCGCCGGGCCGGGCACAGCCGGAGGCTTCTGAGCCCGAACCGCTGGCCGCGTCACCGGCGGCGGATGGCCCTGGAAACGCCGCCTGGGGGAACGCCGACGCGGGAAACGCTGGCCCGGGAAACGCGGTCTCGGGCAGCAGGGTATGGACGGGGCGGCCGGCCAGCAGAGCGGTGAACACCGCGGCACGTAGCTGATCCATGGTGCCCGTAGCACCGCTGGCCTGCAGCCACCTGGCCAGGGCGGTGATCCGCTGGTCGGCGGCAATGACCTCCGCTGGTGGCAGTTCCCGCCCGGCCAGCGTGGCGTTGCCGGATGGCTCCTGCCAAACCTCGACCCGGGCATCCTTGCGGGCCGCGCGGCGGCGACGTCCCGCCGCCGCCGGGTCGACGGCCAGGACGGCACGGCGCAATGCGGCGCGCAGCTGGCTGGTCGTCATCTCCCCAGCGCACGGCAGCACCCTCGCCTCGACCGCGAGCGCATCCGCGTCGGCCAGCGCAGCGAGCTCGTCCACGACCACGGCCGCCCGCGACCAGTCGATCCGGCCCTCGGCCAGCGCCGCCCACGTGGCGGTCAGCCTGGCCAGCCCGGCGGCCAGCTCCAGCAGCCGCCCACCCGAGCGGCCGGTTAGCGTCAGCGCTGCTGCCAGCTCATCGCTAACGTGCTCGACCAGATGGCCGTTCCGCTGCTGCCGTGCCTGGACCGCGCGGCGCCGCGCCAGCGTCACGACCGCGGCCGCCTCGCCCGCGGCAGCCCACGACGCCAGCCGGCGCCAGGCACAGAGCACTCCGACCAGCTCGCTGTCCTCCAGCTCGCCCAGCCCGCCGTCCTGCTGCGCGTCATCGGCGAAACCGGCCAGCACCCGGCCAGGCGGCAGCCGGTCCAGCGCGCCGCCGGCCGCGAACCCGACGCCGACGGCGCCGGGCAGGTGGTGCACGAACCCTGCCGCCCAGACCTCACCCTCGGCGGTCCACGCCGGTAACGCCTGCTCGTCCTGCTCTTCGGGACTCAGCCTGGCCAGCCACGCCCGCTCCGCCCAGTCCGGGCTGGTGTCGGGATCGAACACCTCAGCGTCATCGCGCCAGTCCTCCCCGTCCGGCTGCTCCCACACCTCCGCGCTCATCGAGGCCACCTCCCTTCTGTAGCAGTCAGGCTTGCTTCTCCGAACATATTATTGAGTACTACCGACAATATCGCTCCGACGTTCGAAACAGGTCTCGGTCTCAAGGCCAGGCCCGGCCAGTCCGATGACCGTGTCGCGTCGCGGGCAGTGACGATGAGAAGGCGGAGACCCTGGAGCGCCTAACGGCGTCTGCACGGGCGACAAGCGGCGCCGCGTACCCCGGGCAGTGAGGACCCGGTGCTCCTAGGGACCCGGTGCTCCTAGGACCCGGTGCTGCGCGTGGCGGCGCTGCAGCCGGCGGACCTGAACAGGTCACGGCACGCGGACGGGGTGCAGCCGGTATGCGCGCGAATCGTCCTGGCCAGATGGGCGTGATCGGCGAAGCCCAGCTCCGCAGCCATGGCGGACAGGTCACGCTCACCGTCGCCGAGCCGATGCAAGGCCAGGCTTACCCGCAGCCGGCTGCGATACCGGCTGAGGGTCGACCCTGTCTGCGTGACGAAGACCCGGCTGAGATGATGCGGCGAGCATCCCACCCGGCGGCTCAGCTCGATCAGCCCGACACCCGGATCGGCCAGCATCGCGGCCCTGGCCAGCTCGGCCAGCCGTCGATGCTCGGCGGCGGTACGCGGCCGGCCGCTGCCGACGCGCCCCGGCAGCCTGCGGGCCAGCAGGGCAGCGACCGCGCGCACGACGAGCTCGGCCAGCGCCCTGTCAGGATCTGGCCGACGCGCGAGCGACACGATGCGGCGCAGCGCCAGCTCGGCGGCCGCGTCGACGGGCACAGCCTGGACCGAGAAGTGCGGATCGCCCCCGGCGATCGCGGCCAGCAGGTCAGGCGACAGCCGGATGGCCGTGCACTGATCGCCGCCGGCCACCGGGTGCGCGAATTGCGCGACCGTACCAGGCGCCGCCAGGTAGCCCATCGTGCTGTCCAGCAGCACGTCCTGTCCGTTCACCCGCCGGACGAAGGCGCCGCGGCGGATGGTGGCCAGCACATGGTGACCGGCCTGCTCGGGCGCCCCGAAGCCGGAGCACGCGGCCGGGCAGCGCACGTCCGCCACGCTGTAGCCATCGCCGGCTGCTAGCAGAGATCCCCCTGGCACACCCCCCACCTTAGATTCGCCTGTGGATAAGGGAGCCGCCGGCGCAATGTCAGGTTCGCCGGCGCATGAGACCTCCGCCGGCGCAATGACAGGTTCGCCGGCGATGGCGGCGCCTGCTGCTGAGCCTGGCCGGGCCGGCGCGCGAACCGAGCATCGGCGTTCAAGCGCTCAGCCGCGTGCGTCGGTCATGATGCCGCCATGGAGATCGGACAGTACATCGCAGCGCTGCGGCAGGAGGGAGTTCTGCTCGCGGACACGGCCGAGCGGGCCGGGCTGGACGCGGTCGTGCCGTCCTGCCCGCCGTGGCAGGTACGGGACCTGCTCCGGCACATCAGCTACGTCCACCGGTGGGCGGCCAGCTTCGTCGCCGAGCGGCGCACAGAACCCTGGCCTGACCGGCCCACCGAACGCGAGCTGCTCAACGGCGGCCCGCCGGATGCGGAACTGATCAGCTGGTTCCGCGCTGGGCACGCGGCCCTGGTGCAGACCCTGAGCACGGCCGACCCGGCCCTGGTGTGCTGGACCGTGCTGCCTGGCCCGTCCTCCGTCCTGGCCTGGGCCCGCAGGCAGGCGCATGAGACCGGGATGCACCGGGTCGACGCCGAGCTGGCCGCGGGCCGGGTGACGCCGTTCCCGGCGGACTTCGCCGCTGACGGCATCGACGAGCTGATCATGAGCTTCCTCGGCCGGGATGCGACAGCCACGCCCGGTGCGACAGCCACGACCCCCGAGCAGCAGTCCGACCAGCACCGGGAAAACCCGCACCAGGTCCTGCAGGTGCTGGCGAGCGATGGCAGCGCGAGCGCCGGGGCCTGGCTGGTCGAGCTGACCGCCGACGGCAGCCGGGCCGCGCGGGTGTCCCGCGGCACCGGACCGGCCGACTGCACGCTGTCCGGGCCTGCCTCCGCGCTCTGCCAGCTGCTGTGGAATCGGTGCGATCCCGCTGCCGATGGCATCACCGTCAGCGGCATCACCGTCAGCGGCGACGCCTCCATCCTGCGGGCCTGGCGCGACGGCATGCACGTGCGCTGGCATGAGGCACCTGGGCATGAGGCAGCCGGGCATGAGGCAGCCGGGCATGAGGCAGCCGGGCATGAGGCAGCCGGGCATGAGGCCGAGTGGGGCCTGCGCAGCCCTCATCCTCGCCTTGCCACGCCGTCGGTCCGGCCATGCGAAACGGGAGCCCGGCTCCGGCACCCGCGCAGCCTCGCTATCGTCGAGCCGTGCAGAGCGGCAGCGCCAGCAGCAGTGAGCCCGGCATCCTGGTCATCGGAGCCGGCGTTTCCGGCCTCACCACGGCGATCATGCTCGCCGAGGCCGGCCACCGGGTCGCCGTTCATGCCCGGAGCGCCCCGCAGCAGACCACCTCGGCGGTAGCCGGCGCGATCTGGGGCCCGCACCTGGTCGGCCCCGACGAACGGGTCCCCCGCTGGGGCAGCGTAACGATGAGCCGCCTGCTCGAACTGGCCGGCGACCCGGCCGCCGGAGTCCGCATGGTCACGGGCACGGTGGCCGACCGCGCGCCGCAGCCGCCGTCAGCCGGGCCGCCGGGCTGGACCGACGGTGTCGGCCAGCGCACGGCCTGCGCCCCTGACCAGCTTCCGGCCGGGTACGCCTCGGGCTGGGAGTTCACCGCGCCGGTCGTTTCGATGCGCAGGTACCTTGCCTATCTTGAGCACCGGCTCGCTGCGGCAGGCGGCGAGCTGCGAGCCGGCCGCGGGTACTCCTCGCTGGCGGAAGCGGCCCGTGAGTCAGCCGCCCGGGTGGTCGTCAACTGCTCCGGGGCTGGCGCACGCGCCCTGGTGCCCGATCCGGCCGTCTCAGCGGTCCGCGGCCAGGCCGTCATCGTGTCGAACCCCGGCATCACCAGGTTCTTCGTCGGTGACAGCGCGGAGCCCGGCCAGCTGACCTATGTCTTCCCGCATGAGCAGACCGTGGTCCTGGGCGGCACCAAGGACGCCGCGAACTGGAGCCGCGAGCCTGACCCGGCCACGGCCGCGCGGATCATCAGCGAGTGCACCGCGATCGAGCCGCGGCTGCGCGGCGCCACCGTGCTGGAGCACCTGGCCGGGCTGCGGCCGGTGCGGCCGGGCGTCCGGCTGGAGGCCGAGGCCGCCTACCCGGGCCTGACCATCGTGCACAACTACGGGCACGGCGGCGCCGGGATCACGCTCTCCTGGGGTTGCGCCGAGGACGCGGCCAGCCTGGCGCTCGCCGCGCTGGCCTGACCCCGCGGCCCGGCCCGTTGCGTTCGCGTAAGCCCGCGGCCCGCCTGCTCAGAAGCCAGGGAAGATCTTCCGCAGCCGGTCAAGGTCGGCCGGGTCACCGGACACCGACTCCGGCGTGTGCTCGGGGTCGAGGCGGCCGTAGGCGAGCCGCAGCAGCGCCTCGGCCGGCATGCTGACCTCGGTCACCCGGGTGCCCGCCACGTCCGCGGCGGGCTGCTCCCCCGGCCAGTCGATCACCGCGACCCCCTCGGCGGAGGTCAGCAGGTAGTCGCGCTCCGGGTCGGTGGTCCGGATCCGGACCGAGAACGGCTCGCCCAGCGGCTTGCCCAGCCGCGGGGCGAGGAACCCCGGCACGTTGTCGACCAGCAGCGCGACCGCGTCGGGCGAGACCGTGGCCGCCGGGTCCTGCATCACCGCGACGTCCCAGGTGTGCAGGGCATGCTCGCCGAGCCGCAGCTTCACGATGCCGGCCGCGTCCAGCTCCATCCCGATGAACGACATCCTGGCCCGGTCGAGCTGCTCATCGGTCAGCTGCTCCAGGGTGCGGACGTGCTGCTCATCGGCGGCCACCGCGTCGGCGGCCTGCTCGTCCGGGCTCTTGGCGTTCCACACGTCCCAGATCGCCTGGAAGGCTTCCTGGCCCGCGGGCTCGCCCTCGCCGAGCGCGGCACGCAGCATCAGCAGCGAGATCTCGGCCCCGCTGCCGAGATGCGACAGTACCTGGGCCACGGTCCAGTCCGAGCAGTACGACTGCGCGCTCACCTCGTCCGGAGTCAGCGGCTGGACAAGTCCGGTCAGCCGGTCGTGCGAATGGCGCAAGGCGGCGATGCTAGCGCGGGCGTCGGACCCCATCGATGACTCCATCCGGGAAGCGAAGGTCGGGAACGTCACGGCTCGGGCATGCGAAACGAGGCCGTACCCCGGAGCCTATCCAGCCCGCCCGGTCGCCTCGCAGCCCGCCCGCACGACACCAGCGACCCCGGTTAAGGTGTCCAGAATGGATATTGGTTTCGGCCTGCCCGTCTCCGGCATCTGGGCCACCCCCGGCAACATCGTTTCGTTCTCCCGGCTGGCTGAGGAGGCTGGCTATGCCTCGCTCTGGAGCTTCCAGCGGCTGCTGATCCCGGCGGGCTCGCGCATGGACCCGGTGTACCAGAGCGTGCTGGACCCGATGACCGCGCTCGCCTACACCGCGGCCGTGACGTCCCGGATCCGGCTCGGCGTCGCGATCATCAACCTGCCGTTCGTGTCACCCGCCTACCTGGCCAAGGAGGCGGCCACGGTCGACCTGCTGTCGGCCGGGCGGCTCGATCTCGGCCTCGGGATCGGCTGGATGCCGGAGGAGTTCGCGCTGACCGGCGCGTCGATGCAGCGGCGCGGCGCCCGCAGCACCGAGTTCGTCCGGGTGCTGCGGGCGCTCTGGGCGGACGGGATCAGCGAGTTCGACGGAGAGTTCTACCAGGTTCCGCGCGGAACGATGGCCCCCAGCCCGGTGCAGCCCGGCGGCCCGCCCATCCTGCTGGGCGGCATGGCCAGGCCGGCGCTGGAGCGGGTCGGCCGGATCGCCGACGGATGGGTCACCGCCAGCCGGACGGACCTGTCCAGGATCGGCGAGCAGATCGGAATCATCCGCGACGCGGCGCAGGCAGCCGGCCGTGACCCTGACGCGATCAGGATCGCCTGCCGCGGCGTCGTCCGGGCCGGGGCCGAGGCAGCCGGGCCCGACGGCCGGCGGCTGCTGCTGTCCGGCAGCTACGAGCAGATCCGGGCCGACGCTGACTGGCTGGCGGGCCAGGGAGTCACCGAGGTCTTTTATGACCTGAACTGGGATCCGCTGATCGGAACGCCGGATGGTGACCCGGCCGCCGCGGCCAGCCGGGCCGGGGAGATCCTGCGGGCCCTGGCACCGGGCGCCTGACAGCGGAG
>Ga0116106_1000115_pt1 | contig 49275 bp, 46 predicted proteins | sample June2015DPH_6_50_FD_89717 | JGI IMG/M metagenome (GOLD analysis project Ga0116106, IMG submission 89717) | Peatland microbial communities from SPRUCE experiment site at the Marcell Experimental Forest, Minnesota, USA - June2015DPH_6_40 | ecosystem: Environmental > Terrestrial > Soil > Wetlands >...
AACCGGCGGCCGTAGGCCCAGCGCTGCAGGGCGTTGCTGCGGCGCACGACGCGGGTGTTGAGCCCGGCCATGATGAACGGGGCGATCCAGCGCCTCAGCTCGCTGTCATAGCTGACCCGGTGCAGGTCGCGCTCGTCGCCCAGATCGGGCTCGGCTGCGCGATCAGGGCTGAGCGCATAAGGATCCCCGGCTATCCGGCGGCACTGCGCGCTGGCCGCGATCTCGTCCCACTGGCCCAGCCCTGAGGCGAGAGTCCCGGCGCTGATGCCGCCTTTGATGGCCGTTACGAGCAGCGTCGTGCCCGCCAGATCACCGGCGTCATCATCGCGGGCGGCGCGATGCAGCAGCAGCACGCCGAGGTCGGAAGGGACGGAGTCGAACCCGCAGCAATGCACGATGCGCGAGCCCGTGCCCGCGGCCATCTCGTGGCAGCGGTCGATGCTGTCCCTGATGAACAGCACTTCACCAGACAGGTCCGCGTAGTCAGTGCCCGCGCTGGCACATGCCTGCACCAGCGGAAGCCCGCGCTGGCGGTAGGGCCCCACCGTCGTGGCGACCACGCGCGCCGCGCTGGCCAGCGCGGCCAGCGATGCCGGGTCGCCCGAGTCGGCCACCAGCAGCGGCCAGTCCGACGCGGCGGCGCCCAGCCGGGACCGGATATCGGCCAGACGGCCGGCGGACCGCCCGGCCAGCCCGATGCGAACACCGTCCGGCGCGTGACCGGCCAGGTAGGCGGCTGTCAGCCGCCCGACGAAGCCGGTCGCGCCGAAGAGCACGATATCGAGTTCACGGTCTCCGCTCACCCGCTCATGGTAGGGATGCGGTGATGGGCTGCCGCAGCCGCGGCCGGCGGGTGATCAGCGGCCGGCGGGCTGACGGGCACGAGGCGAGGAAGGTCGGCTGAGATGAGCAGCGCGCGCGATGGTATCAGCGTTCCCGGCCGGCCTGAGGTGCATGAGGTGTCGGCCGGGATCTATGCCTATATCCAGCCGGACGGCACCTGGTGGATTAACAACACCGGTTTCCTGGCCGGGCCGCAGGGAGTCATCAGCATTGACTCCTGCTCGACGGAGCGCCGGACGCGGGCTTACCGGGAGGCGATCGCCGCGGTCACGCAGGCACCCGTGCGCGCGGTGCTCAACACCCATCATCACGGCGATCACACCTTCGGGAACTGCCTGTTCCCCGGTGCGGCGATCATCGCGCACGAGCGCGCGCGGGCCGAGGCCATTGCCTTCGGGCCGCCCCGGGAGCTGCCGTTCTGGGACGGCCCCGACTGGGGAGACCTTGCCCTCGACCCGCCGTTCATCACCTTCACCGACGAGATAGCCGTGCACAGCGGCGACGTGCGCGCGCAAGTCCGCCATGTCGGCACGGCCGCGCACACGACGAACGACTCGGTCGTCTGGATTCCTGAGCGCTCGGTCCTGTTCTGCGGCGACCTCATCTTCAACGGCGGCACGCCGTTCCTGCTCATGGGCTCGGTCTCGGGCGCCATCGAGGTGCTCGAGCATGTCGTGCGGCCGCTCGGCGCGCGCACCATCGTGCCCGGCCATGGTCCCGTCTTCGAGGATCCGGGGCCCATTGACGCCACCCTGGACTACCTCAGATTCGTGCAGGATGTCGCCGCGCGCGGCCGTCAGGCCGGGCTGTCCCCGCTGCAGGCCGCCCAGGAGACCGAGCTGGGCCGGTTCGCCGGGTGGGCCGACGCCGAGCGGATCGCCGGCAACCTGCACCGCGCCTACGCCGAGCTCGGCGGCGCGCCGCCTGGTGCTCCCATCGACATCCTCGCGGCCTTGTCCGACATGGTCGCCTACAACGCGGGCGCTCCGCTGAGCTGCCTGGCCTGACCGCAGCCGCTTCGGCGGCCCCGCGCCCGGGCGATGGGCGCCGTGCGGGCGGGCAGGGGCTGCCGGGCCGCTGCGGGCCGCTAGAAGCTGCCGGACGATATCTGCGCGATGCCGTACCTGGCCGCGACCGGATTCCACGCCTCGGCGAACACGGCCTTGGCCGCGTCGGCCTGCTGGCCAGCGTCCACCGCCGCGCTGTAGGCGCTCGACTCGGCTGCCGGCGTGCACCCGGAGCTCTGCTGCTGGGCCCAGGTCAGATAGTCCTCGTCGGCATCCAGCGAGCTGCGCAGTGCCCCGATCAGCTCGGTCCTGAGCGCCGCGCCACCCGGCAGTGCGGCCGTCGACAGGGCTGACGCCTGGCTGAGCTGGGCGCTGCGCTGATTCACGACGGCCTGGATCTGGGCGGCTGCTCCCGGCAGGTTCGCGCAGTTCCCGACCTCAACGACCGGGGCCTGCAGCGCCGTCCGGGCGGCCTCGCTCGAGCCCAGCAGGCTGTTCACGGCGGCCGCCTGCCGGGCGGCCAGGCCCGGCGCCGGCGTCGGCGTCGGCGTCGGGGCCGGCGTGCTCGCTGATGGTGTCGGGGACGGCGTCGGCGAGGCAGCCGGTGATGTCGGTGACGGTGCCGCGGACCGGGTGCGGGAGGACGCGGCAGGCGTACTGGGTCCCGACCTCCCGGCCAGGGCAATGCCGACGGCCAGGGCGGCGGCGATCACCACCGCGGCCACGGTGAGGATGAGCCCCTTCCCGCCGTGGCGCTGGCGCCGTTCCGGCAGAGACCCGCCCGTCGTGCTGGCCAGCTCCGCAGCCGCGCGGGCCGGTTCGGCCGCCGGGGCCGGTTCGGCTGACTGGCCCGGTTCGGCCGCCGGGGCCGGGCCGGCCTCCGGCTGACCCGCGAGAGTCATCGCGGAGCCGGGCGCCTGCGGCGAGGGCGGCTGCGGCGAGGGCGGCTGCGGAGCTGGCGGCTGCGGCCAGGGCGCCTGCGGCGAGGGCGGCTGAGCGGGCTGCTGCGGCTCGGCCTGCGCGGCGGGATGGTCCTGACCGGAGGTCAGCGTCGCCGCGGCGACCTGGCCGGCCCGGCCCGGCGAGACCAGCGGCGCAGGACTCTGCCGCTCGCCGGGACGCAGCCCGAGCGCCGCCTGCAGCTGCTCGGCAAACTGGCCGCAGGTCGCGTACCGGTCTGCCGGATCCTTCGCCAGGGCCGTGGCCAGCACCCGGTCCACGGCCGCGGGCAGCTCGGGCCGCCGCGACGAAGCCGCGGGCGGCGGCGCGTACAGCTGCGCGTACAGGACGGTCAGGCCCTGATCCTGGCCGAAGGGCGGCGTGCCGCACAGCAGCTCGAAGCCGGCGCAGGCCAGCGAGTAGAGATCCGCGCGCCCGTCGACGGCGCGCCCCTCGATCTGCTCCGGCGCCAGGTAGTCGAGCGTTCCCGGGTACTGGCCGGCCGCGGCTGCCTCGCCGGGCCGCGAGTTCCTGGTCATCCCGAAATCGGACAGGAAGACATGGCCGGAGTCACTGCCGACGGCCTGATCCGCCGATCCGTGGCCGGCCGCGCTGGTGTCGAGCAGCATGTTGGCCGGCTTGACGTCGCGGTGCACCAGCCCGCGGGCGTGCGCGGCGTCCAGGGCCGACGCAACCTGGGCCACGATGCCCCAGGCCTGGCCGCAGGGCAGCGGCCCGAGCCGGTTCAGCAGCGACCGGGCATCGCCGCCGCGGACGTAGCGCATGGCCAGGTACAGCAGGCCGTCCGCGTCGCCCGCCTCGTACACCGGGATGATGTGCGGATGGCCGATCGCGGCGGCCGCCTGGGAGTCGCGCAGGAACCGGGCCCGGAACGCGGCGTCACGCGCGAGCTCTGGCTCCAGGACCTTGAGTGCCACCTGCTGGTCGAGCCGCTCGTCCCTGGCCAGATAGACGACCGCCAGGCTGCCCCGGCCGATGTACCGGTCCAGCCGGTAACCGGCGATCCTGCCGGGCAGCTCCGGATCGGTCAGCACGGGACCGGTCTCGCGGCTCATCAGCGCACCACCGGGCAGCAGGAGATCCGGCTCCGGTCAGCCCCGGCCGTGCTAGCCAGGCTGACGCGACGCCCATGGCAGTGGTGATCTCCGCCGTGCAGCTCGCGAACCTCCGTCTGCGGTGCGGCTGACAGGCAGCGGCAAGATGACCGGCCCGGATTGGCTGTCCGGGCCGGCCTGCCGGGCCCGATCGGGCTGGCGCCCGCAGCCAATCCCACGATAGTGACATTTCACCAGCCCTGTGGTGCTTACAGCCCGCCGTTCAGGGCCCGGCTCATCGGGATGCCACCACGCGGCGTGGTCCATGGCTGGTCATTGGTGTCACCGGCCGGCGAGCTGGCCGCATCGCTGCACGGGCTAGCGGGCGAGGGCGCCCATCGGGTCCCAGGCCGGCAGCACGATCGGCTCGGCGTCGAGCGCCTGCTGCAGCTCGGCGGGCAGTGCGTCGCGACGGGCCGCGATCTCGAAGACGTACTCATCGAACCAGGAGTCGTTCATCGTGTAGAAGCCGTCCTTGCCCTTGTCCGTGCCCCAGCTGTTCTCCACCCGCCACTTGCGGGGCGCGCCGTCCAGGATGTCGACGCCGGTGAACAGCATGGCGTGGGTCATCTGGGTCTCGTGGAACACCAGCCGGTCCGCCTTGGTGAGGGTGAAGTCGGTGTCGTAGACCGCGGACAGGTCGTAGAGGCCGGCGTCCCACACGCCGTAGTCACTGCTCATCATCTTGGCCACGTCACAGCCGAACCAGACCGGCTCGCCCCGCTGCAGGGCCCGCGCGGCGATGTCCTTGATCACCGGCATGCCGGCGTTGAGGTAGCTGACCGGCGGGGCGCCGAGCACGTTGCCGAGGTACTGGACCGTGAAGGTCCTCCCCGCCGGGCTCGTCGGGCGGGGGTCGTGCACCAGGCACACGTAGTCGCGGACGGGCAGGTCCGCGTACTTCGCCGCGAACTCCTGCGGGGTGAGCACGCCGTCGCGATGGAACTCGCGATCGGAGTCCGTCCACTGCCAGTCGAACCGGTCTGGCGGGGTGCCGAGGTGAATGCACAGCACCCGGTAGATAACCCGGAGGACCTCCGCCTTCTCGGCCCTCGCCGCGTCCAGGCCACGGGCCGACGCCTCGCGCACCGACTTGGCGCCCTGCCGCAGCAGGTTGCGCAGCACCGAGTTCATCCGGCCCGTGCTGGCGGAGCTGTGCGTCTCCGGCATGAACGACTTGGGCACCAGGCCGTGCTTGCTGACGATGGCCACGAACATGTTCCACTGGCCGCCGTCGTCGGCGACCGAGTCGAGGAGGTAGGCCACGGTCCGGTCATCGACGTGGCGGTCCGCGGTCTCGATGATGGCCTCGAGGAAATAGTTGGCCCGCTCGATCTTGTCCCAGAACATGGCGTAGTTCTGCGAGAACTCGAAGTCCTTGAGCCCCATCTTCTTCATGGCGCCGACGCGCAGCAGGTTGAGCCCGGCGAACAGCCAGCACCGGCCGCTGCGCTCCTGATCGGTGACCTTCCAGTCGTCCAGCAGCACGGAGAGTGAGTGGTCAGTGCTGTTGATGATCTCCCGGCTGATGGCCACGTCGTCGACGGCGACCCGGGTCACCGCGTTCTGCGCCAGCCGGTAAGCCGGGCTGGCGGCAAAGTCCTTGCGGAGCAGTTCCAGATCCCCGTCGCTCAGCGTCCCGTCCAACTCCGCGTCTCCCTCTGCCTCGGTCAGCTCTGACTCTCCGAGCCAACTTATCAGCGGCCGGGTTTCGGCAGCCGTTTCGGATTCGGCGGCATTCGGGCCTCAGGTAGTACGCTCCGGGCATGGACGGCAGGACCACCTCGAAGATCCTGATGGCAGTGCCGAGGAAGATCGTCATGAGCGTCATCGCTGACTTTCCCGGTTACCCCGGCTGGGCGGGCGTGCGGTCCGCCGAGGTGGTCGACCCGGGCGAGCAGGGCCGTGCGCGGATGGTGCGGTTCGAGCTGGCTATCGGGATGCTCCGCGACCGCTTCGTGCTCGGCTACGAGTGGCATGGCGATGAGCGGGTCCGCTGGGAACTCGCCGAGCAGGGCACGCTGCTCTCGGAGATGTCAGGCGCCTACATCCTGGCCGACCGGGACGCTGGCACCGAGGTGACCTTCGAGCTCGCCGTCGGCGTCCGCATCCCGGTGATGGACTCGCTCAGGCGCCGGGCCGAGCAGGCTGTCATCGACGTCGCGCTCAGCGGCCTGAAGTCGCGCGCCGAAGCCGTGGCGGGCAGCTCGGCGGGCTGACCGGCGCTCAGCGGGCGGGACGGGCCTGATAGATGCGGCCGGGAAACCTAGGTTGATCACCATAGGCCCGGCTGCGTCCCGTGCCGGGCCGGGGGCCCCGGCTGACGCGTGCCGTAGCCAGGCACTCGGCCAGATGAAAGGCTAGCCTCATGGACCACGCCATCGGCGCGCCCCAGCCGGCTGCGCACCCGGCCGGACAGGGCCGGCCGGGTGCATGAGCATGGCCGCTGAGCCTCTCCCGGTGCGGTGGCTGGGCCAGCACGCGGTGGTCACGATGCCGGATGAGATCGACATCACGAACGCACCCCGGGTCCATGATGAGCTGCTAGCCGCTGTCGGCAGCGCCGCCGGCGTCATCGCCGACCTGAGCCGGACGACGTTCTGCGACTCCTCCGGGGTCAGCGCCCTGGTGCGGGCCTACCGGCAGGCGGTCGCCGGCGGCTGCGAGCTGCGGCTGGTGGCCAGCCAGCCCGCCGTGCTGCGGATCCTGACCATTCAGGGAGTGGACCGGCTGATCGGCATCTATCCGGAACTGGCCGCCGCGCTCGACTCGCTCCCCGCTGCCCAGCCTGACCCGGCACCGCCGGTGGCCTGACCGGCCGGCCCGCCAGCGCGGCCGCAGCGAGCCAGGCCGCGTATGCTCGGCAGATTCCCGGCACCGGCCGTACCTGGAGAGGACCGTGGACCGACAGGACGTGACCCGCTGGATCGCCGCGTACGAAGCTGCCTGGCGGGCGCCGGGGACCGGTGTGCTCGCCGGGATCTTCGCGCCCGGCGCAACCTACCTGCAGGGACCCTACGAGGATCTGGTCGCCGGGCTGCCCGCGATCGCCCGCATGTGGGAGAGCGAGCGCGACGGGCCGGCCGAGGTCTTCCGGCTGGCCAGCGAGGTCATCGCCGTGGACGGCGACACCGCGGTGGTGCGCGCGGAAGTTCACTACGGGGACCCGCCGACGCAGCAGTACCGGGACCTGTGGCTGCTGCGCTTCGATGCTGACGGGCTGTGCACCGCCTTCGAGGAGTGGCCCTTCTGGCCGGGCCAGCCGCTCGCGGCCCCCGCCGGAACCCGCTGAGCTGCGCTGAGCCGGTTCCGCCCGGTCTGCCTCGCCGACCTGATGTCAGGAAGCCATCGGGCCGGTAAGGCGCCGCAAACGGGGCCTGGCGCATTCGTGATCCGCCGCCGGAAGTGCGGTACTCCCGGCCCGCGGAAATGCCGCTGCGGCGAGCCGGCTCGGCCACGGCAGCTGGCCTGAAGCATTTCTGCCTGGCGCTGCCGTCATCGCTGCCGTCATCGCGGCCGACCAAGCCCCGGCGGCAACGCAGTTCAGGATGCTCACGCTGGCGCAGGCATTGCCATTCTCTCCGGCCGAATACCGAAAGTGGTAGGAGACGTAACAGAACGAGCGCCTGCGGTAACAGCCGCGAGAAGGTAATAGGCCCTCGAAGTTTGCGCTCGCCTTAGCGCGGCGAAAAGACTTGCTGTGAGCAGCGTAAGAGACAGGGAATTAGTAAAGAAAAGGGCAGCCATGTCTAATGACGAAACCAGGGAACTGGGGCAGTCCGTGCAGGCAGCAGCGGTCACCGCCGGGGCGAGCGCCGGGACGGGCCGGCTGGCGCGCCGGGCCGCCAGGCGGCCGGGCGGCCGGGTGCTGGCCGGGCTGGCCGCGACAGCTGTCCTGGTCATCACGGGGACGACCGGGTGCAGCGTGTTCCAGCCGTCGTCGGCGCCTGCCGGCCTGCAGAAGCAGATCGTGCTGGGAGAGCGGGTGGGCGCGGCCAGCCGGGCGCAGGCAGCGCAGGCAGCGCGGGCAGCCCGGTCCGCGGCCGAGTCCTCGCTGGCCGCTCAGCCCAGGGTCACCGGCCGCGAGGTCACCGCGATCGGCGATTCGGTCATGTCGGCGAGCGCCATGTCACTGGCGGCCGTCCTGCCCGGCATCTACATCGACGCCAAGCCCGACCGTGAGATGCCGGCCGGCCTGGCCATCCTGCGCAGCCTCGCGGCCAGCGGCCTGCTGCGCCCGATCGTGGTGGTCGGCCTGGGCACCAATTACCTCGTCACCACCGGGCAGCTGCAGGAACTGCTGCGGATTATCGGGCCTGACCGCAAGCTGGTGCTCATCAACACCTACGTGCCGGACGGCTGGAGCAAGATGGTCAATGCCACCGAGGCGGCGTTTGTCCGCCGTCATCCGAGCGTCGTGCTCGCGGACTGGTACGACACGATCAAGAATCGGATGTACCTGCTCTGGCCGGATCATGTTCACCCGATCATGCCGGGGACTGTTGTTTACGCTCGCATGGTGTACCGGGCCATCCAGGCCACGCGCAATGTTCCCGGATTTGCTCCCGCCACGCTTCCTGTGGTGGCCAGCCGGGCCAGCGCCGCGCCTAAGCAGCACGCAGGCACATGATGGAGCGGACATTCGCAGCCGCATTCTCGTCGGCGGACCCGGCATTTGCCGGACGGCATCAGGCAGGTCCCTGAAATAGCGCAGGTGGCTGTGCCCGGACCTTAGCCGCCGATCGAGTCGGGGCGGCGGGAGCTGTGGGCCGGCCGTCGTGACGCCTCGGACCCGCGGCACCGCGCGCCGACGCTAAACCATGACATGCCGGGCGCCGGCGGGTCAAGCTGCCGTCATGGTAGGCGGCGGGCTGGCGCGCGATAAACGAAACGAGCTGATCGGCCTGCTCGCGGCGCATTTCACCCGGCGGGGGGGAGCCAGTTCAGCAGGCTAGGAAGTACATCGACGGGCTGATGAGCGATCTGCCGGATAAGAACTGCTGGTCTCTGGCGCAGCACGCGGGGGCCGTCTCGGCGGCCTGTACCGGTTCGCTAGCGCGTCCCGATCTCAGCCCTCCTGGTCCCCGGCGGTCGCGGTTGCAGGTGGCGCTGCCCGGTGCAGCGTGACTGCGATGAGCGGGTACACCAGCACTGACAGCACTCCCGCGCCGACCAGAGCGGCCGCGGTGGCGGGGAGCATGACCCCGTCCCGCTCGCCGATCTCCGCGATTGCGACCAGCAGCGGCATCGAGGTCGCCATGATGAACGTCATCTCCAGCCGCTGCCGCGCCGCCAGCCTCCGCCGGTAGACAAACAAGGTGGGCAGCCCGCGTACGAGCAGCAGCAGGACGAAGAAGATCAGCAGCCGAAGCGGGTCCTGAGTGATGGCAGGCAAGTCGAGCATCATCCCCGAGGCTACGAAGAAGATGGGGATGAAGATGCCGTAGCCGACCGCGTCGAACTTGTGCTCAAGGCCCGCGGTATCAACGTTCATCCGGCGGGTCCACCGGCGCAGTACCATCCCGGCCAGCATGGCGCCGAGCACGACGTCGAGGCCGAACCGGCTGGCGACGGCCAGCAGCAGGAACAGCAGCACCAGGGCCCAGCGCAGCATGGTCTGCCCGGTGGCGTCCTGGCCCTCCCGGATGATCCGCTGTACCCCGCGGTTCCTGGCCAGCCGCGGCACGGCGGACAGGACAAGGGCCAGCACCCCGACCAGGGCTACCGAAACCAGGGCGACGAAATGGCCTCGCCGAGTGAGGAAGACGGCGATGACCAGGATGGGGAGCAGTTCCCCGACGGTGCCCGCGGCGCTCACGTACCGGCCGAACTCGCCGCCGAGCATCGAGTTATCGCGCAGGATCGGCAGCAGCACGCCCAGCGCCGTAGTGGTAAGGGCAAGCCCCACCGGCACATAGTCCTTGACGTAGCCTGCCGCGCCCATCCCGGCCACCACCCCCACCGCGATCGCTGCCGAGATCAGCCAGCCGAGGATCCCGAGCTTGCCCGCCCGCTCCCGGAGCAGTAGGGGGTCCAGCTCGTAGCCGGCGAGCAGGAAGAGGAAGCCGAGCCCGATATTGGACAGCAGCTGGATGTTAGCTGTTTCGGCCAGGCCCAGCCCGTGCGGGCCGATCAGGACGCCGCCGAGCAGGAAGATGACGACCTGCGGGATGCGCGGGCCGGGAAGCACCGCCACCACCAGCGGCGCGAGCGCGGCCACCAGCGCGACGGCAACCAGGTCTTCCAGTCCCCGGGTGAGATCCATGATGGCCGCTCAACCCGAAGCGGCGCTGACAGCGGTCCCTGGCACGGCCCGCCACGACCCTGCCTGCCCGGCCGGCATGTGTGGCCGCGTCACCCCGGTGGAACGCGCGCCCGGGAGACACCGTGAGAATCCGGGCGCGACAGTGCACCGGTTGTGCAGGTCCGGCCTCAAGGCGACCGCCAGCGCGGCACGCCAGCGCCGCGGGAGAGGCAGAATCGTGCTAGCAGGCGGCGCCGGATCGATGACCCACCGGACAAGCAGCTGATCTCCTCTGATCAGGTTAAGAATAGCGAAACAACCAGGCCTGGTCGCAGCCGCCTCGTCGACGCGGAAGGACAGCAGCCCCCAGCCGGCTCCGAATACGGCCTGCCGGTAGGCGGGGTCTGCGCCCGGCGCCATCAGCTGCGCGTCCCGTGGCTCGCGGACCAGGACCGCGACACGTTCCACCAGGGCGTCGAAGGCGGCCCGCGGCAGGCCGTTGAGCTGAACCAGAGCGCTGCCCTCGGATTCGGCCCGGTAGGTCACCCGGCCGGGTGCTGCCGCTGAGCGGCGGCAACTCTGTGGTCCCAGTCCGGGACGATCTCCTCGATCGGTGTCCCTCCCGCCTGTCTGTCCGCACCGCATCCTCCAGGTCCTGGAGCCTGGCCGCATACCCCGGATCGGACCAGGCGACCGCGCGCAGCCGCCACAGCCGCAGCAGCCGGTGAAGGTCGCGGTACTGCTGCGGACGCCGCGCGCCTGCCACGGCCGCGTCGTACTCGGCCAGGAACTGCTGATGAAATCGGGCGGGCAGGATCCGCAGGATCTCGACCGGGTCATCGGGATCGACGTCATGCGCCGACGGTGCAGTCATGTCACTCATCATCGCGCATCCGCCGTCCACGCGGCCAACCCTCGCAGCCGCGCCGGACAAGCAGAACTTATCTGCGCCGGGCTTGGGCCGCGCCTGACCCGCCGTCCCGGCGCACTCATGAGTTCCCGGAGCTATGTCAGCTCGGCAGCGTGTTCGACGGTTCGAACACGCAGGGGATCCTTACCAGGCAAAACATCACCCCCCCAAGATCACCCGGCAGGGCCGCGTGCCATTAGCGCGTCTCGCCGAGGTCGCGGTCGGCCTTCGCTGCTGCACGCATATATCTTGCTGTCGCTCCTTGCTGTCGCTCCTTGTCGGAGTCCGCACCGAGGAGGCAAGGGCACTCAACTGGGAGCGCGTCGATCTTGACGGGGATCCTGGTGCCGGGCCGCCCGTGCCGCCGAATGTCGCCGTCTGGCGATCAGTGCGCGCGGGGCGGTCAGCTGATCCCGGCAGAACGCGGCCAGGCTCAGCCCGTACGCCGGGTCCACCTCACCGTGCCGCTGCTCGACCCACGGCTGCAGCTGGCCAGCCTGGCGACCCTGGAGAACTCCGCATCCTGACCCGGCCTGGATCCCTGGTCGGCGACGGTCAGGTCGCCAGCATGTGAAGGAAGCGCTGTCGGTCTGCGCCAGGGACGCAGCATGCCGCATGCCGCATGCGAGGCTGCGGCGGTCGCGTAACTTGACGTCAGCTCGCATGCAGGATGATGCTCGGATCGACCCTTTGCGCGGGTCTCCGCCAGCCGGGGTCTGGTGCGACAACGCTGTTGCAGATCCGGGAGGTAATGTGTCCGCCCGCCCGCTCACGACCGGGCTACAGGAGAGCGTGGCCGCTAAGGCGGCCGGGCTGATCGCGGTCGCGGAGGACCTGGCCGGCGAGTTCTCGCTGCGGCCGCTGCTGGAAAGGATCCTGCGGCGCTGTACCGAGCTGCTGGGCTGCGACGCGGGCTCGATCTGCAGCGTGGACGAGGCGGCCGGGACCTATCGTAAGGAGGCTGACATCGGCGTGGCCTGCCAGTCCGGCCATGTCTTCCCCCTCACCGAGGGGATGACCGGAGCTGTGGTGGCACGGCGCGCCCCGGTGTGGTTTGCCCGCTACGAAGACGTGCGTGGCGGGCACGTGGCCGATGAGGAGCGCGGTACTCTGCGCGGCGTCATCGGCGTGCCGCTGGAATGGCGGGGGCGGATCATCGGCGCATGCATAGTGTTCAGCAGGGACGCGCGGCGGGAGTTCGGGCCTGACGACGCCGAGCTTCTGGAGATGTTCGCGAGGCACGCGGCCATCGCCCTGGCCAACGCCCGGCTGCACGAGGTGGCTGAAGAGCGGGCCCGGGTGGAGGCAGCGGCGGCCGAGCGTGACCGGTTGCTCGGCGACCTCCATGACAGCCTCGCGCAGCGGCTGGTGACCGTCCGCGTGCATATCGACAGCGCCGAACGCGATCTTGCTGCCATCGCCACCCGGCCAGCGGCGGATAGTGCGGTCGCGGTCGACCACGGGATCGCCATAGTGGCGGAGCACCTCAAGCAGGCTGGCGCTGCCGCGAGGGATGCGCTGGCTGAGGCCCGGCTGACGTTGCTCGGGCTGGCAGCGTCGCCGCTGGACGGGCGGACGCTAGATGCCGCGTTGCGGTCCGAGGCAGCCTGGGCTGAGAGTGTTGGCCGGCTTGAGGTCAGGTTCGTGTCCGCCGGCACGCCGGTTCCCTTGGACGGGGGCCTGTCACGTGAGGTGCTCCGGGTCGCGCGCGAAGCGCTGACGAACATCGTCCGGCACGCTCAGGCGCGTTCAGTCCGGCTCGGCCTGCTGTATGAGCAGGCCGCCGTGTCCCTCCTGGTCCAGGATGACGGCCAGGGCTTCGACCCGATATCCGGGTGTCAGGGCGAGCGCTTCGGCCTGCGTGCCATCACCGAGCGCGCGCGGGAGCTCGGCGCGACGGTCGACGTCGACTCGCTGGCCGGCTGGGGGACCCGGATCCGCGCCAAGTTCCCCTATCTGCGGGACGAGCAGCAGGCGGGTCCGCGGCTGCGCGTGCTCGTCGCGGCCGGCCAGCCGGTGCTGCGGGCCGGACTGTCCCGGCTGCTGTCCTGGACTGAGCCGGGGATCGAAGTGATCGGCGAGGTGGCGACGGGGGAGCAGGCGCTGGAAGCCTGTCAGTCCTTGCGGCCTGATGTTGCCCTCGTCGACCTCGCCCTGCCGGCTGGCGCGGCGGGCCGCGAGAACGGCGCCGGCCATGGCGTGACCGGCGTCCTGCTCGGCCGGCATCCTGGCCTGGCCGTGGTGGGGCTGTGTGACGCCGGCGACGAACGGCGCGTCTCCGAAGCGATGCGGGCCGGTGCGCGCGGCTGCATCGACATCCGCGCGGACGGCCCTGAGCTCGCCCGCAGCGTAGTGGCGGCCGGCCGCGGGCAGGCGATCCTGTCTGGCCCGGTGCTCAGGCAGCTGCACCGCGGCCTGCTTGCCGACGACCTCGAGCCGGCTCTGACCGAGCGGGAACGTGAGGTGCGCAGCCTGATGGAGCAGGGCTTGCCCGACAAGCTCATCGCCGAGCGGCTGGTGCTCTCGGTCAAGACGGTGGAGAAGCACGCCGGTGCCGTCCTGCGCAAGACGGGAGCGCGCAACCGCACCGAGCTCGCCGCGTTGGCCGGGCGGTCACGGATCAGCTGAGTCTGGCAAGGTAGGGGAAGCCCTCCGCCAGAACGGGGGTTTCCACCGATCCGGATGCATGGCACCCGAACGTAGATTCGCCTTGCTGCCGCGAGGAGGTTACGGGTGCCTGTCGTTTCGCTGAAGGAAATCGTGGACCGGGCTTTTGCCGAGCGGTACGGCGTGGCAGCGATCAATGTGGTCAACGACCTGAGCATGGAGGCGGTGCTCGCCGCCGCCGTCGAGCAGCGCTCCCCGGTGATCGTCCAGACCTCGGTCAAGACCGTCCGGACCGTGGGCTTGGACCTGCTGTTCGCGATGTGGCGCGAGCTGACCGTCGGCATCGAGGTCCCGGTCAGCCTGCATCTGGATCACTGCCCGGACCGTGAGGTCCTGTCCGACTGTCTGCGCAAGGGCTGGAACTCGGTCCTGTTCGACGGCTCCCGGCTGCCGGTGGCCGAGAACCAGCGGCAGACCGTCGAGGTCGTGGCCGAGGCCCGATCCTACGGCGCGCACGTCGAGGGGGAGATCGAGGCCATCACCGGCGTCGAAGACGACATCGGCTCCGACGAGGTGGCGCAGCAGCAATCTCTGCCGGTGGCGCTGGAGTACATCCGGACGACGGGAGTCGACGTTTTCGCCCCGGCGATCGGCAACGCGCATGGTGTCTACCACGCCGAGCCGCACCTCGACGCTCAGCGGGTCTCCGACATCGTGGCCGCGCAGCCGATCCCCATCGCGCTGCACGGGGGCACCGGAATGACGGACGCGCAGTTCACTGACCTGATCGCCCGCGGCTGCGCCAAGGTGAACATCTCCACTGCGCTCAAGGTCACCTACATGAAAGCGAACCTGGCGTTCCTGCGCGGGGCGGAGGAACGCGGCACGTGGGACCCGCCGTCGCTGTTTGCCTCGGTCCGGACCGCCGTGCTGGACATGGCCGCCGATCATATGCGGCGCTTCGGCAGTATCGGCCGGGCCTGGTGAGAGCGGCATGACGAGCCCCGCTGCTCGGGCGCTGATCTTCGACTGCGATGGCGTGCTAGCCGACACCGAGCGCTACGGGCACCTGCCCGCGTTTAACCAGACCTTCGAGGAGTTCGGCCTGCCGGTGCGCTGGAGCGTGGCGGAATACAGGGAGAAGGTGCGCATCGGCGGCGGCAAGGAGCGCCTGGCCAGCCTGCTCACCCCGGAATTCGTCGCGGCGGCCGGGCTGCCCGCCGATCCGGAAGGGCAGCAGGCCGCGATCACGGCCTGGCACTGGCGCAAGACCGAGATCTACACCGGCCTGGTGGCGTCCGGCGCGGTCCCGCCCCGGCCGGGCATCGCCCGCATCGTCGGTGAGGCGCTGGCGGCGGGCTGGACCCTCGCCGTCGCCTCGACCTCGGCAGAAGCTTCGGTACGGGCGACGCTGGAACGGGCCGTCGGGGCCGTGCATGCCCGCGAGGTCGCGGTTTTCGCCGGAGACATAGTGGCGCACAAGAAACCCGCGCCCGACATCTACCTGCTCGCCCTCGAGTCGCTCGGCGTGCCCGTGCAGCAGGTCGTCGTCGTCGAGGACTCCCGCAACGGCCTGGTGGCCGCCACCAAGGCCGGCGCGACCTGCGTGATCACCGTTAACGACTTCACCGCCGACGAGGACTTCGCGGAAGCGGCGCTCGTCGTGTCGTCCCTCGGTGACCCGGGCGGGGAGCACATCCGCGTGGTCGCGAGCCGCAGTGCCGCCGAGCCCGGCGAGTGGGTCACCCTGGCGGACCTGGCTAGCGTCCTGCCGAGCAGTGCCTCCCCGAGCAGTGCCTCCCCGACCAGTGCCCTTCCGACCAGTGCCCTTCCGACCAGTGCCCTTCCGACCAGTGCCCTTCCGACCAGTGCCCTTCCGACCAGTGGCCCCCCGAGCCGAGGAGTGCCCATGCCCACAGCAAGCTTCGGTGACGTCGAGGTCGTCGTGCGCACGATGGCACAGACCGCGGTCGACAACGAGAGGGAGTTTGGCGATCTGGACGCGGTGGTCGGCGACGGTGATTTCGGCTACTCGATGGCCCGCGGCTTCGAGTTGGTGCTGCAGGACTGGGACAGTTTCGACCGGGCCGACATCGGCACGTTTCTGAAGAGGATCGCCGTCGTCATCACCAGCCGGATCGGCGGCACCTCCGGCCCGATCTGGGGCACGGCCTTCCTGCGGGCCGGGGTGACCGCGGGGGCGGCTGCCGAGCTACAGCCTGCGCAGGTCGTCGCCATGCTGCGGGCCTCCATCGAGGGGATCAAGGCGCGCGGGAAGTCTGACGTCGGCGACAAGACGCTGCTGGACGCCCTGGTCCCAGCGGTCGACACGCTCGAGGAGCACATCGGCGAGGGCCACGACGCGGGCACGACGCTGCGGGCGGCAGCGGTCACCGCGCGGGAGCGGGCCGAGGCGACCCGGTCCATGCAGGCCATGCGGGGGCGGGCCAGCTACACCGGCGAGCGCAGCATCGGCACGCTGGACGCGGGCGCGGTTGCCGTCGCCGTGATGTTCGAGGCAGTTGCCCAGCTGTGGCCGGAGCCCCCGGTCCAGTCCTGATCCTCCTGGAGGTACGGCATGAAGAAGTTCGTCAACGACCCGCGCCAGTTCGTCCCCGAGATGCTCAAGGGCATCGCCCTCGCCAATCCAGACACGCTCAAGTACGTACCGGAGTACAACCTGATCATGCGGGCCGACGCGCCCCGCGACGACAAGGTCTCGATCATCCAGGGATCCGGATCCGGGCACGAGCCGGCCCACGTCATGATCGTGGGCAAGGGCATGCTGGACGCCGCGTGCCCCGGCGACGTGTTCGCCGCGCCGCCGATGGACTACGTGCTCGAGACCAGCAAGCTGCTCAACTCGCCGAAGGGCGTCCTGCATATCATCAACAACTACACCGGCGACCGGATGGCCTTCGAGATGGGCCAGGAGATGGCCGAGGCTGACGGTGTCACCATTGGCACGCTGCTGGTCGACGATGACGTCGCGGTGAAGGACTCCACCTACACGGTCGGCCGGCGCGGCGTGGCAGGCAACTTCTTCGTGATCAAGGCGGTCGGCGCCGCCTCTGAGCAGGGCGCGGGCCTCGATGAACTGCTGCGGGTCGGCAACAAGGTCAATTCCGTCACCCGGACCATGGGCATGGCGCTGACCTCCTGCACCCCCCCGGCCAAGGGCTCCCCGCTGTTCGAGCTGGGCGCGGACGAGATGGAGATGGGCGTCGGCATCCACGGGGAGCCTGGGCGCCGGCGGGAGAAGCTCGCTAGCGCCAACGAGATCGTCGACGAGTTGCTGGAGGCCGTTGTGACCGACCTGCCATTCAGCCAGGGCGACGACGTGGCGCTCATGGTCAACGGGCTCGGGGGCACCCCAATCAGCGAGCTGTACCTGCTCTACGGGTATGCCCACGAGCAGCTGGCCAGGCGCCGGATCAACGTCCGGAGGAATTATGTCGGCAATTACTGCACCTCGCTCGATATGGCCGGCGCGTCCATTACGCTCAGCCGCCTCGACCCGCAGATCGAGGAGCTGCTGGCCGCACCCGCCGAGATCGCGATCCGGACGTTCTGACCGTACATGGCGCCGTAGCGCTCCTGAATGTGGCTCTTGATCTACCGCTTCTGGCTGCTGTGCTCCTGAACCTTGGGGTGCTGGCCGCTTCTGCGTAGCTCGGCCATGGCAAACTCGCCAACGACGCGCAGCGCATATTCGGCGCGGGCGATCTGTGCCAGGCCACGCGCATGGCCGGGCTCGGCATCCGACTGCTGAGGTAGCGAGCCATGCCTGACAACCCCGCAGGAGGGCCGATCACGGCTGGGCATACCGCTGAGCGATTCGGATTCTTCACCGATGCGGTCTTCGCCATCGCCATGACACTCCTGGTAATCGAGATTCCGCGGCCAGAGGCGGCAGAATTCGAGGCCGGAGACGGGCCACTACCCCGACAACCCGCTGGCGGCCCTGCTGTACGGCCTGGTCATCGGGGCCTTGCTGGCGTGCCGGTCGGCGATACAAAGCCAGGCGCGCCGCGATGATGTGCTGCTGCCAGACGTCGACAAGCGCCAGTACCAGGCGGAGGCGACCGTGTCCTGGATCGTCACCGGGTACCGGGCGCTGACTCTGGTGCTGGTGTGGTGGACACCATGGGTGGAGATCGCGTGGTTCCTCACCATCGCAGTCGGCACCGCCAGCCGGATCGTCAGCCGCCGGGCCGTGGCAGGGACAGGAAACGAGCAGGCCAAAGAGGGCGGGAAGCAGCCACCGAGGCGATCCTAGGCGGACTGATTTTGCTATCGGGAATACAGTGCCACACAGTCCGCGTCGGGGTATTCGTTATTCCAGCCAGCTGACAGGCTGCCCTGCTTGACCAGCGCAGCCGAGAAGCCCGCATAGGGCAGAATCCCGATCAGCGGGCCGTTGACAGGATCGCTGCTCACGGCCACAAAGTCCGCATCCCTGCCTCGGCTGCTGCCCTCACCGCTGCCGGTCCGCTTCGCTTAGGGCACGCTGTTGGTCATCCGGAAAGCTGCGAGGAAGCCTTCATGATCGAGCAGGCCTGGCAAGCATGGCGCAGGCAGGCAACAACATCGTGGCCGACTGCGTGCTCAGTGAGCCCTGGCGCCTGCTCGACTGCCTGACCGTCATGGCCGACTGCGAGGTCGCGACACCACCGCCCGCGGCGACGCCCCTGGAATGCGCAATCCTGATCAAAGAGTTCCTCGCCCGCGCGCAGCCGCCTGCTGCGTTCGATCGGTTGCGTGCATTGCTCCTGGGCGACTAACCCGGCTGGCTTTCAGCAGAATGCGGAGGCCCGGACAGTACTAAAGCGGATCTGCGCGCCAATCTGCGGACTCCAGTTGCCGTCTCCCCGCTTCCGCGTGGCGTCAGCCGCAACTGGAAGAAAGCTCGCTATCTCCTGAATAAGCCTGCATTCGCGCACGGATCGGTGGCCGGAGATTCGCCGTCGCCGAGCCCGGAGCCGCTGAGCTCGCAGTCACCGAGCGCGGAGTCACGGAGCGCGGAGTCACGGAGCGCGGAGTCACGGAGCGCGGAGTCACGGAGCCCGGAGTTGCAGAGCGCCAGGCGATGACATCGTTCAGTAATGCCGGGCACATCGGGCGGCGCCGCCACAACCGGCGCTGCGCGCCGCGCGACGCGGCAATTCCCGGCGGAGTTCCGGCAGGCGCGGCCGGGAATGCGTGCCGCTCGGAGCGGCCGCGCGGATGTGCGGGGGTCGCGGCCTGATGCTATTGCCGCATTACTTATCCCGGCCGCGCGCCGCGCTGCCCGCGCCCGGCAGGAGACAGCCCCGCGCCCGTGGCCGGAGACTCCTGGCGGGACGCAGAGTGCGTCCCGCCAGGGCCCGGCCTAGTGCGCCGACTCGTACTTGCCCAGCACCTCGGCGGGGATGCGTCCCCGGTCGGAGACCTTGAGGCCCTGGGCGCGAGCCCACGCTCGCACATCCGACTGGTCGTGGCGGGCGGTACGGGCACCCCGGGCGGCCCGCCGGGCCGGTGACACCTTGCGCGCCGCCTCAATATACGGGCCAATGGCCTTGGCGAGCTGGTCCGCGTGCTTCTTGTTCAGGTCGATCTCGTAGTCGACGCCGTCGAATCCGAACCGGACGGTGCCCTCTGCCTCGCTGCCGTCAATGTCGTCTACATACAGGATCTGTGTCCGCTGAGCCACTGTTTGTCACTCCGCCTCGGGGATCAGGTCTAGCGCTTATGCCGACAGCCTAGGCGATCGCGCAGACTTACCGTGCTACTTCATCGCCGACTGAAGGAAGCACGGGGCCGATGGCTTTGTCTTTCAGCGTCTAGACGGCAGATCGGCGGCGATGATGTCTGTTGTGATGACCGGTTTGGCTGGCATGCTGACGGCAAGGACATCACCGTCCTGGAGCCAGTTACCCGGCTAAGTAATGGACAAACGTCCCGGCTGCCGGACGGGGCGGGTTCAGGAGCCGCTGCGCCGCCATAGCCGACAGGAGATGCATGAATCCTCAGCAGCTAGCCGAGGCCTATCTCAGCGCGCTGGCCCGCGCGGATCTTCCGGCGATGCTCGGGCTATTCAGCGACCGTGCGCTGGTGCACTCGCCGTTGTACGGGCCGACTCCGGCCGGTGATTTCTTCCCGGCACTGTTCAGCGATACGGCGGAATCGCGGCTGACACTCAGGGGAGTGACGCAGGGCACGACGGCCGAGGGCATTCCGCTGCTCTGCATCTGGTTCCGCTTCGACTGGCGGCTGCGCGGCGGGACGCGATCTCCCTTCGACGTGGTTGACGTGCTGGAACTGGACGACAGCGACCGTATCGCGGCCCTGCGCATCGTGTATGACACCGTCAGCGTCCGGCCGGCCTTCGAGCGCGAAACGGGCCGGGCCTCCTGGCGCGGGGATCCGGCTGACGGCAGCTGAACCCCGCGGCAGGGTGCGGGCGGACGGCGGCCGTCCGCGGGCGCTGCACAATGGGTGATATGTCGCATCGGCAGCAGGGGCAGTGCGGGCCGGCCGGCGGCCAGCGCGTCGACACGGGAATGGCCGAGCTGGTCGGCGATCCTGACCGGCCCGGCGCCTGGACGCTGCTGGTCGATGGCACCCCGCAGTCGCACGTTGACCTCGATGACCCGCAGTACCTGGAATTCGAGTACATGCGGCGGCTCGGCCATCTGGTCGACCTGGCGGCTCCGGCCCGCGCGCCGCTGCGCGTGCTGCACCTGGGGGGCGGCGGGCTGACCCTGGCACGGTATGTGGCGGCGACCCGGCCAGGGTCATCCCAGCTGGCGGTGGAGTCGGACGCCGCGCTGGCTCAGCTGGTCCGGCGGCGGCTGCCGCTGGACCAGCCAGGGCGGCGGGCGGCCCGGACCGGGATGGGCCGGGTGCGCGTCCGGATCGCGGATGCCCGCGCGGTGCTCGATCAGGTCCCCGCCGGATCCTTCGACGTGGTGATAGCGGACCTGTTCGCCGGGGCGCGCACCCCGGCCCACCTGACGACAGCCGAGTTCGCCGCCGCCGTCGGCCGGGCGCTCGCTGCGCCGGGTCTGTACGCGGTCAATGTCGGCGATGGCCCGCCGCTGGCGCACGCGCGCGCCCGGCTGGCCACGGTCCGTTCCGTGTTCCCGTGCGCCTGCCTGATGGCCGACGCGGCGGTGCTGCGCGGGCGCAGGTTCGGCAACCTGGTGCTGGCCGCCGCCCGCCATCCGCTGCCTGTCTCAGCCCTGGCCCGGCGCGTCGCGGCCGACCCTTTCCCGGCCCGGCTCGTCCACGGCAGTGAGCTTGACCGGTTCGCCGCGGGAGCGCGGCCGATCACCGATGCGCAGGCGCAGTCCTCTCCCGCCCCGCCGCCCGGCACCTTCGCGGTCAGGCGGGCCCCCGGCCAGACGGCGTTATGCCTGGGCGCGCAGGCACTCCTCAGCACCCGGCGCGGGCGCGCCGGTTGCGGCCGGACCAGTCAATCCGGCCGCGGGCAGCGGCGGTCAGCTACGCACCGGCGGCGCATGACGACTCAGCCGCCCTCCACCTGGTAACTGCCGCCGTGGGCCATGAAGTAGTCCTGGCCGATCATCTCGGCCTCCGCCTGGGTGGCGTAGCCGACCGTCCGGCTGATGTCGTGCGCGCGTCCGTCCGGGTGCGTCCACGTGACCCGCCAGGGGCCACCCTGGGAGCCGGACAGGCGGCGGTTGATTTCCTCGCTGACGGCGTCGCGCAGCTCATGTGCCTCGTGCGTGTCCTCCGGCATCCCGGCCTGCTGGAAATAGTCGTTCTCGTCGACGCTCTCGTCGAGCTCGTCCCAGGACGAAACCGCGCGCGGCACCTGCCCGCTGTCCTGGTCTTCCCTGATCATGACCATGATGGCGTCCGCGTAGCGCCGCACTTCTTCCGCGTCTGTCATGAGCCTGCCTCCTTCGTGTTGCACCACCACAGTGCTCATGTGCCGGAGCAGGGCCCCATTCTCAGGGCCGCCGGGCCGCGAATGGCAGGGCAGTTCGGCCCGCAAACCAAGGGACCTCGGTCACGCGCCCGGGCCCGCGCCGTACGGCCGCCCCCTGCCGGGACCGAGGGCCGGCGGTCGCTCCCTGGAGCACGTCTCGCGCGAGGCGCGCCTCAGCCCAGGCTGGCGGCCCGCTGCGGCACCGTCTGGACGGCGGCCTGGCGCGGGAACCCCGTGCGACAACTCTGTGCAGGGGCATGCCGGTCGTGTCACGATTTACTCAGGAAGATCGTGACGAGCGGAGCTGGTTCGGTGGCGGGACCCTCGCTGCAGGACGATCTGCGGGAGATCGGCGCCCTGCAGGGCCGCCTGCCCGGTCCGGCCGTGATCCTGATCGGCGCGGCGGCCGCGGCCGTGGTCTTCTTTCCGGCGGTGTGGGGGATGAGCAAGTACCTCTATACCATCGCGCACGAGGGCGGCCACGCCCTGATGGGCTCGGCCATGGGCCACAAGATCAACAGCGTGACCATGGAGCGGAACGGGAACGGGCTCACCAAGGCGACCGGGCCGCCGGGCCTGGGCACCTTCTTCTACCAGTTCTTCGGCTTCCTGGCCCCGAGCGTCATCGGGCTCGGCGCGGCCAAGCTGATCGAGGTCGGTCACATCGTCGCCGTGCTCTGGCTGCTCCTGCTGGCGCTGGCCGCCCTGCTGGTGATCGCGCGCGGCTGGGTCGCGTGGACCTGCATTGTCTGCACCGGCCTGCTGCTCTTCCTGACGGCCCGGTATGCGTCCTTCGGTGCCCAGATCGTCGTCGCTTACGGGCTGACCTGGTTCCTGCTGATCTCCGCCGTGGCGGCGGTGCTGCGGACCTGGCGGGTGCCCGGCGGAGACTCTGATCTGCTGCGGTCGTCAACGCGGCTGCCCAGCGGACTGTGGCCGCCGCTGTGGCTGATGGGCACGGTCCTCGCGCTGGTGGCCGGGGCGAGCCTGCTGGTCTAGCCGCAGCCGGGGCCGCCGGGCAGGCGCGTCGTCCGCCAGGGCCCGGCGCTAGCCGCCGCCGCGCAGGACCTTCTCCAGGATCTGCTGCGCCTCGGCCTGGATCTCGGCGAGGTGATCAGGGCCGCGGAACGACTCGGCGTAGAGCTTGTAGACATCCTCGGTGCCCGACGGCCGGGCGGCGAACCAGCCCGACTCGGTGATCACCTTCAGCCCGCCGAGCGGCTCGCCGTTGCCCGGCGCGGTGGTGAGCCGCTCGGTCACCGGCTCGCCGGCCAGCTCGTCGATGCTCGCCTGGTCCGGGGTCAGCCTGGCCAGCGCCGCCTTCTGCTCGCGGCTGGCCGGGGCGTCGATCCGGGCGTAGGCGGGGTCGCCGAGCCGGGCGGTGAGCTTGCGGTAGTGCCCGGCCGGGCTGGTGCCGGTGACCGCGATGATCTCGGAGGCGAGCAGCGCCAGGATGATGCCGTCCTTGTCGGTGGTCCAGACCTGGCCGTCCTTGCGCAGGAATGACGCTCCGGCGCTCTCCTCGCCGCCGAAGGCCACGCTGCCGTCCAGCAGCCCGGGCACGAACCACTTGAACCCGACCGGCACCTCCAGCAGCCGCCGCCCGGCCGCGGCGGCGACCCGGTCGATGATGGCCGAGCTGACCATGGTCTTGCCGACCGCGGCGTCACCCGGCCAGCCGGCCCGGTGCCCGTACAGGTAGTCAATCGCGACGGCCAGGTAGTGGTTGGGGTTGAGCAGCCCCCCGTCCGGGGTCACGATGCCGTGCCGGTCGGAGTCGGTGTCGTTGCCGGTGGCGATGGCGAACTCGTCCCGGCGGGCGATCAGCGACGCCATCGCGTTCGGCGACGAGCAGTCCATCCGGATGCGGCCGTCCCAGTCCAGGGTCATGAACCGGAAGGTGGCGTCCACCAGCGGGTTGACGACGGTCAGGTTCAGGCCGTACCGGTCGCCGATCTCGCCCCAGTAGGCCACGCTGGCCCCGCCGAGCGGGTCAGCCCCGATCCGCACCCCGGCCTCGCGGATCGCGTCCAGGTCCACTACCGCGGGCAGCTCGGACACGTACTCGCCGAGGAAGTCGTAACCGCCGGCCGCGGCTCTTGCCTGCGCATAACGGACCCTTCGCACCTCACGGAGCCCGCCGCGGAGCAGCTCGTTAGCCCGGTCCTGGATCACCGAGGTGATCTGCGCGCCGGCCGGCCCGCCGTCCGGCGGGTTGTACTTGAATCCGCCGTCCTCCGGCGGGTTGTGCGACGGGGTCACCACGATCCCGTCGGCCAGGCCGTCGGTGCGGCCGCAGTTATGCACCAGGATGGCGCGCGACAGCGACGGCGTCGGCGTGTAGCCGTCCCGGCTGTCGGTCAGCACCTGGACGTCGTTGGCGGCGAGCACCTCCAGCGCGGTCGCGAACGCGGGCTCCGACAGCGCGTGCGTGTCACGGCCGATGAACAGCGGTCCGGAAATGCCGCTGCGGGCGCGGTAATCGCAGATGGCCTGCGTGGTCGCGGCGATGTGGTCCTCGTTGAAGGAAAGCCGCAGCGCCGAGCCCCGGTGGCCGGAGGTGCCGAAGGACACCTGCTGGCCGGGCTCAGCCGGATCAGGATGCTGCGCGTAGTAAGCGGTCACCAGTCCCGCGACATCGACCAGGTCGGCCGGGGTGGCCGGCTGCCCGGCCCGCTCATTGACTCCCACGGCGCATTCCTCCGCTCGGCTGGCGCGCCTGCCCGCGCGCGCTCTTCCCCTGACGCTACAGGCAGCGGCCCGGCGTCAGACAAACGCGACGCGGACTCCTTCCCCGGTGAGCGCCCGCGTCGCGCCGGCCCGCGCCTGCCCGATGGCCATTCGCCATCGGCCCGGTCAGAAGAACGTGTGAACCGCGTCGATCACGTGGTCGCTGTCGTCCGCCACCGGAATGACGCGCCACTTGTCGAAGGTCGTGCACGGATGGGAGATGCCGAGGCAGACCAGGTCGCCGATGCCCAGGCTGCAGTCCGGCGGCACGGCCAGGTAGGCGTGCTGATCGTCCAGCCTGGTGACGCGCAGCCCGGTCGCGCCGCTGACCTGGCCGCCGCGGTCCCGGCTCTGGCCACGGCCAGGCCCTCCCCGGCACTGCGGCACCCGGTCCGCCCGCCCGGGTAGCCGAGCTCGACGAGCACCGGCAGCGGCCGGGTCGCACCGGAGCCGGCCAGCAGCCCGTTCAGCAGCGTCACGCCTGGCACGCTGTCCACGTAGGCGAAGCACTCGAAATCCGGGTCGGCGGTCATCTCCGCAGCGGCATGGTGAAATCTCCGCCGAACACCCATGGCCGCCGCTTAGCAAGGCTCGCGGCCGTCACCACCTCGCGCGCGGCCAGGCCGCCGAAGCCCTTGCTGATGCCGGTGAGCGGGCGCTGCCGCAGCTCGGCCACGGCGGCCGCCATCCCGGCCGGGAGCCCTGCGCCCGCCGCCGCGGGACTGTCAGCTCGCACGTTCATGACGCCGTTCCTCTCTCGCCGCTGGCAGCATCAGCATGCCTGGTCTGTGCCGTTGTGCGCAGCCTGCACATTCATGGCCGCTTACTTGCCTCTCTATGGGCGTGAAGGCAGTGACGCTGACGATGGCTGCCGTACTGGCACCGCTGCCGCGGTTAAGCCTCCACAATGCGCCCCGCAGGGGCGAGGATCACGGTTGACAGACTGTGGCTGCGTGCCCGCGGCAGATCCCGCTGTCGTTGCGGGATAGGCGGCACCCGGTCGTGCCCGGCATCTGTATCCAGCCCGAGGAGGCCGGAGCATGAGACGTGCTGCGCTGCTGATGGCGGTCATGACGTCCGCGGCCCTGGCGGCAGCCGGTGTCGCCGCGCCCGCAGCGCTCGCGTCCGGCCCGTCTCCCGGCACTGCCGCTACCCCGCTGATCGCCGTGGTGACCCAGACCCGGACATCCGTCAACGGTGAGCTGCTGGTCAAGCAGGGCAGCCTGACGGCGGCGTGGAGCCGCGAGCACGGCGGCGTGGCGCAGGCTGCGGTGGCCACCGATCCCGTGCACGGCCCGCTGATCGCGGCGGTGACCGCCAGCGGGGAGCTGCTGGTCAAGCAGGGTCGGCTCAACGCGCCGTGGAACCACGAGCACAGCGGCATCTATGCCGTCGCGGTGGCCACCGATCCCGTGCACGGCCCGCTGATCGTGGCCGTGACCACGAAGGGGGTGCTGCTGGCCAAGGATGGCAGCCTGTCGGCGGCGTGGACCACCGAGTACGGCGGCGGCCTGAACGAGGTCCCTGCCCAGTTCGCCGCGGCCAGTGACGCCGTGCACGGCCCGCTGATCGGGCTGATCACCGGGGGCGGCGAGCTGCTGGTCAAGGAGGGCGGCCTGGCCGCGACCTGGAACCACGAGCACGGCGGAGTTGACCAGGTCGCCCTGGCCAGCGACACCCGGCACGGCCCGCTGATCGCAACGCTGACGAGCAAGGGTGAGCTGCTGGTCAAGCAGGGCCGCCTGGGCGCGGGGTGGCACAGCGAGCACGGCGGGGTCGGGTCGGTGGCGGTGGCCAGCGACCCCGCCCGCGGCGCGCTGATCGGCGTGGTGCTCTTCGCTCCCGACCACGACCTCGGCGACCTGCTAGCCAAGGAGGGAAGCCTGTCGGCGCGCTGGCACAGTGAGCACATCGACGTGTTCCGCGCTGCGGTGGCCAGCGATCCCGTGCACGGCCCGCTGATCGGGGTGCAGACGTACTTCTCCGACGTGCTGGTGAAGGAGGGGAGCCTGTCCGCTTCATGGAACACCGAGCACGCCAGCACGACCCAGGTGGCCGTGGCCGGATAGCGGATCCGGCCGGCCGCCTGGCGGCGGAAGGACAGGCGGAGCCGGGCACGGAGGGCTCGCCGCCGGCCACCGGCTGCTAGGAAGCCAGCTGCCGCGTCGCCTCGCGGACCGCCGTGCCCAGGTCGCGGGCACAGCGCTGGTTGTACAGCGGACCGGTGCCATCGCGCAGGAGCAGGCCGGCCATGGCCGCCCCGCGGACAGTGACCGGGCGGCCGCCGGTGAGGGCAGCCAGCAGCTCCCGCACGTCGCGCTCGGCGCCTGCCACGACGCCGCGGCGCAGCATCCCGCGGGGGGAGCGCGGTACCGGCGGCCGGCTGGCCTGGGCCAGGACAAGCTCCCAGCCGCGGGCGAGTTCCCGCCGCCCGGCCGGCGAGACAATCCGCCACGCGCGGGCGGCCATGGCACGGCTGAACCCCGCCGGGCAGCCCGCCGCGAGCTCGCGGTCCAGCCGCGCGGCGAGCACGCGGGCCAGGACGCGGTCGCGCAGCCGGCCGGCCGGGGGCGCGGACCGGGGCACCAGGCGCGGAGCCTTCTGCTGAGTGGTCATCCCGGGTGTCATCTCTGGGGTCATGCGTCCATCGTGCCGATCGACGGGCACGCAGGTAAGTGGCAGGATAGTCAGGATGCGCAACTATCCTGCCAACCTGGATGATCCCCGGCCCGCCGGGCCCGCGCCAGGTCGCGCCCGGCGGCCAGGGCCTGATGCCCGCACGGTCGCCATCATCGTCTCCGACGGGGTCAGCGGATTCGAGCTCGGGGTCGCCTGCGAGGTCTTCGGGGATTCCTGGTCAGCGATCCTCGGGCTGCCCTGGTACCGCTCGTTCGTGTGCGCGGCCGCTCCCGGTCCGGTGACAGCCGACAGCGGCTTCCAGCTGCTGGCCCCGCACGGCCTCGAGCGAGTCCGCAGCGCCGGCACGGTGGTCATGCTGCCGGTCGAGCCCCCCGGGCAGGTCCCGGACGCGATACCGGAAGCCCTGCGGCAGGCGCACGCCCGGGGCAGCCGCATCGTGTCGCTGTGCACGGGCGCGTTCGCCGTCGCCGCCGCGGGGCTGCTCGACGGCCGCCGGGCCACGACGCACTGGACAGAATGCGCCGAGCTCGCGCGCCGGTACCCGCGGGTGAGCGTCGACCCCGGCGTGCTGTTCGTGGACGAGGGTGACATGCTCACTTCCGCCGGGAGCGCCGCCGGAATCGACCTGTGCCTGCACGTGGTCCGGCAGGACTATGGCAGCGAGATCGCCACCCAGCTCGCCCGCCAGCTCGTGGTCCCGCCCCAGCGTGACGGGGGACAGGCCCAGTACATCGACGCGCCGCTGCCCGATCCCGGCAGCTCCAGCCTGTTCGCCGATACGCTCTGCTGGCTGCAGGAGCATCTGGGCGAGCCGGTGACCGTGGAGGACCTGGCGGCCCGCTCCGCCATGAGCCCCAGGACCTTCGCCCGCCGGTTCGCGGCCAGCACCGGCACGACCCCGTATCAGTGGCTGCTGCGCCAGCGCATCCAGCTCGCCCAGCGGCTGCTGGAGACGACCAGCCTGCCGATCGACTCGGTCGCGCAGAAGAGCGGCTTCTCCACCGCGGCCAACCTCCGCAAGCACTTCAGCCGGGCCGTGCACACCAGCCCTCAGGCGTACCGGCGCGCCTTCGCCGACCGCCGCGCCAGCTGAGTCGTCGAGGTTCGCCGCGTCGCTCTGGCGTATCCAGGCCGTCCGAGCCGACCAGCACGCCGCCGGGGTGCAGCACCCGGCACATCTCCGCCAGCGCCGCATCCTGCAGCGGCGCCGAGGCCGTCCTCCAGCAGGTCTTCCCCTAGGTCATGGCCTTCCAGCCCACCGCAGCAGGTCGTCCTCCACCAGCCTGGCCCACTCCGGGCTGGAGCACAGCGCCGGATGCTCCTCGTTCACCTGCGCCATCGTAGCCGGGAGCCAAGGCCGGCCGACCTGCTGGCCGCTCACCCTGCCAGGACAGAAAGAGCGCTCGGAATGTCACCGGCGCCTCGTCGTACGTGCCGGACCAGAGGGACCAGACGTTCAGAGACGACAGCGTGACCGCCGTCGCGAGCATCAGGCTGGACGATGTATCCCAGCACGGATGAGATCAGGCAAATCGCGCCAGCATCAGCGTGGCCCGGGCAGGCCGTCTCGATGGGACCTGTCTAGCGGAGGTGCGTCCAGGGCAGGCTGGTAGGGGGATCGGCACGGGCGCGGCAGCGCGGAGCTGCCGCAGCGGGAGCAATGGCCCGGCGACGGGAGCGAGTCCCGGCCAGCGGCGCGTCCCCGCACTTCTCGGGGGGGACACGTGGTCCATCGCAACACAGAGAGCGGCCGGGCCGCCGGCAGCACGATCGTCGTTGTCATCCTGGTGATCATCGCCGTCCTGGCGATCATCGCCGCGATCCTGTACTTCACCGAGCCGGCGAAGTCGCTGCCCAGCATCCTGGGCACGATCACCCGCCCGGCATCCCGGGCTCGTGATCACCGTCCCGCACGTGGCGGCATTGCCCTCGTCGTCGGCCTGATCTGCCTGGTAGCGGCCGGGTACGTGGGCTGGCGCGGCAGGTCGTCACGTGGCGGGGCTGCCGCCTAGAGGATGCTGCCGGCGAAGAAGCCGCCCCACCTGGCGGCCAGGTGGCAGGTGAGCAAGGCCAGGACCAGCAGGACCGCCCCGGTCATGGCGGTCAGCCGCTGGTTGCCCCGCGGATCGGGACGGCGGCGGCCGCCGGAGTGACCCGCAGGAGAAAGTCACTGCTCGGAGAGAATGGCCTCGAGCTCGGCCAGCGGGTCGCGGACGACCGGGCCCCGCGTCTCGACCAGGGCGCGGCGGATCGTGCCGGGGAAGCGGAACGGCGCCGTGTAACCGTCGCCGACCGCCGGGCCCCACTCGTAGCCGCAGGTCAGGCCGGCGCCGACGCCGTTGAACCCGGACGGGGTGAACCGGGTTATGACCGCCCGGCCGACCTCGCGCCCGTCGCAGCTCAGCACGCCGGTGCCGCCCAGGCCGTCGTCCTTGGTGAAGGCGTACCCGATGCGGTGGTCTCCGGCCGTGAGGGTCTCGGCCGACTCGACGACGTGCCGTTCCTTCCCGTACAGGTTGTGGACGTAGCGGATCCGCCCGCCGATGATGTGCAGCGACCAGCCGCCCAGAGCCGACCCCATGGCCAGCAGCACGCCGTCGGCCCGGCCGGGATCAGCGATGACGACGTCGGCGACCAGCGCGTGCGAGCGGTTCCGCACGTTCACCGCGACGGACTCCGGCACCTGGGCGCCGCCCTGGAAGTAGCGGAACCGCTCGCGCGGGCGGCGACGGTCCGGCTTGGGGTGCACGACGGCCCACAGCACCCGGTTGTCGAGCGGCAGGACCTGGTTGCGCTCGGCCTCCTGCCACCACCGGCCGATGAGCTCGCGCAGCAGGTCGGGGTGCTGATCGGCCAGATTCCGTGATTCCGACAGGTCCTCCGCCACGTGGTACAGCTCCCAGGTATCCGTTTCGAATGGCGCGTTCGGATCCTGGTCGTCGTAGAGCGGCCCGATCGGGTGGAACGTGACCGCCTTCCAGCCCTGGTGGTAGATCGCGCGGGAGCCGAACATCTCGAAGTACTGCGTCTGGTGCCGCTCGGGCGCCTCGGCCCCGCCGGCCGGCAGCAGGCAGGCGAAGCTCACGCCGTCGATGGCGCTCTGCGTGACGCCGTCGATCTCAGCCGGCAGCGCGACGCCGGCCAGCTCGGCCAGGGTGGGCAGGATGTCGATGGCGTGGGTGAACTGGCCGCGGATCGCGCCTTGCTCGATGTCGCCGGCCGGCCAGGAGATGATGCACGGGTCGGCGATGCCGCCCTGGTGCACCTCGCGCTTCCAGCGGCGGAACGGGGTGTTGCCCGCCATGGTCCAGCCCCACGGGTAGTTGTTGTGCGTGCGCGGGCCGCCGATCTCGTCCAGCCGCGCGTGCATCTCCTCCTCCGGCGCCGGGTCAAGGTTCAGCATGCGCACGTCGTTGATCGACCCCGAGGCCCCGCCCTCGGCGCTCGCGCCGTTGTCCGACACCACCACGACGATCGTGTTCTCGCGCTCGCCCAGCTCGTCCAGGAAGGCCAGCACCCGGCCGACCTGCTCGTCGGCGTGCGAGAGGAAGCCGGCGAAGCACTCCATGAACCGCGCCGCGACCGCCTGCCCCTGCGCGCCGATGGAGTCCCAGGCCGGCACCCAGTCCGGTCGCGGGGACAGGGCCGTCGATGACGGGAACAGGCCCGCCGACAGCTGGCGCGCGAAGGCCTGCTCCCGCCAGGCGTCCCAGCCGAGGCCGAAGCGCCCGCGGTAGCGCTCGCGCCAGCGCGGCGGGGGCTGGTGCGGCGAGTGGCAGGCGCCGGTCGCGAAGTACAGGAAGAACGGCCGGCCGGCGTCGACGGCCCGCAGGTCGCCGAGGAACTCGATCGCGCGGTCGGCCAGGTCATCGGTGAGGTGGTAGCCATCCTCGATCGAGGCGGGCGGCCGGACCGAGTGGTTGTCGCAATACAGCGCGGGCACGAACTGGTGCGTCTCGCCGCCGTGGAAGCCGTACCAGCGGTCAAACCCGCGGGCCAGCGGCCAGGTCGCGCGGGACGCGGCCATGTTCGTCTCGTCCTCGGGGGACAGGTGCCATTTCCCGACCGCGTAGGTGGCGTAGCCGGCCGCGCGCAGGATCTCCGACAGGTAGCCGTTCTCGCGCGGCGGCCTGCCCCAGTAGCCCGGATACCCGACGGCCAGGTCGGCTACCCGTCCCATGCCGCTGCGATGGTGGTTCCGGCCGGTGAGCAGGCAGGCGCGGGTCGGCGAGCAGAGTGATGTCGTGGCGAAGTTCGACAGCCGCACGCCGCCCGCGGCCAGGCCGTCCAGCACGGGCGTCTCGATGTCGGAGCCATAGCAGCCCAGCTGGGCGTAGCCGACGTCGTCGAGCACCACCAGGACCACGTTCGGGGCCCCGGCGGGGGGAGCCGGCTCGGCAGGCCACCACGGCACCGAGTCGCGCCAGTCCCGGCCGATACGGCCGCCGAATTCCTGTCGCAAATCCCTGGCCTCCTTGCTCCGTGCGGCCCTGCTCGCCGGCTCTCGCCGGGCGGCCTCGGCGTCGCGCTCTGCCTTTGCGGCTGCCCCGGCGGGGCTGCGTCGGCGGGCGGCCTCGGCGGGCTGCGTCGGCCTGGCCTCGCGGACTCCATGGTGTCAGGCCCCGGCGGCTGGCCCGCTGCTGCGCTCCGACTGGCCGCGAACCACGGGAACGCCCGGCTGCGAACAACGTCGATGCGTCCCTGCTGCGGATACAGCAACAGCATCTGCGCAGCCATGACGCTGATCCACCGGGTGCTGGCCGCAGTCGGTAGCGTGGATAGCGTGGCGGACGAGGTCGCGGTGCCGTCGGCGCTCGGGTTGAGGCCACGCTGGCGCGGATGCGGGCGATCCCGCTGAGCACTCCAGGGGCGGCGGGCATCGTGGCCATCGCCACCGCGGTGTGGTGCTGCGACTTCCTCTGCCTGCTCTGCAGCTTCAGCGCCGTCCATGCGGCGATTCCCTGGCACGGCGTGCTGCTGGCGTACGGGGTGGCTCAGGTCGCCGGATCGGTGCCCATCATCCCGGGCGGTATCGGCATCGTGGAGGGCAGCCTCGCGGTCATCCTGGCCGCCTACGGCGCGGGCCGGGTGCCGGCGTTCTCGGCAGCGCTGGTGTTCCGCATCGTGAGCTTCTGGCTCGCCATTGCGGTCGGCTGGATCAGCGTCGGGGTGATCGCGCTACTCGCGCGCCGCCAGGGACAGCGCGACGCCGGTCAGGCCGGGGCAGGATTTCCGGTCATCGCGGCACTTCCGCCTGAATGAGCTCCCAGCGCGGGCGCGGGCCCGGGCGCCTGCGCCAGCGTGCCGCGGCCGGGCGGCTGCGATATCCCCCGCGCAAGGCAGAAAGCCGGACAGCGCCACTGTCTTGGACGCCAGCCGGCCGAGGGATGATCGGCCCCCCTCGTCGCGTCTCAGACGTCCGACCAGCCGCTCAGATCCACTATTTAAGCAGGTCAGAGCGACGCTGGTCGTTAGTTTCGGCCAAGAGAGATTCGGCCTCCGGGCAGCGGGCAGGCAAAAATCCCGCGCCAGGCCCCTGGGGGGAGAGGACCCAGCGCGGGACAGATGTCATGTTACCCGTGCGTAACCGTTACCGGAGTTGGGTTTCCGCGGATCGCGCCAGCACGGCCGCGCTCGGGGCGGCCGTCCGTGCCCGGTCGCCGCGGACGCGGTGGCGTTTTCCGCGGCCCCTGTGCTGACGCGCAGCGCCGCGGCGGGTATCAGCGATCAGCGAAATGGTGGCGCAGCCACGCGGTGATGGCGCGGTCGACGGCGGCTGCGTGCTGGCCCTGCGGGGCGGGCAGCAGTCCCGGCCGTGCCGGTGATCGCGTCACTGATCCTGGAAGCCGGGCCCGCGCTCATGACCCCAAAATAGGGCAAGTGCTCCCGATGGCCGACAGGGGCGGCTGCGCATTCCTGAATCGCAGGCGCCGGCCATTCAGCCGCCGCTGCTCGGCGGATACCTGCATGCGGCGACCGCGGCGATCGTCTATCAGTTCTGCCAGGTGGCGCTGCACGGCATCGGGACCAGGGTCGCGCACTTCGAGCAGCCGGCATTCGCCTGGGAGTAGCACGTCATTCGCGCGCATTACCCCTGATGGCATCGTCTTGAATGGCATCGCCGTGTTGGCTCTCATGCTCGCCCGCCGGCGGGCGGGGCCCTAGAGTCAGTGCCTGCCAGTCAGGATGGCGAGCGGGGGAATGCAGGGCCGTGCCCAGGTGGATCGTGCAGAACGTGCCGGCGTGGGGGCTGGTGGCGGTGGCCGTCATCGGAGTCCCTGCGCTGGCGGTACTGGTCCAGCGCGTCCTCCGGCAGCGAGCCCCGAGCCTGGTCGGGGGAGAGCAGAACGAGGCGGCCGGCTTTCTCGGCGCGGTCGTCGCGGTGGTCTATGCGATCATTGCCGGGTTCATGGTCATCACGTTATGGGACCAGTACGTTTCCGCTGCTGACACCGTGCACACGGAAACGGTCAATCTGCGCGATCTCGCGGAATTCAGCGGCGCCTTCGGATCGGCTTCCCAGAACAGGATCCGGGACCTGGTCGCTCAGTACTCGGATTCCGTCGCGACAGTGGAGTGGAAGGAGATGGCCAGGGGAGAGGACAGCCCCGTGACGCAGAACGATCTCGACCAGCTGGTGACGGCCGTGCAGCGGCTCAGGGTGCGTAACCTCGCTGACGAGGGATTCCTCGGGACGATGCTGACGCAGATCGACGAGGTCGGGGAGGCGCGCCAGCAGCGCCTGGACCTCTCCGGCCAGAACATACCCGCCTTACTCTGGCTGGTCGTCATCCTGGCCAGTGCCGTGACCCTGGCGTTCTGCCTGCTGCTCGGCATCCCGAGCGCATGGCTGCACTACACCATGGTGGCCAGCGTGGCCATCCTGATCGGCGCCAGCCTGGTGCTGATCCTGCTGATGGAATACCCCTACAGCGGCACCATCGCGGTGAGCCCCGCCCCATTCGCGCAGGTCGCCGCCGACATGCATGCCGCGATCGCGGGCTAGTCCCTGGCTGTCACCGGCTGCCGCCGGCAGCGTTGCTACCCTGGTCGTACCGCAGGTAGCATCAATGGTATGAAAGTGAGTGTTAGCCTGCCGGAGGAGGATGTCGAGTTCCTCGACGCCTACGCCCGAAGCCGGGGGATAGAGTCCCGCTCGGCAGCCCTGCACCAGGCGGTCGGGCTGCTGCGGGAGAGCCAGCTTGAGGAAGCGTACGAGGAAGCCTGGGCTTCCTGGGCCCGCTCCGATGACGCCGGGCCGTGGGAAGCCGTTGCCGCTGACGGCATGGAGAGCTGATGCGCCGCGGCGAGATCGTCACCGTCAGCCTCGACCCTGCGCGCGGATCAGAGGCCAGTAGGACCCGCCCGGCGGTCATCGTCAGCAACGATGCCGCCAATGCCACGGCAACCCGGCTGCGCCGCGGGGTGATCACCGTGGTGCCGGTCACCTCGAGCACCGCACGCGTCTACCCGTTCCAGGTGCTGCTGCCGGCCCGCCAGACGGGACTCGCGCAGGACTCGAAGGCGCAAGCCGAGCAGGTCCGCTCGGTCGCGGCCGAGCGCGTGGGCAGCCGCGTCGGCCGGCTGCCCGCAGCGCTGCTCGCCGAGCTCGACCAGGCGCTTCGCGTTCACCTCAGCTTGTAGGGGGCGGCCCACGGGCAGGGGGACCGCCCGGCCTTCAGGATCTCCTGCCGTCCAGCAGCTCGGCGAGGTGCATCGCCGGCTGGCCGGCCAGGTCCGCCAGCTGGGTGCGGCAGGAGAATCCGTCGGCGAGCACCACCGCATCCTGCGGCGCCTGCCGGACCGCGGGCAGCAGGCCGCGCTCGGCGATGGCCACGGACACCTGGTAGTGGCCCTGCTCGACGCCGAAATTGCCGGCCAGGCCGCAGCAGCCGGCGATGCGGGTGACCTGCGCGCCGCAGCGCCGCAGCAGGGCCGCGTCGGCATCCCAGCCCATGACCGCGGACTGATGGCAGTGCGGCTGGGCGATGACCGTCATCCCGTCCAGGCGCGGCGGCCGCCAGCCCGGCGCGCCTGTCAGTACCTCGGCCAGCGTCCGGATGGAGGCCGCTACGGTCCTCGCGGCCGGGGAGTCCAGGATCTCGACGGCGTCCGAGCGCAGTGCGGCCGTGCAGGAGGGTTCCAGGCCGACGATGGGGATGCCGGCCTCGGCCGCCGGGAGCAGGTCCGCGATGGTGCGCCGCAGGATGCGGCGGGCCGCGTCCAGCTGGCCGGTCGAGATCCAGGTGATGGCGCAGCACGTGCCCCGGCGGGGCAGCGAGGGGCTGAAGCCCGCGTCCTCCAGCAGCCGCGTCGCGGCCGCGCCGATCTCGGGCGCGAAGTAGCTGGTGAAGGTATCGGCCAGCAGCACGACCGGCTGGCCGGCTGACGGCCTGCCCGCGCCGGAGCGAGCGCGGTGCCACTCGCGGAACGGGGTCCCCGCGAACGCGGGCAGCTGACGGCGCTGATCCATCCCGGCCGCGAGCCGCGCCAGCCGGGCGACCGCGGGCACCGAGAGTGCCGCGTTTGCCGCACCGGGGGCGACCGAGGCCAGCCGGGCCCAGCGCGGCAGCTGGCCGAGCGCGTAGTGGGATCGCGGGCGCAGGCGGCGCCGGTAGGCCTGATGCAGGACCTCCGCCTTGTAGGCGGCCATGTCGACCCCGGCCGGGCACTCAGCGGCGCACGCCTTGCAGGACAGGCACAGGTCGAGGGCGTCGTGTACCTCAGGAGCCCGCCAGCCCCCGGTGACCAGGGAGCCATTGATCATTTCCTGCAGGACGCGGGCCCGGCCCCTGGTGGAATCCTCTTCATCCCTGGTGGCCAGGTACGACGGGCACATCACGCCGCCGGTCGCGGCCGAGTCCGCTCGGCACTTGCCCACGCCGGTGCAGCGGTGCACCGCTGCGGAGAAGTCACCCCCGTCGTGCCGGTAAGCCAGCGCCAGCGACTCGCGCAGCGGCCGGGCCGCGGGCGCCCGCAGGTCGGCGTCCAGCGGCCGGGGCCGGACCAGGACGCCGGGGTTGAGCAGGTCGGCAGCATCGAACGCTGCCTTGACCTGGCTGAACAGCGCCAGCACCGCGGGCGAGTACATGACCGGCAGCAGCTCGCTGCGGGCGCGGCCGTCCCCGTGCTCCCCGGACAGCGAGCCGCCGTAGCGGGCGACCAGCCGGGCGGCCTCGAGCTGGAAGCTGCGCAGCAGCCGGGCGCCGTCGGGTGCCTGCAGCGGGAAGTCCAGCCGCAGGTGCAGGCAGCCATCGCCGAAATGCCCGTAGGGGAGCCCGGTCAGCTCGTACCGGCGGAGCAGCTCCTCCAGCTCGCGCAGGTACGGGCCGAGCGAAGCGGCCGGGACGGCCGAGTCCTCCCAGCCGGGGTAGGCGGGCTTGCCCTCCGGCGTGCGCCCGGCCAGCCCGGCGCCGTCCTCCCGGATCCGCCACAGCGCGCTGGCGTGCGCGCGATCGGTGACCACGGCGCTGTCCAGCGCGTCCGCGTCCGGCAGCGCGCGGGCCGCGAGATCCGCCGCGGCGGCCTCGGTGTCCGCGGCGAACTCGAGGAAGAGCCAGCCTGACCCGCGCGGCAGGCCCGGCACCGCGTGCGGGCCCCGCGCGGCCCGCACCACCTCCACGATGCGTGAGTCCAGGCCCTCGCACGCGGTCGGCCCGTGCCGCAGGAGACCCGCCGCGGCGTCCGCCGCTGACGCCATGTCCGGGTAGCCGAGCACGGCGAGCACACGGCACGGAGGGTCCTGGACCAGGCGGACGGTAGCGCCCAGCACCACGGCGAGGGTGCCCTCGCTGCCGACCAGGGCGCGCCGGACGTCGAACCCCCGCTCGGGCAGCAGGTGCTCGAGCGCGTAACCGGAGACCTGCCGGCCGAAGCGGCCCAGCTCGGTCCGGATGGCGGCCAGCCCGGACCGGACTGCCTCGTGCAGCGCGGCCAGCTCGGCCGGGGCGCCAGGGCCGGGCTGGCCGGCCGGCTCGCCGAGCCAGAGCCGCTGGCCGGCGGCGGTCAGCACGTCGAGGGCCAGCACGTTGTCGGAGGTCCGCCCGTAGGCGAGGGCCCGCGAGCCGCAGGCGTTGTTGCCGATCATCCCGCCGATCGTGCACCGGGTGTAGCTGGACGGGTCCGGCCCGAACCGCAGGCCGGCCGGCCCGGCGGCGGCCTGCAGCTGCGCCTGGATCACGCCGGGCTGGACCTCCGCGGTGCGGGCGTCTGCGTCGACGCTGAGCACCCGGTTCAGGTGCCTGCTGAAGTCCAGCACGACGCCGGTCCCCACTGCGTTGCCGGCGATGGATGTCCCGGCGCCGCGGCAGGTCACCGGCACGCCGAGCGGTCGGCACGCCTCGATCACCGCCGCCACCTCATCGGCGTGCCGCGGCGTCGCGACCACCGCCGGCACGACCCGGTAGGCGGAGGCGTCCGACGAGTACGTGGCCCGGTCCAGGGCGCTGCCGCTGACGTCGGCGACGCCGGCCCGGCTGATGGCCGCGACCAGCTCGGCCGGGGACGCGCCCCGGGCGCTGGCCGGCCCGGGCCCGCGCCGTTCCGCGGCACGGCTCGCGGCGCCGCCACCGGCGGCGCCGCGGCGGTCAGGGCGCGGGATGATGCTGATGCGGGTGACTCCTGGCGTGCGGGTGCTGATGCGCGCCGCGGTCGGCCGGCGGCGGCGCGCTCGGCTGCGCGTCGCCGGCCCGCAGGGGCGCGGCCTCGTAGCGTCCTTCATGGGCCAGGATAGGGCGCCGGTCGCCGGCCAGCTCAGGGTGGCGGTCCTCCAGGTCCCTGCGCTGCTCGGCGGTGCGCCGCAGCGACGTGACGTACTCACGGTTGCCGTTATAGGTGCCCCGCCAGGTCTGCGGCATCGCCTCGGCCGGCGGGGGCAGCGCCGCCCGGCCGGCGATGCCGAACCGGGACGGGACCTTCGCGGTCCCGCCGCCGCAGTCGGGGCAGGCGGGCAGCGGCGCGGTGAAGGACTGGATCACCTCGAAGCTGTGCCCGCGACCGCAGCGCAGCTCGTAGATCGGCATCGCTACCACAGCTCCATCGACCGGGCGAAGATCCCCGCGACGTCGTCCTCGCTGACCGGCCTGGGCGAGGTGGCCAGCAGCCGCTGCTGCTTCATGGTGCCCTCGACGAGGGAGGGGATGTCGGCGGAGGTGAAGCCGACCGCCGCGACCCCGTTCGGGATCTCGATGTCCCGCATCAGGTCGATGAGGACGGACGGCAGGAACTCGGCGGCGTTCGCGGGCTGGCCGGCTCCGGGAGCCAGCAGCTGCGCGGCCCGGATATGGCGCTGCGGCGAGGCCTCGAAGGTGAACCGGAACGCCTCCGGTGCCGTCAGTGCCACGGACATGCCATGCGGCACCATCGGCTCCTGCGGCGGGTAGTCCTTGGGGTGGAAGTCGCGGACCCGCCCGGCGATCGGGTAGGCGTTCGCATGCGGGATGTGCACCCCGGCGTTGCCGAACCCCATCCCCGCGAACGTGGCCGCGATCGCCATGTCCGCGCGGGCCTGGGCGTCATCGCCATGCCGGACGGCGGTCCGGAACGAGGTCGCGAGCAGCCGCATCGCCTTCTCCGACCACATGTCGGAGATCGGGTTCGAGCCGCAGTAGGGCACCCGCTGCTCGGGGCGCTTGCGCTCGTTGGTCGTATACCAGCGGGCCGTGTAGCTCTCCAGCGCGTGACACAGGATGTCCATGCCGGCCGAGGCGGTCACGCCGGCCGGCTGGGTCCGGGTCAGCAGCGGATCGACCACGGCCAGGGTCGGCCGCAGCCGGGCGTGGCTGATCCCGGTCTTCACATGCTGGGACAGCACGTCCAGCACGCAGATGGTGGTGGACTCGGCCCCGGTGCCGGTGGTGGTCGGCACGGCGATCAGCGGGCGGAGCGGGTTGACCGGGGCGGTGCCCTTGCCGACCGGGACGTTGATGTAGTCCATCAGCTCGCCGGGATTGGTCAGCAGCAGGTTGATGGCCTTCGCGGTGTCGATGCTCGATCCGCCGCCGACGGCCACGAACGCATCCCACGGCCCGCTGTCCCGCGCGTAGGCGATCGCGGCGCTCATGCTCTCGTCGGTCGGCTCCACGTGCACGCCGCTGAACACGTGCGCCTCGATGCCGAACTGGGCCATCTGGCTGGCCACCCGCTCCGGGGTGCCGGTCGCCGCCACGCCGGGGTCGGTCACCACCAGCGCGCGCCGGACCCCGTACTGGCTGAGGTCGAAGCCGATCTCATCGGACGCGCCCGGCCCGAACTTCAGCTGCGGTGCCCCGTAGGTGAAGATCGCCTCCGGGTTGGCGGGCATGGTGCTGCTCACGCTGCGCCTCCTCAGGCGTAGAACCCGTCCGGGGCCCGGCGGAGCGACCTCAGCTGCTCCGCGTCGTGGCCGAAGACCACCGTGGCATCGGTTTTCTCGGCGATCCCGCGGAGCTTCTCGACCGAGGCGTACCACGCGGACAGGTCGTTGACGATCGCCGCCGGCGTGGCGGGCGGGCCGTAGGAGTCGCCCATGTAGACGGCGTCGGAGGTGAAGATCATCGTCCCGGTCTGCGGCAGGTCGACGCGCATCGCCATGGTGCCGGGGGTGTGGCCGGGCGCTTCCAGGAACGTCACGCCGGGCAGGAACTCGGCGTCACCGGACACGGTCTCGAAGTCCAGGCCCTCGTAGTCGGCCTTCAGGTGCGCGCCGTTGAACGCGCCCTCGTAGCCGAAGGCCCACTCTTTCTCCTTGTCGTTCACGACCAGCCGCGGGCCCGCCCCGGCGAACGTCCGTACGTTGCCGGCGTGGTCGAAGTGCAGATGCGACAAGACGACGTAGTCGAGCTGCTCCGCGGAGATGCCGAGCTGGCGGAGCCGTGCGTCGAGGTACTCGTCCTCGCCGACCTGGTCGTAGGGAAAGAAGTCCTGCAGCCCGGTGGGCGCCCAGCGGGTCTCCCAGTCCCGCGGGCAGCTGGTATCCCACAGCATCGTGCCCTCCGGCGTCTCGACCAGGACGGCGTGCGTGGTGCACGGATACCACTCCACCGGCCGCTCCCTCTCCTGCCGCGGCCGGATGCTGCGGCCCGGCTTGAGCAGGAGCCAGGTGAGGTCGCAGCTCATCGCGCCGCAGTCCAGCACGTGCAGCTTCGTCGCTGTCGCCATGTTTGCTCCCTGGGAGGGCGATTCGGGATCTCCAACGTCGCATGCCCCTGTGGGCGTGTCAATGAAGCCGTCCGCGCCGCCGGCGCTGCCGCGCGGCAGCATGCGCAGCGATCCCCGGCGGGGCAGATGGGGCAGCGTGCCCGGGGCGGCTCGGGTTATCCGTTCCGGAACGAAGGACAGCCGGGCATGACGGGCGGCTACTGGCGCGCCATGGCCATGCGCGCCTCGCCCTCGGTGTCGGTGATCAGGTCCCCGGACAGGTCGACGGTGACGGTGCGCAGGATGCCGGTGAACCGGAACGGCGACCGGTAGGCGGCCGTGACCGGCAGGCCGGGGTTGGCGCCGCAGGTCAGGCCCCCCGGGTTGAAGGCCACCGGCGTGGTGACGGGAAACTCCGCCTGCGCCACCAGCCGCTCGTCGATATACAGCTGCGCACGGCCGGGCGAGCCCCGGCCCGCGGCGAAGTCCGGCTTCCCGGTGGGCTCGAACTCGAAGCGGAGCCGGTGCCGGCCGGCCGCCACCGGATCCGGCGACGACACCTCGTACACGGCGCGCCGGACGTAGTTGTGCGCGTAATGCAGCCTTCCGCCGGAGATGTAGAAGGACCAGCCGCCGACGCCGGTGCCCTGGCAGAGCAGGACGCCTTCGGCTCCGCCCGGCGGGATCTCCGCGTCGGCGGTGACCGAGTGCGGGCGGTTGCAGATCCGCGGACCGACGGCGGCGGGGACCGTCTGGGTGCCGGGCCGGAACACGTAGCTGGTCCGCGGCTCGGCGATCTGCGGCCGCTCAGTGATCAGCCGCTCCAGCGCGCTGCCGTCCAGCGGCAGCACGTTGTACTTGCCGGCCTCCACGTACCACTGGGCGATCATCTCGATGAGCTTGTCCCGGTGCTGCGCGGCCAGGTCGTGGTTCTCGGCCGGGTCGTCCGCGACGTGGTACAGCTCCCAGTGACGGGCGTCGAGGCCGGTCAGCGTCTCCGCCGTGATCGGCGCCCCGAACTGACGGCCGGACTCGGCGAACGAGGGCCCCGGCCACGGGCACACGGCCCGCCAGCCGTCGTGGTCGATCGAGCGGTGACCGAACATCTCGAAGTACTGCGTGTGATGGCGGGTCGGGGCGGCCGGGTCGGCAAAGGTCTGCGCGAAGCTGACGCCGTGAATCGGGGACTGGGTCACGCCCTTGATCGCCGCGGGGGGCTCGGCGCCGAGCACGTCCAGGACCGTCGGGACCATGTCGATGAGGTGCGCGTACTGGGACCGGATCTCGCCGCGCGCGCTGATCCCGGCCGGCCAGCACACGATGAACGGATCGCACGCGCCGCCCCGGTAGGTCTCGCGCTTCCACCGGCGGAACGGCGTGTTGCCCGCCCAGGTCCAGCCCCACGGGTAATGGTTGAACGTGGCCGGGCTGCCGAGCTCGCCGATCGCGGCGACGCTGTCCTCCAGCGGCTCCTGCGCGTTGTTGAAGAACTGCAGCTCGTTGGTCGTGCCGGTGGGGCCGCCCTCGGGGCTGGCCCCGTTGTCGGACACCACCATGATGATGGTGTTGTCGAACTCGCCGGCCTCCCGCAGGAAATCGAGCAGCCGGCCGATCTGGTGATCGGTATGGGACAGGAATCCGGCGTACACCTCCATCATCCGGGCCGCGAGCCGCCGCGCATCCGGTGACAGGGAATCCCAGTCCGGGACGTCCGGATCATGCCGGGACAGCTCGGCGTCTTCCGGCATGATGCCGAGTTCCTGCTGCCGGGCGAGGACCCGCTCCCGGTAGGCGTCCCAGCCGTCATCGAACTGCCCGGCGTACCGGTCCGCCCACTCCGCCGGAACGTGATGCGGCGCATGTGTCGCGCCGGTGCAGAAATGCAGGAAGAACGGCTTCTCCGGGGCCACCTGCCTGGCGTCGGCAATGAAGCCGATGGCCTTGTCCGCCAGGTCGGCGGTCAGGTGGTAGCCCTGCTCGGGCGTGCCGGGCGGCTCAACCTGGTGGTTGTCGTAGACCAGGTCCGGGTACCACTGGCTGGTGTCACCGCCGAGGAAGCCGTAGAACCGCTCGAACCCCCGCCCCAGCGGCCAGCGGTCGAACGGCCCGGCAGCCGACTCGAACTCCGACGGCAGCAGGTGGTACTTGCCGATCATGTAGGTGCTGTATCCGTGCTGCTGCAGCATCTCCGGCAGGAAGCCGTTCTCGAACGGGATGCTGCCGTTGTAGCCGGGATACCCGGTGGCGATCTCGTTGATCGCCGCCATGGCGTTGGCGTGATGGTTGCGCCCGGTGATGATGCAGGACCGCGACGGCGAGCACAAGGCCGTGGTGTGCATGTTGCTGTAGCGCAGGCCGTCAGCGGCCAGGCTGTCGATATTCGGGGTGGCGATCGGGCTGCCGTAGCAGCCCAGCTGCCCGTACCCGGTGTCGTCGAGGACGATGAACAGCACGTTCGGCGCGCCAGGCCGGGCGCGCAGCGGCCGCGGCCAGGCCGGACTCGACTCCTCCGCCGTCCGGCCGATCACGCCGGGGAAAGCGGTGCCGGGGTCGTATTCCCGCAGTGCCATTTCGCCTCCTGCCCGTCAGGCCGGCCGATTCCGGCCCGACTGGCAGTAAACGGCACCGCGGTGCGACGTCGATCACCCGCCGCGGGTGAATTCGGAGCGGTGCTGCAGCCAGCGCGAGCGCGCTCACGATAGGCGGCCCGCCCGGCCGGCCGTGGCGCGTCCTCGCTGACATCGACGCATCGCCCTGCAGGCCGTGCCGCTCGCGGAGGGCTGCGCCGTGTCAGCTGAGCCGGTCCCTCGAGCGCCAGGGGTCCGGGATCGCGGTCAGCGAGCTGATCAGGCCTCGGCGCCGGCGGTTTGCGCGCCAGCCGAGCGGGCTCGCCGGGCGGAGAGCTCTCGTTCCCTGGCGTTGCGGGTCAGTTCGCTGGCGCGCTGGAACTCTGCCCGGGCCTCGGCCGGCCGGCCCAGCTTGAGCAGCAGGTCCCCGCGGACGCTGGGCAGCAGGTGGTAGTTCCGCAGCGAGGGTTCGGCAGCGAGCTGGTCGACCAGGTCAAGTCCCTGTCTGGGGCCGAACGCCATCGACACGGCGACGGCCCGGTTCAGCTCCACGATGGGCGAGGGCATCACCTCGGCGAGCAGCGAGTACAGGTCGGTGATGCGCGCCCAGTCGGTATCCTCCGCCCGGAAGGCCCGCGCGTGGCAGGCGGCAATCGCGGCCTGCAGCACGTATGGGCCATGCAAGCCTGCGAGTGCCTCCGCCCGCGCAAGGGCGTCCAGCCCCCTCCTGATGAGCAGCTGATCCCACCGTGCGCGGTCCTGGTCGAGCAGCAGGACCGGCTCGCCCGACGGTCCCGTCCGGGCGCCGATCCTGGACGACTGGATCTCCATCAGCGCGACCAGGCCATGGACTTCCGGCTCGGCCGGCGCGAGCTGGGCCAGGACCCTTCCCAGCCGCAGGGCTTCGTGGCACAGGGCCGGGCGCATCCAGTCGTCGCCGGCGGTGGCCGAGTAGCCCTCATTGAAAATGAGGTAGATCACCTCAAGGACTGACGAGAGCCTGGCCGGGCGCTCGCTGCCGTCGGGTGTCTCGAACGGGACGCGCGCGGCGGCGAGCGTTTTCCTGGCCCGGACAATGCGCTGGGCAATCGTCGGCTCGGGCACGACATAGGCACGGGCGATCTCGGCCGTCGTCAGGCCGCCGAGCAGGCGCAGCGTGAGCGCGACCCGGGCCGGCACGGGCAGTACCGGATGGCAGGAGATGAAGATCAGCCGCAGCACGTCGTCGTCGATGTCGTCGGCGACCACGCGGCTGAGGGCTGCGGTGCCGTCGTCCGCCTCGGCCTCCAGGGCCCGCGCGATCTGCGCGTATTTACGTTCCAGCTCCCGGTTGCGGCGGAACTGGTCGACCGCCCTGCGCTTGGCGACCGTCATCAGCCATGCGCCAGGGCTGGCTGGCACCCCCGCCTGCGGCCACTGCTCGAGGGCGGCGACCACGGCATCCTGGGCGAGTTCCTCGGCTATGCCGAGGTCACCGCCTGCGTACCTGGCCAGCCCTGCGATCAGCCGGGACGACTCCAGCCTGATGACGGTCTCGATCGCGGCATGGACAGGCGAGCCCCTCACAAGCCCCGATCACATCACTGCGCCTGCGGCCAGGCAAGTTCCGGCGGGGCGTCGGGCCTGCGAAGGCCGCCAGGCCTGCTGCCCTGCCGGAACTGGCCGGCCGGTCACGGCCCGTAGACCTGCCGGATCGTGGACTCGCCTCCGCCAGCCACCGCGAGGAAGCGCTTCGTCCACTCGATCGCCTCGGCCTTGTCCCGGACCTCCAGCAGCGCCCAGCCGCCGATCAGTTCCTTGGCCTCGGTGTAGGGACCGTCGATCACGGTGAAATCGCCGTCGGCATACCGGACCTTGGTCGCCTCCTCGAACGGCGCCAGGCCGCCCGTGGCCAGCACCACCCCGGCCTTCGTGGCCTCGGCCACGAACTCGCCCATCTTGGCGTACATCTCGGGCGTCGGCGCGGGCGTCGGCGCCGACGGGTCGGCCAGCGTGTAACCCAGGAATCGCATGGTCCTGCTCCTTTGCTTCCGCGGTGAGCGGCGGCCGTGCCGGTCCTATGCCAGGTTCTCCGGCCGCGTCACCGCCAACCTGTTCTGTTGCCCACGCGTCGAATGCCGTCGCGCGGGATCGACACGGCGGCAGGAAATTTTCCAGCCGGCTCACCTGGCGATGGCTGCCGCGAGCTGCACGCGCTCCGCCTCACTGAACGGGATCGGCTGGCGCTGCCCGGCATCCCAGCGGACCGTGACGACACGCGCCAGGGCCGCCGCCTCGCCAGCCGGCGTGAGGATCGTCTCGCGGGTCGTCAGGCTGGTCCGTCCCACGCTCTCGGCCTCGATCCGCACCGTCACCTGGCTGTCCGGGTAGCGGACCTCGGCGCGCAGGTCGATCTCGATCCGGGCCACCACGTAGTGCGGATCTGTGCGCAGCATCTGCGCGTAGAACGCGTCCCTGGCCTCCTCAAGGTAAGTGAGGAACACGGCGTGATTGACGTGACCCAGCGCGTCCACGTCACGCCATCTGACCTTGACCGGATGCTCGAACACGGGCCCATGCTCTCACCCCGACGTTCCCGGATCGCTCAGCGCCGCGGCGGTGAGCGTCGCGGTCACGGCCACGGGAGCCTTCCGCCAGGTGCAGACGCATGAGCTGCTCAGTCAGGAGCAGCTCGATGAGGCACTAAAGCTGGCCGGCAATGCGGCTCTGGCCTGCCGGCCCCCGGCCAGCCTTAGCGTTCGGGAACATTGCGCGCTGACCAGGGGTTTTACCTGAGCGCGCAAACCGCGGCGCGCTGACAAGAAGACTGCGAAACTCGCGCCCGCCGTGAGAGGCGAGTTCTCCGGCGGGCGTGAAATCGCTGATAGCTGGACAATGAGAGAATATTAATGCCGCAATGCATGACGTGCGGGAGCGAACTGCATCCCGAGCGGGCACTCAAGTACGACTACTGCATGGCGCCTGAGTGCCAGGAAAAGAACGCGACCGGCCTGACCATGGTCGCCATCGGAGTCAATAAGTCCGCCGAGCAGTACATGATCCTCGATGACCGCGCCCGCGAGGATCTGGCCAGCGGCAAGTACCACGATCAGCGGCGCGGGTCCTTCGGCGCTCCGGCGCCCTCATCCCGGGCCGCGGTCACCGAGGCCGACCAGGCCGGGACTGCCGAGCCCGCCCGTAACCAGCCCGCCCGTAACCAGCCCGCCCGTAACCAGCCCGGCCGCCCCCTGCCTCAGGCCTCGCGCCGCCCGTCCGCGGCCGCCCGTAACAAGCCTCCGGCGACTCGCCGTCAGCAGGCCCGCGATGTGAGCCGCCCGTGGAGCACGTCACAGGAGAAGCTGGCGCTGCTGTACAACCAGCAGCGGCTGCGGCCCGAGGAGATCGCGCAGAAGCTCGGCCTGAGCACCTACATGGTGACCCAGATCATCCTGGCGGCCAGGAACCAGGGGAAGCTCTGAGCGGGGATAGCCCGATCCTGACCGTGGTCGGCGGCTGCTTCACCCGGTCGCGCCGGGCGGTGCGCCGGGCTCGGCGTACCACTCGCGCCCGAGCAGCAGGCCGAAGACGGGCGTCGGCAGCGCGAGCATGACCCGGCACAGCCGCGCAGTCCTGCCCCGCCCGCTCGCGTAGGACTGATGAGCGGCGAGAGCGGCCTGCTTCTGCGCCGCGAAGCGCCGCACGTCAATCCGGTGCGTGATCGCGGACCGGGGGTGAATCCCGCGCTGATGGCCCGCCGGTCGTGCCGGACCACCAGCCGGGGGACGCGCACCGGGCTGAGCGCCCGGATGACGAGCTCGCGGGGGAGCGTCGCCTCCATGACGCGTATGCCGGTGATAGCGGCCGCGCGGGCACCGACCTCGTGTACCCGGACGTGGTCGCGGTGACCGTAGCCGCCCTGCGGGTCATAGCTCAGCAGCACATCTGCGTGCTCGTCGCGGATCAGGTCGGCCAGCCGGGCCGCGGCCTCGCCGGTGTCGGCGCGCGCGAACCGCACCCGGCCCGGCGGGTCGGGGTAGAGGACCGGCCCGTGACCGCTGTCGGCGTAGCCGAGGTGAACCACCCAAGCAGCGCCGAGGATCGAAGCGCTGGCCTGCAGCTCGTCCAGCCGGGTGCGAGCGGCCGCGTGGCCGACGATCCCGTCCGTGGCGACCACGATGATCACCCGGTGGCCGCCGGCCGCGAGCCGCGCCAGCGTGCCGCCGGTCAGCAGCACCTCGTCGTCGGGATGCGCATGAAAGGCAACGATGGTCGCCACGCCGGCCATCCTCGCAGCAGGCCGGCCAGCGCCGCATCCGCTATGCCCGGCCCGGCGCGCCGGGCTGCCGGCTCCGTTACTGCCGTCGCAGGACGAGAAAGAACTCGGCCGCCCCGTGGCTGGCCAGCGAGCCCAGGATGCCGAATCCCTTCGGCCCCGCGATGCGCCAGCCGGAGAAGGCCACCGGGATAGTTCCCGCGACCTGCAGCTCCGAGCCGTCCCGGCGGCCCGAGATCGTCACCGTCACCGGCCGCGATAGTCCGTGCATGGTTAGCTGGCCGGCCGCCCGCAGGGTGACCGTCGCGCCCGAATCGAAGCCGGAGCTCAGCGGCACCGCTCCGGTCAGGGTGAATGTCGCGACCGGGTACTGGCGGGTGCCGAGGCTCGTGGCGAGCTGCGACTCCGCCTTCCCGCCGACCCTGATGGCGGTGAGGTCGACGCGGAACGCTGCCGCGGTGACCCGGTCACCGGAGACGACGAGCGCGCCGGTGACGGCGCTGGTCCGGCCGACCACGTCATTGCTGATGCCGAGGGCGCTCTCCCGGACCCGGAAGCCTGCCAGCGATCCCGCCGCCACATCCCACCGGCCGGCGGCCGGCCCGGCGGGCGGCTGCGCGGCGCCCGCGGGCAGCCTCAGCGCAGCGGGGGACGGCTGCAGCTTGATGAACGCCCCGACGGCCGCGGCGGCGAGGATGACGAGGGCCGTGAGGCCCGCGACAGTCCATCGCAGCCAGTGACGCCTGCGCGGCGAGCTTCCGTTCCCGGCGCGGACGGGCACGGTGAGTCCTGTTTCGTCGGTCATCTCACACCGTCCCTGACTGCCGCAGGCCGCTGGCCTGCCCGCTGGTGGTGGCAGCCGCAGGGGCCGGCGCATCATCCGGGAGGACCAGGAAGACCGGGTATCGCGACGCGATGGCGTCGAACTCCGTCAATGGCGCGTGCGGGTCCACCGGGATATGCGGGCGGGCGCCGGGTACCTGCTGCAGGTAGCGCCTGATGATCGGGGACCTTTCGCCCGCCGGGACCTCGGCCAGCCGGCACGCGAGCGCGCCCCGGTGGCGGAGCACGGCCCGCCCGTTGGCGGCCCGGACGTTCTGGACCCAGTTGCACCGCTCGCCGAGCATCGGCACCAGGTACCAGTGGCCGTCCCAGTCGGCCATCCCGAGCGGGAAGCGCACGATCCGTCCCGACTGCCGCCCGGTGACCTCCAGGGTCACCCAGCGCCTCGGCGCAAGTCCACGGGCGAAGACGCCTGCCCACAGGCGTGCCAGGCGACGCGCGGTGGCGTCGGCCCGGCCGTCCGGATACATGGCGCGCAGTGCCCAAGCAGAGTGAACAGGCCAGGTAGCCATGGTTTCCTCGTTCCGTTGTGCCACGTTCCGCGGCGCGGGCCGCGGAGAGCCCCTTGTGGAGCGTCAGTGGTAGAATGACGAATATAGAACTTGAAACATAGAGTCTCAAGTCCCTTTTTGGATAGGTGACTGATGAGCGAGGCGCTCGCCCCGACCGGCCTGGCCCGCCGGGGCCGCCGGCTGTCCGACCAGGAGACCGAGCGGCGGATGCTGCAGGCGGCCGTGCGCATGGTGAACCGCAGCGGCCTGACGGTGAGCCTGGACCACATCAGCTTCGAGGACGTGATCAGGGCCGCGGATGTCTCGCGGAGCGCCGTCTACCGTCGCTGGCCATATAAGGACCTGTTCTTCAGCGACCTGGTGAAGGAGCTGGCCAGGACCGCGACCCCGACGATCGTCAGCGAAGAGATGAATCTGATCGGCGAGATCGTGGCCGAGCACGAGGACTGGCTGGAGACCCCCGAGCTGCGGCACGGCCTGCTCGCCGAGCTGTTCCGGCGGCTGTCGCTCTTCGACTTCCAGACGCTCTACGAATCCCCGCAATGGCGGACCTACGTCGCCCTGCACGCGACCTTCATGAGCCTCGCCGACGGTCAGCTGCGCGATCAGGTCCGGCTGGGACTGGCTCAGTCCGAGCAGGACCATGTGGCCCGGCTCGCGCAGGCCTGGGAGCTGCTGGCCGGCCTGTTCGGCTACCGGCTGCGGCCCGAGATGGGAGCCACCTTCGAGACCATCGCCACGCTGCTTGACGCCACTATGCGCGGGCTGGTCATCATGGCCCTGTCCAGGCCAGGGATCGCCGAGTACCGGACGCAGGCGAGCCCGTTCGGCGCGGCCGCCAGGGACGACTGGTCCCTGCCGGCCCTCGGCCTGACGAGCATCGCGTCGGCGTTCCTCGAGCCCGACCCCGGCTTCGAGTGGGACGGCGAGCGGCTGGCCAGCGTCCGTCAGGCACTGGCAGGCGGGGCCGTTCCGGACGCGTAGCCCGCGCCTGCGGGCCGCCCGCGTCGCCGG
>Ga0116106_1000120_pt1 | contig 48498 bp, 47 predicted proteins | sample June2015DPH_6_50_FD_89717 | JGI IMG/M metagenome (GOLD analysis project Ga0116106, IMG submission 89717) | Peatland microbial communities from SPRUCE experiment site at the Marcell Experimental Forest, Minnesota, USA - June2015DPH_6_40 | ecosystem: Environmental > Terrestrial > Soil > Wetlands >...
CCGACGATGGCCGCGCAGCCGACGATGGCCGCGTAGCCGAAAATGGCCGCGTAGCCGAAAATGGCCGCGTAGCCGAAAATGGCCGCGTAGCCGAAAATGGCAGGGAGCAGATATGACCGAGTACGTGACCGAGACCGAGACCGCAGCCGAGCCGGGCGCTGAGGAGGCCCAGGCCAATCCGGAAGCGCAGTTGCCCGCTGCGGGCACCGAGGCCGGCCTGGCCCCGGAGACCGAGGACCTGCTCGAGGCGCTGCGGGACGTGATGGACCCCGAGCTCGAGGTGAACGTGGTGGACCTCGGCCTGGTCTACGGCATCACCCTGAGCGAGGACCGGGTCGCGACCATCGACATGACCCTGACCAGCGCGGCCTGCCCGCTGACGGACGTGATCGAGGACCAGGCCAAGGTTGCCCTGGACGGCCTGGTCAGCGACCTGCGCATCAACTGGGTGTGGCTGCCGCCGTGGGGACCGGACAAGATCACCGAGGACGGCCGCGAGCAGCTGCGCGCGATGGGCTTCAACGTCTGAGCTTCGCTAACGCTGTTCCATTCTCCACGAGTTAAGTGCTACACGGGTTACGTGCTACACTTATACTGGTAAGTACGGGAGGAAGCGTGACGAATCTGACCTTGTCGGTTGATGACCAGCTGCTGCAGCGCGCCCGGATCCGGGCGATGCAGCAGGGGACATCGGTCAATGCCCTGGTGCGAGACTATATCGCCAGGCTGGCCGGCCAGTCCGCGGCAGCCGAGGGAGTAGCGGAATTCCTCGAGGCTGTCTCCGCTGCCGGGGCGAGCAGCGGGCCCGGCGGCCGTGCCTGGACGCGCGACGAGCTCCATGAGCGGTAGGTCGTTCCTCGACACGAACATCGTCGTTTATGCCGCGGATGAGAGCCCGGCGGAGCGGGACAAGCACCTGACCGCTGTGGAGCTGCTGAGGCAGGAACCTGACAGCCTGGTCCTGAGCACGCAGGTTCTGCAGGAGTTCTACTACGTCGTCACGCGCAGGATCGCGATGCCGCTCGACCCCGACCGGGCCGCCGCCGCAGTCCGGGGCCTGGCCAGGCTCGAGGTAATCCCGGCGGACACCGAGCTGGTCCTGGCGGCGATCACCATCTGCCGCAGCAGCCAGCTCTCGCTCTGGGACGCACTGATCATCGAGGCGGCTTACCAGGCCGGATGTGAACGAGTGCTGACCGAGGATCTCTCCCATGGCCAGGTGCTCAAGGGTGTGCTGGTAGAAAATCCGTTCCGGCCCGCCGATCCTCGTCGGTAGGGCAGGCATCCTGCGGCCGGCCGTCACGCTCCGAAACCGGGGTTAGCTGACGGAGCGTGCATGCCATCGGCTAAGGTAGGACAGTCATGACTCGCGGCCTGCTTCTTCGCAGCCGCGGCGAGGTCCGGTAACCTCACCGGTCGGCCCCTCGCCGCGGGCCGTTCTGCTGCGCCGACCGATTCCCTTCCCGGTCGAGACCATCCCAGGAGCAGCAGCGTCATGAGTACCTCGCCCAGTCAGCGCCCGTCCGGCATGCCCTGCCATCGCTACCGGCCGTTCCCGGCCGTCGACCTGCCCGACCGCCAGTGGCCGTCGCGCAGCATCACCTCAGCGCCCCGGTGGCTGTCCACCGACCTGCGCGACGGCAACCAGGCCCTGATCGATCCGATGAACGCAGCCCGCAAGCAGGCGATGTTCGACCTGCTCGTGCGGATGGGCTACAAGGAGATCGAGGTCGGGTTCCCGGCCGCGAGCCAGACCGAGTTCGACTTCATCCGCAGCCTGATCGAGGGCGGCTCGGTACCCGACGACGTGCGCATCTCCGTGCTGACGCAGGCCAGGGAAGAGCTGATCGAGCGCACCGTGCAGTCGCTGGCGGGAGCCCGCCAGGCCACCGTGCACCTGTACAACGCGGCGGCCCCGGTGTTCCGCGGCGTCGTCTTCGGCTGGGCGGGTGACGGGCGCGCGGAGTGCAAGGCCGTGGCCGTCGACGGCACCCGCGCGGTGATCAAGTTCGCCGAGACCTACCTGAGCGGCACCGACTTCGGCTACGAGTACTCGCCGGAGATCTTCATGGACACCGAGCTGGATTTCTCGCTGGAGATCTGCGAGGCCGTGATGGACGCCTGGCAGCCGGGGCCCGATCGCGAGATCGTGCTCAACCTGCCCTGCACGGTCGAGCGCTCCACCCCGAACGTCTACGCCGACCAGATCGAGTGGATGAGCCGTCGGCTGACCAGGCGCGAGCACGTGGTCCTGTCGGTGCACACGCACAACGACCGGGGCACGGCGACCGCGGACGCCGAGCTGGCCGTGCTGGCCGGCGCGCAGCGGGTGGAAGGCTGCCTGTTCGGCAACGGCGAGCGGTCCGGGAATGTGGACCTGGTGACGCTCGGCCTGAACCTCTACAGCCAGGGCATTGACCCGATGATCGACTTCAGCGACATCGACGAGATCCGCCGGACCGTCGAGTACTGCAACGGCATCGGCGTGCACGAGCGGCACCCCTACGCCGGAGACCTGGTCTACACCTCGTTCTCCGGCTCGCACCAGGACGCGATCAAGAAGGGCTTCGATCATCTCGAGCGGATCGCGGCGGAGGCCGGGGAGCCGGTCGCCGAGCTGCCCTGGTCGATGCCGTACCTGCCAATCGACCCGCAGGACGTGGGCCGCTCGTATGAGGCGGTCATCCGGGTCAACTCGCAGTCCGGCAAGGGCGGCGTGGCCTACATCATGAAGCACGACCACCACCTGGACCTGCCGCGCCGCCTGCAGATCGAGTTCAGCCAAGTCATCCAGCGGCACACCGACGACCAGGGCGGCGAGGTGGATGCCGCGCAGATGTGGCAGATCTTCGCATCCGAGTACCTGGAGGACGGCCCGTTCGAGCTGATCAGCTTCAGCTCGGCCAGCGACGACGGGACGGAGCGGATCACTACCACGGTGCGCGCCTTCGGCGCCGAGCACACCCTGACCGGCGTCGGCAATGGCCCGATCGCCGCGTTCTGCCAGGCTCTCTCGCCGATTGACCTGGGCCTGGGCGGCGTCAGCGTGCGGGTGCTCGACTACGCCGAGCACGCGCTCTCAGCCGGGCGGGACGCCGAGGCGGCCGCTTACCTGGAAATCGAGGTCGGCGACCGGGTGCTGTGGGGAGTCGGGATCAGCGAGTCGATCGTGCGGGCCTCGCTGCGCGCCGTGATCAGCGCCATGAACCGGGCCGCCCGCGAGCGGGCCGGCTAAGCCGCCGGCCCGGGTCCTGGCTGGACAGGCTCCGGCGGCGCGGGCTCCGCCGGCTCGGTCCCCATGCTGAACACCCGGCTGCCGCGGACGTCCGCCTCGGTGATCTCGATCAGGTCGGCCCGGCTGATCTGGCCGCCGGCGGTGACCAGCCGCCGGGCCTGGCGCAGCCGGAGCCGGTCGATGGCGTTGCGCATGCTCCGCGCGTTCGCGAACCGCGGCTGGTGCATGCGCAGCTCGATGTACTCGCGGAACGCCGCGGCCGCGCCGGGGGAGAACCGGTACTGCTCCTGCTCCAGCATCAGCTCGGATATCTGCATCAGCTCCTCGAGGCTGAAATCCGGGAAGTCGATGTTGTGCGCGATCCGCGACGCCATGCCGGGGTTGGACCGGAAGAAGACGTCCATCCGGTCGGCGTAGCCGGCCAGGATGACCACCAGGTCGTCCCGGTTCGTCTCCATGAACTGGAGCAGGATCTCGATGGCCTCCTGGCCGTAGTCCCGCTCGTTGTCCGGCCGGTAGAGGTAGTAGGCCTCGTCGATCAGCAGCACGCCGCCCATCGCGCGCTTGAGTACCTCCTTGGTCTTCGGCGCGGTGTGGCCCACGTACTGGCCGACCAGGTCGTCGCGGGTCACCGCGACCAGGTGGCCCTTGCGCAGGTAGCCCAGCTCGCGCAGCAGCTCGCCCATCCGCATGGCCAGGGTCGTCTTGCCCGTGCCGGGGCTGCCGGTGAAGCACATGTGCAGGCTGGGCCGGGTCGAGCCGAGCCCGTACCGGCCGCGGAGCTTGTCGACGAGCAGCAGCGCCGCGATCTCCCGGACCCGGGCCTTGACCGGGGCGAGCCCGATGAAGTCGCGGTCCAGCTCGGCCAGGATCGCGGAGATGTGCAGCGCCTGCTGTTCCGCGGTGATGTCGATCGTCGCGTCCGGGGCCAGCGGGCTCGCGTGGTCGCCGCCCGCCCCGTCGCCGGGCTGGCCGTCACGGGGCTGGCTGTCACCGGGGCCGCCCCCCGGCCGGGGCATGGCGAAGCCGGAAGGCGGCCGGCCGAGGGGAGGGCGGGCGAGGGGCGGGCGGGCGGGATCATCCGTCATCAGCTGCCGCTCCTGCCGTCACCGTTGCTGGCGTACCGGTCGCCGCCTGGCCGGTCGGTCGCATAGGGATGCAGCGAGTACCGGACCTGGCGGCCCCGGACCTCCTGGCGGTCCAGCCGGAAGCCGGGCTCGTCCGCGGGACGGCCGACGATGAAGCTCATGGCGGTCGTCTGGCGGCCGAGGCTCGCGTCATAGGCGGTGAGCCGGATGTAGTAACCGGGACAGGCCGTGCGGCAGGCGTTGACCTCGTGCAGCGCCGCTGAGCCGTCCGCGATGTCGAACATCGGCAGCCCCCACATCTCCCAGTACACGTTGCGGGGATGCGGGTCGTCGGTGTACTCCACCGCGATGGACCAGCCGTGATCGATCGCGTACTGGGCCTGCGCCTCGATCTCGGCGTCGGTGAGGTCTGGCAGGTAGGAGAAGGTGCCCTGGGTAATGCGCATGTGAGGCTCCGCTGTCTGGTGGCCGGTCAGCTGACCGACGGCGTCACGGTGACGTCCGGGGTGTCGGTGGACTCGTAGTTGAAGGTGATGTCACCCCAGGTGTCGATCGCGACCTGGAGCTCGCGCGAGTGCTTGCAGGCCGCGGCGAGAATGTCGCTGGCCTCGCGGCGGAAGTCCCGGCCCTCGTTGCGGGCCTTGATCATCGCCTCCACGGCGACCCGGTTGGCCGTGGCGCCGGCCGCGACGCCCATCGGGTGGCCGATGGTCCCGCCGCCGAACTGCAGGATGACGTCCTCGCCCAGGTAGCCGAGCAGGTCGCCCATCTGGCCGGCATGAATGCCGCCGGAGGCGACCGGCATGGTGCCCGGCATCGAGCCCCAGTCCTGCTCGAAGTACAGCCCGTGGGTCAGGTCCAGCGGGTTCTTGTGCTCCCGCAGGATGTCGTAGTAGCCCTGCACCATCGCGGGATCGCCCTCCAGCTTGCCGACGACCGTGCCCGCGTGGATATGGTCCACGCCGATCAGCCGGCACCACTTGGCGAGGACGCGGAAGCTGACGCCGTGCGACTTCTGCCGCGTGTAGGTGGAGTGACCGGCCCGGTGCAGGTGCAGCAGCACGCCGTTGGCCCTGGCCCAGTTGGACATGGAGTGCAGTGCCGTGTAGCCGACGGTCAGGTCCACCATGATGACGATGCTGCCGAGCTCCTTGGCGAACTCGGCCCGCTCGTACATCTCCTCCATCGAGGCCGCGGTGACGTTGAGGTAATGACCCTTGACCTCGCCGGTCTGCTCGGCGGCCCGGTTCACTCCCTCCATCGTGAACAGGAACCGGTCGCGCCAGCGCTGGAAGGGCTGGGAGTTGGTGTTCTCGTCATCCTTGGTGAAGTCCAGCCCGCCGCGCAGCGCCTCGTAGACGACCCGGCCGTAGTTGCGGGCGGACAGGCCGAGCTTGGGCTTGGTGGTCGCGCCGATCAGCGGCCTGCCGTACTTGTTCAGGTACTCGCGCTCCATCACGATGCCATGCGGCGGCCCGTGGAAGGTCTTGACGTAGTGCAGCGGGATCCGCATGTCCTCCAGCCGCAGCGACCGCAGGGCCTTGAAGCCGAAGACGTTGCCGATGATGGAGGAGGTGAGGTTGGGAATCGACCCCTCCTCGAACAAGTCGATGTCGTAGGCGATGTAGGCGATGTACTCGCCCTCGCGGCCCGGCACGGGGTCCACCCGGTAGCACTTGGCCTGGTAATGGTCATAGGCGGTGAGCCGGTCGGTCCACACCACGGTCCAGGTCGCCGTGGAGGACTCGCCGGCCACGGCCGCGCCCGCTTCCTCGGGGGGGACGCCTGGCTGCGGCGCGATCCTGAACGCGGCGAGCACGTCGGTGTCCTTCGGCTGGTAGTCCGCGTCGTAATAGCCCATCTCGGCGTACGGGATGACTCCCGCACTCCAGCGGCTCTGCTCGGTCGTCATGCTGCCCTCCGCGCTCGTCCTGCTCCTGCTCCCATCGTGACGCCAGGTACCGTTCAATGTCTAACGAGGATTTGCGGAGATTCCATAAGGAAACGCTTAGGAATTGCGCGGCTGGCCGGCCGCTATCCCCGGCCAGAGGCGGGTGACGGTCGCCGCGCGGGCTTGAGGCGCCGGAAGCCCCCGTCGCTGAGGGCCTGTCCGACCAGCCAGGTGGCCGGCTCGGCGAGCGGTCCCGGCCGGCCGACGAGGTACCAGTCGCGGTGCAGCGGCGTGCCGGGGACGGCGAGCTCGTGCAGCCGGCCGCTGGCGAGCTCGGGCTCGATGGCGTCCCGCGAGACCAGGGTGACGCCCAGGCCGATGCCCGCTGACTCCCTGATGGCGCCGTTCGAGCCGAGGGTCAGCGACAGCGGCGTGATGTCCAGGTCGGCGAGCAGAGCCTCAGCGGTGGCGCGGGTGCCTGATCCCGGCTCGCGCATGAGCCAGGTCTGGCGGGCCAGCCAGGGCACCATGTCATCGCTGCCGCGGGCGCGGGCCAGCGCGGCTGCCGCGACAACGACCAGGTGGTTGGGGCGGACGGCCAGGATCTCGAGGTCGCTGCCCGGCGCCGGCCGGCCGGCCAGCACGAGGTCGACCTGATGGCGCTCGAGCAGCGAGGTGACACGCTCCCGGTTTCCCGCCTGCACGAGCACCCCGACGTCGGGGTGGCGCTGCAGGAATCCGCTGAGCAGGCCGGGCATGATCTGCTCGGCCGCGGTGGTGACCGCCGCGATGCGCAGCTCGCCGCGCTCGGGATCGGCCGCCGCGGCGGCCGCGCGCGAGGCTTCCTCCAGCAGGCCGAGTGCGCGGCGCGCATAGCCGGCGAAGACCAGGCCAGCTGGCGTCAGCCGGACCCCGCGTCCTTCCGGCTGCAGCAGCTGAACCGCGAGCGATCGCTGCAGCGCAGCCAGGGAAGCGGAGATGGCGGCCTGCGTGACGACCAGTTCCTCGGCGGCGCTGCGGACGGACCCGCTGTCCGCCACGGCGAGGAAGGTGCGCAGCTGATTCAGTGTCAACGCCCGTGCCCACTCTCACGCCGGGGAAAATCATCAGCATCTGCTCGGGTCAGGAGCGCCACTTATCAGGATATCGGGTCAGGAGCGCCACTTATCAGGATAGAGGTGGCGCTGCGGCGCCGGCCTCGGTATCGGGACGGCTGCCTGATGAGAGCTACCGCTGGTAGAAGGGGCTGCCGAAGGCGGATACCCAGGAGTCGATGACGTCCGGGTCGCCCTCACCGGGAAAGGTCACGTCGATCGGGAAGTCGGCGTCCCGCGACGTCGTCATCGCCGCCTGCTCGACCGCGGTGATGACCGCCTGCTGGGCGTCGCAGTCCGCCGGATCGTCCAGCGTCACCGAGATGATCAGGCCCTCCCCGGCGGACTCGACCGACAGCCAGGCCGCGGCGGCCTGCCGGACGAGGCGCACGAGCGCGAGCCCGTCGCCGATGCCCGCCAGCAGGGCCAGCGGCCCGGCCGGCACGGGGCCGACCCTGATCTGGCCGGGATCGTGCTCGACCCGCACCGAGGCCAGGTAGGCCACCCCCTCCGGATACACGGGAACGCTCTCGCCGCCGCCGGGGTTCAGCGCGATGCCGAGCGGCGCAGGCAGCAGCCTGGCCAGGTCCGCGGCCCGGACCACCATGTGCGGCGGCGGCCCGAGAGCGGGCTCCCCGGCGGCGGCCAGCAGCCGGTCGGCTGAGGTAAACGCGGGCACGAACTCGCTGCCAAGGTAGGTGACGGTGGGCAGGCTGACCGCTGAGCCGTCGGTGACGGGCCGGCCGTCCGCCGGCAGCGGCAGCCAGAGCCGGCCCTGGCTGAGCACGTCGAGCAGTTCGCCCACCCGGCTGACGTCGCGGATCGCCGCCGCGAAGGCGCGCTCCACGGCGTCATCGCCCAGGCTGGCCGGCCCGCGCGTGGCAGTGTGGTCCCCGGGGACTGTCCCCGGCGCGGCGCCGGCCGGAGTCGCCTGCCGCTGTCCGGGGACTGACACTGAATCCACTGGCCCTGCTGTCATCTAACGGATAGTAAGCGCTCGGAGGCTTTGAGTAGTGGCAAACGACGGAGGCGGCGGCCGATGGCTGGACGTGCCGCCGGAGCGGATAGCGGGCTGGCTCGCCTCCTTCGCGCAGCGGCACGGCCACCCGGTCGTGGCGCAAGCGCCTGACGTGATCACCTGCCGGGCGCCCGATGGCGCCGTCGCGGCCTGCTTCCCGCCCTTCCCGCCCTTCCCGTCCCTCCCGCCCTTCCCGTCCCTCCCGCCCTTCCCGTCCGGCGCGGACGAGGTGGCAGCGACCGCGCTGCGGCTCCGCCAGCATGCGACCGCCGACCGGCTGGTCGGGGTGCTGCTCGTCCGGCTCGGCGGGTACGCGGCGGGGGTGTTCAGCAGCGACGCAGGCAGCCCCGGGGCAGGCGGCGCCGAGCCGGGCGGCGCCGAGCCGGGCGGCGGCCCCCGGCTGATTGCCTCCAAGGTCGGCTCCCGGCTGGTGCACGGGCGCAGTGCGGCCGGCGGCACGTCGCAGCGCCGCTTCGCCCGCCGCCGGGAGAAGCAGGCCGCCGAGGCGCTCGGGGCCGCGGCCGACTGCGCGGCCGCGGTGCTCGGCCCCTACGCCAGCCGGCTGGACGCGGTGGTGCTCGGCGGCGACAAGCGCGCGATGGCCGGGCTGCGCGGCGACCCGCGGCTGGGCCCGCTCTTCGATCTCGCCGTGGATCGCTTCCTCACCGTGCCCGACCCGCGGCTGGCAGTGTTGCGCGGCACGCCCCGGCTGTTCCGGGCGATCCGGGTGCAGCTGACCGAGCCGCGCCGGGAAAGCGCTTTGCCGCGCCGCCCGGATGATCAGTAAACTGAGCCCATGCAGCCGTTCCTGTCGTGACATCGCCTGCCGCCGCCGGGTAGCGCGCGCGAGATGGTGTCCGATTTATCCGTTATGGAACGACGGAAGAGAAACCTTTCCCATGATTTCCGCTCAGGATATTGAGCTGCGCGCTGGCGCGCGCCTGCTGCTGGAGGCGGCATCCTTCCAGCTGGCGGCCGGCGACAGGATCGGCCTGGTCGGCCGGAACGGGGCCGGCAAGACCACCCTGGCCCGGGTGCTGGCCGGCGAGGGCATCCCGGCCGCCGGGACGCTCCGCGCCGGCGGGTCGGTCGGCTACCTGCCGCAGGACACCAGGGTCGGTGACCTGGACGCGCTGGCCATGGACCGGGTGCTGTCCGCTCGGGGGCTGGACGCGCTGCTGCGCGGCATGCGCGAGGCGGAGATCGACATGGCGTCCCCGAGCCCGGCCCGGCGCGACACGGCGGTGCGCCGGTACGGCCAGCTGGAGGAGCGGCTGGTGGTGCTGGGCGGTTACGCCGCCGAGTCGGAGGCCGCCTCGCTGGCAGCCAGCCTCGGGCTGCCGCCCAAGGTGCTCGGGCAGCCGCTGCGGACCCTGTCCGGTGGCCAGCGCCGCCGGGTGGAGCTGGCCAGGATCCTCTTCGGCGGGTCCGACACGCTGCTGCTGGACGAGCCGACCAACCACCTGGATGCCGACTCCGTCTCCTGGCTGCGCGACCACCTGCGGTCATTCCGCGGCGGCCTGGTGGTGATCAGTCACGACACCGCGCTGCTGGAGAACGTGGTCAACAAGGTCTTCCACCTCGACGCCGACCGCAGCGTGCTGGATATCTACAACCTGGGCTGGAGCGCTTACCTGCAGCAGCGCGAGACCGACGCGCGGCGCCGGCGCCGGGAGCGGGCGAATGCCGAGCGGCAGGCCAGCGCGCTGCAGTCGCAGGCCGACAAGATGCGGGCCAAGGCGACCAAGGCGAGGGCAGCGCAGAGCATGCAGAAGCGCGCCGAGCGGCTGCTGGCCGGCGTCAGCGCCGATCGCGCGCCCGACCGGGTTGCGCGGCTGCGCTTCCCGGTGCCGGCGCACTGCGGCCGCACTCCGCTCAGCGCGCGCGGCCTGAGCAAGTCCTACGGCTCGCTGGAAGTTTTCACGGACGTGGACGTGGCGGTGGACCGGGGCTCGCGAGTCGTGGTCCTCGGGCTGAACGGGGCGGGCAAGACGACGCTGCTGCGGCTGCTGGCCGGGATCGAGGAGCCGGACACCGGGGAGGTCCTGCCCGGCCACGGGCTGCGGCTCGGCTACTACGCGCAGGAGCACGAGACGCTCGACAACGAGCGCACCGTGCTGGAGAACATGAAGTCGGCCGCGCCCGGCCTGACCGAGACCGAGCAGCGCAGCGTGCTCGGCTCGTTCCTGTTCTCCGGCGATGACGTCAGCAAGCCGGCGGGCGTGCTGTCCGGCGGGGAGAAGACCAGGCTGGCGCTGGCCCTGCTGGTGGTATCAGGGGCGAACGTCCTGCTGCTGGACGAGCCGACCAACAACCTCGACCCGGGCAGCCGGGCCGAGATCCTGTCCGCGCTTCGCCGCTATCAGGGCGCCATCGTCCTGGTGACGCACGACGAGGGCGCCGTCGACGCGCTCGGTCCCGAGCGCGTCGTGCTGCTGCCCGACGGCGTGGAGGACGCGTGGAGCCAGGAGCTCGCGGACCTGGTCGCGCTCGCCTGATGCCGCGCCGCACCGCCCGCAATGGCCGTGCGTGCCGTCATGAAAAAAGAAATGATCTTTTGCTGCCGTGTGGGTAGCCGATCACGGGCGGATGCGTGATCATGGCGGAATACGGTAACGCAGCGGTCACTTCAGCTCACCAGGAGGTACGCGTGACCGAAACTCTCAAGAAAGGCACCCGAGTGACCGGTGCCGATCGCACGAAGCTGGCGGCGGACCTCAAGAAGCGCTACAGCGCTGGCGAGAGCATCCGGTCACTGGCGGCATCCACCGGCCGCTCCTACGGGTTCATCCACCGGATCCTGACGGAGACCGGCGTGGGCCTGCGCGGCCGGGGCGGCGCGACGCGGGGCAAGGCTAAGGCGAAGCGCTGAGCACCTGACATCTCCAGGACGCTTGTCCTCCCGGCGGCGGCAGCGGGCCGGGTCCGGCTAGCTGCCACGCCGCGGGCCCGCGGGCATGTCCCGCGGGCCGCTCTGTGCCGTAGTCAGCCGTTGATCCGGGAGGACTCATGACGCTCAGTTCGGCGGAGCTGGCCAGCAGCGGGCTGCATCTGCACATCGACGACGCGGTCGCCACCGTCACCCTCAACCGGCCCGAGCGGCGCAACGCGATGACCCCGGGCACCTGGCAGGGGCTGGCGGCCATCGGCGCGAGCCTGCCCGGCCGGGTCCGGGTCGTCGTGGTGCGCGGCGCCGGGCCGTCCTTCTCGGCCGGCATCGATCTGCGCATGTTCGCACCGGAGGGCGTGCCGGGGGAGGAACGTGCCCCGCGCGCGGATGAGCCTGGCTTCGAGGACTGGATCGCCCGCTGCCAGGCGGGCTTCACCTGGCTGCGCGATCCGGCGATCGTGTCCGTGGCCGCCGTGCAGGGGCACGCGATCGGCGCGGGCTGCCAGCTGGCGCTGGCCTGCGACCTGCGGCTGCTGGCTGACGATGCCAAGCTGTGCATCAAGGAACCGGCACTCGGACTGGTGCCCGACCTGACCGGGACGAAGCCACTTGTCGACATTGTCGGGCTGCCTCGTGCGGTCGAGCTGTGCCTGACCGCGCGCACCGTCGAGGCGCGGGAGGCCTTCCAGCTGGGGCTGGGGGAGCTGGTCGTCCCGCTCGCCGAGCTCGGCGGCGCGGTCAGCGACCTGGTGACCGCGCTGCTCGCCACCGACGCGGCGGCCGCGCGGGCGACCAAGGCGCTGCTGATGCAGGCATCGCTGAACTCGCTGGCGGAGCAGGCGGCGGCTGAGCGCCGGGCGCAGGCCCAGCTGCTGCGGGCCCGGCTCGAGCGCTCATCGGGACCGACGGCCTAGGCGCCGGCCGCCCGGGCCGGGCCGCGGCGCGGGTTCGCCCAGAGCTGAGGCGGGAAGAACGCCGGCCGCCGGAAGGTTGGCTGAGCCATGTACGCCAACAACTGGCACGCGATGCGGGGGTTCGCGCGCGACCCCTCGGTCACCAAGCAGCGGCTGAAGCCGGGGACAGTGCGGCGGATCGCCGGGTATGCCCGCCCTTACCGCTGGCAGCTGGGCATCTTCCTGCTGGCCGCGGCGCTGGACGCGGTGGTCACCGTGTCCTACCCGGTGCTGCTCGGAGTGATCATCGACAAGGGGATCCTGCCCAGGCGCCCCGGCGTCGTGCTGGCGCTGGCCGCAGTGCTGGCCGGGCTGGCGGTGTTCGACGCGCTGCTGAACCTCGGCCAGCGCTGGTATACCGCGCGGGTCGGCGAGGGCCTTATCTACGACCTGCGCACCGAGGTCTTCCGGCACGTGCAGCGGCAGCCGATCGCGTTCTTCACCAGGGCGCAGACCGGATCGCTGGTCAGCAGGCTGAACAGTGACGTGATCGGCGCCCAGCAGGCGCTCACCTCGACCCTGTCCTCGGTCGTGTCCAGCGCGCTGCAGCTGATCCTGGTGCTGGTCGCGATGTTCTATTACTCCTGGCTGGTCACGGTCATCGCGCTGGTGCTGATCCCGCTGTTCCTGATCCCGGCCCGTCTCGTCGGGCGCAGGCTGCAGCGGCTGACCAGGGAGTCGATGCAGCTGGACGCGGCCATGGGGTCGACCATGACCGAGCGCTTCAACGTGGCCGGGGCGATGCTGGTCAAGCTGTTCGGCAAGCCGGACAGCGAGAGCCAGGTGTTCGCCGGCCGGGCCGCCCGGGTCCGGGATATCGGCGTGGTGCAGGCCATGTACGGGTCGGCCCTGTTCATCGCGCTGACCCTGCTCGCCTCGCTGGCCACCGCGGTGGTCTACGGGGTCGGCGGCAACCTCGTGATCGACGGCGCGTTCCAGGTCGGCGCGCTGGTCGCGCTGGCCGGCCTGCTCAGCAGGCTCTACGGGCCGATCACCGCGCTGTCCAACGTGCAGGTCAACGTCATGACCGCGCTGGTCAGCTTCGACCGGGTGTTCGAGGTGCTGGACCTGAAGCCGCTGATCGAGGACCGGCCGGGCGCGGCGCCGCTGCGGCTGCCGGCCGGGACCGCGCCGGACGTGAGTTTCGATCATGTGTCGTTCCGCTACCCGGCACCGTCGGAGGTGTCGCTCGCCTCGCTGGAGTCGATCGCGCTGCCGGCGCCCGAGCGCGCCGACGGCCAGCAGGGCGTGCTGCACGACGTGAGCTTCACCGCGCCGACCGGCCGGCTGACCGCGCTGGTCGGGCCCTCCGGTGCAGGCAAGACCACGATCACGCACCTGGTCTCGCGCCTCTATGACCCCGGCGAGGGCACGGTACGGATCGGCGGAACGGATATCAGGGACGTGACTCAGGACTCGCTGCACGAGGTCGTCGGGGTCGTCACCCAGGACGCGCACATGTTCCATGACACGATCCGGGTCAACCTGGCCTACGCCCGGCCGTCCGCCACCGAGGACGAGCTGGTCGAGGCCTGCCGGGCCGCGCAGATCTGGGACCTCGTCTCGGCCCTGCCGGACGGCCTGGACACGGTCGTGGGCGATCGCGGCTACCGGCTGTCGGGCGGCGAGAAGCAGCGGGTCGCGCTGGCCCGGCTGCTGCTCAAGGCGCCGGCCGTGGTGGTGCTGGATGAGGCGACGGCGCACCTGGACTCGGAGTCCGAGGCGGCGGTGCAGCGCGCGCTGGCGGCGGCGCTGGCCGGCCGGACGTCGATCGTGATCGCGCACCGGCTGTCCACCATCAGGAACGCCGACCAGATCCTGGTGATCGACGGCGGCCGGATCCGCGAGCGCGGCCAGCACGCCGAGCTGCTCGCCGCCGACGGCCTGTACGCCGAGCTGTACCGGACGCAGTTCGCCAGCCAGGAGCCGGCCACGCTGGCCGCAGCGGCCGGATCCGCCCCTCAGCTGCCATAACCCTCAGCTGCCATAACCCTCAGCTGCCATAACCCTCAGCTGCCGTAGCCGACCCGGCGAAGCTCCGGCCCGGCTATCTTGCCGACCTCGGCGAGCTGCGGGGCGGTGAGCAACCGGGTCCAGCCGCCGGCCCGGCCGGCCCGCTGGCCGGCCGGGCCGGCGACGCGGATGGGCGCGACCGGGCCGCCGATGAAATCCGAGACCGCCGCGGCGGCGCCCGCCGGATCGCGCAGGACCTGCTCGTAGCGCAGCGTGGTCAGCTGCTCGGCCGGCAGGCTCGTGCGCAGCCGGGCCATCTTCCGCACCGAGCCGCGCCAGCGCATGGCGCACTTGCCGGCCAGTGACAGTCCCGGCCAGCTGGCCAGGTCCTGCTCGGTCTCGATGCCGAAGAAGGGATGCGGGAACTCGTGACCGATGTTCGCCAGGCCGCGGCCGAACCAGGCGAGCGCCTCGGTGTCGCCGAGCATGCCGGCGACGACGTCCCGGCCGTCCCGGATGATCTGGATGATGCGCGCGTCCGGGAAGGCGTCGACCGCCACCTCGGCGCAGTACATCAGGTCCGGGCTGGCGTCGCCGTACCGGGTGATGTCCCGCTGGCCGATGCAGGCCCCGCCGCCGCTGACCCCGGCCGCGTCCCGGCATGCCTGGGCGCAGCCCTGGCAGCTGTCCCCGGTCACCCGCCAGGCCTGGGCGAAGGCGTCGCGCAGCACGGTCGCCGCCGCTCCGCCCCGGTCCCGCGGGATGGACGGGCTGCGCGCGAAGGCGTAGACGACGCTCAGCACGGCCTGCTGGCCGATCGTCAGGTGCAGGCCGGGGGACTGCTTGAGCGCGCGCGCCAGCAAGTCCGCGCCTGAGTGCGGCGCGCCGATCACGAAGACCGGCTGGCGGACCTTCCGGCCGTTAACGACCAGGATGTGCGGGCGTGGCGCCATGGTAACCATCGATGTGGCTTAGCCTGCCAGGCCACCGGCCGGGCCGCCAGGGGCCGGCAGCGCCGGGAATTGCCCGGTCAGAGCGGCGCCTGGCCGCCGCCCTGACCCGGCGTCGCGGCCGGCCGGGCAGCCGCCGCGGCGGTGCCGCGCCGGCCGGGACGGCCCGGCTGGTTCTGCAGGTTCAGCGCCGCCTGGATCAGCGGCACGTGGCTGAACGCCTGCGGCGTATTGCCGACCTGCCGGCCGTACCTGGGGTCGAACTCCTCGCTGAGCAGGCCGAGATCGGTGCGCAGGCCGAGCAGCCGTTCGAACAGCTCGACCGCCTCAACCTCGTCACCGATCAGGTTCAGCGCGTTGACCAGCCAGAAGCTGCAGGCAAGGAAGGCGCCCTCGGCGCCCGGCAGGCCATCGACATCGGCAGTCGCGCCCTCGGCGGCCGGCGCCGGCTGGGTGTAGCGCAGCACCAGGCCGTCGCGGACGAGCTCGCGCTGGATCGTCCGGACGGTCGAGACGACCCGCGGATCATCCGGCGGCAGGAAGCCGACCTCCGGAATGAGCAGCACCGATGCGTCCAGCTCGGAGCTGCCGTAGTACTGCGTGAACGTGCCCCGGCCGGCGTCGTAGCCCTGCGCGCAGACCTCCTGGTGAATCCGGTCCCTGACCTGGCGCCAGCGTTCCTCGGTGCCCGGCCTGCCGAGCTCGGCCATGCGAATGGCTCGGTCAAAGGCGACCCAGGCCATGACCTTGGAATAGACGAAATGGCGCCGCGGCCCGCGCACCTCCCAGATGCCCTCGTCCGGCTCCTGCCAGTGCCGTTCCAGGAAGTCCAGCAGCTTGCGCATCAGGCTCCAGGTATGGGCGTCGAACCGCAGGCCCGCCTCCGCGCCGAGCGTCACCGCGTCGATGACCTCGCCGTACACGTCGAGCTGGACCTGATCCACCGCCGCGTTGCCGATCCGCACCGGCGCGGATCCCTCGTAGCCCGGCAGCCAGTCGGCCTCCCACTCGGCGAGCCGGCGCTCGCCGGCCACCCCGTACATGATCTGCACGTCGCGCGGGTCGCCGGCGATGGCGCGCCCGAGCCACTCGCGCCAGGCCGCGGCCTCGAGGGTATAGCCGGTCCGCAGCAGCGCCTCGAGCGTGATCGTGGCGTCGCGCAGCCAGCAGTACCGGTAGTCCCAGTTCCGCACGCCGCCGATGTCCTCGGGCAGCGAGGTGGTCGGCGCGGCCACGATGCCGCCGGTGGGGGCATAGGTGAGCGCCTTGAGCGTGATCAGCGAGCGGACGACGGCTTCCCGGTAAGGCCCGTCGTAGCTGCAGTGGCCGGCCCAGCCGGACCAGAACTCCTCGGCCGATGCCAGCGCGGCCGCGGCGTCGACCGCCGGCGCCGCGCCCTCGTGCGACAGGGTCCAGGAGAGCACGAACGGCACCCGCTCGCCGGCCCGCACCACGAAGATGCCCTCGTGGGCCATGTTGTGGCCGGTCATCCTGACGGGAGTGCGGAGCCAGACGGCGTTGGGGCCGGCCACGGCGTTGATGCAGTGGTCGATCTTGCGGACCCAGGGGATGACCTTGCCGTAGTCGAATCGCAGCCGGAGCACGCTTTCCATCTCGACCGCGCCGCTGATGCCCTCCACGATGCGGACCAGCACGGGCGCGTCGGTGCGCGGCGGCATGAGGTCGATCGTGCGGGCGACGCCGCCCACGCTGTGCCACTCGGTCTGCAGGATCAGCGAGTCGCCGCGGTAGCAGTGCGTCACCCGGCCCCGCCGGTCCGGCGGCCCGTCGGCGGCGGTCGGGCTGATCCGCCAGTGCCCGTTCGTCTCGTCGCCGAGCAGCGCCGCGAAGCAGGCGTCGGAGTCAAAGCGCGGCAGGCAGAGCCAGTCGACGGAGCCCTCCCGGCTGATCAGCGCGGCCGTGTGCATGTCGCCGATGAGCGCGTAATCCTCGATCAGGCCGGGCATAGGGTCCTCCAGCTCGTGGCGCTGCTGCGCGTCGTCGTTCCGGCCGCGGCGAAGGCCGGTCGTGCAGGGTCCAGCCTGGCATGCGGCCCGGCGGCCGCGCGCGAGGCCTCTGCACGGCCGGCCGCCCGGTGGCCATAAGCTGGCGGACGTGCGCGAACGATACCCGCAGACCGGGCGGATTGCCGCCATCCGGCGCCCGGCCGGTGCCGGCTGGCGGGGCGGCGCGATGGCGCTCGCCGCGGCCGCGGTGCTGGCCCTGGCGGGCTGCGCGAAGATGGACGCCTCGCTCGGCAAGCAGACGGCGACCGTGACCTTCAGCTCGGGTACCCCGGTGGCCACCCTGCTGCACGTCCGCGCGGCCTGCTCGCACGTGCCGAACGTGCAGCCGCAGCCGCTGCCGTCCCGGCAGACGGTGACCACCATGATGGACGAGCTGGTCTACACCACCACGAACGCCTCCGACGCGAATCTCGCCGAGCTGCAGCAGTGCCTGCAGAAGTTCAGCTCCGTGCAGGGCATCGACTTCGAGGACGCCAGTGACGAGGGCTGACTAGGCCAGGGCTCGGCCGCCCGCGCCCGCGGCCGCCCGGCCAGCAGCCGCCCGTTCCGCTGCCAGCTTTACCTACAGGAATTGTGGTATACCTATTGCCAACTTAGTCAATAGGAAAAGGTGCATCATGCGACGTGCGCTGACCATGACGGCCGCCGTGGCGGCGGCCGCGCTCCTGGCGGCCGGCTGCGGGTCGTCATCGACGGGCGGATCATCGGGATCATCCGGCTCGGCTGCCAGCGACCAGACAATCGTCCTTCGCCTGGGCTTCCTGGAGAACATCACCCACGCCAGCGCGCTGATCGGCATCAAGGAAGGGTTCTTCGGCAAGGATCTCGGCAAGAACGTGACCCTGAAGCTCTACCCCTTCAGTACCGGCACCGAGGAAGCCACCGCGCTGCTCGCGGGTCAGCTCGATGCCGCCTACGTCGGCCCGAACCCGGCGATCAAGGCCTGGCAGACCTCGGGCGGGAACCTCATCAGGGTCATCTCCGGTGCCGCGTCCGGCGGCGCCGAGCTGGTGGTGAAGAAGAGCATCACCAGCGCCGCGCAGCTGAAAGGCCAGAAGCTCGCGACCCCGTCGCTGGGCAACACCCAGGACGTCTCGCTGCGCTACTGGCTGAAGAGCCAGGGCCTGACCACCAGCCCGACCGGTGGCGGCGACGTCCCGATCACGCCGATCACGCCGAACTCGGACGCGGTGCTCGCCTTCCAGTCCGGCCAGATCGCGGGCGGCTGGGAGCCGGCTCCCTACGACGCGGAGATGCTGGCGGACGGCGGACACGCCCTGGTGAACGAGGCCAGCCTGTGGCCGAACGGCCAGTTCGTCACCACCGAGCTGGTGGCGACCCAGTCGTTCATCGCGGCGCATCCCTCGGCCATCAGCGGGCTGCTCAAGGGCCAGATCCAGGCGAACTCGCTCATCGCCGGCGACAAGTCAGCCGCCGAGACCGCCGCCGACGCGGAGCTTGCCTCGCTGAGCGGCAAGAGCCTGAAGCCGGCCGTCGTGGCCGCGTCCTTCGCGCAGGTCAGCTTCACCAACGACCCGATCGCCTCGTCCCTGATCACCGACGCCCAGCATGCGGTGGACGTCGGCCTGCTCAAGCCGGTGCGGAACCTGAGCGCGATCTACGACCTCGGACCGCTCAACAAGCTGCTCGCGGCGGCCGGCCAGCCCCAGGTCAGCTCGTGAGCAGTATGACCAGGCGCCAGGCCGCGCCCCCGGACGCCAGTCCGGGGGCGTCAGCCTTGTCCGGGCCCGGCGCCGGATCGCCTCGTGACAGCCGCCAGGACGCCGTACGGCTAACGGAGGTCTGCAAGCGCTACGGCACCGGAGCGCGGGCCGTGCTGGCTCTGGACCGGGTCTCGCTGACGGTCAGCGACGGGGAGTTCGTCTGCCTCATCGGTGCCTCGGGCTGCGGCAAGAGCACGCTGCTGTCGCTGGTCGCGGGCCTGGACACGGCCACCAGCGGGCAGGTGTCGACGGCGGGGCGGCGGGTGGCGCTGATGTTCCAGGAGCCTGCGCTGTTCCCGTGGCTGACGGCCGCGCGGAACGTCGAGCTGGCCCTGCAGGCCAGGGGCGTGGCCAGGGCAGACCGCCAGGCCCGGACCCGTGACCTGCTGCAGACGGTCAGGCTAGGCGGATTCGGTGACAAGCGCCCGCATGAGCTGTCCGGCGGCATGCGCCAGCGGGTCGCGCTCGCCCGCGCCCTGGCCCAGGACGCCGACGTGCTGCTGATGGACGAGCCATTCGGGGCCCTGGACGCGATGACCAGGGACCTGCTGCACGACGAGCTGGAGCGCATCTGCGCGGAGCGGACCCTGACCGTCCTGTTCGTCACGCATAACGTCCGGGAGGCAGCCAGGCTGGGCGACCGGGTGATCGTGCTGAGCAGCCGGCCGGGCCGGGTGATCGACGAGGTCTCGCTGCCCAGGACCGGCCCGCGCCGCATTGACTCCGCGCAGGTAGCAGAGGTGGCGGCCGGGCTGACCGACCGGCTGCGGGCCGAGATGGGGCGACATGGCCACTGACCAGGCACTAGAAGGCCTCGATCAGCTGGAACTGCAGCCGGCCCGGTCCGGTGCCGATCCGGGCCGGATCGCCCGCCGGTCCTGGGCCGCGGCCTGGCCGAAGGTCCTGGCGATCGTGCTGGTCCTGGCCATCTGGGAGCTGGTGATCCTGACCGGCTGGAAGCACTACGTGCTGAAAGGGCCTGCCCCGGTCCTGTCCAACCTGTGGAGCCAGCTGCTGCATGGCCAGCTCTGGGGTGTGATCGGGAACACCATGCGCAGCGCCGTCGTCGGCTACGCGCTGGCGCTGGTCATCGGCTCGGTGACCGGCCTGCTGGTGGCGAGGATCCCGCCGCTGCGGGCGGCGGTCGGCTCGATCATCACCGGGCTGCAGACCATGCCCGCGATCGCCTGGGTCCCGTTCGCGATCGTCATCTTCGGCGAGAGTTACTCGGCCATCCTGTTCGTGGTGATCCTCGGCGCCGCGCCGTCCATCGCCAACGGGCTGATCTCCGGCGTGGACTACACCCCGCCGCTGCTGCTGCGGGCCGGGAAGACCATGGGCCTGCACGGCTTCGCGCTCTACCGGTACCTGGTGCTGCCCGCGTCGCTGCCTGCCTACGTGGCCGGGATGAAGCAGGGCTGGGCGTTCGCCTGGCGCAGCCTGATGGCCGGCGAGATCGTCGTGCAGATCATCGGCCAGTTCTCGATCGGCCAGCAGCTCAGCGTGGACCAGCAGAATCTCGACTTCACCAGCGTTTCGGCGATGCTGATCGTGATCCTGGTGATCGGGATCGTGGTGGACATGATCTTCACCAAGGCCGATCTCGCGATCCGCCGCCGCCGCGGCCTGCTCGACCCGTCGCTGGGCTCCTAGCGCCCGCCGGGGCCCTTAGCGCTCGCCGGCCGGCATCGCGCCGTCGGCGGCCGGTACCGGGGCATCGCCAGCGGTGATCCGCTGCGCGCCGGCGTAGACGTTCATCGAGCTGCCGCGCAGGAAGCCGACCAGCGTGAGCCCGGCGTCCTCGGCCAGCTCGGCGGCCAGCGACGACGGCGCGGAGACCGCCGCCAGGACCGGGATCCCGGCCAGCACCGCCTTCTGCACCAGCTCGAACGAGGCCCGGCCGCTGACCAGCAGGACGCAGCCCGACAGCGGCAGCCGGCCCTCGCGCAGCGCCCAGCCCACGATCTTGTCCACCGCGTTGTGCCTGCCCACGTCCTCCCGCACGGCCAGCAGCTGCCCCGCGGCCGTGAACAGGCCCGCGGCGTGCAGGCCGCCGGTGCGGTCGAACACCCGCTGGGCGGCGCGCAGCGCGTCCGGCAGGCCGGCCAGCACCCCGGGGCTGACCCGGACCTGATCGGCGGACAGCCGGAAGCCCGGCCGGACCGAAAGCTCCTCGATGCTCGCCTTGCCGCACACGCCGCATGCGCTGGTGGTGAGGAAGTTCCGGTGCGGCGCGGCCGGCCGCGCCGCACCCGGCCGCAGCGTCACGTCAGCGATGTTGCCCGCGCCATCGTGGTCGCCGTGCCCGCAGCTGTCGCCCGAGCAGATCCGGATCGAGGCGAGGTCGTCGGCCGAGCCGATGATTCCCTCGCTGACCAGGAAGCCGGCCGCCAGGTCGATGTCGTCGCCGGGCGTGCGCATGGTCAGGCTGACGGCCTCGCCGTCGATCCTGATCCCGAGCGGCTCCTCCGCGGCTAGCAGGTCAGCTCGCTCGGCTGATCCCGCCGGCAGCGCTAGCCGGAGCACCCGGCGGCGCGCCGTCCGGCCGGTCACCGCGGCCGCCGGCCGGCCGCGCCCGGCGGCGCCGCCGCCGCGGTCCGCATGCCAGGGAGGCTCATGTTCCCCGAGGTTACAGCCCGGCGCCCGGCCTGCCCGGGCCCGCCCGGGCGGCTCGCTGACTAGGCGCACGAAGACGGACCCTGCCCCGCGGCCGGGTCATCCTGCGGCACGACATCGGCCACGACGGCGGTGATGTTGTCGGGGCCGCCGCCCGCGATGGCCAGCTCGACCAGCTTCCTGGCTGCCTGGCCGGGATCGGCGGTGCCGGCCAGCACGCCGGCGATGGCGCCGGCGGCCACCACGTCGTGCAGCCCGTCGGAGCTCAGCAGGTACCGGTCGCCGGGCAAGGCATCGCGCAGCTCCAGGTCCGGCTCGGAGCTGCCGTCGCCCAGCGCCCGCAGCAGCAGCGAGCGCTGCGGATGCGACGCGGCCTCCGCAGGGGTGATGCGGCCCTCGTCGACCAGTGCCTGCACCATCGTGTGGTCGTGGGTGAGCTGGGACAGCTCGCCGCCGCGGAGCAGGTAGGCCCGTGAGTCGCCGATATGGACCAGCCCCAGCTGCCAGCCGGACCACAGGATGGCGGTCAGCGTGGTCCCCATGCCCTGCAGCGACGGGTCGGCCCTGACCAGGTCGCGCAGGCTGTGCCCGGCCTGCCGGACCGCGTGCTCCAGCGCGCTGAGCAGCTCCCCGGCCGGGACGTCGGTGTCCAGCGGCCGCAGCGCCTCGATGGCGGCCGCGCTGGCCACCTCGCCGCCCGCGTGGCCGCCCAGTCCGTCGGCGACGGCCAGCAGCCGGGTCCCGGCGTAGGCGGAATCCTCGTTCTGCTCGCGATCCAGGCCGGTATCGGAGGCGACGGCGTAACGGATGGCTAGCCTGGCCTGGGCATCGGGCATGGCAGTGTCCCTTCCGGACAGATCATCAATGCGGAATGCGGCCTGCCGCCCGGTGCTGTCACCGGACCGTGAGCACCGCATCGCGGCGCAGCACCAGCTCGCCGATCACCGGGGCGCCGGGAATCTCGCCGGCCACCAGCAGGCCGCCGGAGGTCTGCGCGTCGGCGAGCAGCAGCAGGTCCTCCTCGGCCACCGCGCCGAAGTCGGCGTGCGGGCTGACCCAGTCCAGGTTCCGCCTGCTGCCGCCGGGCACGTACCCGGAGCGCAGCGCCTCCCGCGCCCCCTCGATCAGCGGGACGGCGGCGTGGTCGACGACGGCGGTCACGCCGCTCGCCCTGGCCAGCTTGTACAGGTGGCCGAGCAGGCCGAACCCGGTCACGTCCGTCGCGCAGCGGATCCCGGCGGCCAGCGCCTCCCGGCTCGCGCCCGCGTTGAGCGTCGTCATCACGTCGATTGCCTGGCTGACTACCTCCCCGGTCGCCTTGTGCCGGGCGTTCAGCACGCCGATGCCGAGCGGCTTGGTCAGCGACAGCGGCAGGCCGGCCTGCCCGGCGTCGATCCGCAGCAGCCTGGCCGGGTCGGCCAGGCCGGTCACCGCCATGCCGTACTTCGGCTCCGGGTCATCGATGCTGTGGCCGCCGCCCACGAAGCAGCCGGCCTGCTGGGCGACCTCCAGCCCGCCGCGCAGCACCTCGGCGGCCAGCTCGGGGCTGAGCAGGTCCCGCGGCCAGCCGAGCAGGTTGACCGCCACCAGCGGCTCGCCGCCGACGGCATAGACGTCCGAGAGCGCGTTAGCGGCCGCGATCCGGCCGAAGGTGCGGGCGTCATCGACGACCGGGGTGAAGAAATCGGCGGTGGCCACGACGGCCCGGTCCGGCCCGATCCGCACCACGGCGGCGTCGTCGCCATTCTCGACGCCGATGAGCAGGTCGGCGGACGGGCTGGCCGGGATCAGCCGGGCGACGGCCTCCTCCAGCTCGCCGGGCGGGATCTTGCAGGCACAGCCGCCGCCGTGGGCGTACTGGGTGAGCCGGACGCCGCCGGCCCGGCTATCGGTACTCGTCATGCCTGAACTGTAATGAAGGCCGCGCTTGCGGCGCAGGCCACGTCGTGGTGGCATGCATATCGAGCTGGCCGGCGAGCTATCAGGAGGCATGCGGTGACGAACGACGTACTGGAGCAGCGGGCCGCGATGGAGCGCGAGGTGGCCGGCCGGACGCTCTGCGATGCCCTGCTGGCCACCGCGGAGTCTCATGCCGACCTGCCTGCCTACTCCGACCGCGACGGCGGCCCCTGGCAGGCGATCAGCTGGCGGCAGACGCGGGAGCAGGTCCTGCAGCTGGCCGCCGGGTTCATCGCGCTCGGGCTGCAGCCGGGTGAGAAGGTGGCGCTGATGCTGCCGAACCGGGTCGAGCACGTGCTGGCCGACTTCGGGGCCGTGCATGCCGGGGGAGTCCCGGTCACCTTCTACGCGACCCTGGCACCGGACCAGATCGCCTTCATGGCGGCCAACTGCGACGCGAGGATCGCGGTGCTGGACGGGGCCGGCGAGCTGGCCCGCTGGCAGCCCGTGCTGGCGCAGCTGCCGGGGCTGCGCACGGTCATCGTCCGGGACCAGGCGGCCTGCCCGGCGGGCGGGCAGTTCATCAGCTGGCCGGACTTCCGCGCCCTCGGCGAGCAGCGGCATGCGGCCGCCGCCGATGAGGTGGCGAGCCGGGTGGCGGCCATCCGGCCGGATGACCCGGTCACCCTGCTCTACACCTCGGGCACGACCGGCAGCCCCAAGGGCGTGATCATCACCCATGCGAGCGTCCTTTATGAGGTGGTCACCGCCTCGGCGTCCGGTAACGCCCCGCCGCATGTCCGCTGGGTCTCCTACCTGCCGCTGGCGCATATCGCGGAGCGGATGTTCACCCTCTACCTGGCGGTCGGCAACGCCGGTCACACGTTCTTCTGCCATAACGCGGCAACCGACCTGATCGGGACCGTCGCCGACGTGCGGCCCACCGCCTTCTTCGGGGTGCCGCGGGTGTGGGAGAAGATCCAGGCCGGGATCCGGGCGCTGCTGGCCGCCGAGCAGGATGAGGCGAAACGGGCGGCCGTGGCCGCCGCGATGGACGCCGGCCTGCGGTACGTGCAGAGCCTCCAGCACGGCCGGCAGACCCCGCCGGAGCTGGCGGCCGAGTTCGCCGCCGCCGAGCAGGGCGTGCTGAAGCCGATCCGGTCGCTGCTCGGCCTGGGCGATGCGGAGATCGTGGTCAGCGCGGCAGCGCCGCTCCCGCCGGACGTCGGCAGGTTCTTCGCGGGCCTGGGGATGCAGATCCTGGATGTCTACGGCATGACGGAGACCACCGGCGCGTTCACGACCAACACCAGGGAAGCGTTCCGGCTGGGCACGGTGGGGCGGCCGGTGGCCGGCGTCGAGGTGCGGATCACCGAGGACGGCGAGATCCTGGCCCGCGGCCCGCTCAACACGCCGGGCTACCTCAACCTGCCCGAGCAGACCGCCGCGCTGATCGACTCCGACGGCTGGCTGCACACCGGGGACATCGGCACGATGGACGGCGACGGCTTCGTGTCGGTGGTCGACCGCACGAAGGAGCTCATCATCACCTCGGGCGGCGAGAACATCTCGCCGGCCGCGATCGAGGGCCTGCTGGTCGCGAACCCGCTGATCGGGCAGGCCCTGGCCTTCGGCGACCGGCGCCCTTACGTGGTGGCGCTGCTCACCCTGGACGGTGAGGTCGCGCCTGCCTGGGCCAGGTCGCGGGGCATCGAGGCCGGGTCGCTGGCCGAGCTGGCCGAGCACCCGGACGTCCTCGCCGCCGCGGCGGCGGCCGTGGCGGCCGCGAACGAGAAGCTGGCCCAGGTCCAGCAGGTCAAGGCCTGGCGGCTGCTGCCGGTCGAGTGGACCGCCGAGACCGAGGAGCTGACCCCGACGCTGAAGCTCAAGCGCCGGGTCGTGCACGCCAAGTACGCCGACGTCATCGACGCCCTGTACGCGGGGCAGTCGCTTCCATGATCACGGTGTTTTCTCAGTCAGGCCCCGCAGTCGCTGAGCGCGGCCGCGTCCTCGCGGCTGGCCGGCCTGATCCTCGCCGCGGCCGGAGGCGCGAGGGCCGGCCTGGCCCCGGTCGGCTGCGTTCGATGCATAGACCCAGACGGGATGACGTTGCTAAGTCTGTCAAGTGGACTTAGCCTGGGATCATGAGCAGGTCATGGGCACTGGCCTACGACCCGGCCAACTGCACCATCGGCGCGGCACTGGCCGTCCTCGGCGAGAAATGGACGTTCCTGGTGCTGCGCGAGGCGTTCAACGGCGTCCGCCGGTTCGAGGACATGCAGCGGCGCATCGGCGCGCCCCGGCAGGTCCTGAGCGAGCGGCTCGGGCTGCTGGTCAGCGAGGGAATCCTGGCCAAGCAGCGCTACCAGGAGCCCGGCCAGCGGGCCCGGAGCGAGTACCGGCTGACCGAGAAGGGCCTCGACCTGTTTCCCGTCCTGGCCGCCCTGCTCGCGTGGGGCGACAAGCATGCGGCCGCCGCCAGCGGCCCCCCCGTGGTCCTGACGCACCGCGACTGCGGCGAGCCCCTGCACCTGGAGGCGCGCTGCGCGGCCGGGCACGTGATCAGCTCAGCCAGGGAGAGCAGCGCCCAGCCCGGCCCCGGCGCGCGCCGCATCGCCTAGCATCAGCCGGCCGCGTCCTCCGGCCGGCCGATAGGCTCTGATCCCGGAGGCGTCAGGGTGCCTGGTGGCCCCCCCGGTCTTCAAAACCGGTGGACGGCGCTCCGCGTCGTCGGCGGGTTCGATTCCCGTCCGCCTCCGCCGCCTGCTCAGGCTGGCCGCCTGGGGCAGCCTCATGGCGCCAGCCCGGCCGCGGTTTCCGCATGTGGCCGCGGGTCACCGGCAGCCACCGCCGCGGGCCCGGCAGGTCAAGCACCAGGGCGGTGGCCGCGACCGTGCCGATGCCGACCGCCGCGCCCGCGATGGTGTCCGTGAGGTAGTGCCAGCCGAGTCCGATCACTGCCGTCGAGACGACGCAGGCCAGTGCGACCGCCACCGCCGGGATTAGCAGCCGCGGCACCGGCTTCAGCGGCCGGCCCGGCGGGTTCAGCATGAGCACGGCCAGGACGGCGGCAAGGCCGAACGTGGTGGTGGCGTGTCCGCTCGGGTACGAGGCGAAACCCAGTGTGGTGCGGCCGGCCAGCGGCTTGAGCACGTGCTCGGTCAGGGCGTCGCCGCCCGGGATCGCGACCACGGTGAGTACGGCACCGTTGACCCGGCCGGTCACCAGGCAGGTAACGGCGATGATCGCGATCAGCGCGGCCGCCGGGATCGGGTCTCCGGGCAGCGCCAGCCAGAGCAGCAGGTCATGGTGGGCGCGGTAGAAGCCCATGATCTGCCGGTCAGCGGAGCGGTCAAGCCAGTCCAGGCCGCCGCGGCGCGCAAACAGGGCCGGAAGCGCGGCGACGACGATCGCGCAGCAGGCGACGAGCACCCAGGCGGGCCGCCGGCCGGCGGCCGGCAGAAGCGGGCGGACCGCCGGCTGCGCACTTGCCGTCAATCCCGCCTCCGCACGCGGCTCAGCACGAGGCGAATGCCGCGGCCGAGCCTAGGTCCGATCAGGATGGCCTAGTCGGCCGAGGCCGGGAACTGATCCTGGGCTGGCGGGACCTGCTCGGCCGGCGCCGGGCTCACCTGCTCGGCCGGCGCCGGGCTCACCTGCTCGGCCGCCGGGGGAAAGCGGTCGGCCGAACCGGGGAGCCGCGGGTCGGCCGGTGCGCGGAACTGCCCGGACGGGGACGGGAACTGGCCGGCCGGCGGCGGGAACTGGCCCGTGTCCGCGGCCGGGAACTCGCTGGTGGTCGTCTGGCCCAAGGGGTCGGCGGACGGGGCGTAGCGGCCGGGCGCGGTCGGGTACTGATCGCCATCGGCGCCCGGCGCCTCGTGCTGCTCGCCCGGATAGCTGTCGGCCGCGGCATCCCTGGCCGCGTCCCTGGCCGCGAGCATGGAGAAGCGGCCGATCGCGATGGCCGCGAGGAAGATGATGACGATGCCAAGCCCGGTGAAGAAGCCGACCTGCTCGGCGAACATCCGGGTGGACATCCGCACCGCCCCGGAGCCGAGCGGCACCGGCGTCCCGGCCGGCGTGCCCGGCGTGATCGTGCTGCTCTTCAGCAGCACCTGGGCAATCTGGTCGCCGGTGATGAACCAGGCGCCGCTCAGTACCGCCAGCAGTCCGGCCAGCACTCCGAGGGCCCGGCTGCGGGTGAGCAGGATGACAAGCCCGGCCAGCAGCGTGACGGCGCCGGGGATGACCGACAGGTAGAGCCTGCCCGACGTGTAGGCCCAGGCCCGGTCCGGCGAGTACTCGAAGCGGAAATACGGCCCGACGAACGGGATGAGGCCGCCCCAGGCCCCCAGCAGGATCAGCAGCACGCCGGACACTGCTCCGCGAGTGCGCGGAATTCCTCCGACATCAGCCATCAAGTCTCACTCCCTGCGTAATCGGCGGAACAAGACTTGCATACGTCCGGCATACGGCGTGCGGCCAGTTCGGCAAAGTGCAGGTAAAAGGGCCCAGAAGAGCTGTTCACCGGGCGTCCGCTGGCGGCCGGGGGCAGGTATGGTCGCGCTCGTGGACGCCCGCAGGCAGATCCCGCGCACCGACGCGGTCCTGGCCGACCAGCGGCTGGCCGATGCACAGCAGCGGCTCGGCCGGCCGATCGTGCTGGCCGCGGTGCGGCGGGCGCAGGAGCGGGCCCGCGAAGGCGCCATCGAGCCGGCCGAGGTGGCCGTCGCGGCCGCCGCCAGCCTGCCGCCGCTGGCCGCCTCGCTGACGCCGGTCATCAACGCGACCGGCGTGCTGCTGCACACCAACCTCGGCCGTGCGCCGCTGTCCGCGGCCGCGACGGCGGCCGTGCAGGCCGCTGCTGGCTGCACCGACCTGGAGTTCGACCTGGCCAGCGGGACGCGCGGCAGGCGGGGGCGAGGGATGCTCAGCGCGCTGGCCGCCGCTGTGCCCGCGGCCGAGGCCGTCCATGTGGTGAACAACAACGCGGCGGCGCTGGTGCTCGCGGCGACCGCGCTGGCCGCGGGCCGGGAGATCATCGTGAGCCGGGGCGAGCTGATCGAGATCGGCGACGGCTTCCGGCTGCCTGACCTGCTCCAGTCCACCGGCGCCCGGATCCGCGAGGTCGGCACCACGAACCGGACTACTGCGGCCGACTACGCGGCGGCCATCGGCCCGGATACCGGCTTCGTGCTCAAGGTCCATCCGTCCAACTACCGGATCGAGGGATTCACCGCCAGCGCCGGCATCGCCGATCTTGCCCTGCTCGGCGTGCCCGTCGTCGGTGACATCGGCTCCGGCCTGCTCCGGCCGCATCCGCTGCTGCCGGACGAGCCGGACGCCGGCAGCTGGCTCAGTGCGGGCGCCGCGCTCGTCACGGCCAGCGGCGACAAGCTGCTCGGCGGCCCGCAGGCCGGGCTGCTGCTCGGCCGGGCTGACCTGATCAGCCAGCTCGCCCGGCACCCGCTCGCGCGCGCCCTGCGGGTGGACAAGCTGACGGTCGCCGCGCTGGAGGCCACGCTGGCCGGGCCGCCTGCCCCGGTGGCGCAGGCGCTGGCGGCCGGCCAGGCGTCGTTGTCCGAGCGGGCGAAACGACTAGCCGGACGGCTGGCCGGGGCGCGCATCGACGCGCAGCCGGTGCCCGCGCAGGGCGCCGTCGGCGGCGGCGGCGCGCCCGGAGTGCCGCTGGCCAGCGCGGCTGTCAGCCTGCCGGCCGGGCTGGCCGGCGAGCTGCGGGCCGGCCCCGCGGTACGCCGCGGGGCGGTTCCGGCGGTGGTGGGACGGATCGAGGCCGGCCGCCTGCTGCTAGACCTGCGCGCGGTGCCGCCGGCCGATGACGAGGCGCTGGCCGCAGCCGTGATCGCGGCGGCCGGGTAGCGCCATGCAGGTCATCGCGACGGCAGGACACGTCGATCACGGCAAGTCGACTCTGCTCCGTGCGCTGACCGGGATGGAGCCCGATCGCTGGGAGCAGGAGCGGCGCCGCGGCCTGACCATCGACCTGGGCTTCGTCTGGCTGACCCTGCCGTCCGGCGAGCAGCTCGCGTTCGTGGACGTGCCGGGGCACGAGCGCTTCGTGCCCAACATGCTGGCCGGCGTCGGCCAGGTCCCCGCGGTGCTGTTCGTGGTCGCGGCGGACGAGGGCTGGATGCCGCAGTCGGCCGAGCACCTGGCCGCGGTCGATGCGCTGGGCATCCGCCGCGGCGTCCTGGTCATCACCCGGGCTGACCTGGCCGACCCGGCCGCGGCGATGGCGCAGGCCAGGGCGGAGATCGGCCGCAGCAGCCTCGGCGCCGTGCCGGCCGTGGCCGTCAGCGCGGTGACCGGGAGCGGCCTGCCGGAGCTGCTCACCGCGCTGGACAAGCTGGCGCACAGCCTGCCGGTGCCTGATCCGAGCGGCCCGGTCCGGCTCTGGGTCGACCGCGCGTTCAGCATGACGGGCAGCGGCACGGTCGTGACCGGCACGCTCCCGGCCGGCACCATCCACCAGGGCGATGAGCTCGTGGTGACCCCCTCGATGCGGCCGGTACGGGTCCGCGAGATCCAGTCGCTCGGCGAGCGGGTGCCGGCGGCGAGCGGGCTGGCGCGGGTAGCGCTGAACCTCCGCGGCGTCAGCAAGGACGGGCTCAGTCGCGGCATGGCGCTGGTGCAGGCCGGCCGCTGGCAGCTGACGGACCTGATCGACGTGCGGATCTGCGCGTCCGGGCTGCAGCCGGCCGCCGTCGGAGCGGCCGGCCACGGCCTGCTGGCTCCCGGCGGCGACCGCAGCGGCGATCACGGCGATCACGGCGGCGATCACGGCGCACCCGATGACGGCCACGATGCCGCGCTGGCCGGCGGCGCGGTGACCGCCGCGGCCGGCGGTGCGGCTCCCCACGGCACGCGGGTGAACGACGCCGTAGCCCGGCTGGGCCGCTCGGTGCATGTGCACGTCGGCGCGGCCAGGACCGTCGGCCGGGTCCGCCCGCTCGGCGGTGACCTGGCCCGGCTCGCGCTGCGCGATCCGCTGCCGCTGCACGTCGGTGACCGGCTGCTGCTGCGGGATCCGGGCGCCGCGCGGCCCGGCGGGCCGCCCGCCGGGCTCCCGGACAGCCCGGCGGCGCCCGGCCCCGGCCTGCACGCGGCCGGGGCGCCGGCCGCGTGCAGGGCCGCCTGGCCCGCCGCCACCGGGGCGCTCGTGCTCGACGTCGCGCCGCCCTCGCTGACCCGCCGGGGGGCGGCCGCGGCCGCCGCGAAGCTGCTCGCCTCCTGGCCGGACCAGCCATCCGCGGCTGACCTGCTCAGGCGGCACGGGCTGGTGCGAGCCAGCGCGCTGCTGGCCATGGGCATCAGGGAGCATCCCGATCCGGTCGCCGGGGAGTGGCTCGCCGACCCGGCCTACTGGTCCGAGCTGGCGCAGGCGCTGGGCGCGGCGGTTGCCGCGCACGCCGCCCGCGAGCCGCTCGCGATCGGGCTGCCGCTGGAGGCGGCCAGGGCGGCGCTCGGCCTGCCCGACCGCCGGCTGGTGACCGCGCTGGTCCGGCCGCCGTTCCGGATCTGCGACGGCGCGGTCCAGATCATGCCGCCGGCCGGCCCGGCCGCCCGGTCCGGGCTGCCGGAGGCGCTCGAGGCCGCCGTCCGGGTCGTGCGCGCTGACCTGGCCGCCGTGCCCTTCGTGGCGCCCGACGCCGAGCGGCTGCGCCAGCTGGGCCTGGACCTGCGGGGCATCGCGGCGGCCGCGAAGGCCGGCCTGCTGCTGCGGATCAGCGACCAGATCGTGCTGGCTCCCGGTGCCGACGACGCGGCGGCCGCGATCCTGGCCGGCCTGCCGCAGCCGTTCACGGCCGCGGACGCGCGCCAGGCGCTGGGCACGACCCGGCGCATCGCCATCCCGCTGCTGGAGTACCTGGACCGGGCCGGCATCACCGAGCGGCTGCCGGACGACCGCCGCCGGGTCCGGGCCGCCGCGGGCTAGCGCCGGGCTAGCGGCGGGCGAACCTGCCCGCGGACCAGCTGCTCTGCTCGGCGGGCGGCTCGCCGGCCGAGATCCAGCGGGCCAGCGCCGACGCCGTGGCCGGGGCGTTGAGAATGCCGGTGCGGAAGTGGCCGGAGGTCAGCCAGGCGTTGGCCAGGCCCGGCACCCGGTCGATCACCGGGCGCCGGTCGGGATGGCGCGGCCGGAAGCAGCACCACTGGTAGTCGATGCCCAGTCCGCGCAGCTCCGGCAGGGCCGTGCAGAGTGCTTCCATGATCGACTCGATGACCTCGGGCTGGACGGCCGGGCTCTCATCACCGACGTCGAATGTCCCGCCCGCCAGCAGCCGCCCGTCCTCGATCTGGGTGGCCAGCGGCGCGACGATGCCGGGCAGCCGGACGGGCGCCGGCCCGGTGACCAGGAGGTGGCCCTTGACCCGTTCGGAAGGAATGAGCAGCGGCAGGCCGTCCAGGACCGGGGGGCGCCCGGTCGCGAACACCACGGCCGCCGGGGTCACCTCGCCTGCCGACGTGGCCACCCGGTGCACCCGGTCGCCGCGGATCGTCACGCCGGTCGCCGCTACCCCGGTGGCCACGGCCCGCAGCCGGGCGGAGATGCGGGCGACGGCGCGCAGCGGGTTCACCCGCGCCTGGCGGCGGATCAGCGCGGCCTCCATCGGCCGGGCCAGGCCCGGAATCAGCTCGGCCACCTGGCCCGGATTCAGCCATTCGACGGCGCGCGGCTGGTGCGCGGCGAAGCCGCCATCGTGCGGCGCCAGGCCGAGCCAGTCCAGCTCCGTCAGGCCGACCCCGCCCGGCAGGTCGCGCTCCAGCTCCCGCCAGCGCTCCAGGCTGGCCCGCTCCAGGTCCACGAATGGCTCGGGATCGCTCCACTGATGCGGCTCGGGAATCAGCAGCCCGGTGGCTCCGCCGGTGGCTCCGCTGCCCAGCCGGCCGGTCTCGATCAGCTGAATGGTGCCCAGCCCGGCGTCCTGGCAGGCGGCCGCGGTCGCCACGCCCATGATGCCGCCGCCGATCACCAGCACGTCCGGGGCCGGCTCGGCGATGCTGCCGTGGCCCTGGCCCAGCGCCGCCCGCTCCGCCGCGGTCAGCTGGTCCCGCCAGATCGCGCTGTGCACAGTCATGAGCCCATCCTCGGTGATCCGGTCGGCCGGCCGGTCCGGCTGAGGTGCCTGGGCCGGGCCGGCGGGCGCAGTGGCGGCGTGAGCTGAATGCTAGGAGACGCCGGGACGGGCCGCCGGCCAGGTCGCCTGACCGGCCCGGCTAGCTGGGCCGGCCGGGCGCGGGCAGGGCGCCCGTCTCCATGGCCTTGGTCACCGCCGGCAGCGAGAACGTGAACACGACCGACTCACGCCGCCGGAAGAAGGCCCGCAGCTCCAGTCCGCCGCGGGCGACTCCCAGGCTGAGCGCTGATGGCAGCCGGTCAGCGGGACCGGCTGCGCGGGGCAGGGCCGCTGGAGTTGCCGTGCTCATCGGACTGCCCCGATCAGTTGCAGGTAGACGTCTTCCAGCGATGGCCGGGTCACGGTCAGGCCGGGGATCTCGCCCGCGCTGTGCGCCGCGAGCTCCGCCACGACCCGGGTCGGCCGGTCGGTGCGCAGGCTGCGCCGGGTGCCGCCGTCCTGCCAGCTCACCGTGGCGGTGGCGGTGGCCCGGCCGCCCAGGTCGGCCGGCCTGCCGGCCGCGACGATCCGGCCCGCCGAGATGACCGCCACCCGGTCCGCGAGTGCCTCCGCCTCGTCCAGGTAGTGCGTGGTGAGCAGGATCGTGGTGCCGCCGCCGGACAGGCTGGCGATCAGCGCCCAGAACTGCCGCCTGGCCTCCGGGTCAAAGCCCGTGGTCGGCTCGTCGAGGAACAGCAGGTCGGGATGGCCGATGATGCCCAGTGCCACGTCGACGCGCCGGCGCTGGCCGCCGGACAGCTGCCGCAGCCGCTTGCCCGCGTGCGCGGTCAGGCCGACGGCCTCGATGGTCTCGGCCGGGTCGCGGGGCTGCGGGTAGTACTTCGCGAAATGCGCGATCAGCTCGCCCGCGGTGAGCTCCGCTGCCTCGGTGCCCGACTGCGACACGATGCCGATCCGCGCCCGCCATTCCCGGCTGGGGTGCGCCGGGTCGATCCCGAGTACCGCCACCGTGCCGCCGTCCCGGTGGCGGTACCCCTCAAGAATCTCGACGGTCGTGGTCTTGCCGGCGCCGTTGGGACCGAGCAGGGCAAAGACCTCGCCGGGCCGGATGTCAAGGTCAATACCGTCGACGGCGGCGATCCCGCCGTACTGCCTGCGCAGCCCGCGGACGGTGACCGCGGGGGCTGTCGGGTCGGACATGGCGCCAGCATGCCAGCGGGAGCCGGGCGGCCGGGCCGGCCAGCCGGCCATCCCGGTGTCATCCGTTCGGCTGACACGGGAACGAATGCGCGCCTGGCGGTGCTGTTGCGGGCAGTGGCCACAAGCGGGCAGTGGCCACAGGGCTGCCTGAGGGCGGTCGTAGGCTGGAGGTTTTCCGGGAACTTTGCTCCCATGCTGGGCAGGAGGCGCCGTGCTGACCGACTCGTTCGGGCGCACCGCTACGGACCTGCGGGTCTCCCTCACCGACCGGTGCAATCTGCGCTGCAGTTACTGCATGCCGCCCGAGGGGCTGGACTGGATGCCGAGCGCGGGCCTGCTGACCGACGATGAGCTGGTCCGGCTGCTCGGCATCGGCGTGCGGCTGCTCGGCATCACCGAGGTGCGGTTCACCGGCGGCGAGCCGCTGCTGCGCAAGGGCCTGACCGGCATCGTGGCGCGGGCCGCCGCGCTGCGGCCCAGGCCGGAGCTGTCGGTGACGACCAACGGGATCGGGCTGGCCAGGCTGGCCGGCCCGCTGCACGCCGCCGGCCTGGACCGGATCAACGTCTCGCTGGACACGCTGTCCGCGCAGACGTTCATCGAGCTGGCCCGGCGGGACCGGCTGGCCGATGTGCTGGCCGGCCTGGAGGCAGCCCAGGCCACCGGCCTGGCCCCGGTCAAGGTGAATACCGTGCTGATGCGCGGCGTCAACGACCACGAGGCGGCGGCGCTGCTGCGATTCTGCCTGGACCACGGTTACGAGCTGCGGTTCATCGAGCAGATGCCGCTCGACGCCCAGCATGGCTGGCGGCGCGATCAGATGGTCACCGCCGACGAGATCCTGCACGCGCTCGGCTCCGGGTTCGTCCTCAAGCCCGACGACCCGGCGGCCCGCGGCGCGGCGCCGGCCGAGTCCTTCCTGGTCGACGGCGGCCCCGAGCGGGTCGGCATCATCGGCTCGGTGACGCGGCCATTCTGCGGGGCGTGTGACCGGGTCCGGCTGACCGCCGACGGGCAGATCCGTAACTGCCTGTTCGCCAGGGACGAGAGCGACCTGCGCGGGCCGCTGCGCGCGGGCGCCTGCGACGAGGAGATCGCGGCCGCCTGGCGCCGGGCCGTCGCGGCGAAGCTGCCCGGGCACGGCATCAATGACCCCGGCTTCCTGCAGCCGGCCCGGCCGATGTCCGCCATCGGCGGCTGAGCGCCAGCCGTGCAGGCGACGGGGGAGCCGGCCGGATTCGACGCGATCGTGCTGGCCGGCGGCCGCGCCGCCCGGCTGGGCGGAGCAGACAAGCCGGCCCTGCGGGTCGGCGGCAGCTCGCTGCTCGGCGCTGTCGTCTCGGCCGCGGCCGCCGCGGGCGCCGGCCGGTGCATCATCGTCGGGCCGCCGCGGCCGGGGGTGACGCCCGCCGGCCAGCCCGGCCCTGGCCAGCCCGGCCCTGGCCAGCCCGGCCCTGGCCAGCCCGGCGCTGAACAGCCCGGTGAGCCGGGCGGCGAGAGCTGGCCGCGGGCCTTCCCGTCCGGCCGCCTGCTCGTCGTGCAGGAGCAGCCGCCGCAGTCCGGGCCCGTGCCGGCCATCCGCCGCGGGCTGGCCGAGGTGCAGGCGCCCTGGATCGCCGTGCTCGCCGGCGACCTGCCCTTCCTGACCGGTGATCAGCTGCGCGCGCTGCTGCAGGCCGCCCCTGGCGCCGGATGCGTCCTGGCTGACGACGGCGGGCGGCCGCAGTGGCTGGCCGGCGTCTGGCGGACGTCCGAGCTGCGGCAGGCCTGCGGCCAGTACCGGGGAAGCTCGGTGCGCGGGCTGCTCGGGCCGCTGGCGCCGGCGCTGCTGCGCCCGCAGCTGCCGCCCGGCGAGCCGCCGCCCTGGCTCGACTGCGACAGTCCAGCCGATCTGGCCGCCGCCCGGGCCTGGGCCGGTCCCGGCCGCGAGGGCCCGTCATGATGAGCCGGGTAGCCACCGCCGCGGCCCCGCGATCGGCGGCCGGAAGGAGAGCACATGAGCACGCTGGACAGCTGGACGGACGCGGCCTGCGCCGAGCTCGGCCTGCGGCGGGCCGACGTGACCGCCAGGGTCGTGCTTGACCTGGCCAGGGATGTCGCGCACGGCGTTGAGCGGCCGGCCGCGCCGCTGACGGCGTTCCTGCTGGGCCTGGCCGTCGGCCAGGGCCAGCCGCTGGATGACGCGGCCCGGCGGCTCCGGGACCTGGCGGCCGGGTGGGCCGCGGCGGAAAGCTAGCGATCAGCTGACCGGCTGCGTCCTGCGGCCCGCCGGGCGGCTAGTCGCAGGAGCTTGCCATGAGATAGATAGCGATATATCTTTGACCTGTCCAAGAACTCCGGCGACAGTCCCGTACACGGACCTGAGCCGGTATCCGCAGGGGAGACAGGGATATGCGAAACGAGGAATCCTGGCGCCGCCGTGACGGCGACCCGGAGATGGCGGGCTGGCCCGGCGGGAGCCGGGGCAGCTGGCGGGGTCATAACGACGACGACGAGCGGCGGCCGCGCGGCGGCGGGCGCCGCGGCCACGTGCGCGGCGGGGGATTTCCCGGCCGGCCTCCGTTCGGCGAGGGGCCGCTCGGCCCGCATGGCTTCGGGCCCTGGATGCATGAGCCGAGGATGCGCGGGCCACGGGCCCGGCGGGGTGACGTGCGCGCCGCGGCCCTCTCGCTGCTGGCCGAGGGCCCGATGAATGGCTACCAGATCATCCAGGCCATCGGCGAGCGCAGCGGCGGGGTGTGGCGCGCCAGCCCCGGCTCGGTGTACCCGGCGCTGCAGCAGCTGGAGGATGAGGGCCTGATCAGGGCCGAGTCGGACGACAGCGGCCGGCGGGCGTACGTGCTGACCGACGAGGGCCGCGGCTATGCCGACGCGCATCCGGACGAGCTGCGCGCGCCCTGGGACGAGCTGGCGGGCAGCGCCGGCGGCGCCGCGATCGAGATGCGCTCGCTGATCGGCCAGGTCGCCATGGCTGCCTTCCAGGTGGTGAGCGCCGGCACCGATGCCCAGATGGCGCAGGCGCGCAAGGTCGTCACCGAGTGCCGCAAGTCGCTGTACCGGATACTGGCAGCAGACGACGACGAGGCGGGCGGCGGCGGGGCCTGAGCGGCCTCGCCGGCCGCCGCGCCGGGGAGTTAGGCTCGACATGCGGACCAGGGAGGCCAGAGCGGTGCCAGCAGAGAGCGGCACGGACACGGCGATCGCCGGGCAGGCAGCCGGCCGGGCGGCGTCCCCGGTCGTGATCTCGGTATCCGGCCTGATCAAGCGATACGGCGACGTCGAGGCCGTCCGGGGCATCGACTTCGAGGTGGCCAGGGGCGAGACCTTCGGCTTCCTCGGGCCGAACGGCGCGGGCAAGACCACGACGATCAAGATCCTCTGCACGCTGGCGAACGCGACCGCCGGGACCGCGATGGTGGCCGGCCACGACGCGGCGAGCGACCGGGACGCGGTCCGCCGGAACATCGGGCTGGTGTTCCAGGACACCACCCTGGATACCTACCTGACCGCCGAGCAGAACCTGCGGTTCCACGCGGAGCTCTACGGCGTGCCGAGAGCCGCCGTGCTGCCCCGGATGCGCCAGGTGATGGAGATGGTCGGGCTCTGGGATCGCAAGGACAGCCTGGTCAGCACGTTCTCCGGCGGCATGCAGCGGCGGCTGGAGATCGCCAGGGGACTGCTGCACGCGCCGCGCGTGCTGTTCCTGGACGAGCCGACCGTGGGCCTGGACCCGCAGACTCGCTCCTCCATCTGGACCTACATCAACGACCTCAAGGGCCGCGAGGACATCACGATCTTCCTCACCACCCACTACATGGACGAGGCCGAGCACTGCGACCGGATCGCCATCATCGATCACGGCAAGATCGTGGCCATCGACACGCCGGAGGCGCTGAAGGCCAGCGTCGGCAAGGACCGGGTACAGATCCACACTGCGGACGACCAGGCGGCGATCCGGGCGCTGGCCGAGAAGTTCGGGCTCGAGGCGGCCATGCACGAGGGCGCGGTGACCTTCTCGGTCGCCTCCGGCGAGCAGTTCGTGCCGCGGCTGTTCGCCGAGCTCGGCATCCCGATCAGGTCGGTCAGCGTGTCCCGGCCCTCGCTCGACGATGTCTTCATGTCCTATACCGGCAGCACGATCCGGGACGCCGAGGCGTCCGGCACGGACGCCATGCGCCAGATGGCGCAGCGGTTCCGAGGGAGGCGCTGAGCAATGGCGACGCAGACCACTGATATCACGGCCGGGCTGGCCGAGGACGAGCTAGTCGAGGAGATCAGGGTCGCGGTCCCCGCGGGCGGCCTGCGGCACGACCTGCGGGCCGTGAGCATCGTCTGGCGGCGGGAGCTGATCAGGTTCCGCACCGACCGGCTCCGCGCCATCACCTCCCTGGTCCAGCCATTCCTGTTCCTGTTCATCCTGGGCACCGGGCTGTCCTCGCTGGCCGGCCACAGCATGCCGCCCGGGGTGAACTTCAAGACCTTCATCTATCCCGGCGTGCTGGCCATGTCGGTGCTGTTCACCGCGATCTTCTCGGCCGCGTCCATCGTGTGGGACCGGGAGTTCGGCTTCCTCCGCGAGATCCTGGTGGCGCCCGTCAGCCGGGCGTCCATCGTGATCGGCAAGTGCCTGGGCGGCGCCACCATCGCCACCTTCCAGGGCGTGGTCTTCCTGGCCCTGGCCGGGTTCGCCGGCGTGCCGTACAACCCGGCGCTGATGCTGACCCTGCTCGGCGAGCTGCTGCTGCTGGCGTTCACGCTGACCGCGTTCGGGGTCATGATGGCCGCGCGGATCCGGCAGTTCCAGGCCTTCATGGCCCTCACTCAGATGCTGGTCCTGCCGCTGTTCTTCCTGTCCGGCGCGCTGTACCCGCTGACCGGCCTGCCGGCCTGGCTCAGCGTCCTGACCCGGATCGACCCGCTGACCTACGTGGTCGGGCCGATGCGGCACGCGGTCTTCAGCCACCTCAGCCTCTCGCCGCTGTTCGCGAACGCGCTGTCGCCCGGCATCACCTGGGCCGGCTGGCTGGTCCCGCTCTGGCTGTCGCTGGGCATGGTGGCGGCCATGGGCCTGGCGATGATGGGCATCGCGATCGCGGAGTTCCGGAAGACGGAGTAAGGCCGCCGCCGGGGGGACGCTGAGCCGGGAAAAGAAAGAGCGACGCCGGGTGGCTACGGGGGCAAACCACCCGGCGTCGCAATCATCGGCGCTCCGACGGGGGCCCGGAACGCCGGCAGTTGGTGCCCCGGCGGGGGACCAGAGCACCGGTAAGAATGTTACACCGAACCTGCCCCATGTGCGTCAAGACCGGATTACGCGGCGATCTCGGCATGTCGGCTGGCAAGTCCGGCGCTGACTATCCCTTTCGGCCCGGCTTGCGCGGACCGGTTCAGGCGTTATGCGGAGGCGCTCCGCTGCTGCCCGGTGTGCCGGGATCGCCGGGATCGCCGGGCTCGCCGGGCTCGCCGGCGGCTGGCCTGGCCGGGACGAGCGGCGGGCCCGCGGACGGCGCTGGCAGCCTCGGCTCATAAGGCCGGAAACCCCTGGTCACGTTGGGCTCGCGACCGCCGTTGGCAAAGATCACGGCGAAGTAGGGGATGGCGATCGCGCCGACGGCCGGGATGGCCGTCAGCCAGCCCGCGTGGTTGACGAACAGCAGGACCGCGATCAGGAAGCAGACCAGCCGGATGCCCATCATGATCAGGTACCGGCGCTCGCGGTAGGCGATATCCGCCGACCGTGACGGCCGCGCCTCGGTGACCAGCTGCGGGCGGTCACGACGCGGATGATGGACTGCTCTCACCCTTCTAAGGTATGCCTACCCTGCCAGCATCGCGAGACGGGAAGCCGTCTGCGGCCGCCCGGCCGGCTGTCGCTCCGCAGGGCCGGCCCGGAGGGTTCGCTCCCGGCCGGTGCCGCCGGCATAGTAGTTATAGGACGGCGGCCGGAAGCACTTCTCGGGCGCGGCGCTGCAACGCAGGGATATCAGGATTCATCCGTCCATCCTGGAGGAGAAATGACCGATCGCACCTACCGCGTCACCGAGATCGTCGGAACCTCGCCGGAGGGCATCGAGCCGGCCATCCGCGGCGCGCTCGAGCGCGCCGCCCAGACGCTGCGGCACCTGGACTGGTTCGAGGTGAGCGAGATCCGCGGCCAGATCACCGACGGCCGCCCGGCACATTTTCAGGTCAGCCTGAAGGTCGGCTTCCGGCTGGAAGACGCCTAGAGAGCCCCCTCGGGACGGCCGGCCTCAGCTGGCCTGGCTGACCGATGACATGTTGAAGTCCGCCACCCGCAGCGGCGGCATGGCGGCGCGGGTGAAGTAGTCGCCCCACTCGCGCGGCAGCGTCGCCGTGGTCGGGCCGGCCTCGGCAGCTGGGCCCCGCTCCACCTACGGCAACCTATCCCGGGCTCCGGCGGCCGCAGGCACCTGCCTGTACGCTCGCACCCGTCCGCGGCGTCCAACCGGAGGTGTCAGACCAGATGGCTCGATCCGTCCTCGTGACCGGCGGCAACCGCGGCATCGGGCTGGCCATCGCGGAGCGGCTCGCGGTGGGCGGTGACGCCGTCACGATCACCTCACGATCCGGCGAGGAGGTCGGGGGCGTCACGGTCGCCCGCTGCGACGTCCGCGACGCCGCGCAGGTCGACGCGGCCTTCGGCGTGGCCGAGGCCGCGCACGGGCCGGTCGAGGTCCTGGTGGCCAACGCCGGCACTACCAGGGACCAGCTGCTGGCGCTGATGAGCGAGGACGACTTCGCGGCTGTGCTGGACACCAACCTGACCGGTGCCTACCGCGTGGCCAGGCGCGCGGTGCGCGGCATGATCCGGCTGCGCCGCGGCCGGATCATCTTCATCTCCTCCGTGGTCGGCCTGCTCGGCTCGGGCGGCCAGGCCAATTACGCCGCCTCGAAGGCCGGCCTGATCGGCCTGGCCCGGTCGCTCGCCCGCGAGCTCGGCAGCCGGAACATCACGGTCAACGTGGTCGCGCCCGGATTCGTCGACACCGACATGACCGCCGCCCTGCCCGAGGACAGGAAGCAGGCCATCCTGGCCGGCGTGCCGCTTGGCCGGTATGCCTCGGCGCAGGAGGTGGCGGCGGCGGTGACCTTCCTGGCCGGCGACGAGGCGGGCTACATCACCGGCGCCGTGCTGCCCGTCGATGGCGGCCTCGGCATGGGCCACTGAGCAGGTACCGGTACCGGTCAGCAGAAGGGCAGTACGGATGGGCATCCTTGACGGCAAGCGGATCCTGGTCACCGGGGTGCTGACCGACGCCTCGATCGCCTTCCACGTGGCGCGGCTCGCGCAGCAGGAAGGGGCGACCGTCGTGCTGACCGGCTTCGGCCGGCTGAGCCTGGTCCAGCGGATCGCCAGACGGCTGCCCGACCCGCCGCCGGTGATCGAGCTGGACGTGACCAGCCCCGAGCAGCTGGACTCGCTGGCGCAGCGGGTCTCGGAGCACCTGGACGGCCTCGACGGGGTGGTGCACGCGATCGCGTTCGCGCCCCCCTCTGCGCTGGGCGGCGAGTTCCTGAAGACGCCCTGGGAGGACGTCGCCACTGCCGTGCAGGTGTCGGCGTACTCGCTGAAGGCGCTCGCCGTGGCCGCGCTGCCGCTGATGACCGGAGGGGGAGCGGTGGTCGGGATGGACTTCGACGCGACCGTTGCCTGGCCGTCCTACGACTGGATGGGCGTGGCCAAGGCCGCGCTGGAGTCGACGGCCCGGTACCTGGCCAGGGATCTGGGCGGTCACGGGATCCGGGTCAACCTGGTGTCAGCTGGCCCGCTGAAGACCATGGCCGCGCGCAGCATCCCGGGCTTCGACAGCTTCGAGGGCGTCTGGGCGGCCCGCGCGCCGCTCGGCTGGGACCTGTCGGACGCCGAGCCGGCCGCGCGGGGCTGCGTGGCCCTGCTCTCTGACTGGTTCCCGGCAACGACCGGCGAGATCGTTCACGTCGACGGCGGCGTGCACGCGGTCGGAGCCTGACGCCGGGCAGCCCTCCGTTTTCGGTCCTATGGCAGGGTCGCGCCGATGCTGTCCGGAACTCGCTTTTTGCCGGGCTGCCGACCGGCAAGCTGCTGCCTGCACCGGCTCTGACCTGGGCTCATCACCATCTCATGGGCTGTGCGCGGTTAGTGGCTGCAACTGCTCTGAAGTCCGCATATCCTCTCCCCAAGATCGAGGGGTAGTGGACAAGTCGCGACGGCATCGATAACAAATCGTGACAAGTTTGGCCTGGGATCGCTACGTAACTGAACATACGCTTCGGCTGACCCGTGAGCCCCGCCCCCGCCGTGTGCCGGTCATTCGGCCTGGCAGGGCTCCCGACAGCCGGTGGGTTCCACAACAGAAGGCGGCGAGCCATGTCTCGACTGCGGAAATTCAGGGGCGAAGGCAGGAGCCCGGCGCGCCGGGCGCCCGCCCGTCGTCACATCAGCCAGGAGGACAGATGATGAGATTTGCCCGAACGGGCACGAAGATGGCGGTGCTCGCCGCCGTGGGCGCAACCGCCCTGGCCGCCTGCGGCGGCAGCTCGAGCAGCAGCAGTTCCGGCTCGTCTAGCGGCACCACCATTCCTGGCGGGCTGGGCAGTATCCCCGCTGCCAGCGGCACGGTGCACGCGACCACAATCACCTGGGCCGAGGGACCGGGCTTCGCGCCGAACTGGATCCTGCCGATCAACTCATCAGGCAGCAACTCGGTCTTCAACGCCTTCACCTTCCAGGACCTGATGTGGCGGCCGCTGTACTGGACCGTCAACGGCGTCGTGCCCGAGGTCGTGCCATCGGAGAGCCTGGCCAAGGAGCCGGTCTGGTCCAACGGGTACAAGACCGCCACGATCACGATGAACAGCGGCTGGAAGTGGTCGAACGGAACCCCGGTCACGGCGCAGAACGTGCTGTTCACCATCGAGGAGATCAAGGCAGCGATCGCGGAGTCCCCGGCCAACTGGTCGGCCTACGTGCCCGGCTACTTCCCCGCTGACGTCACCAGCGCGACTACCCAGGGCAGCGACACGCTGGTGCTCAACCTCAAGGCGGCGGTCAACCCGACCTGGTTCACCGAGGACCTCCTGTCGTCCGTCAACCCGATGCCGACGACCTGGGCGAAGGCATCGGTCAGCGGCCCGACTCTGGACTTCACCAACCCGGCCAACGCCACCAAGATCTACAATTTCCTGACCGCCCAGAACAAGGCCGTCACCAGCTACGCCAGCAACCCGCTGTGGCAGGTCGTGGACGGGCCGTACAAGCTGTCGGCGTTCAACGCCACCACCGGCGCGTACACGATGGTGCCCAACACCGGCTACGGCGGCCCGCACGTCTCGCCGACGTCCACCTTCCAGGCCGTGCCGTTCACCTCCGACACCGCCGAGTTCAACGCGGTGAAGGCTGGCTCCATCGACGTCGCCTACATCCCGCAGACCGACGTGCCGCAGATCCCGTCCGTGAAGGCCTCCGGCTACAACGTCTTCGGGATTCCCGACTTCGGCATGACGTTCGCGAACTACAACTTCAAGGACACGACCGGTCACTTCGACGCGATCGCCAACCAGCTGTACTTCCGGCAGGTGATGTCGCACCTGGAGGACCAGCAGGGCTACATCAAGGCGTTCTTCGACGGCGCGGGCGGCGCGGCCTACGGGCCGGTGCCGGCCTATCCGCAGAGCCCGTTCCTGCCCTCGAACGCCTCGACCGACCCGTACCCGTTCAGCGTGTCCTCCGCGGAGAACCTGCTGAAGGCGCACGGCTGGACGGTGAACGCCGGCGGCACGGACACCTGCTCCAAGGCCGGATCTAGCTCGAGCGAGTGCGGCGCCGGCATTCCCGCTGGCACCCCGCTGTCGTTCAACCTGATCTACAGCACGACCCCGGCGATCATCGGCGAGCAGATGACCGACCTGGCCTCCAAGGCGAAGCAGGCCGGCATCAACATCACCCTGTCGACCAGCAACTTCGACTACATGATCTCCAACTACATCGACCCGGCCGCGCCGGCGAACGTCAACAAGTGGGCGATGATGGACTTCGGCGGCGAGACCGACTCCACCTACCCCACCACCTTCGGGCTGTTCAACACCGGCGGTTCTGGCCAGATCGGTGACTACAGCGACCCGACGGCGGACACGCTGATCCAGGCCTCGATCTCCAGCAGCAACCCGGATGCTGTCAAGTCCGAGGCGTCATACCTCACGACCAGCCAGCCCGTGCTGTTCGAGCCGAACCCGGACTACGTCTGGGCCTGGAAGACCAGCATCTCCGGCGAGCCGAACTCGTTCGCGAGCCTGACGCAGTACTACGCACAGCCGGAGTTCTGGTACTCCACGAAGTAAGCACATCCGCGTCGGGGCGGCGCCGGCCGCCGACCTGAAGGCGCTGCCCCGATGCCCGGCTAGACTCTCCTGGCCTCCGGTGATACACCGGAGGCCAGGAGAGCACGGACCTTTGCTCAAGCGACGACGGCATAGCGGGAAGGGACCGCGGCTGTGACTACCTATCTGCTCCGCCGGATCGCGATCTCCATCGTGGTCGTCGTTGGCGTCTCGATCTTCATCTTCGCCTTGCTGCACGTGATCTTCCCGTCGCCCGCCATTGTCGTCCTGGGCGTGAAGGCGAACAGGGTGGCCATCGCGGCGTGGGACAAGGCGAACGGATTCGACCGGCCCTGGTTCGCTCAGTACCTGCATTACATGAACGGGCTGGTGCACGGCAACCTCGGCTATTCCTACAAGGTCAACCAGAGCGTCACCGCGCTGTTCGGCGAGCGATGGGCACGCAGCCTCTACCTGTCCGGCATTTCGCTGCTGATCGCGGTGGTCATCGCGATCCCGCTCGGGATCTTCCAGGCGGTCCGCCGCAACACCATCGGCGACTACACGCTCACCGCCGCGGCGTTCACCGTTTACGCGATGCCGGTGTTCTTCCTGGGCCTGATCCTGATCCAGGTGTTCGCGCTGACATTCCCCATCTTCGGCTTCGAGGCCAGCCAGTCGACGTCGCTGTGGGCGGTGATGACGGACTGGCATGACATGACGCTGCCGATCGCCACCCTGGTTTTCATAACGGTGGCCTCCTTCTCCCGGTACATGCGCTCGACCGCGATGGACACCCTCGCGCAGGACTACATCAAGGCCGCGCGGGCGAAAGGGCTGCCGGAGCGGCTGGTGCTCTGGCGCCACCTGCTGCGCAACGCCTGCCTGCCGATGATCACGCTGATCGGCCTGTCCATCCCGGTGCTGCTGGCGGGCAACCTGATCACCGAGACTCTCTTCAATTACCAGGGCCTCGGGCTGCTGTTCTTCAGCAGCCTGAACACCGAGGACTACAACGTGCTGCTCGCGTACACGCTGCTCGGCGCGGTCCTCACGGTTGTCGGCAACCTCGTTGCTGACATGTCCCTGACGATTGCCGACCCTCGTATCCGGCTCGCCTGACCGGCTCGCACAGGCTCGATCCCAGGAGACAGCAATGGCACACGTTCAATCACTCCCGCCGCTCGACATCCAGCGAGCCCCCGAGGGCGGCGAGGTCGGCCAGGTCCAGAGCGGCTGGCGGCTGGCGGTACGCGAGTTCTCCCGTAACAAGCTGGCGGTCGCGGGCCTGGCCATCCTGGTGTTCTTCGTGCTGTTCTGCTTCGCGGGCCCGCTCGTCTACCACTCGGACGTCCTCAACAGCAACCTGCAGGCCGTGAACCTGCCGCCGGGCTCGCCGGGTCACCCGCTCGGCACAGATGGCCAGGGCTTTGACGAGCTTGGCCTGCTGATGACCGGCGGCCAGGCGGCGCTGGAGGTCGGGTTCTTCGCCGCGTTCATCGCCATCGTCATCGGCACCCTCTTCGGCGCGATCTCCGGGCTGGCCGGGGGCGTCCTGGACGGGACCATGATGCGCGTGGTCGACATCTTCCTCTCCATCCCGTTCCTGTTCGTCGTGCTGATCGTGGCCGTCCGGTACGGCTCGACCGTGCTGTCCCTGAGCCTGATCATCGGCGCCTTCACCTGGCTGGTACCAGCCAGGCTGGTCCGCGGCGAGGTGCTCACGCTCCGGGTGCGAGATTTCGTCTCCGCCGCCAAGGTCGCCGGGGCAGGCCGCTGGCGGCTGATTAACCGGCACCTGATCCCGAACGCGCTGGGCACCATCATCGTCAACGTGACGTTCCAGGTCGCCGACGCGATCCTCGCGGTGTCCTACGTCGGGTTCCTGGGTTACGGCCTGCACTACCCGCATCAGGACTGGGGCGACATGCTGTCCAACGGCACGACGTACATGCTGGACGGGTACTGGTGGCTGATCTACCCGGTCGGCGCCTGCATCGTGCTGGTCGTCATGGCCTGCAACCTGATCGGCGATGCGCTGCGCGACTCGCTGGACGTCCGCCTGCGGCGCCGGTGACGCCACGTCGCCCCGATCACCATCACTGAGCTGAGGAGTTTCCCCGGATGGCGCCCGTCATCGACATCAAGGACCTGTCCACCCATATCCAGCTGACCAAGTCGGTCGTGCAGGCCGTCGGCAACGTTGACCTGCACATCGAGCCCGGCGAAACGCTGGGGCTGGTCGGCGAGTCTGGCTGCGGCAAGTCGATGACCGGATTGTCGATTATGGGCCTGCTGCCGCCGGGCGGCAGCATCGTGAACGGCTCGATCAAGCTCGACGGCCGGGAGCTGGCCGGGCTGCCCGATGCTGAGCTGCGCAGGATCCGCGGCAACGAGATCGCGATGATCTTCCAGGACCCGCTGACCTCGCTCGACCCGACCAAGACCATCGGCTACCAGGTCGCCGAGCCGGTCCGGCTGCATCGCGGCGCCAGCAAGAAGGAGGCACTGGACCGGGCGGCCGAGGTGCTCGGCCTGGTGGGACTGCCCAGGCCGACCGAGCGCCTCTCGGATTACCCGCACCAGCTGTCCGGCGGCCTGCGCCAGCGCGTGATGATCGCGATGGCGCTGTCCTGCGAGCCGAAGCTGCTCATCGCCGACGAGCCGACGACGGCCCTGGACGTGACCATTCAGGCCCAGATCCTGGCCCTGCTGGACGACCTGAAGTCGCGGCTCGGCATGGCCATGCTGCTGATTACCCACGACATGGGCGTGATCGCCGGCCACGCGGACCGGGTCAACGTCATGTACGCGGGCCGCCTGGTCGAGGAAACGGACACCTCCACCCTCTTCAGCCACATGCACCACCCCTACACCCAGGCGCTGCTGGCGTCGATCCCGCGGCTGGACCAGGACGCCGCGAAGCGGCTGGCCAACATACCCGGCCTGCCGCCGGACCTTTCCAGCCTGCCCCAGGGGTGCCGCTTCGCGGCCCGGTGCAGCCGGGCCGATGACAAGTGCCGCGCCGAAGAGCCGCCGCTGTCGGGCGAGACGATCGCGCACCGGTGCGCCTGCTGGCATCCGGTCGACGGGCCGCTCGCGCTGCAGGCCACGAACGGCCGCGGAGCGAGCCGGCTGGCGGTGGGGGAGCCACCGGTGCCGGGCCTCGAGCACGCGGATCTCGCCGCGGCCGACGCGCCGCTGCTGGAGCTGCTCGGCGTGGTCAAGGAATACCCGATCACCTCCGGCGCGATCATGCAGCGCAAGGTGGGTGCCGTGCACGCGGTCTCGGACGTCTCCTTCAGCGTGGACGCGGGCCAGACCTTCGGCCTGGTCGGTGAGTCCGGGTGCGGCAAGACCACCATCGGCAAGGTGGTCGTCGGCCTGGAGCACCCCAACGCGGGCCAGGTCCTGCTGGGCGGCCGCGACGTCGTGGGCATGCACGGCAGCACGCTCCGCAAGTACCGGCGTGACCTGCAGCTCATGTTCCAGGACCCGTACTCCTCGCTGGACCCGCGGATGCGCGTCGGCGCGATCATCCGCGAGCCACTGGCCATCCAGGGCATCGGCAGCAGGCATGATCAGCAGAAGCGCGTTTTCGAGCTGCTGGACGAGGTCGGGCTGCCGCGCAACGCGGTGGAGCGCTACCCGCATGAGTTCTCCGGCGGCCAGCGGCAGCGGATCGGCCTGGCCAGGGCCCTGACCCTGAACCCGCGGGTGATCGTCGCCGACGAGCCAGTCAGCGCGCTGGACGTGTCCATCCGGGCGCAGGTGCTGAACCTGATGAAGCGGCTGCAGACCGACCACGGGCTGACCTTCATCGTCATCTCGCACGACATGGCGGTGGTCAAGTACATGGCCAGCAAGATCGGCGTGATGTACCTGGGCAAGCTGGTCGAGATGGGCTCCGGCGAGGATATCTACCACCACGCCGCGCACCCGTACACGGCCGGCCTGATCGACACCATCCCGATCCCCGAGCCGGCGGCGGCCAGGGCCAGGAAGGAGATCGGGATCCGGGGCGAGCTGCCCAGCCCGGTCAACCCGCCGTCGGGCTGCCGGTTCCGGACCAGGTGCCCGTTCGCGCAGGAAAAGTGCGCCGAGGAAGAGCCGCAGCTGCGCTCGTTCGGGCCCGGGCACGTGGCTGCCTGTCATTTCCCGATGCAGTCCTACGTGCCGCCGTCCGAGAAAGCCGCCGCGGCGGCGGCCAAGGCTGACGGGACATCGGCTGGCGAGCTGCTCGCGGAGCCGTGACCGTTTACCTGATCCGCCGGGCCGGGATCTCAGTGATCGTGCTGGCCGGCATCTCGGTGACGGTGTTCCTGCTGCTGCACATCATCTACCCGTCGCCGGCCGTGGACGTGCTCGGCGTCAAGGCCACCCCGGCCGCTATCGCGGCATGGAATAAGGCAAACGGGTTCGACCGGCCGTGGCCAATTCAGTACCTGCGGTACATGGGGAACTTGCTGCATGGCAATCTCGGCTATTCCTACAAGCTCAACCAGAGCGTTTACGCCCTGTTCCAGGAGCGCTGGGCGC
>Ga0116106_1000146_pt1 | contig 42122 bp, 36 predicted proteins | sample June2015DPH_6_50_FD_89717 | JGI IMG/M metagenome (GOLD analysis project Ga0116106, IMG submission 89717) | Peatland microbial communities from SPRUCE experiment site at the Marcell Experimental Forest, Minnesota, USA - June2015DPH_6_40 | ecosystem: Environmental > Terrestrial > Soil > Wetlands >...
GGCCCGGCCTCGGCTGGCCCGGCCTCGGCTGGCCCGGGCCGCGCGGCCCAGGCGGCGCTGTCCGCCGTCTCGGGCCGCGGCGGCGGTACCGGCCGCGGAGCGCTCGCGGTGGGCCGGGGAGAGGATCCCCCGGCGCCCGCCGCGGCGGCACGGGCGCTAGCCCGTGTCGGCGCGCGCTCAGGCCTGGTGTCCGCCTTGCGCTTGTGCGGCCCGATTACCATGATCATGTTCCGGCCGTCCTGCTTCGGCTGAGCCTCGACGAAGCCCAGCTCCTGCACGTCGCCGGCCAGTCGCTGGAGGAGCTTGAAGCCGAGCTCAGGCCTGGACTGCTCACGGCCCCTGAACATGATCGTCACCTTGACCTTGTCACCCTGCTTGAGGAACCGCTCGACATGGCCCTTCTTGGTGCCGTAGTCATGCGGATCGATCTTCGGGCGAAGCTTGATCTCCTTGATGACGGTCTGCGTCTGGTTCTTGCGCGACTCTCTGGCCTTCAGCGCGGATTCGTACTTGAACTTACCGAAATCCATCAGCTTGCAGACCGGCGGGCGCGCCGTGGGCGCTACCTCGACGAGATCGAGATCTGCCTCCTGGGCCAGCCGGAGCGCATCGTTGATCGCGACAATCCCGATCTGCTCCCCTTGTGCGCCGACTAGCCGCACTTCGGGGACGCGGATGCGCTCGTTGATACGAGGTTCGGTGCTGATGTGACCTCCTGCGTCACCGTGTTCCCTGCGCCGGGGCCATCCCGTCGCAGAACGTTCCCGGTGCTTCCCGCCCAAACGGCAGAAAGCCCCGCACGCCATGCCTGCGGGGCCACCATGCGCGGATGCCAGTTCCGGCCGGCAGCCGCCGGCCAGCGCACCCACAACGCCGGCCGTCGGGTGCTTCTTGCGCCCGCGATCGCGCGTCCGGCCTGATCAGCCAGCCCGCAGGCCGGCCGACTGCCAGGCAGCCCGTGAGGTTTGCCTGGTGAGAGACCCGCCAGCGATAAAGCCGGCCAGGTGGGAGGCGGCCGAGGTGGTCCTCCGCTTGCGGCCCGGCACTAGCTGCCGAGACCTGTCGTCTGGTAAGAGTAACGCATTCCGGTAACCCCTGGTATTCCCGCGGCCAGACTCGTGCTGGCCAGTGCGGCGGCCGTGGCCGCGTTGCGGACGGCCACGGTGACCTCCGCAGCGCCGATTCCCGCAGCGCGGCCAGCGCGGCGCAGGCGGTCGCTCCCGCGCCGAGCACCAGCGCGCGGCCGGCCCGGCTGATGCCCGCCTCGGCCAGCGCCGTGATCATGCCGGGCACGTCGGTGTTATAGCCGATCCTGCCGTCCTCGGCGAAGATCACGGTGTTCGCGCCGCCCACCTCGGCGGCCAGCGGATCAGCCCGGTCCAGCAACGGCAGGATGGCTCGCTTCAGCGGCATGGTCAGCGACAGCCCGGCTCATTCTGATCCCAGCGACGCGAGCAGATCCGGCAGTCCCGCCTCGTCGCGCTCGATGGCCTGATAGCTCCAGCCGGTCAGCCCGAGCGCCCGGTAGGCAGCCAGATGCAGCACGGGCGACAGCGAATGGCCGTCCGGCGAGCCGAGCACGGCCGCCCGCCGGACGGCCACGGCTCACGCCCCGTTCTTGGATGCCTCTTGCGACCACACCTGGAACTGCGCATAGCTGTTCGTGAAGTCGGTCTGGCCGGTCTTCGGGTTCACGGTGACGAAGTAGGTCCAGTCACCGGGCGCCGGGTGCAGGACCGCGCTGATCGCGGCCGCGTCCGGCGAGTCGATCGGGCCCGGCGGCAGGCCCTTGTGCTTGAACGTGTTGTAGGGCGAGTTAACCGCCAGGTCGGAGCTCGACAAGTCGTAGATGTACTTGTTCACCGCATAGGCGACGGTGCTATCCAGCCCGAGCATCATCCCGTCGTTCAGCCGGTTGTCGATGACCTTGGCCACCATCGGGTAGTAGGAAACGCGGTTGACCTCCGCCTCCAGCAGGCTGGCCTCGGTGATCACCTGCGCCTCGGTCAGCTGCGCATGCCGGGCGGCCGCGGCCAGGTCGAGCGATGACGCCTCGCTGTTAAACTGCGCCACCATCATCCGCAGCGCGCTCAGCGCGGTCGCGTTCGGCGGGAGGTCGTAGGTGGCCGGGTAGAGGTAGCCCTCGACGTTGCCGTTCGCGTAGGCGGGCAGGCCGAGCGCGCCCGTTTCCTTCAGCGCCTGCTGGTAACTGGCCAGCGGTATCCCGGTCTTCTTGGCCAGCATGGCGATGATGCTGCTGGCGCGCAGTCCGTCCGGGATCGTCACGACCGTCTGCACCCGTGACTTCGGGCTCAGCAGCAGGGCCCAGGCCAGGGCGGCGTTCATGTGCTTGTGCAGCCGGAAGTAGCCCGGCTCCAGTCCAGTCGGGTCGTTCTGCTTGGCCGCGTCGATGAACGGCTGGGTTGTCTTGATCACCCCGAGCCTGACCAGCGTCGGGGCCAGCTGGGCCGGGTACTCGCCCGGCTGGACCCGGACAACCACCTGCCCGGTCCCCGGCCCGGCGTAATTGCCGTGCCTGCCCTGCCACCATTTCCACGCCGCATAGGCAGCACCGCTGCCAGCCGCCACGATCACCACGAGGGCCAGCACCGCGGCTATCCAGCCCCGGCCCCGCTTCGGCTTGGCCGCCTTGCCGTCGCCGCCGAACTCGCTGAAGAAGCCGCCCGCGGCGCCGCCCTCGCCGGCCATGGCCGGCCCGGCCTCGCGCCCGCGGCTGCCGCGCCGCGCCAGGTGGCCGCGCCTGCCGTGCCCGGCGTACTCGTCATCCTGCTGCGGGTAGCCATCGGCATGCGGGTAGTCATCAGCATGCTGCGGGTACCCGGCGGCCCGCTCAGCGGGGTAGCGGTCCGGCTGGCCGCCGCGGAAACCGCCGGCCGGCTGGGCGGCCCGGCCGCCGGGCAGCTGCTCCCAGTAGCCTGTCTCGTCATCGTCATGACGGCCCGGCTGCCCCCCGTCCAGGGATCCGTCCTGCGGATAGTCCTGGTCACGGGCCGTACGCCGGCCGCCGCGCGACCGTCCGTGGCGACCGCCCTCACGATCATCCCCCATGTCCCCAGCATGCACTGCGGAACCGGGTTCCCATGGCCGCCGGCTTGTATTGTCCTGATCTGGCTCGGCCAGATCCGGGCCAGGCTGCCCCGGCAGCGGCTGCCACCGGAAGGGGCCGTCGGCGGCAGGCGGGAGTGCCACGTCCGGCGAGCCGTATCCGCTGGCAGGCCATTGCGCCCGGCCCGGGTAGGAATCGGGGCCCGGTACCTCGCGGCGGCCATCCGCTGGCGGCCCGGACGGCTCGGCCTGGGGTGACCAGGGCGGCCCGGCCGCGCGGTCGTCGTAAGGGTCAGTCCGCTCCTGCGGGCTGTCGCTCAGGGGATCGGGTGACCAGGCCCGTTCCGGAATGGCGTAGGCCTGCGTCTGGGCTGCCGGGTCAGGCTCGCGATAGCCTCCCGGGCTGCTGTAGGGGCCGGCAGCGCGATGCTGATCCGGGAGGTCGTAGCGGCCGTGATCCCGGTAGCCGGCCGCCGATCCGGAGCCGTTCGATCCCTGCGGGCCATCCAGCGGTGACCGCGGCCGGCCCAGGGCGGTATAGCCGTCGGCCGGCCCGTAGTGGTCCGGCTGCCCGTACTGGCCTGCCGGGGGGTACTGGCCGGGCTGCCCTTGCTGGCCGGGGCGCCCGTCCTGATCAGCGGGCCGGTACTGGCCGGAAGCACCATTCTGGTCACGTCCTCGGGCGTGCGAGCCGGGCCGGTACCCCGGACCGGGGCCGTTCGAGCCAGGGGAGGAATCCGTGCCGACATAGGGCCGGGGCGCCGGGTAGGAGTCCGCCGGCTCACCGGGCCGCCGGTGCCGGTAAGAAACGGGCGTGCGCCGCCCCGCTGACCGGCCGTAGGGATCCGCGCCCCCGGAGAGGTCTGCGGGCCCGGCCGACTCAGGTGGCCCGTAGGAATCCGCGGGCCCGGCCGACTCGGGTGGCCCGTAGGAATCCGCGGGCCCGTAGGAATCCGGGAGCCCGTACCGATCCGCGGGCCCGTAGGAATCGGGCGGGCCGTAAGGGTCCGGAGGACCGTAGGCCCCGGCCGGCTCATAACGGCCGCCCCCGCCGGAGTGCTGCGGTCCCGCGCTGAAGCCGGTGTCGGTGCCGTACTGCCCTGGCCCGTTCCGGTACGGGTCGGGCTGGCTCCCCCATAGGTCCGCTGCGCTCTGGCCAGCCGCACCGTAGCGGTCCGGCTGCCCGGCGGCAGGCCATCCGTACTCGTCCCAGGGCGGGGCTGGCTCGGCGACCCAGTCGGACTCGCGCCCGTCCTGGCTCATGGCGTGCGGCCCCTGGCCGTGCTGCCCCCGGCGGTGTTGCCCCTGGCGGTGTTGCTCCCGGCGGCGCGGCTCCCGGCGGCGCTGACGGGCTCCCCGGCCGGGCGGCCCGTCTCACGCTCGAAGTCCAGCGCATGCTGCAGCAAGAGCGCGGCCGCCGCCTGGTCCACGACCGAGCGTCGCTGCCGGGAATCGCGGCCGCCCCGGCGCAGCGCATCGTGCGCCAGGACCGTAGTGAACCGCTCATCGACCAGCCTGACCGGCGTGGGCGAGACCCGGCCCGCCAGCGCGACAGCGAATTCGCGCGCGGCAGCGGCCGCCTTGCCATGCTGACCGGACAGCCCTGTCGGCAGCCCGACGATGATCTCGACCGCGCCATGCTCGGCGGCGAGCAGAGCCAGCCGGGCCAGGTCTCCCGCGCCGCGCGCGACGGTGCCAAGGGGGCTGGCCAGCACCGCAGCCGGATCACACCGGGCGACTCCGATCCGGGCTGACCCGACGTCGATCGCGATCCTGACCCCCGGCCTCAAGGGCACACTCGGCGGAGGCCAGGTCTCAGCCAGGACACGATGCGGCGGCGACACGGCATCACCTTATTCCCCTGGCCTGGTTATGTCCCTAATAACATCTTGAACTGCCTTAAATGACTCGGCCATGACCGCGGCGGCCTCGTCACCCAGCGGCGCGCCGCCGCCCTGCGCGACGTCGTCCCGGCCGCCGCCCCGGCCGCCGAGCACGCTCGTCGCCGTCAGCACGAGCCCGCCGGCCTTCAGGCCGCGCTCCCTCGCCGCCTCGTTCACGGCGACCACCACCGTCGGCCGGTCGGCCGGCACGCCAGCGACCGCCACCACACCGGGCCGGTCAGCGGGCAGCCGGCCCCGGACATCGAGCGCGACCTTGCGGATGCCCTCGGCAGTCGTGCCATCGGGCACCTGGTAAGCGACATACGACACGCCGCGCACGTCGATCGCGCTGCTCGCCAGCTCCGCCGCGTTGCCGAGCAGCTGCGCCGCCTGGAGCCGCTGCAGCTCACGCTCGGCATCGCGGAGCCTGCTGACCATCAGGCCGATGCGCTCCGGCAGCTCCTCCCGCCGGGCCTTCAGCTGCTCACTGAGCTGGCTGACCAGGACGCTTTCCCTGGCCAGGTAGCGGAACGCGTCGATTCCCACCAGCGCCTCGACCCGCCGGACGCCCGATCCGATCGACGACTCGCCCAGGATCTTGACCAGCCCGAGATTGCCGGACCTGGCCACGTGCGTGCCGCCGCACAGCTCGAGGGAGTAGTCGCCGACCTCAACGACGCGCACCTGGTCGCCATACTTCTCGCCAAACAGGGCCAGCGCGCCCATCGCCCTGGCCTCGCTGATCGACGCCTGGAAGGCACGCACCTCCAGGTCCCTGATCAGGACCTGGTTGACCTCATCCTCGGCCTCGTGCAGGATCGCCGGCGACACGGCTCCGATCGCGGTGAAGTCGAACCGGAACCGGCCAGGCGCATTCTCCGACCCGGCCTGCGCGGCCGAATCGCCGAGCGCGCCGCGGAACGCCCGGTGCACCAGGTGCGTCGCGGTGTGCGACCGGGAGATGGCACGCCTGCGCTCAACGTCGATCTCCGCGTGCACGGTGGCGCCGACCGCGAGCTCGCCAGCGGTCACCCGCGCGCGATGAACGATCAGGCCGGGTACGGGCGCCTGCACGTCCAGCACCTCGGCGCGCGCCCCGTCGCCGGCTCCGCTGCCGACCGACGTCAGCACGCCGGTGTCGGCCAGCTGGCCGCCGCCCTCGGCGTAGAACGGGGTGCGGTCCAGCACCACGTCCACCTCGGTGCCCGCGCCAGCGGCCGGCACAGATGACCCGCCGGCCAGCAGGCCCACCACCCGGCTCTCGCTCGCGACCTCGTCGTAGCCGGTGAAGGTGATGAAGCCGGACTGCTCCAGGATCCGCGCCAGCACGGAGATGTCCGCATTGCCGGTCTTCTTGCCCGCCGCATCGGCCTTCGCCCGCTGCCGCTGCTCCTGCATGAGCCGGCGGAACTCCGCCTCGTCCACGGCCAGGCCCTGCTCCTCGGCCATCTCCAGGGTCAGGTCGATCGGGAAGCCGTAGGTGTCATGCAGCTGGAACGCCTGGTCGCCGCGGATGGTCTCGGTACCGCGGCGCCTGGTCTCCTCCACCGCGGCCTCGAAGATCGCCGTACCGGTTCGCAGCGTGCCGAGGAAGACCGCCTCCTCCGCGTCGATCACCGTGTGAATGTTCGGCGCGTCCCTGACCAGCTCGGGATACTGCTCGCCGAGCGCGCCGATCGCGACCGAGGACAGGTCGTGCATGGAGCGCTCATCATCGCCGCCGCGGCCGGAGCCACCGCGCTGCGCGCCGGACAGCAGCCGCAGGTTGCGGATGCTGCGCCGCAGGATGCGGCGCAGCACGTAGCCGCGGCCCTCATTGGACGGGATGACCCCGTCGGCGACCAGCATCACCGCCGTCCGCACGTGATCGGCCACGACCCGCAGCCCGACGTCGGTGCGGTGGTCCCGGCCGTACCGCTGCTCGGTCAGCTCGGCCGCGCGGTCCAGCACCTTCCACATGGTGTCGATCTCGTAAATATTGTCGACGCCCTGCAGCAGCGCCGCCATCCGCTCCAGGCCCATCCCGGTGTCGATGTTGCGGGACGGCAACTCGCCCTGGACGTCGAAGTCGTCCTTGGCCCGCACCGCGCTCAGCTGCTCCTGCATGAAGACGAGGTTCCAGACCTCCAGGTAGCGATCCTCATCGACGACCGGGCCGCCTTCGCGCCCGTACTCGGGACCACGGTCGTAGTAGATCTCCGAGCAGGGACCACCAGGGCCCGGCACGCCCATGTTCCAGTAGTTGTCCAGGAGCCCGCGACGCTGAATGCGGTTCTCGGGAATGCCGACGTGGTCGTGCCAGAGCTTGGCCGCCTCGTCGTCGTCAGTGAGCACCGTGACCCACAGCCGGTCCTCGGGGAAGCCGAAGCCGCCGTCGGCCTCCGAGCTGGTCAGCAGCTCCCAGGCGAACGGGATCGCCTGCTCCTTGAAGTAGTCGCCGAACGAGAAGTTGCCCAGCATCTGGAAGAAGGTCCCGTGCCTGGTGGTCTTGCCGACTTCCTCGATGTCCGGCGTCCGCACGCATTTCTGGCAGGTCGTCGCGCGCTTGAAGGGCGGCTGCCGCTGGCCGAGGAAATACGGCTTGAACGGCACCATCCCGGCGTTCACCAGCAGCAGGGTGGGATCGTCAGCGATCAGGCTGGCGGAGGGCAGCACGGTGTGCCCCCGCTGCTCGAAGTAGCTAAGGAAACGGCGGACGATCTCTGCCGACTCCATCACCGGCCACCCTTCGCTCTCTGGCTGCCCTGACCAGAACCGGGTCCTCCCGCTCTGCCGGGCAGCTGCCTGCGTTCTCGCTGACTTCCGAGGGTAGGGCCTGAGCGGGGCGGATGCCGATCCAAATAGTCGGTCATGCCCTCGTGCACGTCCCGCAGGAAGGCCAGCGTGCCGCCGCCGCCGCTGATCTGGGCCCGCTGGCCGCGATCATCGCCGGCCCGGCCCAGCACCGCGGCGCGGTCGCCGAGCAGCGCCCCGCGCTGCTCGGGAGTCCCGGTGATCGATCGGGCCAGGCGGGCGGCGCGCCGGTAGCCGCTGACGCCGAGTGCCGCGCCGGCGACCAGCCAGAAGCCGCGGCGGATCACTGGCGCGATCCCTCTCGCTCAGCGGCCCCGTCCCGCTGGCCGGGCAGCGCCATCCAGGCCGGCTGGGCGGCGGCCAGCCTTGCTGACCGGCGGACGCCCACCGCCCGGCCGACGCCGTAGGCGAGCGCGGGCAGCCGGGCGAGCGGCGCTCCGAAGCCGGCGGACAGAGCCCTGGCCAGACCCGCGAATGACGAAACGTGGCCGGAGAGCTCAGCGAGGCTCGTCGTCACCTGATCCATGCTGGCGGTGATCGAGTCGGTCCGCGCCAGCTGCTCGCTGGTCCGGTCGACGGCCGCCTGGGCTTGCAGGACGAGCTGGTCGGTGCGGTCCCGGTAGTCGCTCAGCAGCGCAGTGGCGGCAGAGACCAGCCGGGCCACCCTGGCCAGCACGTAGACGGCCGTGCAAGCGACGACCGCGAAAAAGCCAGCTGCGATCAGCGCTGCCAGCTGCCCAGCATTCACCGGCGCTTGCTCCCTTCCCCCTCGTCCCCGCTCGTGCGCCGACCCTATCGCGGGTGCGAGCGGTCACGGTCCGGGGCCGCGGAGATCCGCCCGGGCCGCGAGCTTCCGGTGCTGACTGTCCCGGTGCTGACTGTTCCGGGCTGCGGCGCTCGGGCTCATGATCGCGGCCGCCTCAAGGCCGCGGTTCTGGCGCCTGCGGGCCGGCGTCCGGCGGCTGCGGGCCGGGGTCCGGCGGCTGGCCGGGCTCTGGCTCGCCCGGCTGCTCGGCCGCGTCCCGGCCGAGGATCGCGCCGATTCGCGCCGACCGCTCGGCGTACCTGGCCTCCAGGCCGTGCGCTGACGGCTCGTAGTACCGGCGGCCGGAGATCGCGTCGGGCGCGTACTGCTGGCGGACGACGCCTTCGGGCGCATCGTGCGGGTAGACATAACCGCGCCCGTGCCCCAGCCGTGCCGCGCCCGCGTAGCTGGCATCGCGCAGGTGCCGGGGCACCGGGCCAGCCAGCCCGGCCTGCACGTCGGCCGAGGCGGCCGTGATGGCCCTGATGACCGCGTTGGACTTCGGCGCCAGGGACAGGTGAATGACGGCCTGGGCCAGGTTCAGCCGGGCCTCGGGCAGGCCGACGAACTCGACGGCCTGGGCCGCGGCGACCGCCGCCTGCAGCGCGGTCGGGTCGGCCAGCCCGATGTCCTCGCTGGCGTGCACGATGAGCCGGCGGCCGATGAACCGCGGGTCCTCGCCGGCCTCGATCATCCGGGCGAGGTAGTGCAGTGCCGCGTCGGCGTCGCTGCCCCGGATGCTCTTGATGAACGCGCTGATCACGTCGTAGTGCTGGTCCCCGGCCCGGTCGTAGCGGACCATGGCCCGGTCTACCGCGCGCTCCAGGCCGTCGATGTCGATGACGCCGCCCGCGGGCAGGCCGAGCGCGGCCGCCTCCAGGTAGGTCAGCACCCGCCGCGCGTCACCGCCGGCCAGCCGGACGAGCTGGTCGGCCACCCCGTCGCCGAGGCTGATCGCACCCGCCAGCCCGCGCTCGTCGGCCAGCCCGCGGTCTATGACCACCCGGATGTCGTCGTCCGAGAGCGGCCGCAGGGTCAGCAGCAGGGACCGCGACAGCAGCGGGCCGACCACCGAGAACGACGGGTTCTCGGTGGTCGCGCCGATGAAGGACACCCACCGGTTCTCCACGGCCGGCAGCAGCGCGTCCTGCTGGGTCTTGCTGAACCGGTGCACCTCGTCGATGAACAGCAGGGTCTGCCGGCCGGTGAGCCCGAGCTCGCTGCGGGCGGCGTCGATGGCGGCCCGGACATCACGCACCCCGGCGGAGACGGCGGACAGCTCGACGAACCGGCGGTGGGTGACCTGGCTGACGACGTAGGCCAGGGTGGTCTTGCCGGTCCCCGGCGGCCCCCAGAGCAGGACGGACATCGGGGCGTCGTTGTCAGCCAGCTTGCGCAGCGGCGAGCCGTCCCTGATCAGGTGCCGCTGCCCGATCACCTCGTCCAGGGTGCGCGGCCGCATCCGCACGGCGAGCGGCGCCGCAGCCCGCGCCGCCTCGTCCGCGGCGGCGTCAAATAGGCTGTCACGCTGGCCTCGATCGGCTGGAGCCACGGCACTGACAGTACCCGGCGCCGGCGCCGGGTACTGGCCGCCGGTCGTCGGCTCCCTACGGGCGCAGCACGACCTTCCCCAGGTTGGCCCTGGCCTCGATGATCGCGTGCGCCCGCGCGGCGTCCGCGAGCGGAATCTCGGCGTGCACGACGGGGCGCAGCCGCCCGGTCCGGGCGAGATGCCACAGCTCGTCACCCTGCCGGCGGTAAAGCTCGGGCTGAGTGCGCGCGAACCACGCCATGCTGAGGCCGGTGATGGTCTTCGCCCCGGCCAGCAGCTCGAAAGCCGGAACGGTGCCGCCGCCCGAGCCGAAGAAGACCATCCGTCCGCCAGGCACGAGCGCCGACAAGCCGCGCGGGAGCAGCTGATCAGCCTTCTCAGGCGCATCGCCAGCCCAGAGGAGCAATGCGGCACGGATAACGGGGCGCTCGACAGCCGGGTGCCTGGCCCGACATGACCGGCTTCCCGGTGCCGCCCGTCCGTCCCGCACGTCCTCAGCGCCAGCGGCCGCGGCGCCGGCCCTCGTTGCGAGGCGGCTAGCTCGCTACCTGGTCGTCCCGGTGCCGGCCTAGGGCCCGCGCATACCGCCGGGAGACCTCCGGCATGATCGTCTCGCCCGTGCCCGCGCGGGGCAGGCCGAAGACGTAGCCGGGAAAATCAAGCTCTCGCTGAACAGCCCAGATCTCCTCGTGCTCGCCTGGCGGGAACAGCCGCGCAGGATCTCCCACCGCCACCCAGCCGATCGGCACGCACGAGTCGGCAGGAAGGGCCGTGCGCAGGTGCACGACGCCGTTAATCCGCACCTCGGCTCGCGCGCCCAGGGTGGCGCCGTTGAAGACGCGGGTTCCGGTGGCCAGGAACACGTCATCGCCAACCGCGCAGCCAGTGAGGTAGGACTGCGGGCCGACCAGGACGTGCCGCCCCAGCCGCAGCGGGTCGCGCGGCGTGCCGCGCAGGACGGCGTTCTCCATCACGATGCACCCGCCGCCGAGCTCGACCGGGCCGCCTTCGGCGGTCAGCACCGCGCCGAACAGCACCCGGCAGCCGGCTCCGACCCGCACGTCCCCGCACAACGTAGCGGTCGGCGCGACGTACGCGCTCTCGTGGACGACCGGGCTGCGACCTTCGTGGTCGATGATCATCCTGGTCCGGCCCCGGCGGTGCCGATCACGCAGTGCCCGAGGGAGGGATGATCACGTCGATGCCCGCCTCCTTGCGCTGCTGCGGCGTGATCGCGGTGGGGGCGCCGGTCAGCGGGTCGTGGCCGGAGGCGGCCTTGGGGAAGGCGATCACGTCCCGGATCGTCTCCCGGCCCGTCAGCAGCATCATCAGCCGGTCCCAGCCGAACGCGATCCCGCCGTGCGGGGGCGGACCGAACCTGAGTGCGTCCAGCAGGAAGCCGAACTGGGACCTGGCCTCGTCACGGGACAGCCCGATGACGTCGAACACCCGCTGCTGCACGTCGGGCCGGTGGATCCGGATGGACCCGCCGCCGATCTCGGTGCCGTTGCAGACGATGTCGTAGGCGTTCGCGATGGCCCCGCCCGGCTCGGAGTCGAACTTGTCGACCCATTCCGGCAGCGGCGCGGTGAACGGGTGATGCACGGCGGTCCAGCCGCCCTCGCCGTCTTCCTCGAACATCGGCGCATCGACCACCCAGGTGAACGCCCACGCGTCCGGGTCGATCAGGCCGCACCGGTGGCCGTTTTCCAGCCTGGCCGCGCCCAGCAGCGACCGTGCGGCGCCGGCCGGGCCGGCCGCGAAGAAGACGCAGTCCCCCGGCCCGGCGCCAGTCGCGGCGGGCAGGCCGACCCGCTCGGTCCCGGACAGGTGCCGGGCGACCGGCCCGGCGTCGGAGACCGCGCAGCCCGCGTCGATCAGCACGTAGGCCAGGCCGCGCGCGCCACGCGAGCGTGCCCACTCCTGCCAGCCGTCGAGTTCCCGGCGGGACTGCCCGGCGCCGCCCGGCATCACCACGGCGCCCACGTACGGGGCCTGGAATACCCGGAACTCCGACTGGGCGAAATAGCTGGTCAGGTCGGTCAGCTCCAGCCCGAAACGCAGGTCCGGCTTGTCCGATCCGTACCGGGCCATCGCGTCCGCGTAGGTCATCTGCGGGATCGGCCGCGGCACCTGGTAGCCGGCGATCTCCGCCCAGAGCCGCTGCACCAGGTCCTCGGCGACCTCGACCACGTCCTCGCGGGTGACGAAGGACATCTCCAGGTCGATCTGGGTGAACTCCGGCTGCCGGTCAGCCCGGAAGTCCTCGTCCCGGAAGCACCGCACCAGCTGGAAGTACCGTTCCATCCCGGCCACCATCAGCAGCTGCTTGAACAGCTGCGGCGACTGCGGCAGCGCATACCAGTGCCCCGGCCGGAGGCGGACCGGGACCAGGAAATCGCGTGCGCCCTCCGGCGTCGACCTGGTCAGGAACGGGGTCTCCACGTTGACGAAGCGGTGCTCCGCCATCACCCGGTTCACCAGGTAGGCGGCCGTCGAGCGGGCCCGCAGCGCCGCAGCCATCTCAGTCCGCCTGATATCGAGATAGCGGTACTTCAGCCGCACTTCCTCGCTGAGCTCACCGGTCCCCTCGATCGGGAAGGGCAGCGGGTCCGCCTCCGAGAGCACCTCGAGCGCGGACGCGGCCACCTCGATGTCCCCGGTCGGCAGCTCGGGATTCTCGTTGCCGGCCGGCCGGCGCCTGACCTCGCCCGTGACCAGGACGCAGTACTCGGCGCGCAGGTCGTGCGCCACGTCCTCCTGCCGGAGCACGACCTGGACGATGCCGCTCGCATCACGCAGGTCGATGAAGACCACGCCGCCGTGGTCGCGCCGGCGCGCTACCCAGCCGGCCAGGGTCACCTGCTGGCCCTCGTCAGCCGGGCGCAGCGCGCCCGCCTCATGGGTGCGGATCATCGCTCCCCTTGCCTCTCTTCCTGAAGATCACCGGGACCCGGCACGTCACAGGCCCCGGGTCGGGCCGGCCGATGGCGCGAGGCCGGCCAGGAACGGATTGGTGGCCCGCTCGACGCCGATCGTGGTCTGCGGGCCGTGCCCGGACAGGACCACGGTCTCGTCCGGCAGCGGCAGGCAGACGCGGGCCAGGCTTTCCAGGATCGTCGCATAGTCGCCGCCGGGCAGGTCCGTCCGGCCTATGGATCCGGCGAACAGCAGGTCACCGCTGAACAGCGTGCCGGGCCCAGCGGCCGCCGGCAGCCCGAACGTCACCGAGCCCGGCGTGTGACCGGGAGCGTAATCCACCACGACGCTGACTCCGGCGAGCTCCAGCGTCATGCCGTCGGCGAGTTCCCGGACGTCATCGGGCTCAGTGAAGCTGATGCCGCCGAACAGCTGCTGCCCGGGCGGCATAGCGAAGCCGCGGGCCGGGTCGGTGAGCAGCCCGCGGTCGCTCGGGTGAATATAAGCGGGGATATTCCTGGCTCCGCAGACTGGCGCCACTGACCAGATGTGATCAATATGGCCATGCGTGAGCAGCACCGCCGCCGGCCGGAGCCGGTACCGGCGGGTGATCTCCTCAATACCCTGCTCTGCGTCCTGGCCAGGGTCGATAATCAGGCATTCCTCTCCTGGCCCCGGCGCCACCAGATAACAGTTGGCGGCGAACGAGCCAGCGGGGAACCCGGCTATGAGCATCAGACCCTCCTCGCCAGGGCGGTCAGCGGCCGCAGTGTGCGTCCAGGCTACCGAGGATGGCGCCAGCCGGTCGCAGCCCGTCCCGTGAGGACACAGCTAGGGTGCGGTTGCTACGTCGAACAGGTAACGGCGGCACCATCGGTGCTGCTGTGCAGGTACGATTCGCGAAGTTTCGCTGCGCGGATGCACGCCGGCAGCAGCGGCCTCGGCTGTCGCGGCGTGTGCAGCAGACCAGAAATTGCCCGGCCGAGCAGGAGGAACGCAGAGGTGGCGAGTAAGCGGGAACGCCAGCGCAAGCTGGCCAGGGAGCGCTACGAGCGCCGCCTTAACCGGCGGGCCGAGCGGGACAGGCGCGCGCGGCAGTGGACGATCAGCGTACTGGCCGCGGTGGTGGTGCTGGCCATCGCGGTCGGCGGCTACTTCATCTTCCGGCCCAGCGGGGGCAGCGCGGCCGCGCCGAAGAGCGCCACTCCCAGTGCCACCGCGTCAGCGAGCGCCAGCGCGTCGGCGAGCTCGTCCGCTGCGGCGACCACCGCCGAGCCTGCGCACCACTGCGCCTACGCTCCCAGCGGCACCGCCGCGCGCAAGGTCAGCGTGCCGCCGGCCACACCCGATTACACGGCCACCTATCAGGCGACTATTCACACCAACCTCGGCAATATCGTCATCAACCTGCTGAACAGCAAGGCCACCTGCACGGTGAACTCGTTCGTGTCGCTGGCGGCGCAGAGCTACTTCAGCGGCACCCACTGCCACCGGCTGACGACCAGCGGGATTTTCGTGCTGCAATGCGGTGACCCGACCGGGACAGGTCAAGGCGGACCTGGCTACAAGTTCGACGACGAGAACCTGGCCGGCGCCTCGTATACGGCGGGCACGGTGGCGATGGCCAACTCCGGCCCTAATTCCAACGGGAGCCAGTTCTTCCTGGTCTACAAGAACTCCACCAGCCTGCCGGCCAGTTACACGCCGTTCGGCACTATCGTCAGCGGCCTCAATATCCTCCAGAATGTGGCTAAGGCGGGCAGCGACAACTCCAACGGACCGGGTGACGGCCACCCGAAGGAGAAAGTCGAGATCAACAGCGTGACCATCAAGAAGACCTGACCGGTTATGCCCGGGCAGGTGCTGAGCAGGAGGTACGCGGTGAGTACCGCAAGCGATCCGTGGGGCCGGGTAGCCGAGGACGGCACGGTCTACGTGCGTACCGCCGAGGGAGAGCGCGTCGTCGGCTCCTGGCAGGCTGGCAGCCCGGATGAGGCGATGGCGTTCTTCAAGCGCAAGTTCGACGCGCTGGAGACGGAGGTCAGCCTGCTGGAGCAGCGGATGGCCACCACCGACCTGTCTCCCGCACAGGCCCGGGCGACCATCACCCGGCTGCTGGCCACGGTGCCAGACGCGAACGCGGTAGGTGACCTGGATGGCCTGCGGACCCGGCTGGAAGCACTGACCGGGGTGGTCGAGCATCGCCGGGAGGAGCATAAGGCCGCCCGCGAGCAGGCCCGCAGCGAGGCGCTGGCGGTCAAGGAGCGCATCGTGGCCGAGGCCGAGCAGATCGCCAGCGATGCCACGCACTGGAAGGCCAGCGGCGAGCGGCTGCGCGAGCTGCTGGATGAGTGGAAGGCGGCGCCGCGCGGCGACCGGGCCGCGGAGACCGCGCTCTGGAAGCGGCTCTCCGCGGCCCGTAACACCTTCACCAAGCGGCGGCGGGCTTACTTCGCCGGCCTGGAAGAAGAGCGAGAGGCCGCCAGGACCGCTAAGGAGCAGCTGGTCAGCCGGGCCGAGGAGCTGTCGTCCTCGACCGAATGGGGCCCGACCGCAGCCGCCTACCGCGAGCTGATGCAGTCGTGGAAGCAAGCAGGCCGGGCCGACCGGACCGCCGAGGATGAGCTGTGGTCGCGGTTCAAGGCCGCGCAGGACACGTTCTTCCAGGCCCGCTCCGCGGCGCTCGCCGCCAAGGACGCGCACCTTCGCGACCACGCAGTCGCGAAGGAGCAGCTGCTCAGCGAGGCGGAGAAGCTGCTGCCGATCCGCGACTTCCGCGCCGCCCGCAGCACGCTGCGCGGCATCCAGGAACGGTGGGAGCGCATCGGAGCCGTGCCCAGGGACGCGCACGAGCGGCTGGAAGGCGGCCTGCGGCGGGTCGAGGAGGCGCTGCGCAAGGCGGAGGACGCGCAATGGCGCCGGTCCAACCCCGAAGCGCTGTCGCGGGCCAAGGGCACCATCGAGCAGATCAAGTCGGCGATCAGCCAGCTGGAGGCACAGCTGGAGAAGGCCGCCGCGAGCGGGGACGAGGCCGCGCAGCAGCGCGCCAGGGAGGCCATCGCCGCGCGCCAGTCCTGGCTCGCCGAGGCCGAGCGCACGCTGGCCGAGCTCACCAGCTGAGCGCTAGCTGGTGACCCGGTAGACGTCGTAGACGCCGTCGATGGCCCGGACGGCGCGCAGCACGTGACCGAGGTGCTTGGGGTCGCCCATCTCGAAGGTGAACCGGCTGAACGCGACCCGGTCCCTGGTCGTCGTCACCGTCGCCGACAGGATGTTCACGTGCTGATCGGAGAGGGTCCGCGTGACGTCGGACAGCAGCCCGGTCCGGTCCAGCGCCTCGACCTGGATGGCCACCAGGAACTGCGAGCCCTCCCGCGGTGACCACCGGACGTGCACCAGCCGCTCGGGCTCCGATTCGAGCAGGTGCACCAGGTTGGCGCAGTCAGCCCGGTGCACCGAGACCCCGTTGCCCCGGGTCACGAAGCCGGTGATCTGATCCCCCGGCACCGGCGTGCAGCACTTGGACAGCCGGGCCCAGACGTCGGCGGCGCCCTCCACCACGACGCCCGAGTCGCCGACTGGCTGCGGCCTGGGTGCGCGGGTGGGCAGCGCCGTCTCGGCCAGGTCCTCCTGGGCGCCCGCGAAACCGCCTGCCGACCTGATCAGCTTGCCGACCACGGACTGGGCGCTGACGTGGCCCTCGCCGACCGCCGCGTACAGGGCGGAAAGGTCGCCGTACCGCAGGTCCTGCGCGATCGCGTTCAGCGCGTCGGCCGTGGCCAGCCGCTGCAGCGGCAGTCCCTGCTTGCGCATGGCCCGCGCGATGGCGGTCTTGCCCGCCTCGGCCGCGGCCTCGCGGCGCTCCTTGGAGAACCAGTGCCGGATCTTGTTCCGGGCCCGGGCGCTCTTGACGAAGCTGAGCCAATCCCGGCTCGGCGCGGCGTCCGGGGCCTTAGAGGTGAAGATCTCGACCGTGTCGCCGTTGCTCAGGGCGCTTTCCAGCGGGACCAGGCGGCCGTTGACGCGGGCGCCGATGGTCCGGTGACCGACCTCGGTGTGGATCGCGTAGGCGAAGTCCACCGGCGTCGCGCCCTGCGGCAGCGCGATGACCTCACCGCGCGGGGTGAACACGTAGACCTCGGCGCTGCCCAGATCGAACCGGAGCGAGTCCAGGAACTCGCTCGGATCAGCGGTCTCCCGCTGCCAGTCGACCAGCTGCCGCAGCCAGGCCAGGTCGGCCACGCTGCCGCTGGTCATCTCCTCCTTGTACTTCCAGTGCGCCGCGACCCCGTACTCGGCCCGCCGGTGCATGCCCCAGGTCCGGATCTGCAGCTCCACCGGCTTCCCGTCCGGGCCGATCACCGTCGTGTGCAGCGACTGGTACATGTTGAACTTCGGCATCGCGATGTAGTCCTTGAACCGGCCGGGCACCGGATTCCAGCGCGCGTGCACCGTGCCGAGAGCCGCGTAGCAGTCGCGGACCGAGTCCACCAGCACGCGGATGCCCACCAGGTCATAGATGTCGTCGAAGCCGACATTCCTGGCGATCATCTTCTGGTACACCGAGTAGTAATGCTTCGGCCGCCCGGTCACCTGCGCCTTGATCTTGGCGTCGCGCAGGTCATTGGACACATCCTCGATCACGTCCTGCAGGAACATCTCGCGCCGCGGCGCGCGCTCGGAGACCAGCCGGGCGATCTCGTCGTACCGCTTCGGGTACAAAGTGGCGAACGCGAGGTCCTCGAGCTCCCACTTGACCGTGTTCATGCCGAGCCGGTGCGCCAGCGGGGCAAAGATCTCCAGCACCTCGCGTGACTTCTGCTCCTGCTTGGCCCTGGGCAGGTAGCGCAGCGTCCGCATGTTGTGCAGTCGGTCCGCCAGCTTGATCACGAGCACCCGGATGTCGCGCGACATGGCCACGACCATCTTGCGCACCGTCTCGGCCTGGGCCGCGTCGCCGTACTTGACCTTGTCCAGCTTGGTCACGCCGTCGACCAGGGCTGCGATGTCCTCGCCGAAATCGGCGCGCAGCTCGGTCAGCGTGTAGGGGGTGTCCTCGATCGTGTCATGCAGCAGGGCCGCGCACAGGGTCTCGTGGTTCATGCCGAGCTCGGCCAGGATCGTCGCGACAGCCAGCGGATGGGTGATGTACGGGTCACCGCTCTTGCGGGACTGCCCCGCGTGCTGCCTCGCCGCTACGTCGTAAGCGCGCTCGATCAGCCGGATGTCCGCCTTCGGGTGCGTGCTGCGCACGCTCTTCAGCAGCGGCTCCAGCACGGGGTTCACGCCGCCGCCGCGGGCGGCGCCGAGCCGGGCCAGCCTGCGGCGGACCCCGGCTGCGGAGGACGCGTCAGCGATGGCCTGGCGGCCCGCGTCGGCGAGAGCCTGGCGGCCGGCCGCGGCAGCCCGGGCCGGCGCGTCGCGGCGTGAGCCTCGCCCGGTACCGGACCGCCCTGATCCGCCCGCGCCGGAGCGGCGGCGGCCGGCTCCGGTACCGGACGCCGGCCTGCCACCGGGCGCCGGGGCCTCATCACCGGCTTGCTCACTCTCGCGTTCGGCTGCCTCGGTGCCGGCTGCCTCGGTGCCGGCCGCCTCAGTGCCGGCCGCCTCGGTGCCGGCCGCTTCGGTGCCGGCCGCCCCGGTGCCGGCCGCCCCGGTGTCAGTCGCCTCGGTGCCGACCGCCTCGGTACCGGCCGCCTCGGATTCGGCAGGACCGCCACGCGTGTCGGCAGTTTCGGCCGGGCCCGTCTCGGCCGGGCCCGTCTCGGCCGGACCTGCCTGCGTGCCGTCCGCGCTGGCCTGCCCCGGCTCGCCCGACCCGGCCGGTGGCGGGCCTGAGCCCGCCGATCCGGGCTCGGCTGCCAGGTCAGAGCCATCCTGCTGCCCCTGCTGCGTGCTCGGAGAGGTCGTGCGGCGCGCTCGGCGCGCGTCAGCAGCCGGGGTCACCCCGTCTGCCGCGGGCCGCTCGTGCTCAGTCAGTTCCTGTCGGCCCGCAGCCTGGGTGACCTCGGGATCGGCCACCTTGGCCATCACCGAGTCACCGGCCACATGCGCTCCTCGAATCCGTCAAGCAACCAGTCTATCGGGGACGATTCGCCAAAGTGCCCGACCGCAGACGGTCGGGCATGCCGCGGGCAGTCAGACCCGCGCCGTCATACCGAGAGCAGGGAACGGACCCGTAGGTCGGGGAGCCTGGTCCGGCCCGCCAGGAACCCGAGCTCCAGCAGCACGATGATCGCCTCGACCTCCGCCCCGCAGCGCCGGACCAGCTCCGCGGTCGCGGCCGCGGTACCGCCGGTGGCCAGCACATCGTCCACGATGAGTACCCGGTCGCCCGGCTCGAAGGCGTCCGCATGGACCTCGATGGTCGCCGTCCCGTACTCCAGCTCGTAGCTCTGCGCATGCGTCACGGCGGGCAGCTTCCCGTGCTTGCGCACCGGCACGAAGCCAGCGCCCAGCTTGCAGGCGACCGGAGCCGCCAGGATGAATCCCCTGGCCTCGATCCCGGCGACCTTGTCCACCGGCCCGTGCCCGCTGGCCAGGGCCGCCACCACCGCGGTGAAGGACGGGCCGTCGGCCAGCAGCGGAGTGATGTCCTTGAACACGATGCCCGGCTGCGGGAAGTCGGGTATGTCGCGGATCATCGCCTCGATCATCAAGACGATGCCCGGATCAGTCCCGGCCCCTGCCCGGTCCCCAGCCGCATCCGGCTGCTCCGGGGTTACGCCTGCGCCACCCGTGAACCCCGACACTGGCCAGCTACCGCCGCTTCTTCTTGCCTCCGGGGCGCCGCTTGGCCGCGCTGGTGCGGCGCGGCTGCTGCCGCGGCCCCGGCCGGGCGCTCGCACCGCGCGGCACCGATCCGCCGGCCGCGGCCCGTGCCGCTGGCACCGGCTCGTCGCCCGTCAGGGTCGGATCCGGGGTGCCCTCGTCCTCATCGACCGCGGCGGGCCCGGCGGCCGCCGATGCCCCGTTGCCAGCCGCGGTGCCCGCAGCCGCGGTGCCCGGCACTGCGGCCCTGGTCTTGCGCTGCGCCGCACGCCCACCGGACGCGCGCACCGCTACCTGCCTGGCCAGCTGCTTGTACTGCGGCTGGCGCTCCTTGAGGTCGGCGAGCACCGGCGTCGCGATGCAGATGGAGGAGTAGGTGCCGGACAGCATGCCGATGAACAGCACCAGGGCCAGGTCCTTCAGCTCGCCGTTGCCGAGCAGGGTGACGCTGACCACGAGGATCGCGGTCACCGGCAGCAGGGCGATCAGCGAGGTGTTGATCGACCGCACCAGGGTCTGGTTCAGCGCCAGGTTAGCTGCCTGGCTGTAGGTGGTCCGGCGGGTGCCGAGAATGCCGGCCGTATTCTCCCTGACCTTGTCGAAGACCACCACCGTGTCGTACAGCGAGTAGCCGAGGATGGTCAGCAGGCCGATGACGGTCGCCGGGCTGACCTGGAAGCCGGTCAGCGCGTAGACGCCGATGGTGATGACGATGTCATGCACCAGCGCGACCAGCGCCGCGCTCGCCATCCGCCACTCGAAGGCGATCGACAGGTAGATCACGATGACGATCAGGAACGCGATCAGGCCCTTGAGCGCCTTCTGCGATATCTGGCTGCCCCAGCTCGGGCCGATGAAGGTGACGCTGATGGCGTTCGGGCTGAGATGGTACTTCGCGGCCAGGGCGTCGGCCACGTGCTGGGCCGTCGTCTGCGGGATACGGTTGGTCTGCACTTCCCACAGCGGCGCCTTGCCGGGCGGCTTGACGGACTGGATGCTCGCGTCGGCGCCGCCGCCGGCGGCTACCACGGTGGACAGGATCTGGCTGGTCGATGCGCCCGGCGCGGAGAACTCGAATTCCGAGCCGCCCTTGAAGTCCACGCTGTAGTCGAGCCCGCGCACCAGCAGCGCCACGACGCTCACCAGCAGGATCACGCCGGAGATCATGTACCAGAGCTTCTGGCGGCCGACGAAGTCGAAGGAGACCTCACCGCGGTACAGGCGACCGGCGATGTTGCCGAGCCAGTGCATCAGGCCTCCTTCGGGGTGCCCGGCGTCGTGCTCGCCGGGCGCCGGGCGCCGCGCCACGGCGAGCGGGCGCCGAGCCGGGCCGCGTCAAGGCCGGAGAGCCGGTGGCCCTGGCCGTAGAACTTGGTCCGCGCCAGCAGCGTAACCATCGGCTTGGTGAACAGGAAGACCACGACGATGTCGATGACGGTCGTCAGGCCGAGCGTGAACGCGAAGCCCTGCACCTGTCCGATGGCGAAGTAGTACAGCAGGGCCGCGGCCAGGAACGACACCGTGTCGGAGACCAGGATCGTGCGCCTGGCCCGCACCCAGCCGCGCTCGACCGCGGCGCGCAGCGACCTGCCCTCCCTGACCTCGTCTCGCAGCCGCTCGAAGAACACCACGAACGAGTCGGCCGTGATCCCGATGGCGACGATGAGGCCAGCCACGCCGGCCAGCGTCAGGGTGAAGTTCTCGTACTTGGACAGCAGCACGACCGCCAGGTAGGTCAGCGCCGCCGCGATGGCCAGGCTGAGCACCGACACGACGGCGAGGCCGCGGTAGTAGAGGAACGAGTAGATGACGACCAGCAGCAAGCCGAGTGCACCCGCGATAATGCCGGCACTCAGCTGGGCGGAGCCCAGGGCCGGCGAGACCGAGGAGGACTGCTGGATCTTGAAGCTCAGCGGCAGCGCGCCGTACTTCAGCACGTTGGCCAGGTAGTTGGCGCTGGCCTCGGTGAAGTTGCCGCTGATCTGGCTTTGGCCGCCGGTGATCGGCTGCTGGACGTACGGTGCCTCGATGACCTTGCCGTCCAGCACGATCGCGAAGTCATCCAGCACCGATGTCGGGGTGCCCGAGTTGGAGTACGTGTCGTACATGCTGGACGTGAGGGTGGCGAAGGCTGCCGAGCCCTGACCGTTGAGGTTGAAGGTCACGACCCACTCGTTGTTGCTGGAGTCCAGCACGGCGGCAGGAGACTTCAGCTCTCCGCCGGTCACCTTGGCCTTGTCCAGGACGTACTTGATGCCCGAGAACGAGCCGGTCCCGCAGGAGACGATCTGGGAGTTGACGTCGTCCCAGGCGGCGGAGTTATCGCCGTATATCTGGCTCTGCCAGTTCTTATCCGCGCAGTTGAGCTTGTTGAACAGCTTGAGGACCGACGGCTCGACCTTGCTGGCGTCACCGGCGGTCGTGCTGGTCACCGGCGAGCTGGCCGATGGCGCCGGGCTCGCCGGCGCGCTCGCCGCGGCCGAGCTGCTCGCCGCGGGCTTGGCCGAGGCGCCGACGGCGGGAAGCCGTCGGGCCGCGGCGGCCTGGCCGCTTCCGCTGGAGCCGGAACTGGTCTTGGCGCTCGGCGAGGCCTTGGCGGACGCCGACGGGCTGGCAGACGCCTTGGCGGTGCTGCTGGCCGAGGGAGAGGCACTGGGCGACGCCGTCGAGGACGGCGTCAGGTCCTGCTGCGGCACGCACTGGGTACCTTCGCCGGAGCAGAGCAGCACCTGCCGGAGGCGGAGCAGCGCCGTGGTCCCGACCAGGTTGTCAACCTGCTGCGAGCCCTTGCCGGGCACGGACACGTTGATGATGTCCTTGCCCTGCTGGACCACCGAGGAGCCGGAGAAGCCGGCCCCGTCCACCCGCTGGTTCATGATCGAGATGGCCTCGTTCATGTCGGCCTGGGACGGCGTTGCCCCCTTCTTCGGGGGGACGGCCTGCAGCGTCACCGTGGTGCCGCTGGACAGGTCCAGGCCGAGCCCGACCTTGAAGCTCTTGTGCCAGTCCCCCGGCGAGGTCAGGTTCGTGCCGATGGCCACCGCCACCAGCACGATGAGCAGGGCCGCCAGGACAGCCAGGTACCGCCCCGGGCGGGAGGTTTGGGTGGGTGGAGCCACGTTCGCCCGTCCTTAGCTCTCAGCGAGCGTCGCCGTCAGATGGTCAGGTCACCGCGGTTATCGGCCGAGGTCTCCTCGTGGTGATCCGGCTCCGGCATCGTGGTGGTGCCGGTGGGCTCGCCGTCGGGGATCACTTCCATGACCCCGCGGCGCAGCATGCGGATGTTCACGCCCGGAGCGACCTCGAGGACGATGTCCCGGTCGTCGCCGGAGACGACGGTGCCGTAGATGCCGGCCGTCGTGCGGACCTGTTGACCAGGCACGACCGCACTCTGAGTCTGCTGCGCCCGGCGCGCCCTGGTGCGCTGCGGCCGGATAATGGCGACGTAGAAGACGCCGAACAGGACGATGATGATGAGCAGCGGCAAGTAGCTGGAGCTCTTGGTGGTCGTCGTCGTGGCGGCGAGAATCATGCTCCCCATCACGGGGCTTCCTTCCGGTTGATTGCCGCGGCGGCCGTAGGCACCGGCCGAGCGCCTCACCGGGCGAACCCGGCATCAGCGGCCCGCAGCTGTCATTGGACCAACTGCCGAAGTGTAGCGGCGCATGAGCGACGCACCAACAGGCTACGGCTTCTGGCGAGCGATCGTGACCAGCCTGCGACCAGCCGTGACATTCCGGGCCCGCAACCTGCCTGCTGCTCGCCCTGGGCCAGTGATCCCTCAGCCAAACAGGGTAGCCGCGCCGTCCGCGCCGCCGGCCGGGGTTCGCGGGAGCGGCACGCCCAGATGCGCCCAGGCCGCCGGGGTGGCAACCCGGCCGCGCGGGGTGCGCGCGATCAGGCCGGCCCGGACCAGGAACGGCTCGGCCACCACCTCCACGGTCTCCGGCTCCTCGCCGATGGCCACCGCGAGCGTGGACAGCCCTGCCGGGCCGCCGCCGAACCGGTGCACCAGCGCCGACAGCACGGCCCGGTCGAGCCGGTCCAGGCCACTCTCGTCCACCTCGTAAAGCTCCAGCGCCGCCCTGGCAACCGGGCGGGTCACCACGCCGTCACCGCGGACCTCCGCGTAGTCGCGGAGGCGGCGCAGCAGCCGGTTGGCGATCCGCGGCGTGCCGCGGGAGCGGCTCGCGATCTCGTCAGCGCCATCGCCGGGCAACCTGACCCCGAGCAGGCTCGCTGACCTGCGCACGATGACACCCAGCTCGTCTGGCTCGTAGAAGTCCAGATGCGCGGTGAAGCCGAATCTGTCCCGCAGCGGCGCTGGCAGCAGCCCGGCCCTGGTGGTGGCGCCGACCAGCGTAAACGGCGCGATATCCAGCGGGATGGCGGTCGCGCCCGGGCCCTTGCCGATGATCACGTCAACCCGGAAGTCCTCCATGGCCAGGTACAGCATCTCCTCGGCCGGCCGGGCGACCCGGTGGATCTCGTCAATGAAGATCACCTCGCCCTCGCTGAGCGTGGAGAGGATCGCGGCCAGGTCGCCCGCTCGCTCGATCGCCGGGCCGCTGGTGACCCGCAGCGGAGCGCCGAGCTCCGCGGCGATGATCATGGCAATGGTGGTCTTGCCCAGGCCGGGCGGACCGGACAGCAGCACGTGATCGGGGGTACCGCCGCGGCGGACCGCGCTCTCCAGCACCACGGACAGCTGCTCGCGGACACGGCCCTGGCCGATGAACTCGCTCAGCCGTTTCGGCCGCAGCGCGCTCTCCACCGCCTGGTCATCGGCGTCGGCCAGGGCCGACACCAGCCGGTCAGGGACACCCGCCTGGTCAGTGCCGCCGCGCACGGGCAGCGGCCCGGGCCGGTCCGGCTGACCGGGCCGGTCAGGGCCGCCGGGGCTGCGGCTCATGTCCGGCCCAGCACCCGCAGCGCCGCCCGCAGCGCCACAGACACGTCCACCGGGGGCTCCCCGTCCGAGCCGTTCAGCAGCTCAGGCTCGACCGCCGCAATCGCCTGGTCAGCGTCCCTGGCCTGCCAGCCCAGGCTGACCAGCCCGGTGCGTACCTGCTCGCGCCAGGGCGGCGGCCCTGGCTGCTGCCCGGGGGTGCCGGTCGTCAGGCCATCGCCCGGCGAGCCCAGCCGGCCCGCGAGCTCCAGCACGATCCGCTGAGCGCCCTTCCTGCCGATGCCCGGCACGGTCATCAGCGCGGACAGGTCCTCGGCCGCGATGGCCCGGCGGAGCGCATCCGGGGTGAACACGGCCAGCATGGCCAGCGCCAGCCGCGGGCCGACCCCGCTCGCGGTCTGCAGCAGCTCGAAAGTCGTGCGCTCGTCCTCGGTGCCGAACCCGTACAGGGTCAGTGCGTCCTCCCGGACGACCAGGCAGGTGGCGACCCGGGCGCGCTCCCCTGGCCGCAGCCTGGCCAGGGTGCCCGGCGTGCACTGGACCAGCAGCCCGACGCCGCCGACCTCGATCACCGCACCGTCCGGCGCCACCGAGCCGACTACGCCGTCCAGGTGCGCGATCATGCCGTCCGCCAGGAGGTGCGCCGGGTGGCGGGGGCCGCCGCCAGGCGATCCTGCATCCCGCCGCGCCACAGGTGGCAGATCGCGAGCGCCAGCGCGTCGGCGGCGTCGGCCGGGCGCGGCGGATCCGTCAGCGCGAGCAGCCGGCTGACCATGTGCGTCACCTGTTCCTTTCCGGCGCGGCCATTGCCGGTGACCGCCGCCTTGACCTCGCTCGGAGTATGCATCGCCACCGGCAGCCCGCGGCGGGCGGCGCACACGATGGCCACCGCGCCGGCCTGCGCCGTGCCCATCACGGTGCGCACGTTGTGCTGGCTGAACACCCGCTCCACGGCGACGGCATCGGGCTGGTGGGCGATCAGCCAGCGCTCGATCTCCTGTTCCAGGGTCAGCAGCCGGAGGGCGATGTCGGTGCCGGCCTCGGTACCGATCACGCCGGCCGCGATCAGGCTCAGCCTGCGGCCGGGGGTTCCCTCGATGACGCCAAGCCCGCACCGGGTGAGGCCAGGGTCGACGCCGAGCACCCGCATGAGCCACCATCCCGGTTCCGCGTCGCTGGCGAACATGTGTTCGGCTGAGACATTACCGGCTCGCGGGCCTGGCGGCCGGCCACCCGGGCGGCGTGTCGCGGCTGGGCCCCGACCGGGTGACCCGGCCGGGAACCGCGTCGATGCGCAGGCGCTGCTGCTGTAGCAGCGGCAGCCACGCTTCCACGCGGCAGCCGGACTGCCGACCGGGCGCGGCGCGCGGCAGGGCGGCGGACGGCAGGGCGACCGGCGGGAAGAAGACCGGCGGGAAGAAGACGGGCGGCAGGGCGGCGAGATCAGCAGACGAGATCAGAAGTAGTCGTACATGAACGCGGTGCCGGTGAACGCCTCGTCCACCGCCGCGTCGGCGGCCAGGTCACCGTCGGCCGCCAGCCCGGCGCCGCGCAATGTGGCCAGCGGTGTCCCCGCGTAGAGCGCGGCGAGGCCGCGCGAGCCCAGCCGCAGCGGCGGCGCGGCACTGGCCGGCAGGCTGCTGCGGCTCAGCTCGCCCTTGCCGCCGCTGACCTGCAGCAGCCACTGGCCGGAGTTGGACGGGCGCTCGCCGTCGTGCAGGGCCAGCGGGACGGCCAGCTCGGTGCCATCGGGGAAGCCGCGGCCCGCGATCGCGGCCGGGGCGTCCACCAGCCGGAGCATCCACATCTCCCGCCGGGCCAGCCGGACGTCCGGCTCGCGGACCAGCCAGCTGACCGGATCGGCCGGTGCCGCGATCGCCCGCACGCTGCGCGCGATGGTCCCGTGCGAGGCGACGATGGCCCACAGCATGCGCGTCGTGGCCGCCGAGCCGGCCTGCAGGCCGTACACCAGGACCTCCTCATCCGACCGGTTCCACTGATAGGCGAGCAGGCCGTCCGCCGCCAGGTAGCAGTAGATGTCCTCGTCGTCCAGGCTGTGCGCGAACGACTCGGTGTCGAAGGTGACCGGCCCGCAGTCGCGGCCGCGGGCATGCAGCTCGCCGATCAGGGTGATCATCCTGGCCGCGTCGGCCGGGCCGCCGCGGCGGATGACCGGTGCGGCCCGGCTGGCGGCCCCGCTGGCGGCCCCGCTGCCGTCGCCAGCCCCGGCGCGGACGCCAGGACCATCCGGCAGGGCCTGCCGGTCCGGCGGCTGAAGCGAGCGCAGCGACCGGGCCGGCACCTCGACCTGGTACTGCCCGCCGGCCAGCTCCCAGCCCACCGACCGGTACAGGCCGGTCGTCGCCGGATACAGCGCGGACAGCGGGTAGCCGCGCTCCGCGATCTGGGCGAGCAGCTCGGTCATCAGCCCGCGGCCCACGCCGCGGCCGCGCTCCTCCGGGGCGACCTTCACCCCGGCGACGCCGGCCATCGGCAGCGACCGGCCGTGCCACCACTGCCGCATGTCGAAGTACCGGGCCGAGCCAACCTGCCGGCTGCCGTCGAAGGCGCCCAGGTACCGGCCCGAGACCACGCTGGCCCGGGCGCTCGCCAGCCGCCGCTCCCGTTCCGCCTCGCCGAACGGGCCGAAGGCCCGCCGGGCGAGGTCGAGGTCGGGCTCGAGATCGTCGTCCGCTGTCAGCAGGCGGAATTCGACGCTCACCCAAGCTTCTCCATGACCTCGTCGGAGACGGCGTAGTTCGCGTAGACATCCTGCACGTCGTCGGAGTCCTCGATGGCCTCGATGAGCCGGAACACCCTCCTGGCGTGCTCCTCATCGAGCGGCACCTCGACCGAGGGCAGGAAGGCGGCCTCCGCCGACTCGTACTCGATCCCCGCGTCCTGCAGCGCCGAGCGCACAGTCACCAGATCGGTGGCCTCGCTGACCACCTCGAAGGACTCGCCGAGGTCGTCGACCTCCTCGGCCCCGGCTTCCAGGACCGCCGCCAGCACGTCGTCCTCGGTCACCCCGGACGCCTTGGGGACGATCACGACGCCCTTCCGGTTGAACAGGTAGGACACCGAGCCGGGATCAGCCATCGAGCCCCCGTTGCGGGTAAGCGCCGTGCGCACCTCGGCGGCGGCCCTGTTCCGGTTGTCGGTCAGGCACTCGACCAGCACGGCCACCCCGCCGGGGGCATAGCCCTCGTAGGTAACCGCCTCGTAAGCCGCGCCGCCAGCCTCCAGGCCCGCGCCGCGGCGCACGGCCCGGTCGATGTTGTCGTTCGGAACCGAGCTGCGCTTGGCCTTCTGCACGGCGTCATACAGCGTCGGGTTGCCCGCGGGATCCGGGCCGCCGCTGCGGGCGGCCACCTCGACGTTCTTGATCAGCTTGGCGAACAGCTTGCCCCGCCTGGCATCGACCACGGCCTTCTTGTGCTTCGTGGTTGCCCACTTGGAGTGGCCGCTCATGAATCTTTCCTCACCATGTCAACGAAGAGCTCGTGGATCCGCCGGTCGCGCGTGAGCTCGGGATGAAAGGACGTCGCGAGCGCCGGACCCTGGCGAACCGCGACGATCCTACCGGTGCCGGGCTCGCTCGCGAGCACCTCGACCGCGCTGCCGGCCTGCTCGACCCAGGGCGCGCGGATGAACACCGCGCGGTACGGCGGGCCGGCCAGCCCGCTGACCGCCAGGTCGCTTTCGAATGAGTCGACCTGGCGGCCGAACGCGTTGCGCCGCACGGTCATGTCGATGGCGCCCAGGGTCTGCTGCCCCGAGGCCGGGTCCACCAGCCGGGTAGCCAGCAGGATCAGCCCGGCGCAGGACCCGAACGCGGGCATGCCGCCGCCGATCCGCTTGCGCAGCGGCTCGGCCAGCCCGAAGATCTCGGCGAGCTTCCAGATCGTGGTGGATTCCCCGCCGGGGATGATCAGGCCGTCGACCGCGTCGAGTTCCTCTGGCCGGCGAACCGGGACCGGCGTCGCACCGACGTCCCGCAGCGCGCGGAGATGCTCGGCGACGTCACCCTGGAGTGCCAGCACCCCCACGGCCGGGGAGTGGCCGGCCATCACCAGCCGCGGCCGGCGTAACGCTGGTCCGGCGGCAGCGTGTCCAGGTTGATGCCCGCCATCGGCTCGCCCAGCCCGCGGGAGACCTTGGCGATCACGTCCGGGTCGTCGTGGAAGGTGGTGGCCTTGACGATGGCCGCCGCCCGCGCCGCCGGGTTAGCCGACTTGAAGATGCCCGAGCCCACGAACACGCCGTCGGCGCCCAGCTGCATCATCATCGCCGCGTCCGCGGGAGTCGCGATGCCGCCTGCGGTGAACAGCACGACGGGCAGCTTCCCCGCCGCCGCCACCTCCGCCACCAGCTCGTAGGGAGCCTGCAGGTCCTTCGCCGCGGCGTAGAGCTCGTCGGCCGGCAGCGACGCCAGCCGCGCGATCTCGGACCTGATCCCGCGCATGTGCCGGGTCGCCTCGACCACGTTCCCGGTGCCGGCCTCGCCCTTGGACCTGATCATCGCCGCGCCCTCCGCCAGCCGCCGCAGCGCCTCGCCCAGGTTCGTGGCGCCGCACACGAACGGGACGGTGAATTCCCACTTGTTCACGTGGTGCGCCTCATCGGCGGGCGTGAGCACCTCGGACTCGTCGATGTAGTCAACGCCGATGGCCTGCAGCACCTGGGCCTCGGCGAAATGACCGATCCGGCACTTGGCCATCACCGGGATGGAGACGGCGGAGATGATGCCATCGATCATGTCCGGGTCACTCATCCGGGCCACGCCGCCCTGCGCCCTGATGTCAGCGGGCACGCGCTCCAGGGCCATGACGGCGACGGCGCCGGCGTCCTCGGCGATCTTCGCCTGCTCGGCCGTGACCACGTCCATGATCACTCCGCCCTTGAGCATGTCAGCCATGCCCTTCTTGACCCGGACGGTGCCTTTCTCGCTCGCGAGGCTGGCCGGGGCATCCGTGCCGGTGAAGCCGATCGTGCTCTCGGACGGTTCGTGGACTGACACGGGAATTCCTTACTGATCGCTGCGAATGACTGCTTCCATGGTAGTAACCCGGGTCAGCTGGTCAGGTGCGGCATGTCCGCGCCCCGGCCGTCCTCGCCGGCCGGGGCGAGCGAGTCGTCAATCTCGAAGAACTCGGGCATCGCGGCCCCGCCGGCCAGCCGCAGCGCCCTGGCCAGCCACTTGCGGCGGGCGATCCGGGTGGCAGCCACGGCGTCGTTGTAGAACTTCCTGGCCAGGAAGACCTGGTGGGCGGCGCCCTCCAGCTCGGCGAGCAGTTCCTCGGCCCCCTCGGCGCCCGACAGCGAGGCGCGGAAGTCGGACTGACTGAATACCGCGCGCAGCGCCCTGGTCAGGTCGCTTTCCGGCATCTCCTGGCCCGACCGCGCCGACCTGGCGTCATGCGCGGCCCCGGCGAGCACGAGGCTCGCGGCCGGGTCGAGCAGCCCGCTGGAGGCCAGCTCCAGCGCCACTGAGCTGCGCCGGATCAACGCCGCGTCCAGGGCGAACCTGGCCGCCTCCAGCCGCGCGTGCAGCCGGTCCAGCCGTCCCGCCCGCCAGGACACGTACACGCCGATCATCGCCAGGACGACGATCACGATGACGCTGGTGATGGCGGTCACAGCGCGACAGCCATGCGGCCGGCGGCCGGGGCCACCGCCTCGTAGACCCGCAGCACGTCACGGGCCACGACCTTCCAGTCGTAGTCCCGGACGGCCACCGATGCGGCCGCCGCGAGCGTCGCCCGCCGGGCCGGGTCATCCAGCAGCCGGCCGGCCGCGGCCGCCAGGCTCGCCGCGCTGCCGGTCTCGAACAGCTCCCCGGCCCGGCCGCCGCGCAGCACCCGCCGGAACGCGTCCAGGTCACTGGCCGCGATCGGCGCGCCGGCCGCCATCGCCTCAGCCAGCACGATCCCGAAGCTCTCGCCGCCGGTGTTCGGCGCGCAGAACACGTCGACGGAGTGCAGCATCCGTACCTTGTCCTCGTCGCTGACCTGGCCGAGCAGCACGACTCGGCCGCGCAGGCCGGCGGGCACCTGCTCCAGCGCCTCGTCGGCATCGCCGGGCCCGGCCACGAGCAGGCGCAGGCCCGGACGCTGCGGCGCCATCAGCGCGAAGGCCTGCAGCAGGATGGCCAGTCCCTTGCGCGGCTCGTCGATCCGGCCCAGGAAGCCCAGCGTCCCGCCGGCCCCGGGCCAGCCGGGCAGCGGATCAGCCTTCTCGAAACGGCGCACCGAGACCCCGTTTGGAATGAGGACAGCGTCGCCGCCCAGATGCTCGACCAGCGTCGTCCGCGCTGCCTCCGACACCGCGATCCGGCCGCTGATCTTCTCCAGCGCCGACTGCAGGATCGGCTGGGCCACGTGCAGCATGCGGGACCGGGGGATGGCGGTGTGCACGGTCGCGACGATCGGGTCGTCGGCGACCCAGCAGGCCAGCAGGCCCAGGCTGGGCGCGGTGGGCTCGTGCACGTGCAGGACGTCGAAGTTGCCGTCCTTCACCCAGCGGCGCACCCGGCTGACCGCGCCGAAGCCGAACGCCAGCCGGGCCACCGAGCCGTTATAGGGCACCGGGACGGCGCGGCCGGCCGACACCACGTAATAGGGCAGCAGTGACTCGTCCTCGGCCGGCGCTATGACCGAGACCTCGTGGCCGAGCTCGATCAGCGCCTCGGCAAGTCCCCGGACGTGCTCCTGCACGCCGCCGGGGACATCCCAGGTATAGGGGCAGACCAGGCCGATTCTCATGGGTCGCCCGCTCCGCGGCTCGCTGCCCCCTGGCCTGCCGCGCCCTGGGCGGCCGCTGCGCGTGCCTGCGCGGCGGCCAGCCGGGCCGGGTCGAGGTCAGCGGTGAACACCCGCTGCAGCATGTGCCAGTCCTGCGGGTGGGCCCGGATCCCATCCTCGAAGAACCGCGCGACCTGCTGCGTCATCGCGGTCACCTGCTGCCTCCTGTCTCCGTCCGGCGGCACCGGGATCTCCTCGCCGATCCGCACGCCCCAGCCGGAGCCGTCGAACCACAGCGCGACCGGCATCAGGGCGGCGCCCGTCTGCAGGGCCAGGGCGGCCGCTCCCGGCGTCATCCTGGCCCGCTCGCCGAAGAACTCCACCTCGATGCCGCCGCCCGTGACGTCCCGGTCGGAGACCAGCACGACCACCCGGCCGGCCCGCAGGCGCTGCGCCAGGATGCCGAACGGCCTGGCCCCCCCGCTGGCCGGCAGCACCTCCATGCCGAGGCTCTGACGAAAAGCGACGAACCGGTCATACACCGACTCCGGCTCGATGTGCTCCATCACGGCTGTAATGGAGCCTGCCCCCTGGGCAATAATCCATGCCCCCGCCTGATCCCAGTTCCCCATGTGCGGCAACGCGAAAACAATGCCGCGCCCGGCCGCCAGGTCGGCGAAGGCTTTGTCAAACGGGCCGTAGGCGTGCATTCCCTCCACCAGCCGCTCAACTGGCATAACGGGCAGCCTGAATACTTCTAGCCAGTAGCGCGCATACGACCGCATAGATTCCCGCGAGGTGGCCCGCAGTTGCTGCTGTGTCGCATCCGGGCCGAGCACCCGCCGCAGGTTGGCCTCCAGGACCTGCACCCGCGGGCCCTGCCGGCGCCAGGCGATGTCAGCGACATAACGGAACCCGGCCTGCGCCCATGCCTCGGGAACCCGGCAGAGCAGCGACCAGCCCAGGCCGTATCCGAGCGCGGCCAGCCGGTCCTTCAGTCCTGGCATCCGTTACCTCCAGCTGCGGAACCCTTACTTCCAGCCGCGGAGCCCTCGCTTCCGGCTGCGGAGCCCTCGCTTCCGGCCGCGGAACCCGGCCCGCGCTGCTCGCCCGGCCCGGCCGCCCCCACGCCGCCCGGCCCCGGCCCTGGCGCTGCCGACGCGGCGAGTGCCGCGGCGGAACGGCGTGCCGCCAGCACTCGCTGCCCGAAGGTGATCGTGCTCACTGCCGCGAGCAACCAGAGACCTGCTGGAAGGACATACGGTACGCCAAGGCCGGACAGGCCCGCCGCAACAAGCCCGATAAGCAGCCGTTCGGTCCGTTCTGCGAAGCCGGCATCGGCCTTCAGCCCGAGACTCTCGGCTCGCGCCTTGGCGTAAGACACCAGCGCCCCGGAAACCAGGCAGTACACGGCGACCCCGGCCAGCAGGTGACTGCGGCCGCCCAGCACGAACCAGGCGGCCAGGCCGGCGAAGATCGCCGCGTCCGCCACCCGGTCCAGGGTGGAGTCGAGGAACGCCCCGAAGCTGCCGGTCGTCCCCTTGACCCTGGCCAGGGTGCCGTCGAGCATGTCGGCGAGCACGAAAACGGTGCAGACCACCACCCCGGCGAACAGGTGGCCCGTCGGGAACAGCGCGAGCGCGCCGGCCGACACGCCGACCGTCCCGATCATGGTCAGCGCGTTGGGGGTTACCGGGGTGCGCGCAAGCGCCCGGCCGGCCGGGGTGAGCAGGCGGGCGAGTGCCGGTCGCAGCTTGGTCAGCATGGCGGCTTGATCCTACTGGCGCGCGGCGCCGACGCCAGGCGGTTGCGCGGCCGGACACACCGCCGGACACACCGCCGGACACACCGGGACAGCCATGGGTGATTGCACCCGGGGGCTTGTGGTCGCCAGCCCGCAGGTAAAGGCTGGGCGTGCAGCAGGCGAACACGCTATTAGGAGGCGATGCTGATGGCGGATAAAGGTCACGCACCGGGAGCCGCCGGCAGGGCACCATCGGCCGGCCAGCCCGAGAGCGTACGCAACGTGGTGCTGGTCGGCCACTCAGGAGCCGGGAAGACAACGCTGGCCGAGGCGCTGCTGGCCGCCACGGGAACGATCCAGCGGGCGGGGCGGGTCGAGGACGGCAGCACCGTCAGCGACTTCGACGAGGTGGAAATCCGGCAGCAGCGCTCGGTGAACCTCACGCTGGTGCCGTTCGAGCACGCCGGGATCAAGGTGAACCTGCTGGACGCCCCCGGTTACGCCGACTTCACCGGCGACCTGCGGGCCGGCCTGCGCGCCGCTGACGCCGCCCTGTTCACCATCTCGGCCGCGGACGGCGTGGACGGCCTGACCCGGATGCTGTGGGAGGAGTGCGCGGCCGTGGGCACCCCGCGCGCCGTGATCGTCACCAAGATCGATCACCAGCGCGGCGATTTCGACGAGGCACTGGCCGCCTGCCGGAGCGCGTTCGGCGACTCCGTCGCACCGCTGTACCTGCCGGTCGGCGACGGCCAGGGCGGCGTGCGCGGCCTGATCGGGCTGCTGTCGCAGCGGTTTCACGACTACTCATCGGGCAGCCGGGCCGAGACCGGCATCGAGCCCGCTGACGCGGACCGGACCGAGGCGGCCCGCAGCTCGCTGATCGAGGCGATCATCCAGGAGAGCGAGGACGAGTCGCTGATGGACTCGTATCTCTCCGGCGAGCAGATCGAGGTCAAGGGGCTGATCGAGGACCTGGAGAAGGCGGTGGCCCGGGGCAGCTTCTACCCGGTGCTCGCCGTGGCCACGCCGCACGGCATCGGCCTGACCGAGCTGCTGGAGATCATCACCCAGGCGTTCCCCGCCCCGGCCGAGCATCCGCTGCCCTCGGTCACGACCGTGGACGGCAAGCCGGTCAGCGGCATCGCCTGCGACCCGGACGGGCCGCTCATCGCCGAGGTCGTCAAGACCACCTCTGACCCCTACGTCGGCCGGATCAGCCTGGTCCGGGTGTTCTCCGGCACGCTGCGGCCCGATGCCACCGTGCACGTGTCCGGGCACGGGCGCGCCGACAGCGGGCACGCCGACCACGATCAGGACGAGCGGATGGGTGCGCTCACCTCGCCGCTGGGCAAGCACCAGCGCAGCGTGGCCATGTGCGCCGCCGGGGACATCTGCGCCGTGGCCAAGCTGTCCACGGCGGAAACCGGGGACACGCTCTCCGACAAGGACCGGCCGCTGCTGATGGAGCCCTGGCACATGCCGGAGCCGCTGCTGCCGGTCGCGATCGTGGCCAAGTCCAAGGCCGACGAGGACAAGATGTCGCAGGCCCTGGCCCGGCTGGTGGCCGAGGACCCGACGCTGCGGCTGGAGAACAACGCCGAGACCCGCCAGCTGGTGCTCTGGTGCATGGGCGAGGCGCACGCCGATCTCGCGCTGGACCGGCTGGCCAGCCGCTACGGGGTCGAGGTCGAGACAACCCCGCTGCGGGTGCCGCTGCGCGAGACGCTGGGCAGCAAGGCCGACGGGCTGGGCCGCAATGTCAAGCAGACCGGCGGGCACGGCGAGTTCGGCATCTGCCACATCGAGGTCGAGCCGCTGCCATCCGGCGGCGGGTTCGAGTTCGTCGACAAGATCGTCGGTGGGGTGGTACCGCGGCAGTTCATCCCGTCGGTCGAGAAGGGCGTCCGGGCGCAGATGGAGCAGGGCGTGATCGCCGGGTACCCGATGGTCGACATCCGGGTCACCCTCTACGACGGCAAGGCCCACTCGGTGGACTCCTCGGACATGGCCTTCCAGAAGGCCGGCCGGGCCGCGCTGCGGGACGCGACGGACAAGGCGCAGGGCCTGCTGCTCGAGCCGGTTGACGAGGTCTCGGTGCTGGTCGCTGACGACTTTGTCGGCGCGGTCATGTCGGACTTGTCGTCGCGCCGCGGCCGGGTGCTCGGCACCGAGCCGGTAGCCGGCGGCCGGACGCTGGTCAAGGCGGAGATCCCGGAGCTGGAGATCACCCGTTATGCCATCGACCTGAGGTCGATGTCGCACGGCACGGGCTCGTTCACCCGGTCTTACCTGCGCTATGAGCCGCTGCCCTCGCACCTCGCCGAGAAGGTGGCCAGCGAGTCCAAGCCGGGCTAGGCAGCGCGCCGGCGGCCAGGCGGGGCCGGCGGCCGCGCAGGGCCGGCGGCTACGCGGAGGCGGGCTGGCCGGCGCCAGGCCAGGCGCCGGCCAGCATCTGCCTGGTGTCGGCGAGCAGCTGCGGGAGCACCTTCGTCCGGCCGACGACCGGCATGAAGTTGGCGTCACCGCCCCAGCGCGGCACCACGTGCTGGTGCAGGTGCGCCGCGATGCCGGCCCCGGCCACGCCGCCCACGTTCATGCCGATGTTGAAGCCCTGCGCGCCGGATGCCGCGCGCAGCGTGGCCATCGCCCGCTTGGTGAACTCGGCCAGCTCGGCGGTCTCGTCCGCGGCCAGCTCGGTGTAGTCGGCGACGTGCCGGTACGGGCATACCAGCAGGTGGCCGGCGTTGTACGGGTACAGGTTCAGCACCGCGTACACCAGCGTGCCGCGGGCTACGATCAGCCCCTCGTCGTCGCTCAGGCTGGGAATGCGGCAGAACGGGCACTCCGCCGACTCGCTGTTCGCCGGCTTGCCCTGGCCCTTGATGTAAGCCATCCGGTGCGGCATCCAGAGCCGCTGGAACCCGTCCGGCGCATCGTCCACGGCCGGGCTGACTGGCTCGCTCTCGGTCACCGCGCTCAGACCTGCGCCCGGCTGGCCACGGCCGCAGTGATCTCGGCGATCGCCTCGGCGACCGGAACTCCGTTCTTCTGGTCGCCACTCCGGTACCGGAACGAAACGGCTCCCGCGGCCACATCGGCATCGCCGGCCAGCAGCATGAACGGCACCTTCTGCTGCTGCGCGGTCCTGATCTTCTTCTGCATCCGCTCATCACCGGTGTCCACCTGGACCCGGATGCCGTGCTCGCGCAGCAGCGCCGCGACGCCCTGCAGGTAGGGCACGTGCGCGTCGGAGATCGGGATGCCGACTACCTGGACCGGCGCGAGCCAGGGCGGGAACGCGCCGGCGTAGTGCTCGGTCAGGATGCCGAAGAAGCGCTCGATCGAGCCGAACAGCGCCCGGTGGATCATGATCGGCTGCTGCCGGGAGCCGTCGGCGGCCTGGTACTCCAGGCCGAACCGCCTGGGCTCGTTGTAGTCGAGCTGGATGGTGGACAGCTGCCAGGTGCGGCCGATGGCATCCCTGGCCTGGACGGAGATCTTCGGGCCGTAGAACGCCGCGCCGCCGGGGTCGTCGACGAGCACCAGGCCCGATTCCTCCGCGGCCTCGCGCAGCTGGCTGGTGGCCAGCTCCCAGTCCTCGTCGCTGCCGACGAACTTGTCCTTCTCCTGGCCCCGGGTGGACAGCTCGAGGTAGAAGTCATTCAGCCCGTAGTCGCGCAGCAGGTCGAGCACGAACGACAGCAGCCGCTTCAGCTCCGGGCCGGCCTGCTCGCGGGCGCAGAAGATGTGCGAGTCGTCCATGGTGAGCCCGCGCACCCGGGTCAGGCCATGCACGACGCCGGACTTCTCGTACCGGTACACGGTGCCGAACTCGAACAGCCGCAGCGGCAGCTCCCGGTAGGACCGGCCGCGGGACCGGTACACCAGGATGTGGAACGGGCAGTTCATCGGCTTCAGGTAGTACGGCGAGCCGTCGACGTCCATCGGCGGGAACATGCCGTCGGCGAACCAGCCGAGGTGCCCCGAGGTCTCGAACAGCTCCGCCTTGGTGATGTGCGGGGTGTTGACGAACTCGTAGCCGGCCTCCTCGTGCCGGCGCCGCGAGTAGTCCTCCAGCACCCGGCGGATGGTGCCGCCCTTGGGGTGGAAGATCGGCAGGCCGCTGCCGATCTCGGCGGGGAACGAGAACAGGTCCAGCTCGGCGCCGAGCCTGCGGTGATCGCGCTTCTCCGCCTCCGCCAGCATCCGCAGGTACTCGTCCTGCTCCTGGCGCGACGGCCAGGCGGTCCCATAGATCCGCTGCAGCTGCGGGTTCTTCTCGCTGCCGCGCCAGTAGGCACCGCCGCTGCGCATGAGCTTGAACGCCGGTATCTGCCGGGTGGTCGGCAGGTGCGGGCCGCGGCACAGGTCTTTCCAGCGCACCTCGCCGGAGCCGGGATCGACGTTGTCGTAGATGGTCAGCTCGCCGCCGCCGACCTCCACGGCCTCCTCGGCGCTGACCGCGACGCCGCTGGCATTGTGCGCGGCGGCCAGGTCCGCGGCGGCCATCTCGGTGCCGGCCGCCTCGGCGGCGGGCCCGCTGCCCTTCAGCGCGATCAGCTCGAGCTTGTAGGGCTCGCCGGCCAGCTCGGCCCGTGCCTGGTCGTCGGTCACCACGCGGCGCTCGAAGCGCTGGCCCTGCCTGACGATCTGGCGCATCCGCTGCTCGATCGCCTTCAGGTCGTCCGGGCCGAACGGCCTGGGCACGTCGAAGTCGTAGTAGAAACCGTTCTCCACCGGCGGCCCGATGCCCAGCTTCGCCTCAGGGAACAGCTCCTGGACCGCCTGGGCCAGCACGTGCGCGGTCGAGTGCCGCAGGATGGCCAGCCCGTCCGGGCTGGCGAGCGTCACCGGCTCGACGGCATCCCCGTCGGACAGTGCGGTGCCAAGGTCACGCAGCGCGCCGTTAATCCTGGCCGCCAGGGGCGGCTGGCCGGCAGGCTCATCAGCGGCGAGCGCGGCTCCGGCCGTCGTCCCGGCTTCCACCACGAGCTCGCGTCCGGCGAGGGTGATGTGAAGCTTGTCGGCGGCCACGGCTGACTCCTCTGGCTGAGCTGCGCTAGCCGGGCTGGGCTAGCTGGTCGGTAGCCGGCCCGGATGCTGCTAGCTGAACGCTGCTGGCCGAGCCGGGCTGGCTGCTGCGGGCTGATTACCCTGCGTCCCGATGCTATCGAGGTCAGCGTCGCGCCGTGCGCGGGTATCCGGGCGGACCCGCCGGCGCCGCGGGCCGGCTCAGGCCGCGACGGTCACCAGCGTGCCGTAGGTCATGTACGGCCAGATGTACTTGGCCTGCGCGTACGGCAGCTCCACGCAGCCCAGGCTCTGCGGGTAGCCGTAGGAGTAGCGGGGGAAGTAATGCACGGCCTCCCCGGACCGGAAGTACGACACCCAGGACACCGGGTCCGCGTACGTGCTGCCGTCCGGGTTCGTCCCGCGCATGATCTGGAAGCTGTACCTCAGGTACACCGGCGCCGTGCCGATCGTGGTGGGCGCCGCCGGGATGCCGGTGTTGGCCAGGGTGCGCAGGATCTCCCGGCCGTTGTGCCAGACGGTGAGCGTCTCCGGGCTGGCCTCGCTGGCCAGCGCGTAGGAGTAGCCGCTGGTGTTGACCTGATCGGCGGCGAGTGCCCTGAACATGACATCCCAGACCCCGTGCCCGGCCGCGCCGTCCATGGTCAGGCCGTGGTCGGACTCGAACGCCATCACGGCGCCGTCCATGATCAGGCTGGTCGGGGCGCCGTCCTGCCAGAAGTCATGCAGCTCGACCGGGTAGCCGGGCTTCCAGCTGAAGGTGCCAGCGGGCGGCGCGTAGGCGGCGCTGAGCTGGGCGCTGGCATCGCTGAGCGGCGCCGCGGTGCCGGCCGCCGGGGTCCAGGTCAGCGGCAGGTAGCCGAGTTGCGCGAGCAGCTCGGCCATCCGGGCCGGCGCGTAACCGCCGGTCTCGAAGCTCACGGTGTCCGGGGCGGCGAGGGTGCCCCCCGCGGCTGCGGTGACGCCCGCGCTCCCGGCCGGGATCTCGACCCTGACATGCTCGTACTCGGCGAAGCCACGGGCGGGCACGAACTGGACCGCATCAGCGCTGACGTGCTGCCAGCTACCGGGGATGGCCGGGGACACGGCCGGCATCGGCGAGTTCGCCGCCAGCCGGGCCGAGAAGACGACCTTGATGGGGCTCGCGCCGTTCACGCCGGTGGCCGCATCGGCCGGGGTGACCGATACCACCTGCAGCGGATCGGCCGACGGCTTCGACCCGGCGGCCTGGTGCTGACTGCCCGGCGTCGGCTGGGCCGACGCATGGCTCAGCGCCACCCAGATGCCGGCCGCCAGCAGCAAGACGATGACGCCGCCCAGCGCTACGATGCGCCCCCGGAAGGTCCCCAAACTGAACATGCCCGGCAAGGCGGACTCCTTCAACGCGCATGCCCGGATAGTTGTCGGGCTCCCCAGTAGTGACCTGATGTATAGCAGCAGATCCTTCTCTGTGACTCTAATGCCTTTAACCGGGTCAGAGGACCGAGGAGATAAAGAAACGGACACAGCTTGCTGACCACATGCTGAATGCCTCGTTACGGAGCGCAGCGGCGGTGCCGGCCCGCGGCCGCGGCCGCGGGCGTCACTGTGCGCAACCGCGCAGGCCGCTGTCCGCCGCCGTGGAAGTTACTGACCGTCGTGGGCCCGGGCAGCGCACAGCACCGCCCGGCAGCCCGCTGGAGCGGGGCCGGGCGGTGCTGCCGGTGCTGCTGGTGCTGGCAGTGCTGGCTGGCCGGTCAGGCGGTGGTCAGCCGGCGACCGTCACCAGGCTGCCGTAGGTCAGGTAAGGCCAGGCTTCCTCAGCCGAGGTGTAGGGCAGCTCAACGCAGCCGAGGCTCTGCTGGAAGCCGTAGGAGCCGCGCGGGAAGTAGTGCACCGCGTCCCCGCCGTTGAAGTAGGACACGAAGGACACCGGGTCGGCATAGCTGCTGCCGTCCGGGTTCGTACCCTGCATGATCTGGAACCGGAACCTCAGGTACACCGGGAAGGTGCCGTCGACGGTCGGCGAGACCGGAATCCCGGTGTTGGCCAGGCTGCGCATGACGACCCGGCCGTCATGCCAGATGGTCAGCGTCTCGGGCGCTGCCTTGCTGGCGATGGCGTAGGTGTAGCCGTTCTTGTTCCGGTCGCCGCTGGCGGCCGCGCGGAACAGCTTGTCCCACAGCTGCGCGTCGACCGCCCCGTTGATCGTCATGCCGTGCTGCGACTCGAAGGCCATCACCGCTCCAGTGAGCAGCGGATTCGCCTGGTTCGGGTTCCACATGCTGGTCAGCACCGAGGGATAGCCCGGCAGCCAGCTGAAGGTGCCAGCGGGCGGGTCGTAGGCCATCTGCACCTGCCCGGTGGCCTGGTCCCAGGTCGCCCCGGAGCTGTGGCCCATGCCCGCGGGCATATCCGCCGCCCAGTCCAGCGGGAGATAGCCGAGCTGGCTGAGCAGCTCGGCGAGCCGCAGCGGGGAGTACCCGCCGGTGGCGAAGTGCTCGATCACCGGCGAGTTCAGTTCGGTGCCTGACTGCGAGCGGACGCCGGTCAGCCCGGCGGGGACCTCCACCGTCTCCCTGCTATCCGGCCTGAACGCCGTCGCCGGGGTGAAGATCAGCACGTTGCCGTCCTGGGTCCAGCTGCCAGGGACGCTCGGATCCAGCACCGGCTTCGGCGAGTTGGCGGCCAGCGCCTCGGAGAAGCTGACGGCGATCGGCGCGGTCCCATCGACCTGCGCGGTTCCGGGGCCTGGTATCACGGACTCGACCTTGAGCGGTCCGGTCGCGACAGCCGCCTTCTGGCCGCCGCCGGCCGGCTGCCCGGTGCCCGAGTGGACCAGTGCGTAGGTCGCGCCCGCCGCGAGGACCATGATGGTCACCCCGCCGAGCACGAGCAGGCGGATCCGCGCCGACTTCGCGGCCGGCCCGCCCGGCTGGCTCTCCTGAGGGCCCGCCGGCGGCGGCGGCTCTGACTGAGCTGACTGCTCGGACTGCTCGGACTGCTGCGCTGACTCCGGGCCCTGCTTCCGCTTGCCGGGCCATCCCGCACCAAACACGCCGTTCCCCCGTCCGTGGCACGCCCGGCTCCATGATCACTGACTGTCACACCGCGCGCCTATATTAGTTACTCAGCGTCACCTGCGTACCCGAGCCAGATCGCAGGGAACCCACCACTCATGTAAACGATCCGTAACGGCGGCCGGGAAAAAGGGCGGGAACCGCCAATACGCTCGTCAATGCCACCGGCTAGCCAGGCGGCCCGCGGCACTGTGCGATGCCGCCGGGGGCGGCCCTGCAGCGGTGGCCGGCGCCGCCAGCCCGGCTGGGGCGTCCATTGCGCGAGCCCATGCGCGCAGCTTCCGGGCGGCCTATAACCGGGCAGCGCCATTGACCACGGACGAACCGGGTCACGCCGCTGACGGCAGGGGAACCGGGCCGGTCCCTGACCGTGACCGAAGGTTAGCGCATCGAGAACTGGCCGTTCACACCCTGTGACCGGCCGTGCGGTCATAACCTGGCCCGCGTGGACATGACCGCCGCACTGGACGCCACCTGGGCCGAGTTCCAGGCGAGGAACCCGGCTGTCCGCCCGGCCAGGTTCGTCATCACCGCGCACGCACCGCGGTCCGGGTGCGGGTCGGCGGACTGGGCTGCTGACCCGGTGATCACCATTAACTACGAGACGCTGGCCCAGCCCGCGCGGGCGGTGGCATGGCTCGCGCACATGGCTGCCCACGCTGCCAGCGGGCCCCGGACCGCCGCTGAGGGCGGATATCACGGCGCCGCCTGGCTGGACGCGGCCATCAGGCTGGGCATGGTCGAGTCGGGGCCGGTGCTATCCGGAACCGGGCACCAGGCCGAACTGCCCGCTGGCGCCTACGCGGACGCGATAGCCCGGCTGCGGGCGGCGCTGGAGTGCTAA